>Ga0185299_10002514_pt1 | contig 27917 bp, 18 predicted proteins | sample PaiPotPPA55metaG_FD_128002 | JGI IMG/M metagenome (GOLD analysis project Ga0185299, IMG submission 128002) | Iron sulfur acid spring bacterial and archeal communities from Banff, Canada, to study Microbial Dark Matter (Phase II) - Paint Pots PPA... ...
GACACGGCGCAGGCGCTGCTCGTCCGCGAAGCGTCGCAGCTCATCACAAAAGCTGTCGAGCGATTCGGCGAAGTGCTCGAGCGCCGCGCCTGGGAGTTCAAAGACACTCCCGAGATCGGCCGCACGCACGGAATTCACGCCGAGCCGATCACGTTCGGCCTCAAGGTCGCGAACTGGTACGCTGAAAATCGCCGCGACGCAGCGCGTTTTGAAACTGCCGCGCAGCAAATGGCCGTCGGAAAAGTTTCAGGCGCCGTCGGCACCTGCACGCATCTCGGCCCCGAAATCGAGCAGAAAATCTGCCAGCGCCTCGACCTCGCGACCGCTCCCATCACATCTCAGGTAATCGAGCGCGACCGCCACGCACAATATCTTTCCACGCTCGCCATCGTCGCGGCGTCTCTCGAACGGGTGGCGCTTGAAGTCCGCCATCTCCAGCGCACCGAAGTGCGCGAACTCGAAGAGGCCTTCGGCGGCGAACAGCGCGGCAGTTCCGCGATGCCTCACAAGCGCAACCCGGTTTCGAGCGAACAAATTTGCGGACTGGCGCGAGTGGTGCGCGCGAATTCCACCGCCTCGATGGAAAATATCGCCCTGTGGCACGAACGCGATATTTCCCACAGCTCCGTCGAGCGCATCGTCCTGCCCGATTCCACAATCCTCGTGGATTACATGCTCCATCGCACCACGGAAATCGTTGCAAACATGAAAGTGTTTCCGGAACGCATGCTTCGAAACCTCAATGCCACCAAGGGCCTCGTTTTTTCAGGACAGTTGCTTCAGGACTTGGTCGAGCACGGCGCTCCGCGCGAGGACGCCTACAAGTGGGTGCAGTCACACGCCATGGCCGCCTGGGAATCCGAGACGAGCTTTCAGGATCGCGTCGCCGCAGACGCAAACATCCGCAAATTCCTCGACGAGAAAGCGCTAGCGCATACCTTTGATCTGCGGCGCCAATTGCGCGCCGTCGATGCCATCTTCACTCGGGTATTCGGACGCGGCGTCTCCGGCGCAAAATCCACCGCCGCAGTCTAACGCAAGAGTTAACGCGGCTTACTGCACTCTTTGGATGTAACGGTCTTCCGAAGTGTCGACTTTAATTGTGTCGCCGTTGTTCACGAACGGAGGAACGTTCACCACGAGCCCGGTCTCAAGCTTCGCCGGTTTCATCACGGCGCTGGCAGTCGCTTTCTGGATGGTTTGCTCGGTATCGACCACCTTCAGATCCACGGTGTCGGGCAGCAGCACGCCGATCGGTTTCTCGTCGTAGTATTCGATTTTCACTGGCAGGTTCGGAATGAGGTAGTCCTTCGTGTCTCCCACGATATCGTTTTGTAACTGAAGCTGTTCGTAATTCTCGCTGTTCATGAAGTGATGTCCTTCGCCGTCGCTGTAGAGAAATTCAAATTGAATTTCGTCCACCACCACTTTCTCAACGAATTCCTCAGCGCGGAACCGGTAATCGATCATCGACCCGCTGCGCAGGTTGCGCATTTTCGTCTGCATCGCCGCGCGCTTGTTCCCCGGCGTGCGATGGTCCACGCTGTACACGACGCACAGGTCGCCCTCGTGTTTAATGATCATTCCAGCGCGGATTTGTGTCGCCTTTAACATGAGTGCTCCTGAATTCCTGTCTGGAGTTTCCCCGCAGTGGGGTGGTTCCGAGGACCATCAACAATCCAGCCGGTGCCGGTCCGGCACAGCGCGGAATCTGTCGGGACACCAAACAGCGCACATTTCGCGCTTAGCCGAAACGTCGATTATAGCGGCCCGCGGCGCGCGCGGTCAAACCAAGGTGTTGCAGCCTGTAGCTTGATTACGGTTGAGGATGCGCGCGCCCTTCGGCCATCACCTTCTCGACTTCATCGACGCCGCGCGGCAGCCGCTCCGTCAGAAGCTTGTGCCCCGCGTCCGTGATGAGGACATCATCTTCGATGCGCACGCCGAGATTCTCTTCGGGAATGTAAATTCCAGGCTCGTCGGTAATCGTCATCCCGGAGCGCAGCGGTCGCGTGTAGTCGGTGGGGTCGTGGACATCGAGACCCAGCCCGTGTCCCAGTCCGTGAATGAAGTATTGGCCAAGCGGCTTTCCGTTTTTATCGTGCCCATGGGTGTTGATGTAGTTGAACGCGATTTCCTGCAAACTTCCCGGCCCGCCCGCGAGCATCACGCCGGGTTTAATCGCATCGAGAGCTGCGTTCTGCGCCCCGAGAACGATTTCGTAGATCTCGCGCTGCCGCGCCGTAAATTTTCCGTTCGCGGGCAGCGTTCGCGTGATGTCCGCCGCGTAGCCGCCGTACTCCCCGCCCACGTCGAGAACCACCACGTCCCCGTCCTTGATTTCATTATTAAGCGCGTCGTAGTGCAGCACCGTCGAGAAGAAGCCGGCGCCTACAATCGGCGCATACGCCTCTCGCGAGCACCCTTCCATCTCGTGAATCTCCTTCATGCGCGCCGCCACCTGATACTCGTAAAGTCCCGGCCGCATGTATTTCATGGCCTCCAGTTGTGCATCCACCGACGCGTCCACCGCCTTTTGCAGCAGCGCCAGCTCTCCCGCCGACTTCACCTCGCGCATATGCGTGATCGCAGGCTGAATGTTTCCAACCTCAGTTCCCGGAACCGCATCCCGAACCCATTTGCTCCAAGTCGCCAGGTGCGGATACCCGTTCTCCTCGCGCGGCGGAAAAACCGTGTACAGGCTGGGAAACGTCTTCGAAACGCGCACCAAATCGTCGCGCAAGGTTGAAAATGGCTTCACCGCCTGAAAGCCTGTCTTCTCTGCGGCGGCCGGGTCATCTGGACCCAGCTTCGGCCCTTCCCACAACGCACGCCTTTGGTCGCGTGGCGGAAGATAGAGAATCTCATTCGGCCCTTCCAGCGCCTTGTTGTTTGGCGCATCGGGGATCAGCAGCAGAGCCGCGTCGGGCTCGCTATAGCCCGTCAAGTAGTAAAAATCTTCGTCCTGAAAAAAGACGGCCACTTCGCCTGTATCCTGATGGCTCGTGTAGCCGAACAGCACAACGGGTCCATCGGCGTTCGACCGCAGTTTCGTCCGCCGCGCCTGATACTCGGAATTGGGCTGCCGGAATCGCGCCTGCGCAAAATGCGCGCCCAGTCCCGCAAACAATCCCAGAGCCAGAATCAACGAACCGCAGCGCACCCCGAAAGCTCGAGTCTTCATCGCATTCTCCTCAAGTCTTGGACACGACGGATCGGCAAAAGATAGCAGTGCCAGGAATCCCCGCGACCGAAAAATATCGCAACTTTAGAATCCCGGCGCTCCGGTAGAAGCCGTCCGTGTTTCCGGCACGCCGGATTCGACGCCGAACCTCAGCCGCTCGAAGTAAGTCTGCGCGAGCGACATCACGCCCGTATAGAGATACCCCCAGACGAAAAGCAGCAGAAACGGAACCGTCGCGTAATTCTCATTCTGCATCGCGTAGACGATAGCCGCCGAAAAGTAAATCCCCAGAAACACTTCCGCAAACGGCATCCATCCCGCGCTCTTGTGGTATTTTTTTCGCGCCCACGCGCCATCGTGCTGCGCCCCGGCTTCCACTCGATACTTCGGCGTGCGTACGAATTCCGATTTCACTCCGAAAATCGCCTCGATCACCGCCATCGCGTTGCGCACCGATAGCCCGATGCCCACCGCCATCACGAACGGCAAATAAAGAAACGTCCGCTTCCATGTTTTCGGATAGAGCGCGCGCTCCGCCGAAAGATAAAACGCCGAAATCGAGCATGTCGACGCAACGAACAGCGGCAAATCGATCGTCAGCACCTGAAACCATCCCTGATAGAACCGCACCACCATCGCGGGCAGCAAAATGATCGACAGAAAAACCATCAGCGGATAACTGATGTTTCCCGTCAAATGAAAAAACGCCTCCGCCTTCACCGCTCCCGGCACGTCCGCGCGCATCACCCGCGGCAAAATCTTTTTCGCCGTCTGCATCAATCCTTTTGCCCATCGCGCTTGCTGCGACTTGAACGCGTTCATCTCCACCGGCAACTCCGACGGGCAATCGATGTCCGGCAAGTACAGGAACTGCCAGCCGCGGAGCTGCGCGCGATAGGAAAGATCGGTGTCTTCAGTCAGCGTGTCGTGCTGCCATCCGCCTGCGTCTTCGATCGCCGCGCGCCGCCACACGCCCGCCGTACCGTTGAAATTGAAAAACAGCCCGCTGCGCGAACGCGCCGAGTGCTCGATCACGAAATGCCCGTCGAGCAAAATCGCCTCGATTTCCGTGAGTACCGAATAATTGCGATTGATGTAGCTCCAGCGCGTCTGCACCATCGCCAGCTTCGCCTCGTTGAAGTGGGGCACGGTGCGCCGCAAAAAATCCGCGGGAGGAATAAAGTCCGCATCGAAAATCGCAATCAGTTCGCCGGTCGCCGACTTCAGCCCTTCCTGCAGCGCGCCCGCCTTGTATCCTTCGCGGTTGTCGCGATGCAGATACGAAATGCAAAGCCCCAGCTGCTGATGACGTTCCACGCAAGCGCGCGCCACTTCTTGCGTCTCGTCGGTCGAATCATCCAGCACCTGAATTTCCAGCAACTCGCGCGGGTAATCGAATTGCGCCACCGCATCCACCAGCCGCTCGATCACGTACCGCTCGTTATAGATTGGGAGCTGCACGGTGACGCGGGGCCAAGCCGTCATGTCCGGCGGCGGCCCCGGAACGTGCCTGCGATTCTTGAAGTAGTGATACACCAGCGCGTATCGGTGAATCCCGTACATGGCCAAAATCGTCAACACGAAGAAATACGGCAGCATGATCGCCAGGTCGAACGCGTTTACGTGGTACAGCCCCGTGAATCTGGCGTCGTTCAGCCGGTGCCAGAACTGCGTGAACGGCCCCGGCGCCACACATATCGCGACTGTATAAAACGACATCAGGGTTCCCTATCCTCGGCAGGACGGCCAGCTGGTGGCTCTTGCGAGGTGCTTCGATCCCACCGATTATTACGGTCGAAGCGCGGTGTGTCAACGACCGCCTCTTCCGCGCAATCGGCGCTCTCCCAGGCGCGCATCTTTCATTTCAGTCAGCAAGTTTTTGCCGGCAAAACGATGCCAATCGCATCCCACGTTGACTTGACCATCCTGCCAACCTAAGATTTCGCCTGAATGCCGCTTCCCTCCATGATTGGCCGGACGCTGGGCCGCTACCGCATCGTCACAAAGATGGGCGCCGGAGGTATGGGGGAGGTTTACGCGGCCCGCGACGATCGTCTCGAGCGCGACATCGCGTTGAAAATCCTAACCGCCGGCTCGCTGTCCGGCGAAACAGCGCGCAAGCGTTTCCGCCAAGAAGCGCTCGCGCTCTCCAAGCTCAACAATCCCAATATCGCCACCATCTACGATTTTGATACTGCCGATGGCATGGACTTCATCGCCATGGAATTCGTCGACGGTGAAACTCTGGCCCAGAAATCCCGAGGCGTGGCCTTGCCAGAAAAAGAAGTCGTCGCGCTTGGCGGCCAAATTGCCGACGCGCTCGACGAGGCGCACCACCACGGCATCGTCCATCGCGACCTCAAGCCCAGCAACGTAATGGTGACGCCCAAGGGACGCGCCAAAGTACTCGACTTCGGCTTAGCCAAACTTCTGCATCCCGGTGGCAGCACGATGTCGGCAGTCACGCTCAGCGAAACGCAGGGCGTTGCCGGCACTCTCCCCTATATGGCCCCGGAGCAATTGCAGGGTGAGCCGCTCGACCCGCGCAGCGACATCTTCTCGCTCGGCGCCGTGCTGTACGAGCTCGCCACTGGCCGGCGTCCGTTCCCTGAAATGAATTCTTCGCGCCTGATCGACGCGATCCTCCGCCAGCCGCCCGTGCAGCCGCGCGCGCTCAATCCCAGATTGTCGCCCGAACTCGAACGAATCATTCTGAAGTGCCTCGAGAAGCAACCCGATCTCCGCTATCAATCCGCGAAAGAACTGAGCGTCGATCTGCGCCGCTTCGGCGTCCCCACCGCGACGTCATCCGCCGCGCCCGCAGCGGCACCACGTGCGCACGCTCGCAAGCGAGCCGTCGCGTGGGGCCTTGCTGCTATCGTACTTGTCGCGATTCTCGCGGCGCTCTATTTCGGCCGCGGGCACGCCACGTCTCCCTCCATAACTCAATCGCCCAAGGTCGAGTCGCTCGCAGTGTTGCCGCTCTCCAACATTTCCGCCGATCCGGCGCAGGAATATTTTGCCGACGGCATGACCGAAGAACTCACCACCGAGCTCGCCCAGATCAGCGGTCTCCGCGTGATTTCGCGCACCTCCACCGCGCGTTACAAGGGCACCCAAAAGACCGTGCCGGATATCGCGAAAGAATTGAACGTCGACGCAGTAATTGAAGGCTCCGTCGAACGCTCCGGCAACGACGTCCGCATCACCGCCCAGCTCATCAATGCCCGCACCGACACCCATCTCTGGGCCCATAGCTATCAGCGCAATCTGCGCGACGTTCTTGCCATTCAGGAAGAAGTGGCCCGCGCCATAGCCTCGGAAATACAGGTGCAACTCACCCCCCAGGAACGCAAGCGCTTTGAACGATCCAGCCCCGTGCTTCCCGCCGCTCAGGAAGCGTACCTCCAGGGTCTTTACCACGATAATTTCCACACGGCTCCCGAATTGCAAAAGGCCATTTCCGAATTCCAGCGCGCCATTCAGCTGGATCCTGGCTATGCCCTCGCTTACGTCGGACTGTCCGATACCTATCACATCCTTCCCTTCAACGCCGACGCGGCTCCGCAAGAAGTTCTCCCCAAAGCAAAAGACGCAGCTCTCAAAGCCCTCGAACTCGATCCGGACCTGGGAGGCGCTCACTCTGCACTGGCCCGCGTTCTCGGTCAATACGACTGGGATTGGGCCGCAGCCGAGCGAGAATATAAACGGGCCATCGAGCTCGCTCCGAATTCGGCGGTCTCCTACTACTCCTATTCCGAAATGCTTTCGGTTCTATCGCGTCAACCCGAAGCTATCGCCGCGGCCCAACGCGCCCGCCAGCTCGATCCTCTTTCTGTGCCGGCTCGCTTCCTCCTGGGACGCACCTACTTTTACGCGGGACAGGACGACCGGGCCGTTGAGCTATTTCACGAAGGCATCGAGGCGAATACGAATTTCTGGCCGACCCATGTTTTTTTCGGCGAAATGCTCGCTACGCAGAAAAAGTATCCGGAAGCGATCGCCGAGCTTCAAAAGGGGCAGGGCACCACGCTCCAAGCGAAGTCCACCATGGGTTACGTCTATGGCGTCTGGGGCAAGAGAGCGGAGGCACAGCAAATCCTGAACGAACTCTTGCTTCGTTCGAAAGCCGCCTACCTTCCGCCTACGCATGTCGCAAGAATCTACATGGGGCTCAATCAGAAAGATAAAGCGTTCGAGTGGCTCGAAAAGGGTTACGCAGTCCGCGACTCCCAGATGGAGTTTCTCGCTTCCGATCCGCTGTACGATTCGCTGCGCTCCGACCCGCGCTTTACCGACCTCCTCCGCCGTGTCGGCCTCCCACGTTAGCAACGAACGATTCGGCCTCTCCGAATTTTCTTAGCCGGTCGAGATATAATGCATCCAGACCATGCCCGGCTTCTTCCAGAACCTGCTTCGAATGCTGCGAGGACGCCGCGGCACCGACATGCGTTTTCTCTGCCGCCTTCTGCTGTCCGAACGCGGCGAGGCTTCGCAGACCGCGCTCGCGCAGGAAATCATCAACACCTACCGCGCCATGAACGCAGCGCAACGCCGCGGCTTCTTCGAAATGCTTTGCAACGAGTTTTCGCCCGACGAAGCAGCTATTCTCCGCGCCGCCTCCGCGTATCAGCAGTCGCCCGGCCCCGAATCCCTAGCGGCGCTTTTCGCGGCCGTCGAGCCTCCGCGCCAGGAGCTGATCCGGCGCATCAATACCGCGCCGCACGGCACGGAAACGCTTGTGGCGCTCCGCGCGGATGTCCTCGCGGACCCTTCCCACGCCGGGAAGTTCGCCGAGCTCGACGCCGATCTAAAACACCTTTTCAAATCCTGGTTCAACCGCGGCTTCCTGCGTCTCGAGCGAATTAGCTGGCAAACTTCGGCGCTGCTTCTCGAGAAGCTCATCCGCTACGAATCGGTCCATGAAATAAATGGCTGGCCTGACCTCCAGCGCCGCCTCGCGGCGGACCGCCGCTGCTTCGCCTTTTTTCATCCCGCTCTCCCGGACGACCCCATCATTTTTGTCGAGGTGGCGCTTTCGGACGGTGTGCCCTCCAACCTTGAACCCCTGCTCGACGTCCATGCGCAGGTCCTCCCGCCCGAAAAAGTGGATACCGCCGTCTTCTATTCCATCAACAATTGCCTTCAGGGATTGCGCGGCGTTCCCTTCGGCAGTTTCCTGATCAAGCAGGTGGTAGCCGATCTGGCCGCCGAGTTCCCCAAGATCAAGAACTATGCAACGCTCTCTCCCTTGCCGCGCTTCGCGCTGGCATTGCGCGACAACGAGAATGAAGGTGGTTTCACGCGCGCGCGGCTTTCCCTGTTGCTGGCCGATTTCGCCCGCGAACTCACTGCCGCTGCAAAGCGCCGCGATCCCGTCGAAGCCTTCTTCCAATTGCTCGACCAGCCGGTTCTTCATCGCCAAATTCTCGCTGCACCCTTGGAGCGCTTGGCCCTCGCTTACCTCACCCGCGCGCACCAGAACGGAAAGCTCTACGATCCCGTGGCCACGTTTCACCTCGCCAATGGCGCGCGCCTCGAACAAATTTTCGCCTTCGGAAATTTGCGCCCCTACGGAATCGATGCTTCCTTCGGCGTCACGGCCAGTTACCGCTACCTGCCCGCCGAGCTGGAGGAAAATCACGAACGCTTCATCCGCAAGGGTGAAATCCGTGTTTCCGGCGGCTTATTCCGCGAGCACAAGAAAATGGCAACGGTCTGGCAGTCGCCCCGCGAAACCCCGCAACGCACCAAGTCCCGCTAAGCCGCTTCCTCGTACCAAGCCGCGTGCGTCTGGCCAGTTCAGGCTCTTGGCAGCGCGGTTGTCGCGTCAGTACATTGGCTCAGGAGGATGCGCCACGATCTCTATGCGATTAGGCGAGTCAATCGTCACGATAGCTAAGTCACATGCGTATTCTTTCGGGCCCTCGAGTTTGTAGATGTATACCCTGAGGGTTCAGAGTGAGCAGCAACCATAGAATGGATGTCAGATGACCTTCCGATTCGACTAGCTCGCGCCGTTGATGTTGGCGGGTTTCACAGCGTTTTGCTACGCACGCTATTTCGCCGTGGCACTCACGTTCTCGCCCAGCAGAAACTGCCGAACGAACATCACCGTGGCATAGAACAGGAAATCCTGGTTTTTCTTCTTGGCGTAACCGTGGCCTTCGTCGTTCGCCATCAGGAACCAAGTCGTGATGCCGTTGCCTTTCAGCTTGTCCAGCATCTGGCGCGACTCGGTCCAGGGCACGCGCGGATCGTTCTTGCCGACCGCGGCAAAGACCGGTTTTCTAATCTTCTCCGAGTTATTGAGCGGCGCAGTTCTTTCCAGGTACTCGCGCATCTTGGGATCGCGCTCATCGCCGTATTCCACGCGGCGCAAGTCGCGCCGATAAGCTTCCGTGTGTTCCAGGAAGGTCACCAGGCTCGACGGCCCGACAATCGGCAGCGAGCAGCAAATCTTATCGCTGTATTCGTAAGCGACGGCCCACGTCATGTAACCTCCGTAACTGCCGCCGGTGATCATGATCTTGCTGGCATCAAGATCAGGGTTCTGTTGGATCCAATCGAGGAGCGCGCCAATATCCTTGTGCGTGTGGTCGCGGTTCATGCCGTTGTCCAGCTTGAGGAACGTTTTGCCGTAACCCGTCGAGCCGCGCACGTTGGGAAACACCAGAGCGACGCCGAGTTCGTTGAGATAGTAATTGTTCCTTCCCAAAAACCCGGGACGGAACTGCCCTTCCGGCCCGCCGTGGATGTTCACAATCACCGGACGCTTGCCGGGAAACTTCTTTGGGTCAGGCGCGTAGAGGAAGCCGGAGATCGTCATGCCGTCGAACGTCTTCCATTTGATCAGTTGGGGCTTGGAGAACGTGGAGGTGTTCAGACCTCCGGTCTCGCTGAACGTCCAGCGCTCGACCCTTCCCGTGGAAACATTGAGCGAATACACGTCGGAAGGAGAAGTGGCAGAGTTCACCGCAAATCCCAACTCGATGTTGTTCTCGTGGAAGCGCAAACCTGATACCTCTCCGGTCGGCACGCCTCGAACCAGGTGATACTTGCGCGTCGCCGTGTCCATCAGATAGAGCTTGCCGACACCGTCCTCATTGGCCACGAACGCCAGGGTCTTGCCGTCATTGCTGAGTTCAAACTCATCCACATCCCACTTGATTTCGGACGTCAGATAATCCGGCTTCATGGTGGCGAGGTCAAAATAGGCTAGACGGCGAAACTCGGAGTCGCGATCGGTGGTGGTGTAGAAGCCTTTGCCGTCTTTGGCGAACGTCCCTCCGTCGTAGGCGACTTCTTCCGCGCCGGTTTTCGGCGTTAGTAGTTTCTTTTCTCCAGTGGTGGCGTCCACCAACCAGAGGTAAGACTGATTGGCGGAAATTTCCTGCGCCACCAGCAGTTTCCGGTTATCCGGCGACCAATCCGTCGCCGCCCAGCCGCCGCCCTCCAACTGAAGCAACATGTGGTCGGTCTTTGGATTGGTGGCATCCATAATCCAGATGTCCGTGTCCTGACCCGTGCGGCGCGTCGAGCTATAGGCCAGGCGATTGTCGTTGTGGGCGAACGCTCTGCCGGTGTTGCGCGACTTGCCGTCGGTAAGCAGCGTTACGTGGCCATCGGCTAAATCGTAGCGGTAAAACTGGAACCACTCGCCTCCGCCAATGTCTTTGACAAAGGTGAAGTAGTTGCTCCCCTTCGGACCGTAGTGCGCCTCCGCCACGCGATCCGGAAAAAATGTCAGCTGCGTGCGCGCACCACCCGGCATCTTCACCACGTGTACCTGGGGCACGTCCGCGAAACGCGTGAGAATGAGGATCTCGCGGCGCGAAGGATTCCAGTCCTGCAACCCTGCGGCGCGTACCTCTCCGTACTGGAACGCCTTCTCGGCAATCGCGGCCGGTATCGCCGGGATATTCTCGATCACCAGGTTGTCGCCCGGACGTATGACTTGCGTTTGCGTCGCCTGGGTCGGTGCCGCCTGAGTTTGTATCGCCTGGGTTTGCGCCGCACTGCTCTGTGCCGCATTGTTCTGAGCAAACGTCGGCAAACTCAAAAACAGCAAAGCGAAAATGGCCAACAATCGTTTCACCGCAACCTCCTCGTTGCCGTTCAAATGCAGCCGCCATTCTACCCGCACTTCGCCGATTGTAACGCGCGCTACCGAAGTGCGCCTGCATCGGCCCTGGGTACGTGTCCGCCGTCTTCTGCATTGTCTCGTAGGGGCACAGCATGCTGTGCCCAGCCTTTTGCCTTCCTGCCGTCATCCCGACCCAATCGCGTCTCGCCGGCTCAATCCTTGCGGGTCGCACTCTGGCGGGCAGCATGTCTTCTTCCGGACGAACGCCGATCAACTCAAAGACCCTACCGTCCGCCACTGAAACGCCTGGAATTCCGCCAGCCTCGCGAAATCCCTTGTGTTCGCCGTCACCACCGTAATACCAAGCCGGCCAGCACTCATCGCGATCAGCGCGTCGTTCGTCAATCTACCTCGACCAATCTGCTCGTAACCGTGCTTCATCGCCAATCGCCCGAGCACCTCGCCTGTTTGCGTCCAATCGCTAAGACTCGGCACCAATATTCGCCCGGCCCGCGTGAAATCATGCTCCAGACGCTCCACCGCTCGCCGGTTGCGCGCATTCGTCCCGGCGTAGAGCTCCTCCAGAACAACCGCGCTCAGCCAAACGGCCGCGTCTTCGGCCAGCCGTCGCAAATCCAGCGCCGGATCGGCTTTGCCGCGCAACGCCAAAATGTAAATGGAAGAATCGAAAAGGACCGGCCGCATCTACTCGTCCGGCGTCCCGTACACATCCTTGATCCGAATCCCGCTCTTGACGAACCGCTCGTTCGCTTCCGCCGCCAAGCGGTTCCGCTCGTACTCGGAAATCACCAGGTCCAGCGCCCGCTCGATCGTCTCCGTTTCGGTGTCCGCCCGCAGCACCCTGCGCGCCCGGCTAATCTTCGCCGCGTCCAAACGGTAATGCTTGTGCGCCCGCCCCTTAACTTTCGCCGTCGCCATCGAATCGCCCCTCCCGCCCCAGTATAATTCGTCCATGTACACGAATCAATCATCCATGAACATAACGATTCCCGCCCGCAAATCGTTCCGCCTATGGCTTCCAGGCTCGTTTGTTCTTCAGTAGGGACACATCATGCTGTGCCCGGCCTTCGCCTTTGCCTTTGCCTTTGCCTTCGCCTTTGCCTTTGCCTCTGTCCTCGCGCGGTCATCCCGACGGAGGACAACCGGACGAGGGATCTGCTTTTTCTCTTTCTTTGTGGGTCGGAGCTTCACCTCAGACATAATCGATGGTGCGCGCAGCGCTTTCCTTTGCGCAGACTCACCGCCGAAACCTCGCCGCACTCCGGCGAGCGGCATGTCGTCCTCTGTTCTGGCTTGCCGTACAATGTGACGATGCACACGTATACAGCTTCGAGCCGGTGAAAAGGATAAATCCAGATGAGTCCAACACCAGAAGTCAGCGAAAGGCAGCGCAAGGCTGCATTTAAGGCATGGGAAACCATGCGACGCAAGGAGGCCGAGAATGGAGACGAAGCAACAAAGAAATCGAACAGGTCAACGGCGAAGAAGACAAGCGACTATCCGGAGAACTGGAAACAGCTCGTAGCTGAGATTCGTAGCCGAGCACGAAACGCGAATGGTCAAGAACAATGCGAGTGTTGCGGCGAATGCGAAAAGCATCACGGTCGTTGTGACGAAATCAACGGCAAGCAAGCCAAGCACGCGAAGGGTAAAATTATTCTGACGACCGCCCATCTCTGCCACGAAACGAAATGCGCCCGCCAAAAACACTTGCGGTCGATGTGTCAGCTTTGCCATCTGCTCTACGATGTAAAACTGCACGCGCGGCATCGCCGTGAACGTCGCGAGCGCGAGATCGGTCAAGAAAGGCTGTTCGCGCGATGAAACCCCTCTGTGTCGAATTGCAGAAACACCGGTTCAGTTTCTAGGGAGGGCGTCGACCACCCCGACTTCGCTGCACTTGCGATCTTGGAAGGATTGTGATATCGTTATCGAGTAGGTAATTTAAGTAGTAGCAGTAAACGTAGCGTCCGGGCGGTATCTCGCCTTGGGCGCTTTTTGTTTTTTGGAGCGCGACGAGGAAAGATGGAATGCGAATGAGTGGCACAAAGCACATGCGGCTCGCACAACGCTCCCGCAAGGAGAACCTGGCTGATCAGCGTCCGCGTCCGTTCTTCTCGCTCGTCACTCGCCACTCGCCTGTCCGACCGAAGCTCCGCGAAGGCGGGTCACTCGCCACTGCATTTCTAATCGACAGAGCATACCAATTAGAAATGGACGTAACCCTCTGTAGAATCAACGAAACTTCACTTTCTAATCGTCGCTGGATTGCGTTTTCTGCATTTCGTTTTTCGAGCTCCATTTTCACAACGCTCCACGTTGACACATCCGCATCGCGACGCCTAACATGCCTCCCGGGCGAAATTTCTTCCTCTCAGGAGACGCGCCGATGATCCCGATGTCCCCGACGTCAATGCCGCGAAGCGATCGAAGCCGGCTGCCACTCGTTCTCGTGATTGTTATGGGATTCGCGTTTGCCGCGACGCAGCTTCTCGTTATCGGCCGAGGTCACGTCGCGCGGGCGGCCAACGCAGCGCCATCGCTGTCCCAGTATTCCGACGACCCCGTTCTCGCCAAGGCTTATCGCTTCGAGCGCGGCGGTTGGATTTACGTTCACCTCGAAGGCTCTCCTCACGACATCGGTTACCAGCACGGCTGGCTGCTCGCTTCGGAAATCGCAGACGCCTTTCAATCGGTGCGATTGATCGCCACGCACTCGTCGCAGCGCGATTGGGATTTTTTCCGCCGCGCCGCCCGCGAAATGCTCTGGCCCAAGATTGACGACGAATACAAAGCGGAGCTGCACGGAATCGTCGACGCGCTCGCCGCGAAAAAAGTGAAGCTGGACCTCGACGACATCGTCGCCATGAACGCCTTCCTCGAACTTCCCGACTACTACGTGCCGTGGCTCAACGAAAAAACGCACGCCGCGAACCAGTTCCCAGCCGCGCCGAAGGATTCAGGGCCGGGACATTGCAGCGCGTTCGTCGCCAACGGCAGCTGGACGAAAGACCATCAAATCGTGATGGCGCACAACAACTGGACGAATTACGCAAACGGCGAGCGCTGGAAGATTATTTTCGACATCGTCCCGCAACGGGGTTATCGCATGTTGATGGACGGCTTTCCGGGCGTCATCGCCAGCGACGACGATTTCGGCGTCAACTCCACCGGACTGATGATCACCGAAACGACCATCTCGAATTTTCACGGCTGGGATCCAAATGGGAAAGCGGAGTTCGTTCGCGCGCGCAAGGCCATGCAATACGCGAGCTCGATCGACGACTACGTGAAGATCATGCTCGACGGCAACAACGGTGGATACGCGAACGATTGGTTGCTTGGCGACCGCAAAACGGGTGAAATCGCCCAATTCGAGCTGGGCCTCAAGCGCACGAAGCTCTACCGCACCATGGACGGTTACTTCGTGGGATCGAACTTCGTCAGCGACCCGGAAGTGATGAAGGAAGACACCACTTTCGATCCGACGATTGCTTCAAGCTCGCCGAACGCGCGTCACGCGCGCGCCGACCAGCTCATGAGCGAGATCAAAGGAAAGGTCGACATCACCTGGGCCGAGATCTTTCTTTCCGACCACATGGATTCCTACACCAAGAAGCCCGGAGCTGATCTACGGACGCTCTGTGGGCATGGCGACGCCGACCCGGATGCTTACCCGGACTGGGAGTCAAAGCCCTACCAGCCGCACGGCTCGGTACAAGGAAAAGTGGTCGACTCAAAAATGGCTGGAGCGATGACCCTGGTCGCTCGCATGGGCCATCCTTGCGGAGAAAAATTCGACGCCACAAAATTCCTCGCCGCGCATCCCGAATACAATTGGCAAGCGTCCGTCCTGGGCGATATGCCCGCCGGTCCTTGGACTGAATTCAAAACCAGCGATCACACCGCGCAGTAGGCAAATAATAACTCAAGGTTTGCGAGAGAAAATTCTTCGGACCCGCCGAAACGGGTCCGAAGAAGAAGGAAGGTTATTGCAGTGTTATTTTCCGCCGTCAACGCGGAGGTTGTTCGTCACGGAGAAAACGTTCGGAACTCCGTTAGCGCGAACGTTCGCCGCGTCTTTATCCGCTTCCGAAGCCACCGAGCCTTCCAGCGCTACGTGGCCGTTTTTCACGATGATGTGGATCGGAGGCACGGCGCGGAGCGAGTACATTTCGAGCGAGCCGAAGCCATAGATCGACCGGTATTCCGCGCGGCGAATTTGATCGTCCATCGGCGAAAGCGGAAGCACTTCGATCTGGTTGTCTACCGCTTCCACTCCTTCGACGCTCTTCACGGCTCTCTCGGCATCGCTCTTGATCACCGGTTTTGTAACCTGTCCGATGAGCGTCACCCTGTTGCCTTCGACTTTGTATTCGAGGTTGTCGAACACCGAGTACCACGGCAACATCACCAACTGATGGCGCACTTCTTTGGTGATCCAGGCTTGAGAATCGCGCGGGGCCTGGGTGTTGTGCCGAGGCGCTGCGAACGCGCCGGTGGCGGAAATGCCTGCGAGCGGGAACATCAACAATCCTGCGATAAGGGCCCTGGGTATGAATCTCATATTTCACTCCTTTTTATTAACTTTACGAAGTCACGATATGAAATTACGAACAACATCCTACAGTTGATTAGATGCGCGCTGGCTTGCCCGGTTTCAAGGATGCGCTTGGTCCCAATCAGCCTGAATCGGGTTTTTGCCGTATTCGATTCGGCGAGTTTCTGGAGGCTTTGGGGAGAAAGGGCGGTAGAGGGCCTATTTTACCGGAGCATTGAGAGCGGCGACCAGTTCTATAAAAGTCTCGGCGCTCAAAGCCTGTTCGATCGCTTCCTTGCGGCTGAAGAGTTCGCCTGCGTCGCTCAGCAAGTCGTGCTGGGATTGATGGTCGCTCGTAAGGATCAAAACGATAAGCTTTGCGGGCCTGCCGTCGCGCGAATTGAAATCGATTCCCAATTTCGACCTGCCCACAACCACAATTGGGTGCAGCAACCCGTCCACTCGCGCATTCGGAACGGCCAGGCCATTGTCCCAGCCGCTGAGTGTCACGCGTTCGCGCTCCGCCACCAGCCGCAAAAGACGCTCGGGCGCGTTGCTGACAGATTCGGCGGCGAGCGTACACATAAGTTCCAGAACTTCCTTCTTTGTAGTGGCGGGGATGTCGGGCAGGAAGAGTTTGCCGGTCACTGTGTCTTTAAGTGTAAGCGTGCGGCGGCGGCGAATGAGAAAGTGCATCGCCGGCGCCGATACCAGCGACGTGAAGAGAGCCATCACAACCAGCGCGACGAACATCGTCTCGCGAATCAAGCCGAACTGTAGCGCGAGCAGCCCAAGAATCATTTCCATGGCGCCGCGTGCGTTCATTGCGAGGCCAACCCCCAAGGAGGTGCGGCGGTCCATGCCGCTCAGGCGCGCGCCACCGCCGGCTCCAAGCAATTTTCCGATGCAAGCGACGACAACGATGATGAGTGTGAGTTTCCAATTGAAGTTGGTGACAAAATTGGTGCGCAGGCCGATGCTCGCGAAGAAAAACGGGGCGAAAACGTTGGTGACGATTTCGTGGATGTGCTCGGACGTGCGCGCCCGGAAGTGGCTCGATTCGCCCACAGCGATGCCGACGATGAACGCGCCGAACACCGCGTGGATTCCGGCGAACTCGGCGAAGGCAGCCGAGGCGAGGGTGAGAGTGAACGTGAAGCCGAGCACGCCGCCCGGCCAAGTGGTGTGAGCCTGAATCCACGGAAGCATCTTGTCGATGAGCCATCGGCCGACGGTGAGCGACAGACCCACGAAGGCGAGCACCAAGACGATGGTGCGCTTAAGGCCGGCTCCCGCGGAATGCGGTCCAGCGTTCATCATGCCGAGAATCATGGAGAACAGGATCCAGCCGACGAGGTCGTCGAACATGGCAGACGACATCACGACGGTTCCCATCTCGCTGCGGAGAAGATTGAGATCCATGAGGATCTTGGCGATCACAGGCAAAGCAGAGATCGAAAGCGCCGTACCCACGAACAGAGCAAAAATCAGGCGATCCGCGCCCTCTCCGGCTCCGAGGAAACGAGGAAACAAACCCGCGGAACCGAAACCGAGAGCGAACGGAACAATCACGCCAAGGAGGCTGACGAGCAGAGCGCTTTTGCCCTGTCGGAAAATACTTCGCAAGTCGATTTCGATGCCAGCGGTAAACAGAAAGAACACCACGCCGAGGGTTGTGATCGCTTCGAGTACCATGGGCAGGTGGCCCTGGTTCGGGAAAACGGCCGCATAGATTTCCGGCTTGAAGTGGCCCAGGACCGTCGGGCCGAGGAGTATTCCGGCCATGATCTCGCCGAGGACCGAAGGCTGGCCGAGCTTCTGCATGAGTTCGCCCATCAGCTTGGCGGCGCCCAGCAGGACGGCCAGCGACAGGAACATGATCATCACATCATGAGGCGTCAGATGGTCGATCAGGACGGCTTCTCCAACCGCGGGGATGTCACGAACTGACTATCGCCGGCTGCATGGCGCGCACTTGAATGTATCGCACGAGGCCGAATCAAACGCAATCCTCGCTCAAGTTTATAGTGGTTTGTTTTCCGGTACTCGATCTGTTGGTTCTCGGCGAGCATTTCCTTCCTGCGACCGAAACAAACTGAGCCTGACACGCAACACTTTCTAAGGGGTTTTGGGCTAGCGACACTGATGTTCGCGATATGAGAAGGCGCCTTCGACATCCTTAGAGATGGCAACGTTGCTAGCTTGTCGCAGTGGGCCTCGGCGGAGTCGCACCGCTCTCGAAGAGTTCCGGAGCCAGCTGGCGCAAAGTGGCGTCGATTTCTTCCTGGCTGCGCCCCATGGCCAGCAGGAGTGCGGAGTAGTCCCTCAACGCGATTTCGGGCTTTCGATGGCGCACACCCAGACTTGCCCTAAGGATCGAGAAAGCACGGCGCATCAACGGTTCGGCCTCGTCGATGCGGCCCTTGGCTTTCAATAACTGAGCGAGCTCGTGGAGGCAGGTGCCAACGTGCATATGATCCGATCCGAGACTCTGCTCAAAAACCGTCAGCGCACGCCGAAATATGGATTCGGCTTCGACCGTCCGGTTCGTCGCTTGCAGTAGCTGCCCGAGGTTGGCAAGGATTAGGGCGACGTCCGGATGACCCGGTTCGAGACTCTTTTCAGTAATGGCCAGCGCGCGGCGATAGAAGGGCTCGGCTTCGGCCATCCGGTTTGCAGCTTGCAGCAAACGTGCCAGGCTGGTGAGGCAGGTGGCAACGCGGGGATGATCTGATCCGAGGCTTTTTTCCCAAATCGCCAGCGCGCGCCGGTACATTGGTTCGACTTCCGAACTCCGGTTCGTGTCTTCTAATAGCTGCCCGAGATTGTGAAGTCCGACGGCGACGCTTGGATGCTCCGGTCCGAGACTTTTCTCGTTAATTGTCAGCGAACGCCGATACAGCGGCTCGGCCTCAGCGATCCGGTCGGTGTCCTTCAAGAGACTTGCAAGGTTGTCTAGGCGATTGGCGACGAAGAAATGATCGGGCACTCGATGCTTCTCGTCGATTGCGAGAGCTACTCGCATCATGGATTCGGCCTCAGCAAATCTCGCCTGGTAAATCAGAATGACTCCGAGGTTGCTCAGCGTGATGGCTATCTCACAAGGATTCGTGTGGACATCCGCTTCCTGCTGCGACAGGGAGCGCCGGAGGAGCAACTCGGGCGCGGGTGAACGATCGTAGTACCAAAGCCACTCCGAAATCGATTCAACGAGTTTCGGCGCGTCCTTGTCCGCTCGGTCGAGCAAATGATTTGCGAAAGCGACGAGCGGACTAATTTCCCATTGATGGCTGCGCTCGTGCCATTGCGAGTTCAGGGCTTTAGACCGGGCGGTCGCTCGGGTTACCAACGCGTCGTGCCAGTGCGAGGCCTCTTCTCCCGCGTCTCTTCGAATGAGTTCTTGGACTAAACGATGGACGCGCACCACGCGCGGCTGACCGTCGCCGTCCATCACATCCGTAGGCTGGAGCAGCCGCAGGCCGAACAGCGAGCGGAGTAGATTTTTCGAGGGGTCCGGATAGCCTGGTTCGGCGTCCCGTCCCATTTCGGGGAATTTCCAAGCCACCAGCCCGCGCAGCCACGGCAAGGCGACTTGGTCCGGCGGCAGCAAAGCGGCAAAGCCCATGGCCCGTTTTCCCGCGTCGCTCAATTGTTCGAGAGTTGGCTCGAGCGTCGCGCTCAAGCGCTTTTCGCCGTGCAAGACGCCTTGGCTGCTCTGGCTAGCGGCGGTGTCGAGCCCTGTGAGTCCCTCCTTCTTCAGGCGTGCGAGAAAGGCGTGCACGTCACGCTGATCGCGAACTGGCCGAGGTATACAGCAGCGGATTCGACGGCTAACGTAAAGCAACCGAGCAGCCGGATAATCTCGCGCGCCGCTTCGCGCTCCGCCTCTGTCTGGAAATGTCCGCCGTGTTGATAGCTCTCGATCAGCGCTAGGGCGTCGTCCGGAAGCAGTTCATCAACGGCAAGAAACGAGCGGTCGCGGTGGGAGCCGTGGAGTTCGTTCTCTCCCAGCCGCGTGGTGGCAAGGACGTGCAGCCAGTCGCCACCGTTGAGCCGCGCAACTTGTGCGGGGTCGAGCAGGCCGGGCCGGTCCACGTTATCGAGGATGAGCAGGCAACGGTGAGGGGCTTGGGAGTCGGCAAGTTTAATGGTGCATCTACTTCGGTAAGTGTCCGGACACGCCCTCGGTTACTACCCTTGCGCGGGTCAGGCAACGCTCCGGGCCGCACGCTGGAAGATCCCGCTTCGAATCTCGCTGGGGGATTCTGTCACCCTAATACCATGATGTCGAGACGGCAGCTTGCCACTAACTCCCAGGTTTCGCTACGACGAGCGGGATTCGTTCAGCCCGATCACGACACTTTCGGACGCAATCGACGTGGACAACTAAAGCGTTAATGGGAACCTGATCAGCTTCCGGCAAGTTATCCATCATAAAATTCCTGTGCGCGCGTCCAGAGTGACGGTGACTCGTAAACGCTGCTATCGGATTGGACGCAAGGCAGCGGGGCGCACTGGAATTCGCATAGCCAAGATGTTACAAAAAAATGTGGTCCTTCGGGTGCCTGCGTGCCAGAAGCTTGCAGTTCAAAAGGGTGTAAAGCGTCCGTCCCGGCGGGGTTCGCCGCGGACCGCCTGTGCGTCCTCCACTACACGCTTTTCCTCGAACAGGAATGCGCGGAAATGCGCCGCGAGACGGCACACGGAAACACCAGCCACGAACGCCAGGTGGAATTCATCCGGAAAATTGCGGATCGAGGGGAAACGCTGGTGCACGTGGCGACCAGCGGCTTTCCGATGACCGATGAAATCAAGGCGCGCATTCTGAGCACACTGCTGACGCTGATGAATACCCGCGAAAACATCGACCGCGCGCACATGAGGCAATCCGCCGCGCGAAGATTTGTCGGTTAAAACTTTCCTTCGATTCTTCCGACTACCATGAAGCCCGCCTCGTTGTGCTATGCCCTGGTTCAATCTGTGCGTGTGCGAAGTGAAATTCAAAGGAGCCGGCGAGACGCCGGCGCTACGAAAACCCGACACAGGGCCTGAGCTGTGCACGAGTGGCTGGAGATTGCCAAGAATGTTTACCGGGCGCAGCATGCTGCGTCCCTACGGGAAAATTACAATTCGTCGCGAAGCACCGGCGATATCACGATGCAACTAAGCGCCGATGAAACGGGCGTAGAGGGAGCGGGCTATGGCGGGATCTTTTGTGCCTTTGATTATGGCGCGGCCGTCGGCGAAGACGGTCATTTCGTAGGGAGGGACTTGGAAGCGGAGCAGGAAATCATTGTGGCGGATTTCGGACGCGGAATCGGATCGGGACGCGGGTCCTGAAGCGGATGCGGGACCCGACATGGATGCTGATGCCGATGGCGAAGCGGAGGCTGAAGCTGTGGCGGATGTGCCGGCGAGGCGGCGGCCTAACGCGCTGAGATCTAGCTTGCGATTGCGCTCGTGGATTTGGACGGAGTCGCGTCCGCACATGGTAATGTGGGGTTGGGCGCCGCCTTCGAGATACGTGAAATCGCGGCGGGCGCAGGCGCGGCAATCTGGATTTCGCGCTACGCGAATGGATTGAAATTTCCCGCTCCAAACATCGCAGGAAATAAGGCGGCCGTGCAGCGCTTCCGACTTGCCGGCAAGGAGTTTCATTGCTTCGGCGGCTTCGATCGATGCAATTACGCCGACGGCGGCGTTGAGGACACCAGCGGTATCGCAGGTGTCTTCTGCTCCCATCGCCGCTCGTGCATCAGGGGATTCGTTCTCGCCTTCAAGCAAACACGCCAAACACGCGGTTTCGCCGGGGAGGATGGTCATCGTCACTCCATAACTTCCGACGGCAGCGGCGTAAATCCAGGGAACGCCGAGCGAGAGAGCCGCGTCATTCAGAAGCAGGCGGGTTTCGAAATTGTCCGTACCGTCGATAATGAGAGCAAACCCCGCGAGCAAATCCGCGGCGTTCCGCGGCGTGAGATCCGAGACAATTCCTTCGACGCGAACGCCGGAGTTGATGGCGCGCAAGCGGCGCTCGGCGGCCACGGCTTTTGGCAGCGATTCGCGCGCGTCGGATTCCTCGAACAGAGTTTGGCGCTGCAAATTGGAAGGCTCGACAAAATCGCGGTCGATGATCCGCAGATGTCCCAGGCCGGCGCGAACCAATAGGTTCGCCATGACGGTTCCAAGGGCGCCACACCCGACCAGAACGGCGCTCGCGGCCAGAAGGTTTTCCTGGCCCGCTTCACCAATTCCGTGAAACAGGATCTGGCGGGAGTATCTTTCGTGTTGTTTGGGGTCCATCAATTTCCTACGCGGCGTTTTCGGGCGCTGTTCCAGATTCAAACTTCATAATAGCGCCTTTTCACGTTCGGCAGGCAACGCGACGTGCTAACCTTATCTTCTCACTCTGTTGCGATGATAATTCCCCTCAAATCACCGTCGCGCCGTAAGTTTCGCGTGAAATGGGTGCTGGCATTGGCGGCCGGATTAGCATCCGGCCTGGCTGCCGGGAGCCTGTTTGGCGCCGACGGCAATACTGCGAACGAAGGGGCGGTGGAGGGCCACCCGGTAGTGGAGATTCGGGTGGTGGATGAAGTGGGGAAAGCTGCTGCCGAACACCTTCCTATTCTGGCGCTCCAAACTGGCAAGGCATTCGATTTCGAAGCAGAGCGCAAAAGCCTGCGGACGCTCTACCGGACGGGCGACTACTCGGACATTCGCGTATCGGCGCGCGAGGAGAGGGACGGTTTGCATGTGGATTTCATCGTGCGCCGGAACTATTACAACAACTCGATACGCGTTCTGGGGTTGAAGCCGCCACCGACCGAGCCCGCGGCGGCGGCCACGTTGCGACTGAACCTGGGCGAACCGTTTCGCGAAAGCTCGCTGCACGAAGGAGTCGCGCGGCTGGAGGATGCGCTGCGGGACGACGGGCTGTATCAAGCAAAGGTCACGTGGTCACTAACGCCGCACGAGGACACGCGCCAGATGGATGTAACGATTCACGTGGAGCCGGGCCAGAGAGCACACGTGGGCACAATAACCGTGAAAAACCAGACAACTTATCCGGACGCGGAGTTGCTGCAGCGCTCGAAGATTAGCGAAAAGAATGAACCGACGGTGAGCCGCCTGCAGCACAGCTCGCAGCGGCTGCAGAAATATCTCGCCAAGCAGGGTTATCTGGGCGCTGGAGCCGTCCTCACTCCCGGGATTTACGACCCTGCAACGAATCGCGTGCCGCTGACTTATGCGGTGACCGCGGGACCGCGCGTAAAAGTGGAAGTACACGGGGCCAAGCTCAAAGCGAGCCGCCTGAGAAAACTGGTGCCGATTTACGCCGAAGGAGCCGTGGATGAGGACCTGTTGCAGGAAGGGCGGCGGAACATCCGCGATTACTATCAACGAGAGGGATATTTCGACGCGGACGTGCAGGTAAGTTCGCGCCAGGACGCGCAGAGCGGCGAACGCGTAATCGGATATCAGGTCTCCTTAGGCAGACGCTTCCGGCTGGCGAATATTTCGTTTACCGGCAACAAGTACTTCAGTTACGAATTGCTTTCCAAGCGGTTGCAACTGCAAACGGCGTCGTTTGCGTCGAGCGGAAGATTCAGCCAGCGGATGGTGCATGACGACGGCGAGTCGATCCGTGGCTTATACCTTTCAAACGGGTACCGCGAAGCGCTGGTCACCTCGGCCGTGGACGATAACTACAAAGGGAAGAAAGGGAATTTATCCGTCAGTTACAAGATCGCGGAAGGGCCGCAAACGCTGGTGTCGAAACTGGAGGTGGAGGGAAACCACGCGGTAACGTCGGACGCGTTGCTTGCGGTGGTGGGTTCAACCGGAGGCGAGCCATATTCGGATACGAGCGTGGCGAGCGACCGGAACAATATTCTGGCGCTGTATTACAACCAAGGATTTCCCGAGGCGCACTTTCAGGAGGAACTTTTGCCTGGGGGCGCGCCGAATCGCGTGCGGCTTGTGTATCACATAACGGAAGGCTCGAAGATTGAGGTGGCGAAAGTGCTGCTGTCGGGCTATCAGTTCACGCGGCGAGGAATCATCGCGCGGCAGGTGAAGATCGAGCAGGGAGGCCCGCTGCGGGAAGGCGACGTGGTTGAGTCGCAGAGGCGGCTTTACAACCTGGGCGTTTTCAATCGGGTGCAAATCGCGCCGCAAAATCCAAACGGCACCGATCCGGACAAGGTGATGGTGGTGGATGTGCAGGAAGGGAGCCGGTACACGATCGGCTATGGCGGCGGTTTCGAGGTACAGAAGTTGGCGGGCGGGAGCTCGACGAATCCGCAAGGCACGACGATCGGAGCAAGCCCGCGCGGCATTTTCGAAATTTCGCGGCTGAATATGTTCGGGAGGGCGCAGACGGCGACCTTCAAGGTGCGCGCGAGCACGCTGCAGTATCGAGCCCTGTTCAGCTATACGGCGGATGATTTTTTGACGCACCGGACGTTGAGTTTTCAGTTGATCGGATTCGCGGACAAAAGCCAGGACGTAAACACGTTCACGGCGATCCGGTACGAAGGCGCGCTGCAACTGGTACAGAAACTTTCGACCTCTTCCTCGCTCCTGTACCGCTACTTTTATCGCCGCGTGGAAGTGCCGGCGGGTTCCCTGAGGATCAATCCAAACGAAATCCCGCTGTTCAGCCAACCGACGCTGGCTTCCGGGTTCGGAGTGACCTACGCGCGCGATCGCCGAGACAATCCGGGAGACGCGACGCGCGGAACTTTTAATACGGCGGACATAAGCATTGTGTTGAGGCCGCTGGGATCGAGCGCTAACTTTTTCCGGGGCTACGTGCAGAATTCGACGTTTACGCGGATCGGGCGCGCCTTCGTGTTCGCGCGGTCAACGAAGTTCGGAGTGGAGCAGCCATTGAACGGAACGTCGGAAGCGGAGATTCCTTTGCCGGAGCGGTTTTTCGCCGGTGGCGGTACCTCGATCCGCGGCTTCGGGCTGAACCAGGCGGGACCGCGCGATCCGTTCACGGGATTTCCGGTGGGCGGGCTTGCACTGCTGGCGTTTAACCAGGAGCTCCGATTCCCGATGAAACTACCGTACATAGGAAATCGCCTGGGAGGCACGCTTTTTTACGACGCAGGCAACGTGTACCGCGACTTGGAGCACATCTCGTTCGCATGGAAATCGCCGTCGCCGACGAACGTGAATTACTTTTCGCACACGGTGGGATTCGGAGTGCGGTACCCGACGCCGATTGGGCCGGTGCGAGTGGACTTCGGGTATCAGCTAAATCCCGCGACGTACACGTCGAGGGCGGGTGGCGCGACGACATTTTTGCAGGTACCGCACTTTCAGTTTTTCTTCAACATCGGACCGGTGTTTTGATGCGGCGTGCCATTTTTATTTTTGGGCTCATGGCGTGGTTCGGCGCCTCAGCAAGGGCTGTGGGCGCGCAGGCGCGCGTCTATTCCGAACCGCCGCACGCGCCGGATGATGGCAACGCGCAGACAGTGGATGGCGTTGCAGCGCGAATTGAAGACGACATTCTGACGGAAAGCGAAGTGCAAGAGCTTGGCGCGTTCCAGCAGCTGGTGGATGGCCAGAAGAAACCGCGGATGGAATTGATCCGCGAGCTCGCGGACCAGTGGATTATTCGCGGAGAAGCCAACACCGCGAAATTTTCGCAGCCGCCGACGGAAGCCGTGGACCGGGCGTGCGAGCAGTTCGTGAAGCAGTTTCCTTCGCCGGAGGAATTTCAGAAGCGGCGCGAGGCCGCGGGGCTGACGGAAGCGGGCGTGCGGCGAATGCTCCGCGAGCAATTGTACCTTTCGAGTTTTCTGGATTACCGCTTTCGTCCGGCGGCACAGGTGGACGACAAACAGATCGAGACGTACTTCAACGATGAATTTGCGCCGCAATTGAAAGCACGCGGCGAGACGGTGCCAGCGCTCGAAGATGTGGAAGATACGATTCGCGAAGTGCTCGTGCAACGCGCGATCAGCGAACGCGCGAAGAAATGGTTGGATGAGACGCGCGAGCACCTGAAACTCGACATCGTCTCGCAGGGGACCGCGTCGTGAGCGTGCGTTGGGAGCGGTGGCTGCGAGTCGCACTGATGCTTTTTGCGATGGCGGTGCTGCTTGCATTTGTAGCGTTTGAATCCGGGTGGGTGGAACGCCGTGTGCGCGATGCAGTGGTAAGCCAGCTCGAGGAGAAAACGGGAGCGCGCGTGGAGTTGGGAGGATTTCATCTGCACACGCTGCGTTTGCGCGCCGAGTTGGACGATTTGACGCTCCACGGACGGGAAGGCGCGGGGACGGCGCCGTTTTTTCACGCATCGCGAATGAGCATCCGATTGCGCATACTTTCTTTTTTTGGCGGCAAGTTCGCTGTGGATGAGTTGATTGTCGAGCGGCCAGAAGCAAACGTGCAATTCGAAAAGGACGGCCGCAGCAATCTGCCTGTTCCGAAGTTGGCCGCGAACGGCGAGTCGTGGACAGGGACGCTTTTCGATTTGCAGATTGGGAAGCTCGAGCTGCGCGATGGCAGCGCGGTTGTGAACGACCGGCGCGTGCCGCTTTCGCTGCGGGGCCGAAACTTGGAATTCATACTGAAATACGCTGCACGGACGGCCGCCGGTGAATCGTACGTCGGCAATTTTCAGTGGCAGCAAGTGGAATTGACGGCGGGCAAAGATGCGCCGTTTGCGTCCGACATTTCCGCGAAATTCACGATGCATCGCGATGCGTTCGAGCTCGACGAGTTCGTATGGAAGCTGCCGCATTCGGAATTGAACGTGCGGGCCGAGCTTCCGAGCTTCAGCAGGAACGATTGGAACCTGCACTATCGCGGGCGGCTTTCGCTCGCCGATGTGCGGACGATCGTTCGCGAACCTTTGACGCCGGACGCGATCACGGAGTTCTCGGGGCAGGCACGCTACGCGTCGGGAGAATGGACCGCGCAGGGGCACTACGACGGGCACGATATTCGGCTGCCGTACGAATGGTTCCATGCGAGTGGACTAAGGACGTGGGGCGACTTCGATGTGGGGCGGGAACGCTTGACGGTGCCGAATCTTTCGGTGCGCGCTCTGGGCGGATCGGTTGAGGGCACGCTGGTTATGGATTTGAATAAGCTTACGTTTCGCACTGAGACGCGATTGCGCGGCGTGAGCCTAGCCGCTGCGTTCGCGGCAGTCGATAACAAGAATTTCCCGGTTCACACACTCCACTGGGATGCGCGCATGGATGTGGACTCGGTGAATACGTGGGAAGCGGCGTTCAAGCATTTCCGGTCCAAAGGGGAATCGCGATGGGCGCCGCCGCAAACGTTTGCCCGCGGTGCAACGATTCCCGTGACCGCACGAATTGAATACGATGTCGAGCTAGACAAAAAGGGCGTATTGCTTTCGGCGAGCGAAATCGCGATGCCGAAATCGCTGATCGAGATGGATGGCACGCTGGGAATGATCGATTCCGCGCTCGAAGTAAAGCTTCGCGCAGGCGACTTGCTCGAATGGGACGACTTCATCAATATTTTGCGGGGCTCCGACGCGACGCCGGCCCTCATCGGAGGGAATATTACGTGGCGCGGACGAATTCTAGGTCCGCTGGTAGGGCCGACGTTCAGCGGACACCTGCACGGGCTTGAGGCTCGGTACGACCGGCTTTACTGGGATGAAATCGACGGCGATTTGGAATATTCGCCGGATGCATTGCACTTGACGAAAGCATCGGTGCGGCGTGGAAAGACGTCGGCTCTCCTCGAATTAAGCCTCACGTTCGATCGAGACTGGGGTTTTTTGCCGGAGAGCCCGTGGACGCTTAAAACGAGGCTCGATCACGCGCCCTCTGACGACGTGCAGTCAATGTTCGAGACGACCTATCCCGTTACCGGATTTCTCACGGGCGATTTTCGCGGAAGCGGAACGCGCGCGGCGCCGGTGTTCGATTCCACTTTTGTTTTCGAGGACATCGTGGCCAAAGGAATCCGTTTCGACCGATTAAGCGGCGAGCTGCATCTCGCGCACGATGAGATTCAATTGTCGCGCGCTGAGCTGCGGCGGGGTTCAGGAAGTGTAACGGGAGAACTTCTCTACCGGCCGC
>Ga0185299_10002515_pt1 | contig 27910 bp, 23 predicted proteins | sample PaiPotPPA55metaG_FD_128002 | JGI IMG/M metagenome (GOLD analysis project Ga0185299, IMG submission 128002) | Iron sulfur acid spring bacterial and archeal communities from Banff, Canada, to study Microbial Dark Matter (Phase II) - Paint Pots PPA... ...
AGGCAGCAGTTGACCTTGACTTTCAGGACAGAACACGGCGAAGAAGCAAGACGCCAACGCAGACCAGCCACTCGGGATAGCCACGCGCGGGGCGGGCGGGCGGGCGGGTAACGCACCCGAGGCCCCTGCACGGACACCGGACACGGCACCGACGGGGCATGGTCCAAAGCTCTGCCTCAGAATCGAGAATCGGAGTCGACTTCGACGGACCTTATCTGGAGTGGTGGGTGTCGCTGCGTCCCTCAGGGCATTCGGAGCACGTCGACGCCGTCTTCTGAGCTGATCAAGTCGTAGACGGCCAAGGGGTGCCAGGTCTCTGCGAGTTGGACCATCTGACTTGGGGTCAGGGGCTCGGCGGCCGTGCGGGTGTCGTAGACGATGTATTCGGGCGCGGGGTCTACGGACGTGTTGCCTAGCCAGAAAGCGTCGGCCTTGGCGGCTAGTGGGGCCAGGGTGCTGATGCTCGATTCTACTGTGGCGCCGGCTGGGATCTCGTGGATGGCGTTGCGGAGGGCTTGGATGTGCGGGGGGCTTGGTGCGTATTGCTGCTGGGAGAAGGCTTGCGGCAAGCCGTAGGCGGATTGCATCGACAGGGCTGCTAGTGCGATCGCGGGTACGGCGATTAGCTTGAAGCGGCGGCGGTAGTGGTGGTGGCCGTAGTGGCGGCGAGCTAGGGCGTCGATTGATGCGATGAAGAGGATTGGCATCAGGACGGAGTTGTAGTGGTAGAGCGTGCCCCAGTAGAAGGTGTTTGAGGACGCGAAGCGCATCAGGAGGTCGGGGATCGCCAGCAGCACTAAGGGGGACAGAAGCGCGGTGAAGGCTGTGACTAGGCCTAGCAGGAACAGTAGGTGCAGTTTGCCGCCTAGGTCTGTGAAGAGCTGGCCTGCGTTCTCGTCGTTGCCCGCGCTGCCGGTGGCGCCTGCGTTGGTGAGGAAGCCGTAGACGTGGTTGGGGTTTAGGGCCGGGATCAGCCAGAGGATTTGGAGTACTGAGGCTCCTAGGCCGGCCGCAGGCAGGGGTAGGCGGCGGCGCCAGTTTGCGCGGTCGCGGAGGAGCCAGGCGATGCCTAGGGGCATGACTACGGTGACGCCGAACTCTTCTTTTGTGCAGAGCAATCCGATGCAGGCGACGATGAGCAGCTTGCTTTGGTCGCGCAGCAGGGCTTGGAGGGCTAGGGCGATTAGGGGCGCGGCGAAGGCTAGTTCGTGGAAGTCGAAGTCGACGGCTTGGACGATGCCGAAGGACATGCCGTATGCCGCGCCGACGACGTAGCCTGAGCGGCTGCCTAGGTTTTCTCGGGCCAGTGATGTGACGGGCACGATTGACGCGGCGAAGAGCAGTGCTTGGGCTACGAGCAGCGTGATCGGGGAGGGATCGATTGCGAAGAAGGGCGCCAGGAGGGCCAGGATCGGGTGGAAGTGCTCGCCTAGCAGGTCGAAGCCGGGGGCGCGGGCGTCGACGATGGGGGCGTGGAGGTGCGCGTATTGCTTGACGGCCTCGGTGAATAGGGCGAGATCCCAGGACTCGGTGCGGAACTCCAGGTAGCGGCGGACCGAGTCGACTGCGTAGAGCGTCGCGAAGACGGTGGCTAGTAGGTACGGGCCTCGTCCCCCGATGCGGATACGGATGGTTGGGAGTTGACGCCGTGCTGGTGGCGGTGGCTGCCGGAAGGGGCGTCTGGCCCCGCCGCGGGGACCGGGGAGGCGTTCGGGGGCGACCGCGGCCCGGGGAAGGGTACTCACGGTGCGTAACGTACCAAGCACGGTCATAGCGGACGGGGATTGACCTCGCGGCGGGTGAGACAATGACACGGAAGGATCTCCGTAGTCGTGAGGGCGGAAGGACGCGCGTGGTCTCGATCTCGAAGTCGGACGAGGCGGACAAGTCGCTGTACGACCGGATCGGCGAAGAGCCGCTCCGCCGGGTCGTGCATGCCTTCTACCAGGGCGTGCATGAAGATCCCGAACTGCGCGCGCTGTATCCGGAAGAGGATCTGGGCCCGGCCGAGGAGCGGCTCGCGCTGTTCCTGATCCAGTACTGGGGCGGCCCGACCACGTACTCGCAGGAGCGCGGACACCCTCGGCTGCGGATGCGGCACGCCGGCTTCCACATCGACCTGGCCGCGCGGGATCGCTGGCTGCGGCACATGCGTGCGGCGGTAGATGGTTCGGGTCTCAGCGAGGCGGACCGCGAAGAACTGTGGGCCTACCTCGAGCATGCCGCAAACTTTATGGTGAACGCGGCGTAACGATTGCCGCGCGCTGCGAATCCTGATACCAATTGTTCTATGACCAGTACCGGCGTCGGGCACGTAGCGCTGGTCACGCGCGACCACATCGACTTTTGCCGGGTGTGGTCCTCCTCGTGTCGCTGCAACCTCTGACAGCACACGACCGAGCGGTTCTTTCTTTCCTTCAGAGGTGAATTCCCATGAGCATCACCAGCACCTTGCCCGTGCCCCCAGCCGCGCTGATAGCGGCTCCCGACGCCTACCACCTGGAGTCGGGCGATCCGCTCGCGGTGGAGCTGGCGGCGTCCTTCCTGGCCGAGGAGTCGGGCCGGGGCGGGGCGGCGGCCGTGAAGTACCTGGAGTCCGATCCGCGCGAGTACGAGACCTGGCTCGGCGGGGCCCTGATCGGCATCAGGCAGCCGGACGGCTCCCCCGCGGCGGGCGGCGCGTACCGGCGCTACGACTCGACGACGGCCGAACTCGCGCAACTGTGGACGCGGCCCGAGCTGCGCCGAACCGGACTGGCCCGGAAGGTGCTGCGGCACCTGGAACTGTTCGCCGAGCGCTCCGGCTACGAGAGGATCTATGCGGTGGCCGAGCCGGGGCACGACGTGTTGCGGCACGTGCTGCGTGCGGCCGGGTACGTGGCGCTCGGGGACGAATCGCTGGACTACCTCGGGTTCGTCAAGTCGCTGCCGATCGGGTTCGGGCTCGGGCCGGATCCGCTGAGCTGAGTCCCGCTGCTTATCCGGGCTTATCCGGCTTATCCGGCTTATCCGGCGGCGATCGTCGGGGCGAGGTGTTCGGCGAGCATCAGGGTCGGCAGATGCGTGTTCCCGCTGGGGATCACCGGCATGATCGAGGCGTCCGCGACCCACAGACCGGATACGCCGTGCACCTCACCCCGCGCGTCGACCACCGCGCCCTGCTCGGGATCCGGGCCCATCGCGCAGGTTCCGCAGGCGTGGTGGTAGGTCCACACCGAGCGGCGCAGCACGTCGGCGAACTCGGCGCCGTGGCCATCGTCGACTCCGGCACCTAGCCACTGCTCGGGACCGCCGGCGAGCCCGCTCAGCGGGCGCTGGTTGCCTATTCGTCTGGCTGAGCGGACACCTTCCATCATGGCGGCTAGGTCGGCGGGGTCTTCCAGGAGGTTGAGCCGGATCCTTGGCGCGGCCGTGGGATCCAGCGAGGCGAGGCGGACCCTGCCCCGGGAACGCGGTTGCATCACCGTTGCCGAGACCCAGAAGAGTTCGGCGGTGGCGGCGGGGACGTGTTGCAGCCAGGGGGCCTCGTCCCCGGCCGGGCCGTCGGTGCGGGTGGCGACGACCTGGAATCTCGGGCCGTCCGGGAATTCGGCGGCCAGCGGCCAGATCACCGAGATCCCCGGGTGCTCCTGGAGGTTCGCGCCGACGCCGGGCAGCGGCGAGCGGCAGGGCAGGCCGAGCACGGCCAGGTCGTGCGCCGGGCCGATGCCGGAGCGCAGCAGGATCGCGGGCGAGCCGTAGGTTCCGGCGGACAGTACGACGCGGGCGGCGCGCACGGTCCGTCCGTCGGCCAGCCGCACCCCGGCCGCCCTCCCCCGCTCGATCAGTACCCTGTCGACGAGGGCGTCGGGCAGGATCCGCAGGTTCGACCGTTCGCGCGCCGGGTTCAGGTACGTCACCGCCGCGCTCATCCGTACACCGCCGACGGTGTTCACCGGGGCCGCGCCGACTCCCACGGCGCCGGGCCGGTTGTGGTCTACCACCTCGGGGAATCCGGCTGCTCCGAGAGCCTCGTACGCGGCGGCGTTGACCGGCGTGAGTTCCTTGGGCTCGTAGCGGCGGATCGGCAGCGGGCCCTGCTGTCCGTGCCACTCGTCGGCGAAGTCGAGGTCGGTCTCCAGCTTGCGGAAGTCCGGCAGCACATCGGCGAAGGACCAGCCGGGATTGCCGAGCCGGGCCCAGCCGTCGTAGTCCGCGGGGGCTCCGCGCAGCGCGATGGTCCCGTTCGTGGCGCTGCACCCGCCGACCAGCTTCGCGCGGGCGACGATGCCTCCGGTCGCCTCGTCCGCGTAACCCCAATCGTGGGTGCCCGCCGAACGCCAGCCCGAGCGCAGTTCCGCGGGCAGCGCCTCGCGATCCGGATAGTCGGGACCGGCCTCGAGGAGCAGCACCCTGAGATCAGGGTGCTCGGATAACCGCGCGGCCAGCACGCAGCCTGCCGCCCCCGCCCCGACGATCGCGATGTCGGCCTCGATCGGACCCGGCGTTGACGAATCAGACATGTGACGCCCCCTCATCTGGCCGACTGGCTGGATCAGGGGGCGTCTTACCCTATGCGGCGGCGATCATCCGCTGTGCGCTACGGTGCGCCGCACGCACTACCGGTTGTTGTTGACCTTCGGGTCGATCAGGCCGCGCTCGCGCAGGTACTCGCGCAGCGGGTAGGTGTCGCCGATGCCCCAGTAGGACAGCGCGTCCTTGCCGGCGCCGAGCAACTGCTGCTGGATCGGGCTCAGCTCGTTCCACCACTCGTGTTCCGGGGTGATGACCCGGTCCTCGTGCGCGGCGATCCAACGGTACGTCCAGCCGATGAACAGGCAGCGGCGGTCGATGTCCGAGTAGTTGTCCGAACGGCCGTGGTAGAGGCGGCGGTCGAACAGCACCACGTCGCCCTTGTTCGCGCAGACCTCGACGGCGCCCTCGGGCTGCTCGAAGTCGAGGCTCAGGTCCTCGGGCCGCTGCAGCCGGCTGGTCTTGTGCGAGCCGGGGATGGTCATGAAGTTGCCGCGGCCCGGCTCCGAGAGGTCGGAGAGGTAGAACGCGGTGCGGACCGACAGCAGCGGACGGACCGGCTCGGTCTCGATCTCCAGGTTCTGCCGGCCGCCGTCCTGGTGCCAGCGCCAGGTCTTGCGCACGTCCGAGGAGACACCCGGGTGGATGTCGATGTGGTGGTGGTACGCGTGGATGTTCCAGCCGAGGATGCCCCAGACCATCGGGAAGACGGTCGGCAGCTCGAGCAGCTCGAGGAAGACCTTGTCGCGGTGCAGGAAGCCCATGAGGTGCATGCTCTGGTCCTTCGGGTGCAGCAGGCCCTCGGCCTTCTGCTGCGCGTACACCCGGTCCTGCGCCTCGATGAGCCGTTCCATCAGCACTTCCGGGATCGCGTCCCGGATGATGAAGTACCCGTCGCGGTCGAAGTCGGCCCGCTGCTCGTCAGAGATCTGGATGCCGTCATAGGGCACCAGCGGACGGTCGTCGGCCGTGGCCTGGGATATGGACTCGCCCATCATCATGGACATGGGATCGCGACCCCCTTGGATCGAGGAACTGGAAGACCACGCCGTTGCCCGGAATGCGCGGTCTTCCTAGAGACGCCGGGCCTATCAGCACGGTTGCGAATGGTTTGGGCAGGCTACCGTACCGGCCTTGATCCGCGCTGAGCGTCGGGTTAACGATCGCTTGCCGACAGCCCGGCCTGCCATTTCTCCTCGATCCGGCCGAAGCGCCAGACCGCCATCGCGGCGAGCCAGGTGACGATGAACAGACCCACGATGAAGAATCCGGCCTTGTTGATATCGAAGGCCTGCATGGCGTCCCAGAAGCCGCCGGACAGGTGCAGCTCCTGGGACAGCAGCCCGAGCACCTCGACGCCGCCGATGAACACGCAGATGCCGATCGACAGGCCGGTGATGGTGAGGTTGTAGTAGACCTTGCGCACCGGGTTGAGGAAGGCCCAGCCGTAGGCCAGGTTCATGAAGCAGCCGTCGATCGTGTCCAGCAGCGTCATCCCCGCGGTGAACAGGATCGGCAGCGCCATGATCGCGTACCAGGGCACGTGCTGGCTGGCCAGCAGCGCGGTCGTGGCCAGCAGCGCGACCTCGGTGGCGGTGTCGAAGCCCATGCCGAACACGACGCCGACCGGGTAGATCTGCCAGGGCTTGCGGATCGAGCGCATCCAGCGGCCGAAGAAGCGGTTCATCAGGCCGCGGTTCTGCAGGTGCTCCTCGAGCGCGGCCTCGTCGTACTCGCCGCGCCGCATCGAGCGCCAGACCTTGACGATCCCGGCCAGGATCACCAGGTTCAGCGCCGCGATCAAGAACAGGAAGCCGGCCGAGACGATCGTGCCGAAGACGCCGCCGAACTGCTCGAGCGTGGAACTCGGGTTGGAGACGGCGCCGAACACGGACTTCTCCGCGACCACGATCCCGGCGCCGATCGCCACCACGATCGTGGAGTGCCCGAGCGAGAAGAAGAAGCCGACGCTCAGCGGCCGCTGCCCGTCCTGCATCAGCTTGCGGGTGGTGTTGTCGATGGCCGAGATGTGGTCGGCGTCGAAGGCGTGCCGCATGCCGAGGGTGTAGGCGAGGACCGCGACGCCGATGCCGAGGCCCTTGTAGTGCTCGGGGACGACGAGGAAGACGAAGATGCCGAAGCCGACCACGTGCAGCAGCGTGATGAAGCCGAACATCAGCAGCGTCCGCCGCCACTCGGCCGGGGTCAGCAGCGCCCGGATTCTGGCGATCCGGCCCGCCTCCTCGCCGGGTAGCGCGACGACGGGGCTCGACGGCATGCTCACGTGGGTCCTCACGGGTCGGGGCGGCGGCCTTCGGAGCGCACCCGGTCCGCGGGACCCGGGGCGCGGCTTCGTCGGCGGCTCCGGGCACGGGTGCGGCGGGTGGATCTCCTGATGCATCATCCCCGCACTTGCAAGTCATTCGCAAGTAGCAATTATCGGCGGTTGGCCGTCACCGGGCGCCGCGCCGCAGCAGTCCCGCGGCCAGCAGCGCGGTGCCGACCAGCAGGATCGCCGTGTCCGTCCACATGGCCAGGTGGAATCCGCCGACCAGGGCGTCCGCCGCGGAACGTCCGGACCGCAGCAGCCCGTTCTGCCGCGAGGAGGCGACCGCGCTCACGATCGGGATGCCGACGGTCAGCGCGACCTGCTGCGTCGTGGTGGCCAGGCCGGTTGCGAGCCCCTGCTCCTCGTCCGGCAGCCCCGAGGTCGCGGTCACGTTGTAGCCGACGACCGCGTGCAGGTTGCCGTAGACCCAGACGCTGCCCGCGAGCAGCAGCACCAGCACGCTGTCGCCGCGCGTCATCGTCGCGATCACCACCGAGCCCACGCCCTGCGCGAGCAGCCCGAGCACCAGCACGTTCCGCGAGCCGTAGCGTCCGATCATCCGCGGCGCCACGTTCCCGGAGATCACGGCGACCACGCCGAGCCAGCCGAACACCAGCCCCGCGCGCAGCGGGCTGAGCCCGTTGACCTGCTGCAGGAAGAGCATTCCGATGAAGACGATCGCGCTGCCGGTGGCGAAGGCGAGCAGGCCGCCGACATTGCCCAGGGCGACCGTGCGACGTCGCAGCACCTTGAGCGAGACCAGCGGGTGCGCGCTGCGTGCCTCGACGGCGACGAAGGCGGCCAGCAGCAGCACCCCGCCGATCAGCGTGCTGAGAACGTCGGGCCGTCCCCAGCCCTGCTGCGCGGCCGTGGTCAGCGCGTAGATCAGCGCGAGCAGCCCGCCGGTGACGGTCACCGCGCCGGGCACGTCGAGCCGGGAGTGGTGCTCGTTGCGGCTCTCGTCGATCAGCAGCGGCGTGGCGATCAGCACGAACACGCCGAGCACGATCGGCAGCACCATGGTGAAGCGCCAGTTGAGCAGGTCGGTCAGCACCCCGCCGAGCAGCGTGCCGACGGTGAAGCCGGTGGCCATCAGCGAGCCCGCGATGCCCAGGGCGCGGTCACGAGCGCGGCCCTCGGCGAACGACGTGGTCAGCAGCGCCATTCCGGTCGGCACCACGCCCGCCGCGCCGAGGCCCTGCAACGCGCGCCCGGCCAGCAGCGCCGCCGGGTCCCAGGCCAGCATCGTCAGCGCCGACGCGGCCGTGAACACGGCGATCCCGGCGAGGAACACGCGGCGTCGGCCTACGAGGTCGCCGGTGCGGCCGAGCAGGAGCAGCAGGCCGCCGGAGGGCAGCGCGAACGCGGTGGCCACCCACTGCAGGTTCGCCTCGCCGAGGTGCAGGTCGGAGCCGATGGCGGGCAGCGCGATGTTGAGGATTGAGAAGTCGATACCGACGAGGAAGTTCGCGGCGCACAGGACGAGCAGGACTAGTTTCGCGCGGGAGTTCAGGGTGTCTGCGGGGGTGCTTGCGCTCGCCGTACTGCGAGTCGCATCGCTCGCAAGGGTCTCGGTCATGCTGCCAAGCCTGCGGCGTGGGAATGTCCGGTCCCGAGAGTGTGCTTATGGTGGTGTCGGCACCACCAGGCTTGCGGAGGGACCTTGCGATGACGACTGTTGCCGTGGACGCGCGAAGGCGGGCGGAGCTCCGCGACTTTCTGATGAGCCGTCGTGCCCAGATCTCCCCGCAGGACGCCGGGATGCCGGCGGGCGGGGGACGTCGTCGCACGCCCGGGCTGCGGCGCGAGGAGGTCGCCGTGCTCGCGGGCGTCGGCGTGTCCTGGTACCAGTGGCTCGAGCAGGGCCGCGACATCACCGTATCAAGCCAGGTGCTCGAGGCGATCGGCGGCGTGCTCAAGCTGACCGAGCCGGAGCAGCAGCATCTCTACGCGCTGGCCGGCCTGACCCCGCCGCCGCTGCGGACCACCCCGACCGGGGACCGCGGGCACTGCGGCACGGCGCTCAAGCGGATGATCGACGCGTGGTTGCCGAGCCCGGGCCACATCGTGGACAAGTACTGGAACATCACCGCGATGAACACCTCGGCGCAACTGGTCTTCGGTTTCCAGGACGTGGGCGACAACTGCCTGATCGATTTCTTCGAGCACCGCCTCTACGAGCGCGGCTACCCGGACCCCGAGGACATCACCCGCCGCGTCGCCGCCCAGTTCAGGGCCGAGATGACCAACCATCCGGGCGACCGCGGCTTCGCCGAGATCGTCGAGCGTCTTTTGGCGACGAGCGAGCGTTTCGCCGAGGTCTGGAACCTGCACGAGGTCCAGGCGCCGGGCACCAGCCTCAAGGTCTACCTGCACCCGCAGGCGGGTCGCTTGCAATTCGAGTCGACGCAGCTGCGGGTGCCCGAGTGGCCGGAGGTGACGGTCATCATGCACACGCCGTTGCCGGACACGGGCACGAAGGAGCGGCTGGACGCGCTTTTGGCGGAGCACGAGCGGCGGCATTGTCTGCACGCTGTCAACGGTGGCAGCGTCGCAGCAGCCTGAGGCGCGTCCAGTCCTCGAACGCTCCTTAATGGAGAAGTTGTCGGCCTACGAGCTGGTGACCGGGATCGGGTCGGACAGGTCGAGCGCCCACAGTGCCATGCCGTGCAGTCCGTACTTCTGCGCGAGCGCCACCCGGAGCGGCCACGACTTCGCGTCCGACCACCACAGGACCGTGCCGTCGCTCAAGGTCGCCGTCCATTCGCCCTGGGTGCTGTTCCAGGTCGCGGTCGCCCCGTCGTCCTGCACCAACTGCCGGGCCTGCGCGTCGCTGACCTGGACGCCGGTCCCGCTCGTCGGCCAGGTGTAGCCGTACCCCGCGACGCCGAGGTCGACCTTGGACGCGGGGACGTCGGCGAGCACCTGCTTCAGGCAGGACTCCTGCCAGGGCAGGCCGCCGATCGGGCCGACGCCGTTCCAGGTCGGGCCGTGCTCGTCGTAGGCCATCAACGCGATCCGGTCGGCCGCGGCGCCCAGCGCGGTCAGGTCGTAGCCGTTCGCCGGGTAGTCGGCGGCGTCGGGGAACGCCGTGACGTCGACCGTGACGGTCTTCCCGCTCGGCATCGCGGACTTCAGCGCCGTGACGAAGTTGACCAGGCCCTGCTCGTCCTGGCTGTCGATCGATTCGAAGTCGACGGTGATCCCGTCCCAGCCCTGCGAGTTCACGGAGCCGACCAGCGAGGAGACCACGCGGTTGATGTTGCTGCTCGAGCTGACCAGATCGTCGAGGGCGGCCGGGTCGAAGTCGCCGATGGACTCGGAGTAGTTGCCGACGAGGAACTCCGCGCGCAGCTTGTCCGCATGCGCCTTCTTCAGCAGGGTGCGTGTCGTCGAGTCGGGCGCCGGCACGCTGGTTCCGTTGGAGCTGATGTTGACGCCGTCGACGCCGACGGTGGTCATCGCGGCAGCGCTCGCGTCGATCTCCGCCGTAGTGGTGGCGCCCCCGGATTCGGCGTAGCCGGTGACGGCGAGCGTGGTCGACGCCGATGCCGGGTACGCGAGCGAGATTGCCCCCGCGACCACCGCAAGCGTGGCGAGCGAGAGTATCGCGACGTCGGTGACAACGACGCGGCACAGTCTGGGAGTAAGAGCCATGATCGGCATCGTGTACTGGTAAATACCAGTCGTCAAGAGTAGGTGGGTGGAACTCGCCCAACTCTTTACCAGTGGATAGGCCGGCTACGCGGGCGCGTCGTCTCCGGGCCCGTCGCCCTCGGCCCCCCAGTCAGGGTCGGGGTTCAGCCCGCCCTCGAGACCGCCCGCGTGCCGGGCCGCGTCCTGCGACCACTGCCCGGCCAGCACGCTCTGCCGACCCGGACGCGCGTCGGCGCCGAGTTCGAGGGTTGACACGATGCGGTAGCGGTCGCCGCGGTAGATCGAGTGGGTGAACTCGACCGCGCGGCCGTGCGCGTCCTGGGTGGTGCGCTCGAAGAGTAAGGCCGGGGAGTAGGCGGGGACCTCGAGCAGCGCCGCCTCCTGCTCGTCGGCGACGGTCGGTTCGATGATCTGCACCGCCCTGGCCAGCGCCAGGCCGAAACGCCGGCGCAGCAGGGCGTACAGCGAAACGCCCTCGAGATCCTCGGCGGCCAGGTCCGCGACCAGGCGGCGGGGCAGATGCACCGTCTCCACGCACACCGGCTCGCCGTCGACGAGGCGAACCCGGTGCACCCGAACGATCTCGTCGTGCGGGGCCAGGTGCAGCCGCCGGCCCACCCGGGCGCCGGCCGGCACGATCTCGAAGGAGAGGGTCCGGCTGGCCCACACCCCGTCGACCGAGGTCAGGATGTGGCCGCCGGCCCCGCCGAGCTGCGCGAGGCCCTGCGCGATCTTCGCCCTGGCGACGAAAACCCCCTTGCCCTGCCTGCGGACCAGCGCGCCGTCACGCACGAGATCGTCGACAACCGAGCGCAGCGTCGGCCGGGACACCCCGAGTTGCTCGCACAGTTGGCGCTCGGACGGGATCGGCGAGCCGGGCGTGCCCTCCTCGATGAGATCGAGCAGGTGGGCGCGCACCCGGTCGCGCTTGGTCGACGACACCCCGTACCCCGGCTCATGCTCGCTCACGTTCTCTACCCGACCTTACCAATGGCAAGCAACTGGTAATGTTGCCGTGATGGGCAGTATACCGATCTACCCGAACGCTACTCGCCGTCCGCCGGGGCGTCGGGTCGCGGCCGCGCCTCGACTCCGCCGAGGTAGTCGATCGTGGCGGCCACCGCCTCTTCGGGCGCGCCCCGGCGGATGGCGTCCACCAGTGCGCCGTGCGCGTCAGTCGCCTGATTCAGACGGCCAGGGACATTCAACTCGTCCAACTCGTCATCTTCGGCGATCTCGACGAGATACGGGCGCAGTAAGGGCAGGAACATGGCGTAGACCTGGGTCAGAACTGAATTTCCGGCCGCCGCGACCACGGCCTGATGGAAGCAGAGATCCGCGGCCGCCAACTCCTGCGCCGACCCGGCACGCGCCGCGTCACGACGCTCCAGCGCCGACTCGATGAGCTCCAGATCGGCCTCGGTCCGGCGCAGCGCGGCCAGCCGGGCGGCCCCGACCTCCAGACAGTTGCGCACCTCGTACACCTCGAGCAGGTCGGCGTGGCGCAACCGCGACTCGATGTCGTCGACCGGATGCAGGGACACCACGTACACGCCGGAGCCCTGCCTCGACTCGAGCATCCCGGAGCCCACCAGCGACCTGATCGCCTCGCGGAGCGTCGAGCGCCCCACCCCCAACTGTCCGGCCAGCACCGTCTCCGAGGGCAGCCGCTGCCCCACCGACCAGTTCCCGGCGGACACCTCTGCGTACAGACGCTTCGCGACCTGATCAACCAGTGGATTTCTTCTGATCGGCGGCGTCACGGCGTTGCACCCCTGCGAAGTTGTCTGAGGAGTCGGTCTCGACTAGTCTCCCACCTAGGGATCTGATACCGAACTTGACTCGCTAACCACGAACCCTGATGCTTTGTCCGGCGACCCGCCGCCAGCCTCTGCAACGCGCTCATTATAAGACCGCCAGGAGGGCCCCGTGTCCACCGAACAGGCTACTTCGCAGCCCAGAACGTCCCGGGGCAGGGGCGGTTCGCCGCTCACCCGGATCCACCGCTCGGCGTGAGACCAGGCCGACCGGGAGCAGCCGATGGATTCCAACCGCGTACGCGAGGCCGTGGCCGACAGATGGTCACGTCGGGTCCTGCCAAGCCTGTCCGCTCTCGTCACCATCCCCGCCCTCTCCCCCGCCTTCGATGAGCGCTGGGAGAGCGAAGGCCATCTGCGCAACGCCGTGGACCACGTGCGCGCGTGGATCGTGTCGCGGTCGATACCGGGGACGCGCACCGAGGTCGTCCAGCCCGAGGGCTGCCCGCCGCTGCTGTTCGCGGAATTCCCGGCGGCCCGGCCAAGCACGGAGAACGGCACGGTACTCATATATGGGCACTTAGACCGCCAGCCGCCGCTCGCCGGATGGTCCGACGGCCTCGGTCCATGGCAGGCCGTACTGCGCAATGGCAAGCTCTACGGTCGCGGCACGGTCGACGACGGCTACGCGGGCTACGCCGCCGTCACCGCTATCGAGGCGGTACGCGCCGCCAGCGGTTGGCACTCGCGCGTGGTGTTGCTGCTCGAGACTGGCGAGGAGTCCGGAAGCCCGCACCTGCCGACGTATCTGGAGCAACTCGGCGACCGCATCGGTCCGGTGACGCTGGTCCTGTGCCTCGACAGCGGCGGCGACGACTTCGAACGTCTGTGGCTGACCGACAGCGTGCACGGGATGGCGCGCGTCACCATCGCGGTGCAAACGCCCGACAGCCGCGTAGTGCGGCTACTGCTCGACCGAATCGAGGACTCCTCGAAGGGCCAGATCAAGCTGGAAGCGATGCACGCGCCGCGTGCCGAATCCTCCGTAGTCCTGGACTTTCGACTCGCTCCGACGGCCGATGCGGACGCGGCGAAGCTAGCCCTGCATGAGGCGCTGACCAAGGACGTCCCCTATGGAGCAGCGGTGCACATCGAAGAGTTGACGGCCCAGAACGGCTGGGTCGCGCCCACGCCAGAACCCTGGCTCGACTCCGCGCTGACCGGAATCGACGAGGTCGTGTTCGGCAACCGCCGCGTACGCAACGGCATCGGCGGATCAGTCCCCTTCATCAAACTTCTGTATCGACGCTACCCGGGAGCCCAGTACATAGTCACCGGTGCCCTAGGCCCAGATTCGAACCCTCATTCGCCTGACGAGTGCCTAGACCTGGCCTTCGCACAGCGCATCACCGAGTTCACCGCGCACCTGCTCGACGCCCACGCGCACGCGCCCCGCAGCGACCAGGCGATCGATGGCACCTGGCTGACCCACGTTCCGCGGAACACGGACCAGCCCAGCGTGTACATGTAACCCGCTCGTACTGGGAGGCCGCCCGCACGCAGGCGAGGGCTAAGCGTATCCAGGCGCGGCTATCTCAGGGCTCGTGTGTTCGGCAGGGTGGTACGAGTCGTGCCACCCGTCGCTGCCGTTGAGGTGCAGCTTTCGTTCGTGGAGTTTCCATCCGTCCGGTGTCCGCACCACCACGTCGTGGTAGTAGCCCCAGATCTGCGGAGCGGTTCCGGCCGGTGTCAGGTGCCAGGCGTACACGGAAGTCCGAACCGTCGCACGGACGTCGGTGTCGAACACAATCAGCACATTGGCATTGTGATGGCTGGTCGCGAGGAATCCCGGTCGTTCCGCGGCCATGGCGAGCAGCTTCCGAAACCCGCCGCGACCGTGGATGACCGGAGGGAACTTGCCGCCGTAGTCGATAACGCAGTCCTCGGTGAACAGCGCCGCCAGTTCGTCGTAGAGGTTGTGGTCGACGCAGTAGGAGTAGCGGTGTACGAGGTCGATGATCGCGTCCTTGTCGAGCAGCCGCCGCAATGCTCGTCGGTCATCACTCGGGCTGTCGGGGGTGGTCGTCACGCGGCGACCGGGATCTCGAAGCCGAAGACCTTGGCGGTCGTGCCGCCGAGGATCGCCGCCCTGTCCACAGGATCAACGCCCTCGAACTGGTTGGCTATGGCCTCCCGGGAGTGCCGGAACGTACCTTCCGGGTGCGGGTAGTCGACGCCCCACACAAGGGTCGAGAGCCCGGTGATGTGTCGGCACGCGACTGCGACCGGGTCCTCCTGGAACGAGACGTGGATCTGGCGCCGGACGTACTCGCTCGGACGCAGCGGGTAGGGCCAGCGCTCGTTGAGCCGGAACACCTGCGCCATCCCGGGCTGGTCGGTGTCGGGACGGTCATCGGAATGGGGGCGGTGGGCGCGATCCTGGCCCGGTAGGCGCCGAAGGTCTCGGCCACGTAGTCGTTGTACACGCGGGCGTGCGCGATCGATAGTTCATGGTCGTCCGAGTACAGCCCGAAGAACGACAGGTTCGGGTGCATCACCTGCGCGCAGACGCCCTCGCTGTCCATATCGTCGAGGATCCGCTCGGGATCACCGGTGTTGGGCGATCCGTCGAAGTGGGGGTAGGCCGAGTTCGTCCAGCCTTCGAAGCCCGGCGTGTGCAGCTTGCTGAAGTGGGTTCGCCCGTCCTCGCCGAGCGGCTGGATCACCATGTCCTGCGCCCAGATCGCTCGATCCCGCAGCCGTGCCGGAAGGCGGGTGAGGAAGAGGTCTGACGGCTCGACGATATGTCCGTCCACGGAGACGAGAAGTTCTTCGGCCACGGTTGGGCTCGCCATTCTCTCGGAAAGATCGCTGAAGCATGGTCTCTAATGTGAAACCGAGTATCATGCCAGCAACCACGCGTCAACTGACAAGAGGAGCACGAGTGAGCAGACGGAACGCGCGATGGCCGAGGTAGCGCGCAGCAGCATCCGGGACATCGCCGGGGCCGCCGTCCGGGAGGAGCTGGCCCGGGTCGCCCTCGACCTGTTCCACCGCGAGGGCTTCGAGCAGGTCACCGTCAACCGCCTGGCCGCGGAGGCCGGCGTGTCCCGAAGCACGATCCTGCGGTACTTCGGCAGCAAGGAGGACATCGTCCTCGGCGCCTTCGACGCGCGCGGCGCCCGGATCGCCGACGCACTGCGCGCCCGTCCCGCGAACGAGGACGACTGGACGGCGCTGCGGCGCGCACTCGACCCGATCACCGACATCTACCGTAAGGACCCTGACGGCGCTCTCGCGACGACGCAGCTCGTCCTCGGCTCACCGGCCCTGGAGGTCGGACAGCGGGAGAAGCAGCACAGCTGGCGGCCCGTCCTGGCCCAGGCGCTAGCCGATCGCGACGCGCCACCGCGTCCCTCGGCCCTGGTGAACACCGCGCGCGCCGCCGCCGCTTTGGGCTGCCTGGAGATCGCCATCACGGAGTGGGCGGCCTCTCAAGGCGAGCTGAGCCTCGTCGATCTGCTGGACGAAGCCTTCGCGGCCCTGGCGTCCTGACCGGTCGGTGTCGACCGCCCCGTGGGAGGAATGCACGTTATGGACCTTGATAAGCCCGCTGCCACGTTGTCCTGCGGCTTGCCACCGGGACCGGAATTCGCGGACCTCGCCGTACTGGCCGAGCAGCTGGGTTACGCCCGGGTCTGGATCTATGACTCGGCGGCGCTGTGGGAGGACCCGTTCGTCCACCTGGCGCTCGCGGCCGCGCGCACGAGCCGGATCGGTCTCGGCACCGCCGTCCTGATTCCGCAGCAGCGCTCGGTGATGGCGATGGCGAGCGCCTTGGCCACGGTCGCCCGGATCTCCGATGGCAGGCTCCTGGCCTGCTTCGGCACCGGATTCACCGCCCGCCTGACGATCGGTCAGCGCCCCATGACGCTGAACGCGCTCGCCGACTACGTCACCGCGCTGCGCAGCCTGTTCGCCGGCGAGACCACCGTCGTCGACGGAAAGCCGGTCCGGATGCTGCACGCCGACGGACTGACCGCGCCGCGCCCGATCCCTGTTCCGCTGTGGCTGAGCGTCTTCGGCCCTCGCGGCACCGCCATGGCCGGCGAGCTGGCGGACGGCATCATCGGCCTACCCCATCCCAGCCTCCCGACCGCGACGATCGTGTCCGGCACGGTGCTCGACCCCGGAGAGGACCCCGGATCGGCCCGGGTCCGGGAGGCGGTCGGGCCGTGGCGGGTCGTCGACTGGCACAACGCCTACGCCCACGGCGGCGCCGACGCGGTCGACGCGATGCCGGGCGGCCGGGCCTGGCGCGAGGCGCTGGAGGCGCTCGCCCCGGACGGCGAACGCCATCTGCTCACGTTCGAGGGCCACGTCACCCACCTGCCGGACCGGGACCGCCGACTGCTCGACCACATCGACGTCAACACGATGATCGGCGAACCAGCCCGCATCGCCGGGAACCTCGCGCGCCTCGCGGCGGCCGGATTCCGGGAGGTCGTCTACACGCCGTCCGGTCCTGACCCGGCGCGCGAGCTGACCAGCTTCATCGCCGCAGCGGATTCGGGGTCAGGGATGGACCGGGCCGCTGGGGCCGCGGTCGAGGCGAAGTGACTGCATGATCGCGAATGTGGTGGTCCTGGTGAAGATCTCGATGTCGGCGCCGCCCAGCACGCCGGTGTATTTCGCGATGACGGGGGCGGCCGCGCGTTCGGTGACGGCGTAGAGGTTCCGCTCGACCTGCCGGACGTGGTAACCGTGCTCGTTCAGGGCCGCGCCCTTCGCGATCGCCGGGATAGGGGCGTACTCGGGGAGGTCTGGGGCGCCGGTGGTGTCGGTGACTGGTGATGTCACTGTCTCTCCCCGGATTCTCGGCGCACGTCCGTGCCGGCCGTGCGCGTCCGCAAGCTCGTGACCACGCCAAGCCCGGCCCGTCGGTCATCGCGCGCTCCAGGTCGTCGGTCCGGCCGATCGCACCGGGATCGGAAAGTGGACTTCAGGCTATAGCCGGTCGGCCCCGTGCGAGGATTGCCGTCGGTTCTGTCGATCGGAGGTGCCGGGTGCAGGTGACGCTGCGGCAGGTCGAGGCGTTTCTGGCCGTCGCCGAGGAGAAGCACTTCGGGCGCGCGGCCGAGCGCCTGCACGTCTCGCCGCCTTGGCTGAGCCAGACGATCAAGGACCTGGAACGGGCGCTGGGCGTGCGACTGCTCGCGCGCACGACGCGCAGCGTGGCGCTCACGGACGCCGGCGCGATCTTCGCGACCCTGGCCGGGCGCGCAGTGCGGGACCTGGAGACCGCGGTGGCGAGCGTGGCCGAGCGCGGTCGACAGCGCCGGATCACGCTCGGCTACACGATCGGCGCGGGCCTCGACCTGGTACCCGACCTGCTGCGCACCTTCGCGGCGAGGCATCCGGACCTGACGGTGACCACCCGCGAGTTCGACTTCTCCGACCCGACGGCCGGGCTGCGCGAGCGGGAGGTGGACATCGCGGTCATCCGGCCGCCGATCGGTCTGACCGGGCTGGTCTCGATCGACCTGCTGACCGAGCCGCGCGTCGCCTGCCTGCCGGAGGGCCACCGGCTCGCCGGGCGCGAGACGGTGCGGGTCGAGGAGCTGCTGGGCGAGCCGATCGTCGCGGCGCCGACCTCGCCGGGCCCGTGGCGCGACTACTGGATCCTGACCGACTACCGCACCTCCCCCGCGCCGGTGGTCGCGGAGGCGCCGACCTTCGACGCCGAACTGCACCTGATCGCGCGTGGCGTGGGGATCAGCATCTCGGCGATGGCCGCCTCGCGCTGGTATCGGCGGCCCGGGGTGGCGTTCGTGCCGATCAGCGACCTCGAGCCGTGCCGCGTCGCACTGGCCTGGCGGCCCGAGTCCACGACGCTGGTGGCCGACCTGGTCGCGGTCGCCACCAGCGTCGTGACACAGGAGGTCCACGAGGTTCACGAGGTCCCCGAGGTCCCCGAGGGCACGCGGCCGTAACGCCGCAGTGCTCTGATGCGCGTGGGTCAGCTGTCGTGGCCGAAGTCGCGCGCGACTTCGAGGACGACCTCGTCGACGACGTCGAGCGCCTGGTCGAGCAGCTCAGGGGTGATGTCGAGCGGCGGCTTGACCTTGATGAGGTTGCCGAGTCCGGCGTACCGAGACTCGCCGAGGATGACGCCGCGGGCCTGGGCGCGGCGGAAGATCTCGCTCGTCTCCTTGCGCGCGGGGGTCTTGGATTCCTTGTCAGTGACGACCTCGAAGCTGACCATGAGCCCGGGGCAGCGCACGTCGCCGATGATGTTCGTACGCTGCTGGAGCGCGCGAAGCCGCTCGGTGGCGTGCTCGCCGTGTTCGCGGGCGCGGGCGGACAGGTCGTCCTCGATGATCGCGCGCACGGCGGCGAGTCCGGCCGCGATGGAGATGGGGAACTGGCCGAACGTCAGCTGGTCGTCCCCCGCGGCGAAGCGGGCCTCGTCGGCGCGGGCGAGCACGCCGGCCAGCGGGAAGCCGCCGCCGACGCCCTTGCCGAACACGAGCATGTCCGGGCGGATGCCGTAGTGCTCGGCCGCCCACATCCGTCCCGTGCGCCCGAATCCGGTCTGCACCTCGTCGAGGATCAGCAGGATGCCGAATTCGTCGCAGAGCTCGCGCAGTCCGCTGTGCCAATTCGCCGGGAACTCGTTGTGCCCGCCGTTGCCCTGGAGCGGTTCGTAGATCAGGGCCGCGACCTGGCCGTCGACGCCCTTGGTGATGGTGTCGCGCAGCAGGCCGAGGCACAGTTCGGCGTCCTGCTCGGGAGTCAGGCCCTTGCGCGGCCGGTAGCAGTCCGGGCGGGCGACGCGCTGGAAGGCGGACTGCAGCGGACCGAAGACGTTGTCCGGGTGCGGCCAGCTCGCGGCCATCGTGGCGATCGACCGGCCGTGGTACGCGTCCTGGAGCACGAGGATGTGCCGGGCATCCGGCCGGTTGCGCAGCGCGAGCTTGAACGCCATCTCCACCGCCATCGATCCGTGCAGGGTGAACCCGACCCGGTCGAGCCCGGCCGGCGCGATGCCGGTGATCAGCTCGGCGAGATCGAGCAGCGCGGGGGTGTGGAAGGTGGGCCGGGCGTGCGTGATCGCGTGCAACTGCTGCTCGGCGGCCTCGATCACCCGCGGGTCGTTGGCGCCGAGGTTGTTCGACCAGGCCTGCGCGGTGCAGTCGATGTACTGCCTGCCCTGGTCGTCCCAGACCAGCGAGCCCTGTGCGCGTATCAGGGTGAGCTTGTCGGGGTCGCCGCCGGCCGGTTCGTGCAGCAGGGCCTTGGCACCGGGGTGGGTGATCGCGGCGGGAAGGGTCTGAGTTTCCATCACTACTCCAAATAGCTGTACATCAAGTAGTACGTCGAATGGCGGTGTGGTCGGGTGTCAGGGTTCGCGGTGGATGCCCACGGTCTTCTCGCGCAGCCGCGGCCGCAGGTAGAGCAGGTACCAGAGCAGCCCGACGAGCTCGGCACCGAGCAGGTAGACGGCGGCGATGTGGCCTTCCTGCGGGGCGATGGCGATCACGATCACGCCGAGGGCGAACACGCCGGCCGCGGCGGCGACGGGCACGAACCAGCGCCCCAGGGTGAAGTCGCCGTCCCGATGCGCCGGCATCCTCTTGGCGAAGTAGGCGTACGCGGCGCCCCCGACCGTGAGCAGATAGACGAAGTAGTACGCGACCGAGCAGATCGACACGACGTTCGCGGCGATACCGGCCGACAGCAGGTTGACTCCGATGCCGACGACGGCGACCAGCACGATCGAGGCGATCGGCGTGCGGGTACGCGGATGGACGGCGCCGAGCACCCGAGAGCCGGGCAGCATCCGATCGCGCGAGAGGGCGAAGGCGAGGCGCGTGGCCACCACCATGTTCGCCAGCACGCAGGAGAAGATCGCGAGGAAGACCACGACCTGCAGCACGGCTCCGGCTACCTGGCCGAAGTGCGTCTGGAAGATGTACACCAGCGGGTTCTGCGACTGGCCGAGCGCGTCGGCGACACCCTTGGGGATCGCGATCAGGAAACCGACGATCATCAGGACGCTCGCGGCCATCGACACGAGGTTCGCGCGGATCATCGCCCGGGGTGTGACCGCACGCGGGTCGCGCGTCTCCTCGGCCAGGTCCGCCGCGCCCTCCCAGCCGATGAAGCAGTACATCGGCAGCAGCGCGGCGAGTACGAACCCGTACCAGAGCGCGCCGGAGGACGTGCGTTGGGTGGAGACGAGGATCGAGAAGCCTGCGTCGTGGTGGAAGAAGAACAGCGTGCCGAGCACGAGCAGCACGGCGGCGACCACCGAGCCGAGGATCTCGAAGACCACGCCGACGTTGTTGACCGCGCTCACCGCCTTGATGCTGACGATGTTGATGATCGCGGCCGCGACCATGGCGGCGGTGGCGAGCAGCACAATGTCCCCGTGCGTCGGGTTCGTCCAGATGTCCCCCGCGAACACCGTCGCGAGCGCCACCGCCGTCGCCGCGGTGCCGGCCATGAACGCCAGCAGCGCGGTATAGCCGGTGAACCAGCCGTAATGCGGGTTGATCAGCCTGCTGTTCCACTGGTAGGCGAACCCGGTGATCGGGATGCGCGCGGCCAGATGCGCGTAGACGAGCACGATCAGGAACACGCCTCCCGCGCACGGCAGCCACAGCCACACGCCCGCCGCCCCGGACGTGCCGAACAGGCTCGGGAGTAGAAAGAAGATCGCGGTGGTGATGCTGACCATGGAGAACGCGACGGAGAACGACGCGAACGGACCCATCGTGCGGCGCAGCGACTGAACATATCCGAACCGCACCAGATCTCCGGTGTCACCCGGTGGATCCGCTACGCGTTGCACTTCGTTCGTTGCCATGGTGTGCCGCCCTTCGGGGAGAGTAGGCCACGTTGCCGAGAACCGAGTGGGCCGGGGACGGGGAGCGATGCCGCCCTAGGCCTGCGATTGTTCGGTTTCCGCCAGCGTAGAGCGCGACCCTGCCCGCTGGAATGACGAGAAACTCCACCCATTGTGTAGGTGGAGCCGAATAATGGACGCGTGGCCGGGGCCGATTACCTGGTGCCCGGCTACTACCCCCGGCCCAGCGGCACGCGCAGGGCGCCCAGCGCATCGACCAGGTGGGCGACCGGCTTGTCCTCGAGCGCGGTACGGGCGGCGCGGTCGCCGTGGGCGGCGTCGAGCGGCAGGCGGTAGGTCAGTGCGATGCCCTCGCGCAGCGCCCACGGGCAGATCGTCAGAGAGCTGAGACCGAACTCGTCCATGACGGCCTCGGCCAGCAGGGCTCCGGCCAGGATCTGCGGAGCCCGCCCGGTCGAGATCCCGTCGAGCCGGGCGCGCTCGGCCCAGCGCATCCCGGCCAGCCGCGGAATGTGCTTGCGCAGGGCGCGCCGGGTGATCGCCGGACGGCCCCGGGAATCGCGCCCGCCGGTCAGCGCGGCCAGTTGCGCGAGGGTTTTCGAGGTCGCCAGCACCACCGCGTCCTCGGGAACCGGCGTGGACCGCGCGGCGCGGACCGCGGCCAGCTCCCGGGCCAACTGAGTGCGCAGGCGTTCGATGTGCTCGAGTTTCGGCGGATCGCCGGGCAGCCGGGTACGGGTGAGCAGCCCGGCGCCGAGCGGAAGGGACACGGCCCAGCGCGCGCCGCGGGCATCGCCGGCGGCCAGCTCGAGCGTGCCGCCGCCGATGTCGGCGACGAACAGACTCCGAACGCGCGGCCCCGCCCACTCCCGGGCGCCGCGGTAGGTCAGCAGCGCATCGAGCTTCCCGGGCAGGAAGCCGAGCTCAATCCCGCAGGACTCTGCGATGCGCGCGGTCACCTCGGCACGATTCGGCGCGTCGCGGATCGAGGAGGTGCCGAAGGCCAGCACGTCGCGCATCCCGGCCCGGCGGCCCGCACGCAGCACCCCGCGAATCGACCCGACCAGCCGCTCGACCCCGTCGGCCGCGATGGTCCCGTCCGCGCCCAACGCCGCGGCCAGCCGGTTGGGCTGCTTGACCACGGCGAGCACCCGGACCGGTCGGCCGGGCCGAAGGCAGAGCACGTCGAGATGAGCGCCCTGCGATCCGACATCGAGGATTCCTATACGCATTCTGACAAATATACCCGAAGCGGCACCATCGGCCGTCATCCACCGGGCGATCGTGCCGACCGTGGACGAGATGGGGGCTTGCCGGCGCCGTGCGGATCTCCTGCCCGTTTCTGATTCGAAGTAGTGACACATCATCCTCTCGACCCCATGGTAAGAACCTCATTAGAATCTGCCTGCCCTCGGTCCGTCTAGGACAGTTAGGCCGACGGGGAGCGGTAGATTCAGGGGGATTTGGGACTATGCGGATATCTCCGCTGCTCAGACAGCTCGCGCGCGGCGGCAGATCCGGCGTGCTCGCGGTGTGCGTGGCGACGGCGCTCAGCCTCGCCGCCCCGATCGGCACGGCCCACGCGGCGACGACTCCGTCGAAGGCTGCGACCGCGGCCGCGACCAGCGGGCACGCGACGACGGCGGCGCCAACGACGAAGCCGACGCCGACCGCGAAGACCGCCACCAAGCCGACGGCGCCGGTCAAGGCACGGCAGACGACCGCGCTTCCAGCCGACCAGGCCCGCGCCGCTCGGGCCGCGGCCGCCAGAGCCGCAGTGCACAGCGACGTGGCGAGCACCTGCTCCGGCCAGATCAGTCCGGACACCGTCTACCCGTGCACGACACCGTCGAGCAGCGGCACGGATGTCTTCACCGTGACCGTGCCGGACGCGGCCGACGTGCTGCTCATCCAGGCCCTGTCCACCAGCGGAAACACGCTGGGCGTGACGGTCACCGGCTCCGGAGGCACGGCCGTCACCTGCCAGAACGGGTGCATCACCGCCACCGCGGGTACGTACACGCTCCAGGTGCAGAACCAGTCGAGTGCTTACACGCTCGACTACACGGCGCTGCTGTCCGACACGACGTGCGCCGCGGCGAACCCGTCGTTCGCCACTCCGGTGCTTCAGGGTTCTGTCACGGCCGGTTCCGTCGGGGCGTGCTACACACTCGACATGACGAGCGGGCACGTGTTGCACGCCTACGTGGCCGGGACCACGGGGAGCCAGATGAGCGTGGCGGTCTATGACTCCACCGGCACCCGGATCTGCGTTGACGACGAGGGCGACTGCACCCTGACTGGGACGGCCCCCTACCGCGTACTAGTCAGTGATCCGTATGGCCGCGTGAACACCTACTACGCAACGCTGTACGACGTCACCGATCCGCAGGGTTGCCTGACGGTCGCGCAGCAGACGTACGGCACGGTGCCGGATCAGAGTTCTTCCATCCAGTGCCGCACCCTCGACGTGGCCACCGCGGGCAGCTACCAGATCTACGCGGTCAGCTCCGGCGGCGTCTCCGGCACGCTCTACAACCCGGACGGCACGGCGGCCTGCACCAACTCCGGATCCACCTGCCAGCTTGCCGCGGGCACCTACGACTTCGTGACGCTGGAGTACCCCGAATACATCACCCCGCTCGGTGTCGTCTTCATCGCCGCGAACGAGACGCGCGGCTGCGCGGCCACCAGTGACACCGACTTCGCGAGCGGCCCGGCGACCGGCACCTTCGGGGGTCTCGGCGAAGAGGTCTGCCTGACCCTGCCGACGGCCGCCGGCAAGTCCGTCTACGTGTTCAACCAGCCGACCGCGAAGAACGCGGGCGTCGCGCAGGCGGAGATCCTCGACGCGACCGGCGCCGAGCAGTGCCCGAGCGCCGACTTCGCCGATGGCACGTGCGCGCTGACCGGGACCGCGCCGTTCCACGCGATCCTCTCGGCACAGGCCGCGGACGGCGGCTACCGCTTCCTTGTCCAGCGCACGGATTCCACGGCGGGCTGCACGGTGTGGCCGCAGTCGGGATTCGGCGGAACCTGGGGCGCCAAGGAGACGATCACGCCGGTCTCCGACGTCGCCTGCCTGAGCATCCCGGCGAATCAGCACTCGACCGGCGAGATGATCGATTACGCGGACACCTCGAACACGGAGAACGGCGGGATCGCGGTCGACGACCCGACCGGCAAGCAGGTCTGCTTCGATCCGACGACCGTCGTCTGCTCATACACGCCAGGCGTCGCGTACACGGCGCTGCTCTCCAGCACACTCGGCGACACGTACGAACTGGTGCGCCGCGACGTCGCACAAACGGCGAGTTGCTCGGCTCCGGCGTCGACCGTCGTCGGCGGGCCGTCGACCCCGTACGTGCTGACCTCGGACCTGTACGCCGCCTGCGAGCGGGTCACCGCGGCCGCCGCGGACAAGATGTGGTTCGGCGCGCACACGCAGGCCCCGTCCCCGGCGACAGCGGCGGTCGAAGTCACCGACCCGAGCGGAAAGCTCCTGTGCCGACAGTGGGGAAATTTCTGCGAGTTGACCGGTTCCACGTCGTACCAGGTGATCGTGATCGCCTACGGGTACGCAGGGGTCTCCATCTCGGCGCACGTCGACTCGTGGATCGTGGGCACCGCCTCGGGCTGGGCATCGCAGTGCACTGCGCACCAGCTGTCCTCGAACGGCTGGGCGCCGTTGGGCGGAACGCTGACTGAGAGTTCGACCGCGTACTGCGCCGTGATCAACCCGGTGCCGGGCGAGCAATTCGCGGCGTACGGCGCTTCTCCGGCAGTTGACTCCCCCGTGTCGTATGTGACCGCGACGAGCGCGGCCAACTGGGGGAATGTCTATCAGCAGTGTGGCGGGGATGACGGATTCGCCTACTGCCAGACCTCGGCTCTGGGCACCACACCGGCTCTGCTGCTGATCGCTCCCGGCATATCGACGAACGCGGCGACGCCCGTTCCGTACCTGGTCCAGGGCGTGTGCCAGCTCTCCTGCCCCACACAGCCGCAGGCGCCGACGATTTCGTCGGTCACGCCGTCGTCCGGCGCGGCCGGGCTGCACCAGGTCGTCGTCAACGGCACCAACCTGAATCTGGGCACGGCCTTGGAGTTCGGGAGCAACGGCTCACCCGGCGACGTCTACAGCTCGCCGGTGTCGGTCAACGCCGCGGGCACCGCGTTGACGATGCTGATCAATACCGCGAGCCTCACGCCCGGCACGTATGACGCGGTCCTGGACGGTGCGGGCTACACCGTCGGAACGCCGTCGCAGGGCTATCTCCCCGGTGCGTACACGGTCACCGCAGCACCGACCGTGGCCAAGAGCCGGTTCGTGCCAGTCGACACGGTGCGGATCCTCGACACCCGCGAGGGACTCGGCGCGCCCAAGGCACGCGTCGGCGGAGGCGGCCAGGTCACGCTGAAGGTCGCGGGCGTCGGCGGCGTCCCGGCGAGCGGTGCGACCGCGGTCCTGGTGAACGTGACCGCGGTGAGCCCCTCCACCGGGGGCTACCTCGCGGTCTATCCGGACGGCGAGACCCGCCCCGGCACCTCCACGCTCAACTTCAGCAAGGGCGAGACCCTGGCCAACCTGGCCGTCGTTCCGCTCGTGGACGGGAAGATCGACCTGGTCAACGGCGCGGCGGGCACCGTCGACATTCTCGCCGACGTATCCGGGTACTACACGGCCTCGGGCTCGCTGCTGACGACCGTGCCCGCCACGCGGATCCTGGACACCCGCACCGGCCTCGGCGCGGCCAAGGCGAAGGTCGCGTCCAAGGGCACGATCAAGCTCGGCGTCCTGGGCGTCGGCGGTGTCCCGGCCGGCGGCGTGAGCGCGGTGCTGGTGAACGTCACCGCGATAGCCCCGACCGGCAACGGGGACCTTCAGGTCTACCCGGACAGCCTGGCCGACCCAGGCACCTCGACGCTGAACTTCGTCTCCGGGCAGACGGTGTCCAACCAGGCGTACGTCAAAGTCATCGACGGGAAGATCGACGTGCTCAACGACTCCGCCGGCCAGACGGACGTCACGGTGGACGTCCTCGGCTACTTCTCGGCCTCGGGTTCGTCCTTCCAGCCCGAGAACACGGTCCGCGTCCTCGACACCCGCAACGGTCTCGGCGGCAGCGGCGAAACCGTGGTCGCCGGCGGCGCCGCCGTGCTCAATGTGATGAACCTCCCCGGCGCGCCGAGCACGGTGACGGCGGTGGTGCTGAACGTCACGGTGACCAACGTGCAGCAGGCCGGCAGTCTGACCGTCTACCCCGACAGCAGCACGCGCCCGTCGGCCGCGACCTATTCATACCCTGCGAATGGGACCATCGCGGGCCTGGTCACCGTGCCGGTGGTGGACGGCGAGGTCGACTTCTACAACGGCTCTCCCGGCACCATCCAGGTCATCGCCGACCTCGCGGGGTACTACCTGAGCTAATTGCCCTTTGACGCAAGGTGAACAGTGCGTAATAGGCAGGGCGAATACCACCTCCCCGAGACGGCGAGCCGCGATTCCCATGAACGTGTACTGTTTCTCACTGATTCCTAGAAAGGTGAACTAACATGAGAATCGGTACAGGGCTTCCCAACCAGGTCAGGAACGTGCGTCCCGAGGTGGTGCCCGTCTTCGCGAGGCAGGCGGAGGACGCGGGCTTCACCTCGCTGAGCACCGTCGGCCGGTACGCGTACCCCGGCATCTCGGACACCGTCGCGCTCGCGGCCGCGGCCGCCGTGACCAGCCGGGTCGAGCTCATCAGCGGCGTGCTGCTCGCCCCCACCTGGCCCGGAACGCTGCTGGCCAAGGAACTGGCCGGCATCGACGGCGTGTCCGGCGGCCGGTTGACCGTGGGCCTCGGGGTCGGCATCCGGCCGGACGACTTCGTCGTCGAGGGCTTCGGGTCGAAGGGTCGGGGCGCCCGCTTCGACGGCGATCTGGAGACCTTCCGGGATGTCTGGGAGGGCAAGCCGGTCGGAGAGAGCACGAACCCCGCGGTGCCTCCGACGACGCGCCAGATCCCCATGCTGTTCGGCGGATTCGCACCGGCCGCGCTGGACCGGATGGCGCGCTGGGGCCAGGGCTACATCGGCGGCTCGATGCCCGCGCCCGCTGTCGCCCCGAGCTTCGACGCGGCCAGGGCGGCCTGGCAGAAGGCCGGCCGGGAAGGCTCGCCGCGCCTGGTCGCGCTGGTGTACTACGCCCTCGGCGACGGTGACAGGGGACGGCAGAACGTCTACGACTACTACAGCGGTTCGGGCGATTTCGCCGACATGGTCTCCGCCGCGGTCTGCACGACGCCGCAGATGGTCAAGGACGCGGTCTCGTCCTTCGCCGACATCGGCGCCGACGACGTCATCTTCAACACCGGAACTGACGACGTGGAAGACGTGAAGCGGCTGGCCGACATCGTCTTCTGACCTATGGTCGTCCGGCTCTCGCCCGTGCACCGGCCGTGGTAGCGCCGAGCAGGGACAGGGCGTTCGTCCACAGGGTGTCGAGAACGCCGGTGCAGTTGTAGAGCTTGGCGAGCAGCACTTGACCCTCGAGCTGGGCGACGATGGATCTGGCGGCCCCGCGGGCGTCAGTGACGGTGACGTCTCCACGCTCGAGGGCCTCCGCGATCACCTCGTCGACCAGCTCGACCTGCTCGACCTCCTCGTCGAAGATCTCCTGCAGGCGTCCGCGAATCTGCTCGGTCTGGTTGGACAGCACGCTCGCCCAGCCCCGGCGCTCCGCGGCCCAATGTCCGTCGAGCACGGCGAGGGCGAGCGCCTCCTTGGAATCCGGATGCA
>Ga0185299_10002516_pt1 | contig 27903 bp, 26 predicted proteins | sample PaiPotPPA55metaG_FD_128002 | JGI IMG/M metagenome (GOLD analysis project Ga0185299, IMG submission 128002) | Iron sulfur acid spring bacterial and archeal communities from Banff, Canada, to study Microbial Dark Matter (Phase II) - Paint Pots PPA... ...
CTCGTGTTGATAGACCCGGTACCCCGGCCAATCCAAGATCCTCGTGAACTCGTTATCCGTCGGCAAACTGCGAGTTTAGCCCAAACTCAGCAATTCCGGCACGTCCCACGAATTCCTGCGCAGAGCCATATAAAGAATGAACGTCTGGGAAACACCCTCCAGGCCACTGCATTAGTCCATGAGGTCTATCTTCGGCTGGTAGACGTGACCAAGGTCGAATGGCAAGAGCGAGCGCAGTTCTTTGCCATGGCGGCGCAGATGATGCGGCGCATCTTGGTGAGCGCGGCTCGCGCCCGGGGTTCGCAAAAGCGCGGCGGTATGGCAGCCAAAGTCAACATCGATGAAACAGCAGTTTTGTCTCCCGTACCGGACCGGTCGATCCTGGCCTTGGACGAGGCCCTCACTGCGTTCTCGCGGCTGGCTCCACGCCAGGCCAAGGTGGTCGAGTTGCGCTATTTCGGCGGAATGACGGAGGAGGAAATCGTCGCCGCCCTGAAAATCTCTCCACGCACAGTCAGGCGCGACTGGGATTTTGCCAAGGCCTGGTTGGTGCAGGAGCTAAAACGTTAGAATCGGTAAAGCTATCCATGACCCCGGAGCATTTCCGGCAAATTGAAGAACTGTATCATGCGGCTCGCGAGGCCACCCCGGAGGAGCGTTCCGCGTTGCTCGCCCAGGCCGATCCCGAACTGCGCCGTAAAGTAGAGGCACTGCTCTCCCAGCCCAAAGGCGCCGAATTCCTGGAGCGGCCTGCCGTCCAGAACGCTCCGGACCTGCTGGAGGATTCAACCGTCACCTTATTGGCTGCGGGCGCTCGCCTGGGACCCTACCAGGTGGAAAGCAAACTCGGCGAGGGCGGCATGGGCGAGGTCTTTCGCGCCGTCGACACACGTCTCGGCCGGCCCGTCGCCATCAAGTTCGCCCACGAGCAGTTCAGCGCCCGCTTCGAGCGCGAGGCGCGCGCGATTTCGTCGCTCAATCACCCCCACGTCTGCACTCTCTACGATGTCGGGCCGAACTACCTTGTGATGGAACTGGTGGAGGGCGAGACAATCGCAGCCCGGCTCAAAGACGGGCCGCTTCCAGTGAATACGGCGCTCCTCTATGCCTCGCAGATTGCGGCGGCGCTGGCGGAGGCGCACGGCAAGGGAATCATTCACCGCGATCTCAAGCCGGGTAATATCATGATCGCGAAGTCCGGGGTTAAGGTTCTGGATTTCGGACTGGCGAAATCGGGCACGGACGAAACAGTCACCTCCAGCCGCATGGTGATGGGCACGCCAGCCTACATGGCGCCGGAGCAGCGCGAAGGCAAAACGGCCGATGCCCGCTCGGATATCTATTCGTTCGGCTACGTCCTCTACGAAATGCTGACCGGCGCACACGTCGGGTCCCAGCGGAGGCGCGTCCCGTCACGAAAACTGGAAAGAATCGTAAGCCGGTGTCTCGAAGAGGACCCTGGAGGCCGCTGGCAATCGGCTGCCGAGTTGGAGCGGGAGCTGGGTAAGGCGGCCGGCGCCACGGGCCCGTGGAAGGCCGTCGCCGCCGCCGCCGTTATTCTCGCTGTTTTCGCCGCGGCATACGCCTGTCTTCACCGCGCGCCGAAGCTCACCGTGAAGGACACAGTGGTCCTGGCCGATTTCGAAAACAGGACCGGCGATCCGGTATTCGACCAAACGCTCCGGCAGGGGTTGGAGGTGCAGTTGGAGCAGTCTCCCCTCCTGACCCTCGTCTCGGAACAGCGCATCCAGCGGGTCCTCAGTCTCATGAACCGGCAGGCCGAGGCGCGGCTCACTCCGGAGATCGCCAGGGAGGTCTGTGAGCGTACCGACAGCACCGCGGTTCTGGACGGCTCGATTGCAAGCCTCGGAAACCAGTACGTGCTGTGGTTGCGCGCCAGGAACTGCCGCACCGGAGATATCCTCGCCCAGGAGCAGGCGCAGGCAGGAAGGAAAGAAGAGGTCCTGAAAGCGCTGACGCGAGTTGCCATCCAAATCAGGACACGGTTGGGGGAATCGCTCGCGACCATTCAAGAGCACTCGAAGCCGCTGGAGGAGGCAACCACGGTCTCGCTGGAAGCCCTGAAGGCATTTAGCACGGGCCGGATCGCCAGGTACGCACACGGCGGACCTGCCGCGGTCCCCCACCTCCAGCGCGCTATCGCCATCGACCCTCAATTTGCCATGGCGCTTGGTGATCTATCGTTCGTGTACTCGAACATGGGCCAAACCGATCTGGCTGCCGAGTACACCCGCAAAGCCTATCAGTTCCGGGATCGCGTCAGCGATCGGGAAAGGCTATGGATCCTTTTTCTCTATGACCGGCAGGTGACGGGCAATTTGCAGAGGGAACTCCAGACGCTCGAATTGTGGACGCAAACCTATCCTCGGGACGAGATAGCTTTCTCCGTTATGGGGGGCTGGGGCACGTTGGGCACGGGCCAATATGAAAAGGGAATTCAAGCGGCCCAGGTGGCCCTCCGGCTGAATCCGGACGACCCATTCGCGTACGTTTTGGCTCTACATTATAGTCTCCTCAATCGTTTCCCGGAGGCGGCGGACGCCTTGCAGCGCGCCGCTGAGCGCAAACTGGAAATCCCGGAATATCTGGTCAGCCGTTACTACCTCGCGTTTTTCAAGAGCGACCAGGCGGTAATGGAACGCGAAATCGCGCGCGCCCGCGGAGTGCGTGGCTTGGAGGACTGGATGTCGCACAATCAGGCGCTGGTGCTCGCCCGATTCGGACGAATGCGGCAGGCGCGAACCATGTGGGAGCGCGCGATCGCATTGGCGGAACAAGCCGGCGAGCGCGAAAGAGTCGCCATCTACGAGACTGCGGAGGCCGTGTGCGAAGCGCACTTCGGGAATATGGCCGCGGCTAAAAGCCGCGCCGAGGCAGCGCTCCAACTTGCGAAAGGCCGGGATGTCGAATATGGCGCGGCTTTTGCGCTCGCGTTAGCGGGCGATTCGTCCGGATCTCAAAAACTCGGCAGCGATCTGGAGAAACGGTTCCCGGAGGATACCCCGGTGCAATTCGAGTATCTTCCGACGCTGCGCGCGCTGCTTGCACTCGCGCATCAGGCGCCGTTGGATGCGGTAGAGCGATTGCAAACGGCGCTTCCTTACGACTTCGCGCTGCCGGGCACGGCATTCTTTGCCCACTTCGGAGGCGTCTATCCCGCGTATGTGCGCGGCGAAGCGTACCTCGCAGCAGGGCGGGGCCGGGAAGCCTTGGCGGAATTCCAAAAAGTTCTCGATCATCGCGGAGTCGTCTATGCCGATCCCATAGGCGCTTTGGCCCACGTGCAGTTGGGCCGGGCATATCATCTTGTGGGAGACGAGGTCAAAGCGAAAGCAAGCTACCAGGACTTTCTCACTCTCTGGAGAGACGCCGACCCCGATATTCCAATACTCCCGCGCGTGAAGGCGGAATACGCCAAGCTGCAGTGAAAGAGGAATAGCGGCTCTGCGGCCTCGATCCACTTTAGCCTGTTCCCGATTTCGTTCATCGAACCTGGCCTCCTGTGCAATTGTGAGCGTGTTACGCGCCACTCGGAGAATGCTCGGATACGGCCGGATTGGCCCCGGTCCAGAAGGAGCAGGATTTCTCCTGGTAAACGCCGTACACGTCCAGTTCTCCCCCCGGAACGGGGTCGGACGTCACGCGTGCCAGCCTGCCCGAACCCCGCCTGGGGCTACAGGCAGCTCCGTCAATAGCCGCCCATGAAAGGTGGTCTTGCAATGAAAAAGAACTTCAAATCGGCGCCGGTCAGCCAGCAGGAATTCGCCGGAGGTGCATACGGGATTTCTGTATCGCGATGCTTTCAATTGAATTCGTCGGGGGGTGCCGTAGCTTCGTCATCAGGACAAACTACCACGTACCGATCCCGTGCGCTTTCCATCGGCAGAATCATCCCGATGTTCGTTAAGGGCGCTGCATACCTCGCGTGATATCCCTTGAGATAGGCCAATTCTCTGCGAAGACATGTGAGCATCATTGAGCTTACCTTTGCATAGGTGTTCGCCAAAGTGCTGGAGAATTGCAGGTGCTGACGTGCGGCGCTACCCCTGGTGCCAAGGAAGAAATGCGCGGCGGCGTCTCTCAACTCGCGATAGTGGTCTATTAATTCCTGTAAGGTTTCGAAAGCCAGTACTTCATCACGAAAACCATGTTGCGCCATTTCAACCTTGTCGAGCTTCGCAACAGTTAATTCAGGCGCTTGGACATTATGCTTCTTAAGAAAAGCAGCAATTTCACGACGAAGCCGCCTGGTTCCCTCGAAACCCCTGTACGCCAGCATGACGCCGTAATATGGGCTCGGATTCGTGAGACCCTCCCGTAGTATCGCCTCAACTCCAGAAAATGAGCGTGCGGGACCAATTCCGCCGAATTTTCGCAGATCGCTTACAGATTGATGTGGCATTGTAATCTGGTAGGCAGAACGACTTTGCTATCGTCCGGCGAAAGAAGCTCAAGTCGCTGGATCAAGAGCGGGTGTGGCACAGAAGCTGTAAGACTATCCAACAGTTGGTTCACCGCTGCGCGGGCATAGCCGAGTGCAAGCTCGGGCCTAATTGCGCTGACATCCAATTCAATTGCGGAAAGATTGCCGTTCTCGTCGGGACATAAATCGTGAAACACAGCACGCGCGCCTCCGTAGTGTTTCCAAACGGAAAAGGCACCATCTGGCAGGCGTATTCGATTTCTGGGCTGGAAGGTTAAGACCTCGTCCAATGTGGAATTCAGCGGCAGGCTTTGATCTGTCACTACTACACGCACCCTTAGCATTCGCCGCTGCCGAGCCATGCTCAGAGTCACGAGTTCGCGCGTGCGGCTGTTGCGGTAAATCATTGTCTGTTCGCCGGGGAACGCGGGGTTGGGCAACCACAACTGATCCGGTATTTCGGAATTCTCCTTGTCGGCCATAGGCCATTTTAGGCACGCCTCCGGCTACCGGTTTCCAGCGGGAGCAAGAGCCGCCCGTGAGCAGATTCGGAGTGATCTACAACGCGCCAGCATTTTTGGAAACACGACAGAGCTCGCAGCCGTCGCGCCCGGCAGCTCTAATCGGACTTGGAAGGATCACCCGCTATTCGGGTGAATGCGCGCACACGCAGGCCCAACCCGTTGACGCGGGGGTGGTTAGTCCCGATAAAGGCCGTCCACGGAAACCACATGAGATAAGCCGCCAATCCTTCTTTGTGGCTGGCTGGGCACTTCCGCTTGGTGCGAAGAGCATGATTGGGAGTCCGAGGTCTAAAGCGGGTTCGGCATTTCCTCTAACGCCTTCTTTGGAGATGCGCGTCTGTTTGATGGGCAGGCCTTGCGGGTGGGAGATAAAGAGCCGAAGTCACCGCGACCACGTGAGCCCGCGGCCAAGCACGAAGATAAACAGCAGGCTAGCGACGGCAGCCGTAGCGATCCACGCAGCGCTGCGCGGAATTGGCCCAACTTGCGTTTCTTCGCTGCGGCTCCACTTTCGCATCATACTGGGCAAGCTCAGCAGGCCGGCATTTGCGCCCAGAGTAGATGGCAGCGCGGACGCTATGACGTAGAACAATCCTAAGGGATTGAGTAAGCCGCCGAGCCCGGCCAGGATTCCGTCCGTGAAGTAAGGCGTCCAGCACAGCACACGAAGCCTTCGCGAACTCTCGCCCGAGCCTTGAAATGGCTTCAGCTGGGCGGCTACCACCAGCATCGATGCATAGTACGAAGCAACACCCAGCAGAACGAGCCCAAGCTGCCAAATCCAGTGCGGCTCGAAGCCCCGGATCACCGCCGCCCAGTCACCAAAGTTGAAAACGCCGGAAAACAAGAAGTAGCCGGTACCGGTAAAGAGATTCCCGGCCAGGGCAAGCACGAGAAAGTAGCGAGTAGCCGGTCTGTAGCGCTGCGGCCTGAGCAGGACGAGCCAGAAGATCGCTGCGAACAGAAGATTGACGAGCGTGCCATTCGCCGAAATCCAACGTGTGTCAATATCGCTATCGAGTGCGACCGTGCTCAGGGTCACGCGATGGGCTCCGCTGAGCCACGCTGTCACACCGTGGCCCAAGCCTTCATGTAGAACATCCTGGAGGATACAGGCAAGCGCTGAGATGGCAATCAAGGTGAGCCTATCGTCTTTGCCAGACCCATTGGTGGACACAGCGACTCTTCTAACACAGCGAAACAAAGTTTACCGAAAGGAAGAGCCGGGTTGAGAGCGGTATATCCCTTGGGCTGTGATCTCGGTGCTGGAAGACAAGCTCAAGGGCAACACGACGCTCCCCCAATCGCGTGAGAGTGGATGCAATCACGGCGGCGCTGGACGCGCTCCCAGCCGTGGACAACCGTTCGCCGGAAGAGATTCTCGGCTACGACGAGATCGGCATACCACGGTGATGGTAATCGACCCGTCGGCACTGGTTGCGATTGCGCTAGGGGCTTGACGGCAAGGACTGTTGGACGCACGGGTGAATGGGACACCGTGCGCAAGTCAATTTCGGCGATTGCGCCGTGTATGCGCTGGCAGGAATGCGCGGTGAGCCCGTGCTCGCAACAGTCAATGATTTCGCGGCTACAGATTTGACTGTCTGGCGAGCGTAGCAACTCATGAGAAAGTGGGCTGCTTCTGAGTAGCTCAGCCGGGCGCCGACACGAGTGTCGGCGAAACACCGGCAAGAATGCCGGTGCCACTATAGGCCGAGGCGGTCGAGCTTCGGTTTTTCGTAAACGTCGTCTTCGCCCGGGTATCGGAGGACGTCTTCGAATCTTCCGGTTTCCTTCGCGAGCGCCCACAGCAGCGATTCGCCGGCGGGAACCGTCTTAGGCGCGCGGAGGAAAACCGGGTCGCGAAAGGCGTGCTCGGCACTGACAATCCGCCAGCCGCGCCGGTGAAACATGTTGAGCACGTCCGCCAGGAATAGCGAGTTTAGAAGATTCCAATGAATCAGCAGTGTATGGGGGACGCTGCGGCCCAGCACTTGCGTGGAAAGATCGTCATAGAATTGCGCCCGGTCCCAGAGGTGATCGAGGTAAGGCTTGCGGAAGCGATTTACATCAAACGCGGGATCGGTGGCGAGGCGCTGCCGCAGCCGGTTGTCATAGTACCAATCCGAGGCGTCGATGGTGACGTAGCCGTTGCGGTAGCGATGGGTGGCCAGAAATTCGCGCATGCGGTCGCGCTTGGCGGCTGTGTTGCCCTCCTTGAGCGCTGGGAATCGAAACAGGCGTGGCATGGAGAGGTTGGGGGCGAGGACGTCATCGGCGTGGATGACATCGGCGGAGAACTCCTCGAAGGTCAGCGATTCGTAGTTACGATGGGAGTAGGTGTGATTGCCGATGAGATGGCCGGCCTGTTTCCAGGGCTGGACGAGCGCTTGACCGGTGGCGTTGTCGGCATTGCGTCCGATAACGAACAGGGCTAGCCGGGCTTGATGACCTCGCATTGCGTCGAGAAGGCGCGTATTGATCTCGGTGGGATTGGGGAGGGGCATCCAGTTGAGATCGTCCATGGTGATGGCAATGGACGGCTGGGTTTGTGCGGCAAAGGCGGAGGCGGAGCTGAGGAGTAACGTCCTGCGGGTCACTAGCAATTAGAATACGCCGGGCGCCGGAATGAGCGGCGGAAGATCGTGGCCACGGTGCCGGGCCTGAAGAGGTTTTGCGGGGATCAGTTCAGTATCCGCCCGGGTGCGCGCGGTACATCTGTCTAGCTGGCTTTCGGCGGGGCTTTGCGATCGCCCCCAGCGCGAACCTGAACACGGGTATTCGGCGCGAGCCTGAGCTGGCCTTCGGTGACAATCGTCTCACCTGGCTTCAGACCGCTGTCCACCACCAGTTCCTGATCCACACGGGTGCTGGTTACAACGGGGCGCATCTCAACCCGCATGTCGTTTTTTACAACGTAGACGAACTGACCGTCCTGACCGTTTTGAATAGCCTGATTTGGAATCACAACGGCATTCGGCCGCGTCGTGAGCCGCAGCGTCACCCGGATGAATTGGCCGGGCCAGAGCTGCTTGTCGGTGTTCTGAAAAGTGCCCTTGAGCTTGATGGTACCGGTGGTGGAATCGACCGCGTTATCGATAAACGTCAAGACACCAACTTCCTGGTGGGCGGAATTTTCCTGGGGAGACGCGTAGACCGACAACTTTCCTTGCGCCATGTACTTCTTGATGTCGGCTAACTGCGCCTCGGGCACCGAGAAGGTAACGTAGATGGGCTCCATTTCGGTAATAGTCATCAACTCCATGGTGTTGGGCGCGACAATGTTGCCCTGCTTCACGGTGAGGTTACCCGTGCGCCCATCGATTGGGGATAGGATGGCGGTATAACTCAGTTGGACCTTTGCATTTTCGACTGAAGACTTAGAAGAGATAATCTGCGCTTTGGCGCTTTCGATGGCGGCTCTATCGGCCAGTACGGCTTGCCCAAGAGCATCCGCGTTGGAGCCGATCTGGTCGGTTTGTTCCCTGGAAACAATGCCTTGGTCGGCTAGTTTTTGGTAGCGACCCGCTTCGACTCGCGCGTATTTCTCGTTGGCCATGTCCTTGGCCAGATTCGCTTCCGCCTGGCTCAACGCCGCAGTATCGCGCGCCAAATTGGCTTCCGCCTGGTTGAGCTGCCCTTGATAGGGACGCGGGTCGATTGTAAATAGCAGATCATTCTTTTTGACGTAGTCGCCTTCGTGGAAAGAGACGATCGTCAACTGACCACCAACCTGGGCTTTGACTGAAATGGTGGAGTAGGCCTCGACGTTTCCAATGACATCGATGTTGATGGGGACGGTTTTCGATCCGACGGTGGCCACGAGCACGGGCACCGGACCTTGATCGCCGCCACGGCCGCGGCCGCCCTTGTCGGCCGAGACGGTCTTGTCGCCACAGCCTTGGAGCGCGATGAACGCAAAGAGAATAACTCCGATGGTGAAGGGCGCGGCCGGACGTATTTGTAGTTTCGTCACAACGTTTGAATGGCTACAACTGGTTCTTCAGGATACCGCAGATGGGGTTTTATCTGCAAACATCGGTTGGTTTTAGGGGTGGGTCCGCGGACCTCGCACGCAATTCGAAGCGGCCATCAGAGTGGAGATAGTAGCGCCGGCCGCGCCAGACGATGGTATTGCCGAAAAAGCCGGCCAGCCAGAACGCAAAGCTGAGCATATCCTGCAGGATCACGAGATGCCAGCGGGGCTTGGTGCGCAAGATCCAGGTTGACGTGGACCAGGCGGCGAGGGTTCGGAAGGCGGCGGCTATGATCAGCGCCGGCCACCAAGCAGGGGCGAGCGCGCACACGATGAGGGCGAGAGGGAGCGGATGAGTTAAAAGCTGGCCGATGTAACCGAGCGGCCGGGAGCGGCGGGTGCTGCGAACCCATCGCAGACGATGGGCGGCATTGACGCGCCAAGGCTCGCTGCCGATATGGTGCTCGACGATGTTGCGCGACAGAATGACGCCGAAACCCGCCCGGGCGGCAAACTTACCGAGCACGAAATCTTCCGCCAGATAATTCTTGAGCGTGTTGAATCCGCCGATCTTCGCAAGCACGGACTTGCGCGCGGCCAAGGTCGGGCCCACAGCGAACTTTACTCCCACGATCATGCGCGCGACTAACAGTCCGGCCAGGAAGTCGGTGTTCATGCCTTCGGCTTCGAGATTGGACCAAAGGCTCCGGCCCGCCACCGCGCGATAGGGACAGGTGGCGAGGGAGGTGTTAGGGTCGGCAAACTCGGCGGCTAAGGAGGTGAGGAAGCCGGGTGCGACGCGGATGTCGCTATCGCTCATGACCAGCAGGTCGTGGCGCGAGGCCGCCAGCATACGGTCCAAACTAAACACCTTCGCGTTCGGATAGGGCGGTTCGCCGGTGACGATCAGCCGCGAGGCTCGGGCGGGGAACTGCTTTTGAAGCGCCTGAACGACGGGGACGGCGGGGTCATCGGCTTCGCGCACCGCAAACAGGAGCTCGAATTCCGGATGGTCCTGATCGAAGAAGCTGCGGAGGTTTGTCTCGAGCCCTTGATCGACGCCCGCAAGCGGCTTGAGGACGCTAATGGGCGGGAGATCCTGGGCGACGGGGATTGGCTGCGCGAGATAATCGCGCGCCGCGATGACTATCAGAATGCAATAGACGATCGATCCGGCCAATAGGCAGCCGAAGACGATAGCGGCGGCGGGCACTACTCAGTCCGGGCTTTGGTGTCGATCAGCTTTCCGATTGCGGCCAGGAACTCGTCCACCGTTTGCGCTCCCTGATCGCCGTGTTTACGGTTGCGGACCGACACGCTGTCGTTCTGGGCCTCGCGATCGCCCACTACTAGCATGTAGGGGACTTTCTGCAACTGGGCGTCGCGAATTTTGAGGTTGACCTTTTCTTTTCGGTCATCGAGGGAGACTCGCAGGCCGGCATCTTCGAGCCGCTTCGTCACTTTTTGAGCGTACTCGGTGTGACGGTCGGTGATGGGCAGGACGACGGCTTGCACGGGAGCAAGCCACACGGGAAAAGCACCTGCATAATGTTCGATCAGGATTCCGAAGAAGCGCTCGATGGAGCCATACAGCGCGCGGTGCACCATCAAAGGCTGGTGCTTCTTGCCGTCCTCACCGACATATTCGAGCTCGAAGCGGCGTGGCAAGGTGAAGTCGAACTGGATGGTGGAGAGCTGCCACAGCCGACCGATGGCATCGACGAGTTTCATGTCGATCTTGGGACCGTAGAACGCGGCTTCATCGGGGATGAGCTTGATCTTGACGTTGAGGCGCTCGGCGGCGCGCTTCAAGGCATTTTCGGCGAGCTGCCATTGATCGGGCGTGCCATCGTATTTTCCGCTGGCGCCGCCGTCCCACGTGGACAACTCCGCTTCGTAATCATCGAAGCCGAAGGTGTTAAGGACATCGATAGCGAACTGCAGGCAGTTGACGATCTCGTCTTCGATCTGTTCAGGGGTGCAGAAAATATGCGCGTCGTCTTGCGTGAATCCACGGACGCGCAACAACCCGTGCATGACTCCCGATCGCTCGTATCGATAGACGGTGCCGAGCTCGCCAAGCCGGACCGGAAGATCGCGGTAACTGTGCATCTTGTCGCGGTAGATGAGGATGTGGCCGGGGCAGTTCATGGGCTTGAGCTGATACTCGGCGTCGTCCAGCTCCATGGGCTTGAACATGTTGTCGCTGTAAAAATTGGCGTGGCCGGAGGTCTTCCACAGATCGCGGCGCATGACATGCGGGGTGTAGACCAGCGAGTAACCGCGCGCCAGGTATTGATCGCGCATCCAGTCCTCGATAATTTTGCGGATCCGGCCGCCTTTGGGATGGAAGAAAATCAGGCCGGGGCCGGCGAGCTCCTGTATGCTGAACAGATCGAGCTCCTGGCCGAGCTTGCGATGATCGCGTTTCTTGGCTTCCTCCAGGCGCGCGAGGTAGGCATCCAGATCCTTCTTGTTGAAGAACGCAGTGCCGTAGATACGTTGCAACTTAGGATTGTGCTCGTCGCCTTTCCAGTAAGCGCCTGCGACCGAAAGCAGCTTGAACGCTTTGATGCGCGAGGTGCCCGGGACGTGCGGGCCGCGGCAAAAATCGATGAAATGAGGGCCGAGGGTGTACTCGGAGAAAACTTCGTCGGCCTTTTCCTTGATGAGCTCGACCTTCATCCAGTCATCGGCGTATTTCTGCAGACCCTCAGACTTGGGAGTGAGCTTGCGTTCGTAAGGCAGATTTTTCTGCTGCAGCTCCAACATCCGCGCTTCGATCTTTTCGAGGTCTTCGGGAGTGAATGGCGTCTCGCGCTCGAAGTCGTAATAGAAACCGGTGTCGGTTGGCGGACCGATGCCGAGCTTGGTTTCGGGAAACAATTCCAGCACCGCCGCCGCCAGCAGGTGCGCGGTGGAGTGCCGGTATACTTGGAGCGCCTCGGGATTCTTCGAGGTCAGGATCTCGAGTTTGGCGTCGGACTCAAAAGGGCGGGTGAGGTCGTATAGCTGTCCATTGACGCGCGCGACTACGGCGTCGTCGGCCAGCCGCGGACCGATAGATTTGGCAATATCCATGGGCCCGCTGCCGGATGGCACGCTCTTTTGGCTGCCGTCGGGCAAAGTGATGGTAAAGCTCTCGCTCATGTAAATCTCAGAGTAACAAGTTTCTGGTTTCTCGTTTCTAGTTTCTGGTTCCTGGTTGGGCTTGCTAAGATGAGGGTAATGCCTGCCGCCACTGAGACGGGTATCTTTGATGAATCAGCGTTAGTTGCTAGAGCTCGCGAGGGCGATCTGGCAGCTTTCAACGAGCTGGTAGGCCGCTACTCGCGCAAGATCTATCGCCTGGCGAAACATATCACTCAGAACGACGAGGATGCTGAAGACGTTTTGCAGGAGACTTTTCTGAAGGCCTTCGAGCATCTCAGCGGTTTTCAGGGGCAATCTAAGTTTTACACCTGGATTGTGAGAATCGCCGTGAACGAGTCCCTGATGAAGCTACGGAAGCGGAAATCGGACCGCACGGTGCCGCTGGACGAGCCGCTGGATACGGGTGAGGACACAGTAGTTCGTGAAATCGCAGTTTGGGACGAAAACCCTGAGCAGCAGTACTCCCGGGAAGAACTAGGTAAAATCCTGGAGGAGTCGGTTGACAGTCTGAAGCCAGCTTTCCGCACCGTTTTCGTTCTACGCGACATCGAAGAACTGAGCACCGAAGAGACAGCCGAGGCCTTGGGGATCTCGGTTCCTGCCGTGAAAAGCCGGCTGCTACGAGCGCGGCTACAGCTTCGCGAGAGGCTAACGCGTTTCTTCAAGCGGAAAGGGGAGGACGTCTTTGCTTACCTGTAAGGAGTTCATGCAGGAGCTGAATGACTATCTCGACGAGACGGTGGACATCGAGCTCCGCCGCAAGCTCGAGGTCCACATCACGGAGTGTCCAAACTGCTTTGTAATTCTCGACACGACGCGCAAGACCATCCAGGTTTATAAGGGCATGCAGCCGCAGGTCCTCCCCCAGGAGGTCCAGGCGCGGCTGATGAAGGCAGTAGAGCGTAAGATGGCGGCGCGAAAGCCTGGTATCAGCAGCTAGGGCTTGCTGAAACGTTTCTCGCAGGTCGGGGACCTGCGCCACGGCTAAGCTTGGTGCGTCAGAGTCAACGCGGCGCCCGATTCGAGGCTCTTAGGGTTGAAGCCGTTGCGGCGCAGGGCATCGCGGACATGGTCCACTTGGGCCGAGTAGGCCGGGAACTCGACCGAGACTTCAGCGTGGCGGTGATAGAGCTGGGGATTCACCGGGAAATCGAGGGAAGACAAGGTTTCGAGCAAGTCCTCAAGTAACCTCGGCTCTACCGTAATTCGCAACGATACAAGTTCACCCTCGAGGCCAAACAGGGCAAAAGGAAGGCCAGAATCATCGGGCCGGACAGACATAGAGATCCTCTCCGGCGACCCGGTCCCCACAAATAAAAATCCCCTGCGGAGTGCCACAGGGGGTTTAGTTTCGTGAAGACCGACTCACCTTTAGCACTTTTTAGCGTGGTTGCAATTAGTCAGCCCCGCAGAGGCGGGACCTAAATCAATCCACGTTTCCGACCCCAGAATACCATCGGCATCCGGAGAATGCAATAGGAAACAAGGCCAACTTAGGCAGCGGGGGAGCGCCTCACGCTAACTTATTGAGCGGGAAGCTGGTTGGAGAGCTGCTCGAAACGCTGGCGCTGCCGGGCGTCCAGCATCTGCATGATGCGGTTTTTGCCAGTGGCGCGCACATCTTCGATCTGGGCCTGCAGATCCTCGTGATACTTGTCAAAATCGTCCAAAATGGTTTTGAGCCGTTCAGACTGCTCGGGTGTGAGGTCCAGATCCTTCTTGAGCCTATCGTAGGAGAACTCGTTCCTTCCGTCGCGCCAGTAAGCGTTAGCGCTGCGATGCATTCTGTCGTGGAGACCGGCGCGCATGGTGATGGCGCCTGCCATCGCGCCGGTCAGGAACACCAACACCAAGGTAGTGAGTACACGTGGATTTTGCCAGGAGGCACGCTCGGCCGCAAACATGGGCTATTCGTGGAAACTGGCTAGATCCACCAGCACTGCATCACGCCGCCGCTGCTGCTGCAGGTTGTCCTGGACAGTGCCAGTATCGGATGCAGGCCCGCTGACGGGATCGGTGACTACGGTCGGGGCTAGCGCCACACTTTGGTCGCCAGGTTCGGTTGTGACCAGGTACGTGCCCAGGAGCACAACTAATGTCGCCGAAGCGATCGCCAGGCGGCGTCCGAAGCTGGGCTGAAGAAAGACAGACCAGATGGAGCCGCGATCCTGTTCTTCCACCCGCCCCTTCACGCGGGCGTAGAAACCGGGGCTCAGTCCGACGCCGGCATCGGACCGAAGCAATCGCAACATGTTCGCCTGTGTTTCAAGCAGACGAAGTTCGCTGGCACATTCCTCGCACGCTACGAGGTGCGCGTGAAACGCTTGCGGAACCTTCTGGGTGGAACCCTTCAGATATTCCTCAAGGTTATCCCTGATTGGCTGATGCATGACTTCTTCCCTCAAAAACTGCTAGTCAAAACCCATTACGGATCGATCGTCCGTTTGAATTACCAACAACGTTGTGCCTACAACATGATAAGTTGTATCACATTACACTTTCGTCTGTCCGCTCCCACGCAGTAGCCGCTGCGAAGCTTTGAGCAGTTTCTGGCGGGCGCGGAACAACTTCACTTTAATCGTATTCTCGTTCATTCCGGTCATCTGCGACAGCTCTTCCACGGAGTGCCCCTCCACTTCCTTGAGCAGTAACAGACTACGATCTTCATTCGACAGTTTGTCCAAAAGCTTCAATACCAAATCTCTTTGCGCAAGCTGCGTATCCACCGCGGGCGCCTGCGAGGTGGCGGTGTCGATGTTCTGCATACGCTGGGCGTCTTCTTCGGAAAAATCGCTCTCATATACCAGCTTGCGGACCCGCTTTTTGCGCAGGTAGTCGTAACATTCGTTGACCGTGATCTTATAGATCCAGGTCAGCAACGAACTGCGAAAATCAAAGTTCGTGATCGAAAAATAAATCTTGGCGAAGACCTGTTGAGCGATGTCCTCGGCGTCATTATGATTGCGGAGAATTCCGTGAATGATGGAGAAGACTTTAGCCTGGTAACGCTCCACGATCTCGCGAAAAGCGATTTCATCCCTGGCTTGGATGCGACGCACCAGGGCAGCTTCTTCAGTGTTGCGGTGATCCACTCGGGTCTTAGCCTTAGTAGTCTGAGAGTTCGAAGCAGTCTGCGAACTCGAGGCCGGGAACGGAAGGACGCCAGCAACACCGTTCATACACCTTAGCCGACGTATCCGAACCATCTGCGGTTGCAAGCATTTGGGGCCAAAATTCGGCGCCTGGGCTGAGCGGTTGCATCCGTGCGGGTTGTCGCATCCTAACGTCGCATCCTAACGTGGAGTTTAGCATCCAACAAAGCGGAACAGGCGGGCCAAAAGAAGGGACAAGCGGGTAAATGGCAGGAACGGGCCACGCCGTGGTGCGCCGGGGCTTGCCAGGTGGGCGGCTTCGGGGGATAATTAAATTTCGGGCTAGTTTCTAAAAAAGGGAGACGCTAGAGTATATGGTTCAACTGACGGAGACCGCGATAACCAAGGTCAAGGAGATCCTCGGGGGTCAGGAGCCGAAGCCAGCCGGGCTGCGGATTTCGGTGGTGGGAGGCGGCTGCTCCGGGTTCAGCTATTCAATGGCCTTCGAGAACACCCCAAATATGCTGGATAAGACGTACAGTTTCGACGGGCTCAAGGTTTTCATTGACCAGGCCAGCATGCTGTACCTGGATGGCGCCGAGGTGGATTACGTGGAGTCGATGGAAGGCTCGGGGTTCAAGTTTAACAACCCGAACGTGAAAAGCACCTGCGGATGCGGCAGCTCTTTTAGCGTCTAAGTATTAGCGAAAGCGAATCGGATGAGCGCCGGGAGATCTGTTCTTCCGGCGCTCTTTTCGTCTGTGGCCGCGTGGCGATTTTAATTAAAATAAGTTCATGAAACTCGACCAGCTCCTTACAGAGGAGGCGAATCCGGCCTCGCGGGACATAGAAACTCGCTGCACGGTCGAGATTCTACAAATAATCAGCCAGGAAGACCAGAAAATTGCCGGGGCTGTGGCGGCTGAGATTTCGCGCATTGCCGCCGCTGTGGACGCCGTCGTGGACATAATCAGGAAAGGTGGGCGGCTGTTCTACATTGGAGCGGGAACAAGCGGACGCTTAGGTGTTTTGGACGCGGCCGAATGCCCGCCGACATTCCATGTGTCGCCGGATTTGGTGCAGGGCATTATCGCGGGCGGGGAAGCGGCGCTGGCGCGAGCCACCGAGGCGAACGAGGATGATCCGGCGGCAGGAAAGCGCGATCTCATTGCGCGTGAATTTGCGCGAAGCGACGCGTTGGTCGGGATCGCGGCCAGCGGTAGGACTCCGTACGTGCTGGGAGCCGTGGCCGCGGCGGGGAAGTTGGGCGCGCTTACCATCGGGATTAGCTGCACGCCGGATTCGGAACTTTCGCGCGCCGTGAAAATCGCCATCACGCCGCTGGTGGGACCGGAGGTGATCGCCGGGTCGACTCGAATGAAGGCCGGCACTGCGACCAAGCTGGTGCTGAACATGATCAGCACGGCGGTGATGATCCGGCTGGGTTATGTGTACGGAAACCTGATGGTGAACGTCGAGCCCAAGAATAGCAAGCTGGCGGACCGTGCCAAACGGATCATTGCCGAGTCGGCGGGAGTGAGTTATGAGAAAGCTGGTGAACTGTTGAGCCAATCTGCGGGCAACGTGAAGGTGGCGATTGTGATGTCGCGCCTGGCAATCGATCGCGAGGCCGCGGAAGCGAGGTTGGCGGCAGCGGGCGGGCGCGTCGCGGAGGCATTGCAGGCGGTGAAGGAATAAGATGGACAAGTTTCGGATTCAGGGCGGCCGGCCGCTGGAAGGTGAGATCGCGATCAGCGGCTCGAAAAATTCGGCGCTGCCGGCACTGGCGGCGTGCCTCCTGACCGAAGAGCCGGTGAAACTGCACAGGATTCCGCCGGTGCGCGATATCGGAACCATGCAGAAGCTGCTGCAGTACGCGGGCGCGCGGGTGGAGACGAAGGGCGGGGAGGTAACGGTGTGCGCCGAGAAACTGGCGCGGCCCGAGGCGCCCTACGATCTGGTGAAGACGATGCGCGCTTCCAGCCTGGTGCTGGGGCCGCTGGTGGCGCGAACCGGAAGGGCGCGGGTTTCGATGCCGGGCGGATGCGCGATCGGCGCGCGGCCCATCAATCTGCACGTTTCCGCACTGGAGCAACTGGGCGCCGAGATCAAGCAGTCGCATGGTTACGTGAAGGCGGAAGCGCGGCGCGGGCTGAAGGGAACCATAGTCCAGTTTGACCGCATCACCGTGACCGGTACCGAGGATGTGCTGATGGCGGCAGTTTTGGCCCAAGGCCAAACGACGATTCAGAACGCCGCGCGGGAGCCGGAGGTGCAGGATCTGGCGGAGCTGCTGAGCAAGATGGGCGCACGCATCGAGGGCGCCGGCACGTCGACGATCCACGTGGAGGGCGTCAGCAAACTGCATGGCACCGAGCACACCATCATCGCCGACCGCATCGAGGCTGGCACATTTCTGATCGCTGGGGCTATGACGCGCGGCGATCTGGTCATCTCGGACTGCGTTCCCGAACATCTGGATGCATTGGTAGCTAAGATGCGGCAGGCGGGAGCGGAGGTGTCGACCCCGCGTCCGGGTGCGCTACGCGTGCGATCAAAAGGCAGGCTAGAGGCCGCCGACATCACGACCGAAGAATACCCGGGCTTTGCCACCGATCTGCAGGCCCAATACATGGCCATGATGACTTTGGCGAAAGGGAATTCCTCTATCACCGAGACGATTTTCGAGAATCGCTTTATGCATGCGCTGGAACTGGCGCGCATGGGCGCCGACATTCGGTTGGAAGGGCGGCAGGCGAATGTGACCGGAGTGGAAGAGCTTACAGGGGCGGAGGTAATTGCTTCCGACTTGCGCGCCAGCGCGTCGCTGGTGCTGGCCGGTTTGGTCGGGCGCGGGGAGACAATAGTCGACCGCGTTTATCACATCGACCGCGGTTATGAGAAAATCGAGGAAAAATTAGCGCGCGCAGGCGCGCGGATTGAGCGGGTGAAAACATGAGCGCACCGAAGGGACATAATTCCGGATTTCAGGCGTTGGTGAATGACGCCAAGTCGCGAATCCGCGAGATCAACATCGAGCAGTACAAACAGATGGTGGCGTCCAAGGATCCGCACGTACTGATCGACATTCGTGAAGAAAGCGAGTGGGCGGCGGGCCACGCGGCCGGGGCCCTGCAACTGGGGAAGGGAATCATCGAGCGAGACATTGAGACCAAAGTGCCGCACAAGGATACGAAACTGGTGCTGTATTGCGGGGGCGGCTTCCGCTCGGCACTGTCGGCCGACGCTCTACGGCAAATGGGCTACACGAATGTCATTTCGCTAGATGGAGGATGGCGTGCAATTCAGGGTTCGGGATTGCCGCTTGAAAAATGAATCAGGCCAAGATCATCTGTACGCAGAAATAGATAATCGCACCCAGAGCGCATAGCTCGAATACCTTCACCACTCTGGCGAAGGCGACGCTCATGAACTCGAAGCGCAGCACTAGTCCCAGCGCGAATGCGGTCAGCATCAGCCACAACGGCACGGTACCATCCACCGACTTTATGTAGGCGATCAGAATGACGTAAAAGAATATCGGGACATTGCTGTCCAGCCAGTTCTTGAATCGCGTGTAAATCACAAACAACGCAAAAGCGACGATCAAAACGGTTGTTACGGTAAGCGCGTCAGTCTTCATAAGTCAGAATGACCAAAGCAGGCTGGTATAGCCTGTGTGGGCGTGATAATCCAGGTTGCTGTAAAACTCTGCGTTGTAGCCGTAGTATTGGTACCCCACGTTCCAACGTATTTTTTGATTGATGCGGACCGAGAAGCGGCCCATGGGGGAGAGGAAGCGGAGGGGGTAGGTTTGGGCTGCGTAAAACGCAGACGGTTGCGATGGTTGGTTAGTTGGTATGACGTCGCCGGGGAAGGGCATCAAGGGTCGCCCGTCACCCGTATCCTGCGTGTGGCTGTAGCCGACGAACAGGTCGGCGCGTTTCCTGATATCGAAGTGGGCAGTCAGGTTAGCGACGTGGAGATTGCTCACGTATAGGGATTGTTGTCCGGTGAAGAACTGTCCGCTGGCGAAATAGGCGATGCCACCGGCGGTGTTGAGATGGAGTTTCGAGTAACTGGCATCGAGCGAGAACCAGTCCTTGGGCGACCAGGAGGCGTCGCCCGAATAAGTCCGCGCATGTGAGGCATAAGAGGAAAGCGATACAGAATTGACGTTGTAGTTTTCCTGCGCGGAGGCCGAGAACAGGATCTTCTTGAGTTTGTAGCGCACGCGCACGTCGAGAGCATGATAGTTTCGCTCAGAGATCGGAGTCAAGGGGCGGCTGGCGCGGCCGAGTTCGCCACTAATAATGATGGAGAGCGGTTTGACGGGCCGAAGGCGGATGCCGAAGACGCCGGAGCGGAGTTGATTGGATTGCTCCGACGGCGCGTTGAAGATGCTGCCTTGCACGTTGGTCTGTTCGATGGAGCGAATCAGGCGGTCGGAATAGTGAAAACCGCCGAAAAGCCCGAGCCACGAGGAGGCCTGGACGTTCAGGTCGGTTTCATTGGCGATGGTGCGGATACCGAGAAATTCGAACTGTAGATAATCCAGGCTCTGGGTGGCATTGTCGAACTGGGCATAGACGGAATTGCCATCGATGCGGATGTTGTTCACAGCGGTGTGGTTGACAATGGTGAGTTTGGAGGTAGGGAAAAAGCTGAGCGTGAGATTTCCGGCGAGGGCCGGGCGCTGCGCGGTGCCCGAGGTAATGATCTGGCGGTTCGCTGCGCCAAAGAGCGCGGTTCCCATGGCGGTCTCATTCAGCACGAAGGCGTTGCGTCCGGATACGTAAGTGAAGCGTCCATTGGCGCTGAAGTATTTTCGATCCGTGAACAGGGCGGCTCGCCAATATGGGCTGGTGCCGTGAATCGGCTCGTTACGCTGGAAGGAAGTCAGGTCAGTTGGATTGGCCGGATTGTTACCCGCGTTCGGTCCAGAGAGATAATTGGAGTCTTCCTTGAAATCCTCCCAGCCGCGCATCCAGTTGACTCGCACGCCAAAGATCCGGAATTCGTTTCCAAGCCGGTACTCGTTGCGCAGGCGCCGGACATTCTCAAACAATGGAAACTCATTGCCGCGCGCGTCGAATAACTGGACGGTGGAGATGGCCGGTCCATTCTGATTGCCGCGGGAGTAGCCCAGGAAAAACTTCAAATTGGATTCGGGAAAGAGCGTGAGGTCGTGGTCCTGGTTGGTGTATTCGGTATCGAGCAGATGCTGGCCTGCGCCGCCGTCGGTCACCAGGCCGGGGTTGAAATAGTCGTTCAGGCGCCAATGCATGTCGTAGCGGTACAACCTATTTTTGGAGATGCGGAGAGTGGCGTTCTGGTAAGGATCGTTGCCGAGGCCTTGGGTGGTGAGCACGATTTCATCGAAGTACCGGCCGTGGCCGTCTTTCGAATTCATGGTGAAAAAACTGGACAAGAGGCGGATGCCGTCCCCGTAGTTGACGGTGCTGCGATATTGATCGAAGCTGCCGCCGAAGACGCGGAAACGGTAACCGGTTTCGAAGGAATCGACGATGTTGTAGTCGCTCCAATCGTCGCCGCGCGCGGTGCCGGCGGGTTCGGAAGTGGGCGCAACGGTCGGCTGGGCGAGGACCATGCGGAGGAGAACGGCCATGGGGAACAGGATGCGGATGACAGATTTCATCGCATGAACAGGGGGTCGGCGTTCGAGCCGTGCACGCGCACGTGACAGGTGGTGCAGTTTTGGTAGCGCGGGTCGGCCAGGTTGTGACTGGGCGTGAGCGTCAGGATGCCGGCGTTTTGGCGGCCGAAACTGTCGGCGCCATTGTGGCACTCCAAGCATAAGGTAAAGACAACCGGCCGCCGCAACAGCCGTGAATTCGTGGAGCCGTGCGGATAATGGCAGGTCTCGCAGCCCTCGACACGGACAGGTTCGTGCTCGTAGACGAACGGGCCGCGCTTTTCCGAGTGGCACTTGAGGCAAGGCTCTTCGTTGGCGAGCGCCTGGTCCATCATGCGGGGACGGGCGGCCATGCGCCAGGTGGGTGCGAAGGCGCCGTGGGGATTATGGCAATCGGTGCAGGTCATGAACCCTTCGTTAACGCGATGTTTGAAGGGCATGGAGAACTGGCCTCGAACGTCGGTGTGGCAGCCGTAACAGAGGTCGGCCTGGCGCTGGGCCAGAAGGAATTTCGGAACCGGCGATTTGTGGATGGAGTGGCAATTGGAGCAGACCACGTCGTTCAGGGTGTGGGTGGAACGGCGGATGTTGGCGCGGCTAAGGGTTTCGGCGTGGCAGCGGAGACAGTTATCCAAAATCTGCTTTGGCTGGAGCTCGGAAAAAGCCACGATGGTAGCTTTGCCGCCGCGCGCGTCGACGTGGGCCTTGCCGGGCCCATGACAGGCCTCGCAACCGGTACGCTCGGGCGCTTCCTTGCCGGAAGCGATGCTTTTGTAATGCGGGTTTTTGTAGAAGTTGGCCCAAACGTCGGGGTGACAGGTGCGGCACACGTTGCTGCCGACGTAGGCGGAAGCCGAGGCCGGCTGTTGCGGCTGAGCGTCGAGCAACGCGGGGAGCAACAGGATGAGGGCGCTGAAACCGCTCAAAGCGGACACTCTGTACAGTATAGCGGGGAGTGGTGTTAATCGCGCAGAATGAAAAACGGCGGCAGTCTTTTTCTTGTTCAAGGGAAGACGCCGCCGTGTCCTAGGAAAGCTAGTTAGAACGTGAAGCTGAGGCCCGCCATAACTACGAAGTCCTGCAGCCAACCGCCGACCGTGGAGCCTGGCGCCGGTGCGATGACGTTCTTGGGGAAGGGACTGAGGAAGTCATGCGCTTCGAGCCGTAACTGGATCCCGGGGCTGAGGGCGATCTTCACGCCGCCACCGACCGAGACAAGCGGTTCTATTTGGCTGGTTTTGGTAAGCAGCGCGATATTGGAGAGCGGCTGGAACTCCTGTTCCTGGCCGGTTCCCGTAAACGATTTCACACCCGCGCCGGCCGCGACGAAAGGCCGGATATGGGACTCGCTGGGTGCGAAATGCAGCACGACGTCATAGTGAATGGCATTGGTCATGGCGCCGAAGTTGACGTTGGTTCCACCGGAGGAGAGTTTGAGATTGGTGTGTTCGTAGTCATAGCGCAGCTCGCCGCTGATCATGCCGTTGCTATTGTTGCCCAGCCAGGCGCTTACGGCCAGGCCAGGAGAGAAGCCGCCATTGGCGTCGCCGATGGCATTCTTGATAGTTTGCGAGGTGGAGAAGCTACCTCCTCCACCTACGCCGACTTCCCATTTTTGTGCGAGAGCCACCGGCGCCGTGGCCAGCAGCGTTACAAACGTAATGGATAGGAAATGTTTCATAGTTTACCCTCTTCTAATCGACAACGCGCACGGTCACAGTAGTGGAGGAGCCCCCCTGACTGATGACGAGGGGCTCAAACCCAACCGGGACGCTGCTTGGAACTGAGACATTGATCTGGTTAACGCCGACCTCGCCAGGTGTGAGGCCGAAGTAAAGGAGCGGAAGCTGTACGCCTCCCAGGGTGACCGTCGGGTGGTTGAGCGCGACGGCCAGAGGACTAGTCGGCGACGGCATCCCGCTCTGCACGGCGGGAGCGGTCTGCCCCAGTCCGGTGCCATAGATCACCAAAGCGGTGTTTGACTTGCGGTGAATTGGATGCGAATCCGTGACAATACCACCATCGTCGTTGCGGACAATGGCCGGCACAGTGGCGCTCTGCCCGGGAATGTTAACTTGGAAAACGCTGGGGGCCCCGGGCAGGACTTGCAAATTATAGTTGTCGCTGGTTCCGCCGGGAGTCCGAAGGATCAGCGTTACGTTTCCGACGGTTTGAAACGGGATCTGTGCATTGACCTGGCTGGGAGAAACGAACAAGATCGGCATGGGGAGCCCGTTTACGGTGAGACAACTGTTGGCCAACGCGGTGGGCAGGGGAACCTCGGAGGTGGCCAGGTTGACCGGGCTGAGTTGATTTCCGAACACCGAGATCAGACCGCCGGGGGCAATGGTGGTATTGAAATCCGCCGCATTCACAACACTGGTGATCTGGGGCGGGGCGACCGATGCGTCGTAGTTGGGTGCCAGGACCGTAAAGCCGGAGACGGTGAGATTGATGATCGCGCTGCGATCCCAAATGGGAGCGATGGTTCGGGTGAAGGCTTGGGTGGAGGTACCTAGCAGCGGCGCTTCGACGATGGGAGTCGCCAGGCTAACGCTGCTGGTCGGGTGAGTGAGATTAAGCCGCTGGATGATGCCGGGCGCGGTGCTCTGTGCTGTGGCTGTGCTGCCTGACGATGCCGGAGCAGTGGTGCGGAACCCGCCCTGATCCACGAAAGCGAATCCCGAGGAGTTTCCGGTGCCGGTCTCAAACTGAAGCACCGGAACCAAGGAGGAGTCAAGCAAATTGTTGCCTACCACATACTGATTGAAGTTCGATGCCGCATAAGAGCCCGACAAGGCGGCGAAGTCCTTCCGGGAGACCGTGAAGGAGTTGGAGTTGGCGTCGTAAAGCATGACGTTGCCGCTCGCGGAAGCCATCAGAATGGAGGAGCCGTTAGTGGAGGCAGTCATCACCGTATTCAAAGCGACTTGATTCTGAAACACGCCCAGGGTGGGCAGCCGTGAACTGAGGAGACTGGTCAGATCGATGCGGTGTACGGTCGGGCTGCCACCCGAGGCGTTGCGGGTGACCGCCAGGATCGCATTGGAAGAAGCGGCCAGCGATTGCACATAATCGCCGTTGAACATCCGGACTGGCTCGGCGGGTTGGAGGGCGTTCAGGTCGAATACATTGACATACTGCGAGTTGTCGCAGCCGACCAGTAGGTAGTTGCCGTCAAACGTGATAGCCATTCCCATGGGCGTATTGCCGGTCCGCAGGGTGGCGATCAGCGTGTTGTTGGTTGAGCTGAACACCAGGACCTGGTTCTGATCCTGGCGGAGAATGTAGAAACGCGAGCGGGAAGGGTCCGGGAGAAGGTCAACCAGCGTGCCCGGAATATCGATGAAAGTGCCGCGCTGCGCCGGTTGATGGGAGTTGATCAGCACGCGTACCGCGTTCGGCACGTTCACGGCCTGGGCGGATTGGAGGTTCAGATGTGCGATCACGGTGCCAGTCTGACTGGCGAAGACGTTGGGATCGACGCTGACAGTAACGATGGCAGGAGTCACACCGCTGCTGGGATTGACGCTCAACCCGGTGGTGTCGCTGGAGATCGTGAAACCCGTGTTTCCGCCGCCAGGATCGGTGATGGTCAGAGTTTGGGTGGCCACGCTACGGTCGCAGAAGTTGCCGCGGAAAACCATATCCTGCTGCGTGGCGGTCAGTTGATGCGCGTTCGATAGCGAACCGACCGGCAGAACCATCACGCCGCTGTCGGAAATGCCATACAGTGTGTTCTGATCGCTGGAAAGCACGCTCTTGCCGGCGAAATTCTCGGGAAGATTGATTGAGTTGCGCAGCGTGAGGTTGTCGGAGTCGACGATTTGCATCATTGGAGCGGGCGGCGCTCCGGGCGGCGGCATCTGGGCGTAGATGCGGTTGTTGACCGAGTCGATGGCGCTGGTTCCGAGGTTCAACGCGCCGGAAATGTTGCCGAACTGCGAAATATTGTAGAAATGCGGATCCTTGAGTGCCCATCCGATGGTGAAGTAGGAGCCATCCTGGGCGACGCTGATAGCCTGCGGCCCGAGTGTGGGGCTGGAAGTGTACAAACCGGAGTGGAGCGTGCGCGAGGTCACGTCGTAGCTGAACAGCAAGGTACTGCCGTATCCATAGATCTTAGTGCCATCGGCGGAAGCGCCCATCGACGCGGAGACGATAGTGGTCGGAAAGTTCGCGGCTGGCTGGGGCAGAGTCTTCGCGCTCACTCCGGCGATGGTATCGAGCTCCTGAGTGGTGCCGGAGGCCGGATCGAACAGCAGGAAGTCAGTGGTGGTGACGATTAGGGCCAGACCGTCGATGCCAAAGGCGACGCCCAGCGGCGGGCTGCCCAAAGCGAAGGTCTGCTTCCCGTTGGTGGTGAGATCGATCACCGTTATCGCGTTGGTGGGTGAGGCGGGGGCCGCGGAGTTTCCAAAGTTCGCGACGACCAGATAGTGGTCATCCGGGGAAAGGGCCATCGCGCTGGGCTGAGCCGCCACATTGATCGACGTCTGGATGGTATTAGAACCTAGAGACATCACGTCAATGCGATTGGCAGTAAAGTTCGCGATGTAGAGAACCCCCCGGGGTTCGTCCAGCGCCAAGTCGGAGGCCTGCCCTCCGATGGACACTACGTTACCGAAGGTTGCTCCCCAGGCGGTCGCGGCCAGCGAAGCGGCCAAAGCGGATTTCCACCAATAAGACTTGCTCAACATAACAATTAGCTCCCTGAAAACGAATTTCCAGTTTGTCCAGCCGGAACTGGTATCGAGGCGCGACGACGGGCAAGCCGCGCCTCAGACTTCACGAAGTTGCGCACCCAGCCAGCGCCATGTCATGCCTTCGTGCATGGCGCGGTAAGTACCGGCGCCGGGTGCGCCTAAGGTGCTATTCAGCGCCCTTTTTGCGGCGCAAAACGATCAACCCCAGAAACAGGATTGCCGCTACCGCGCAAACGATGCGAATCATCGAGCTATCCATCGTTCTTTCTCCTTTCAAGCGAAATGAATTCCGCTACATGTTGTTCATCATCGGGATCAGCTCCCGGATGATACGCATAACCACCGGCCCCACCGTAACCACAAATAAGGAGGGCAAGATGCAAAAAAAGATCGGGAAAACGAGCTTGACGCCCAGCTTGGCGGCTTTTTCTTCGGCGATCTGCCGCGCCTGGACCCGCATATAATCGGAATGCGCTCGCAAGCTCTGTGCCACGCCAGTGCCAAACCGGTCGGCCTGAATCAACACCGCCACCAGCTTTTTGAGGTCCTCTACGCCGGTACGATCCGCCAAGTTGCGTAAGGCCTCGGCGCGGCGCTTGCCGGCTTTCAATTCGAGATTCACAATGGCGAACTCTTCGCTGATTTCCGGATGGGCGTGTTCCAATTCCTTGGCCACTTGCAGAATCGCCTGATCGAGCCCCAGGCCGGATTCCACGCAAACCACCAGCAGGTCGAGAGAGTTGGCCAGGCCGTGATGGATCTGCTTCTGGCGGCGCTTGGCGGCCATCCGAACATACTCATTGGGGCCAAAGAAGCCGACCGCGATGGAGGCCAGAATCGCGCCGAATTTGTTGGTCTGATCAGTCGAGGTGTTGAGCACAGCCGCTCCGACCATCACCGGTATCAAAACCGCGAACGCCACTTTGGCGCCATACAGCACTTTCAATGCGTTGGGATTGCGATAGCCGGCGCGGATCAGCCGGCGCTGCATTACCGTGACATCTTTAGGCGAGGCGGGGACCAGGGCGCCCAGACGCTTGACCATGTCATGGAACACCAGGCTGGGGTGCACCGGGGCGCTGTCATGGCCGTCGAGTCCTGTGCCGGCGACGCGCTCGATTGCTTCCTTGGGCTTGACGTACAGCTTCATTCCCGCAAAGGAGAGTCCGGCCGCGAAGAGCAGGAAGATCAGGAAGCTAAAGAGAATGACCATGACTCAAACCTCGATTTTCACGATCTGCCGGATGATGCCGTAACCAATGAGCTGCAATATCACGGCCCCGCCCAGCATGAGATTGCCGACGTCGTCCAGGAAGAAGAAACGGACGTAATCGGGGTTGGCGTAGAACATGATCACCGCCACGCCGATCGGTATGCAGGTGAGCGCCCCGCCGGTCATTTTGCCATGTGCGCTGATGGCCCGGATACGGCCGCGCAGCTTGAAGCGCTCGCGGATCACATAGGCCAGCTTGTCCAAAATCTCGGCCAGGTTGCCGCCGGTACGCTTCTGCAACAGCACCGCGGATACGAAAAAGTGCACATCCAGTGATGGAATGCGCTTGGCCAGCTTCTGCAAGGCCATGTCCAGGGGCAAGCCCAAGTTGTGCTCCTCGAAAGTCCGCCGGAACTCGCCCGCCAGGGGCTCCTGGAACTCGCGATGAATCATTTCGAGCGATACCGAGAAGGCGTGTCCGGCGCGCATGGAGCGCGCCACGAACTCCAAGCTCTCCGGGAACAGCTCCTCGAACCGCGACATTCTGGCTTTGCGCTTACGCAGCACGACGAGCAATGGAATCGAGCCCACGGCCATCGCCGGAACGTAGACGAACCGCCGAAACTGGCCGGGCAGCAGCAGCCACGCCAGCGCGCCGCCGGCCACGCAGGCCAGCAGACAGGTGTTGACCAGCCGGTGCGTGCTCCACTTCATGCCGGCCTGTTCGAGCAACTCTTGCAGCTTGGCCTGGAGCTGAAAGCGCTTCAGGAACGTCGTCGACAACAGCGCATTGCTGTTCTCGTCGGTTTGAATCAAGGACGCATTCTGAGCGGCCGCCTTACTCTTCTTCGGCTTGTTGGTGCCGAGCAGCCGGCTTTTCAGCCGGTCCATGTCGGAATGGCGAAACGCGTTGGAAAAGAGCCACCACAACACGAGCGCACAGACCCAAACCGCGATGGCAATGATCAGAAACATGGCGTTCAGACCTCCACCACCTCATCAAACAAATCGGTCCGAAGCCGGACCCCGGCGGCCAGCAGCTTCTCGTAGAACTTGGGACGAATGCCGGTGGCGGCAAAGCGGCCCACCACTCGCCCGTCCGGATTCAAGCCGCGCTTCTCGAAGACATAAATGTCCTG
>Ga0185299_10002517_pt1 | contig 27889 bp, 33 predicted proteins | sample PaiPotPPA55metaG_FD_128002 | JGI IMG/M metagenome (GOLD analysis project Ga0185299, IMG submission 128002) | Iron sulfur acid spring bacterial and archeal communities from Banff, Canada, to study Microbial Dark Matter (Phase II) - Paint Pots PPA... ...
CGCATGATGCAAGTCGGGACTCACTTTCTTTCGCCTCTCGACCAATCCATTCCGCCGTAAAGTCGAAATATGCAAGGCAGCATTAGCGATGGATGATCACGGTGGAACCATTAGTCAATTGACGTAATCAGGCGTGGCTGTTGAAAAAGGAACCAAAGCAGTAATTTGTGTGAATTTCAGCGCCTGCGGCAAACGAAGATTCAATAACTTGCGAGCGAATTTCGTTCGTGAAATCCCGCGAAAAGAGTTTTTCAACACCCACAGGCGATTTCACTCATTGACCTTCAAGACGAATTGCAACTGGACAGCCCTTGGCCGCAAGGTCGTGCACCAATCTGATGAAGTTGTCGGTCATTGCCTTTGCGAGAGGGCCAATTCAGTCGTAGTCTTTGATGACAAGTCTGTAGGGTACCTCCACCTGATTTATCGAACCGCCTGAAATACTGTCAGCCAGCGCGTCTAGGTTGCGGCCATGCCAGTCTGGTGCACCCACGGCGCGAAAAAAAGCATTGTAAACATCATCCTTCGTTTTCCACTCCGAGCCATCAAGGACAAGTTCCACCATGCCGCCAATCATAGTTGACGATATGAAAATGGGTCGATGAGTGAAAATGCGATTTTTCAAGTTCCAGCGCATCTGCCAGTTTCTGGGCACGAATCATATGGATTGTTACTCCGACAACCCACATCACCTCCACTCCCGAATGGTCCGACTCCGGAACAACCTCGGCCCGGTATTCCGTTGTGGTCTCGTTCGGGTAGGTGTTTGTTGCGGCTGAAAGCACTTTGAAAGCCCGCTCCACCTTCCAATCGAGGAAGCGCTTCGCCTCTTTCGCGTTCTTGAAGTCTGCATACAACACGGCCAAGTCTTCACCGTCCGATGCTTTGAACGAAGTGGAAGTAAAGTGCGCGTACGACCACCCCTGCGTGCGAAAACCCGCCTCCGTGGCTTGTGTGTAGTTGATACCACCCATCATCGGGACGCTCTTGAATGTGAGAGGTTTGTCCTCTGCAAGTACGGCGGTCAACCTCAATATGAGGGATGCAGCCGCAACAGCAAGCATTGCGCGTTTCATAAACACAATTTACACCGAATCACGAATGTGCTGTACCGCTAATTGACGAAACCAGGCGTGGGTGTTGAAAAAGTCTTTTTAGGGAATTTCAACAGCGAAATTCGTTCGTAAGTTATTGAATGTTCGTAGGCCGTAGGCGCTGAAATTCACTGAAATTACTGCTTTGGTTCCTTTTTCAACAGCCACAGGCGATTACACTAACTGAGAATTGTTAGTCCATGACGCTGAACTGCAAGTACGGTGTCGAGACCTTTAGAATGATGTCTTCGGCGCCTTCGACTAGCGTTACTCGTCCGTCCTCATCTTGGTCCGGCCGGCCGACAGCTTGGAATTCGACATCGACCTTAAAGTAGGGACAGTCTCGACTGACGAACGTCCGCCGCAATCCGTTTGATAATCCTCCTTCGGTCGTGAAAACCGTAAGGAGGGCATCTCGTGTCATGCCGGGATGGATCGTCTCCATTCGCTTCAACACTTCGGCGACCCAAGCCATGTGAGCACGGTAGGATTGTCCCTGCTCTACCGTGGGATTGGCCTCTAGGACGTTAGCCCCGCCGAGGGCGGCGGATGCAAGCAAAGTGAGCACGCGGCGACGTTGCATCGTAGCCCTCCCAGCATTGCTGAATTTAACTGAAATCGGACATACCGTCCTTGAGGAAGTTAGACCATACGTCAGTCGAATTCAAGCCGTGTCCTTGACAATGAGGATGCGATGTTGATGTAAACAGATTTCACTCAGAACCCGTAGTTGGCGATTTTGCAACACCTTAGACTGACGGCCACCGGTCTACGGCGATGCCAAACTCTTTCAGCAGATTCAGCAGTTTTGCTCGGTTGGCCTCGATGAGTGCTGGGTCTTTTTCCCTGGACAATATCCCCATGTCCTGGACGGCCACAACCAAGCCATAAGGCCATGCTGAGTCAGGCAATTTCTCCAACGTTACGGGAACTGACTCGACAGAGATGACTTGCCCAACAGGAGTCATTCCAACGATTTCTATGCCGTTACGTCGAACGATCAGGTAAGGATTCTTCCAACCCTTGGCATCTTGTACCGAGTGGTACTTCTTCGGGTCAGGCCCAGGGATTCGATCTTGCGGATCGAGAGGTCTGATTGCAGCCGATGCACGCCACCGCCACCAGTTGGGCGAGCAAAAAGCCAACCAGCGACCCCGTCTTCAAGGCACCCATTGACGCTCCTGAACATTACTGACACCGAACATCCGAGATTAGTTTCTACCCTTTGTGATAGTTGACGAAACCAGGCGTGGGTGTTGAAAAAGTCTTTTTAGGGAATTTCAACAGCGAAATTCGTTCGTAAGTCATTGAATGTTCGTAGGCCGTAGACGTTGAAGTTCACTGAAATTACTGCTTTGGTTCCTTTTTCAACAGCCACGCCTTATTTCGTCATTTGCCGAGCCCCCACCTTCCGATGCAGAAGAAAAAACCGTCCAGACGTCGGCGGTTTGTGATCCTGACAACAGACCGATGGGTAGTGAAACGACCCCCTTCTGCTAGCCAAATCTGACGTGTGAAAGAAAGCCCCGCATCTCTGCGGGGCTAGTGGGAAGCAGTCTACTGATCCTACTTTACTTGCCGGTGCCGGTTAGACTCGACTTCTGCGGGCTGTTGTTGGCGCTGTCGCTCACGCTCAACACCCCCGTCCTCGTCCCCTTAGCCGTCGGCGTAAAGGTCACGCTGATCGTGCACTTTCCCTTGGCTATCAGACTGGTGGTGCAGGTCGTCGCGGAAACCGCGAAGTCTCCAGCCGTTGTGATTGCGATGCTGGTCAAGGCCACGGTCTGGTTGTTGGTCAGGGTAAACGTCTTCGCCGCGCTGGTCGTGCCCACCGCCTGCCAAGCGTAAGTGGCTGTAGCCGGCGCCAGCGTTGCCGGGAGTACACCCGTGCCCGACAGCCCCACCGTCTGCGGGCTGTTGGGAGCATTGTCGGTGAAGGTGAGCGCTCCCGTTAGCTTGCCTAGCACGGTGGGAGTGAAGGTAACTTTCACAGTGCATTTAGCCCCCCCGGCCAAGGTGGAGCCACACGTTTTGGAGAAAACGCCGAAGTCGCCGCTGGTTGTGATGCTGCTGATGTTCAGCGCGGCTGTGCCAGTGTTGGTTAGCGTCACCGTCTTGGCAACGCTGGTCGTGTTGATGACCTCATTGCCAAAACTCAGCGAGTTCGGCGAGACCCTGACCGGTGGCAGACCGCCGATGAGCGGTATCGTGCCGGAAGTAACTGCACCGTAGTTGCCATCGCCCGCATAGCTCGCATCCACGTAATGCGTTCCGGGGGCGGCCGGCGCGATGCCGTTCACTGTCACCGTCGCGGTTTCGGTCGGCACCGTCAGCAGGGTCGAGGCTGTATTGACGTTCTTGGTCAACATGGCCAGGTCGGGCACGCCGTCACTGTTGAAATCCGCCGCAACAATGGCAAACGGACCGAGAAAAATCTGGCTTACGGCAGGAGTGGTGGCTGTCACTGTAAATGTTCCATCTCCGGCACCGATGAGAAGAACGATTCGATCATTGTAGTTATCGATTCCTGCAATATCGACCTTGCCGTCGTGGTTGAAATCCCCCACCTTAAGACTATAGAGTTCACTAGGAACCGGAATCGGGCTGGCCGCCGTTTCTGTGAAAGTTCCATCTCCGTTGCCGAGTGCGATCTCAACGCCATTCAGGTCAGAGAAAGCTAAATCGAGAACGCCATCGCCATTGAAGTCAGCGACTAATACGGAAGTGGGGAAGTAGTCCAGCGTGAACGTTACCTTAGAGAATGTGAACGTCCCATCGCCTTTACCGAGAAAAATGGTTGGGCTGCCACCGAATTCGAAGTAATTCGGAGTCACAAAATCCGGAATGCCGTCCCCATTGAAATCTCCAGTTGCAATCAAAGCAAAATCCGCGGTCAGATCAAGGTTCGGACCCGCCGCCGTAAACGACCCGTCCCCGTTTCCAAGGAGAATCGTCACGCCTCCCGATGAGACGTAGTCGCCGACAACGGCGAGATCCAACTTGCCATCCCCATTGAAGTCGGCGGCAGCCAAGTTTCCTATAATGACGTCGCCTCCCGTTTGAGGTTGGCTATAAACCTGACCTGTTATCGGTGTTGCGAATGTTCCATCGCCCTTGCCCAGCAGGACTGTGATGTAGCTGATAGAGCTCCCGTTGTAACTCAGCACAGCCAAGTCACCCTTGCCGTCGCCGTTGAAATCGCCGCCGATCATCGTTGGGTAAAGTTGGACACCTGCCGGTTGAACTGTTGGACCGGTTGTAAATGTGCCGTCGCCTTTACCGAAAAGGATCGTGACGGAGAATGGGCCACCGTATATGCTGTTGCTCCAGATAACCGCCAAATCCGGTATGCCATCTCCGTTGAAATCTTCGGTCACCTCAGACACCGGGTTGCTGCCCGTGGGAGGCGTCTGCGATATAAGCCAGCCATTCCCGGCGGCGACTGCTCCCAACGCAGCGGTCGCGAGCACGTCATTGCCGAAGCTCGTATCGACGAACGAAACGTTCCCGGTGGGCGAGGCCGGGCCGCCATATCCCATGACGGTGGCCGTGAGGCTGTAGTCGCCCTGCGATCCATTGAATGAGATGGCAGCCGTATCGCTGTAGACAGGGCTGGGTGGAGGACCTACAGTCAGCGATGCAATGTTCGATGCACTCGCCAGGCCAAAGCCGTCCTCGACGAATTGCGCCTGGTAGCTGTGCGTGCCGGCTCCGGGTACAAACTCGAAGGTCGCGGTTCCGGAGCTGTTCAGCGCGGACGAGGCAAGAATATGTATATCGGTGCAATGTGGCGCGGAGGCATCGCAGAAGTTGACCTGCCCGGCGGTTACTGGGGTAGCGCCGACGCTCACTTGCGCGGTAAGGAGCACCACGGTTCCCGGAGTAACGCTCGTGACCGGCGACCCTCCCGACGTCAGACTCAATGTGGTCGACGTGGCGGGCAGAAGAGCCCACAACGGGATCGAGCTGGAAACGCTGGATTCGTAGTTGCCCTCCGCCGGAAAACTTGCCTCAGCCAAATGCCGGCCTACGCCATTGACTTGAACACTGGCGCTTGCGCTTGCCGTCTCCGTCGGCTCGGTCAGGTACAGCCCCTGGGCACTGCTGTAATAGCCGCCGGCTACGATGTCCGGGTATCCATCCCCATTAAGATCACCCACGCCAACTTCGAGATAGTAAGGAACATTGAGGCCCGAAACCACCGGAAAACTCTTGCTGACTGAGCCGCTGCCATTGTTCAAAAAGACCATTGCACTGCCGCCCGAATCCGCCAGAACCACATCCGGAGTGCCATCCTGGTTGAAATCCGCCACCTGGATCCAAGTCACGCTCGTTGATGTCGGGGAGCCGGAAAATGGCGAATGGAAGGTCCCATCCCCATTGCCAGTGAGTACGGTCACCAGCTCATTGGTACCCGTGCCCGCGGGCACTGCGATATCCAGCTTGCCATCACCGTTGAAGTCGGCGACAGCGATCGGCGGAGCGCTGGTTCCTGAATTCACGGACCCCGACGCCGCAAATGTGCCATCTCCGTTTCCCAAAAGAATGGCAACCGTACCGGCGTTCTCGGCGACCGCCAAATCCGTATTGCCGTCTCCATTGAAATCGCCCGTAGCAAGGTGCGATGGTGTTCCGGAAATTGGAGGGTTGGCTGTTTCTGCCGTAAAAGTCCCATCCCCATTGCCCAGGAGAATGTCCACGACCGAATTGTCGCTGTCGATAACGGCCAGGTCGGGAATTCCATCTCCATTGAAATCTCCGACCACGACCTGCGCGATATCGACAATGGACCCCGGCACATAAGCCATAATCGGCGTGGCAAACGTGCCGTTCCCTTTACCCAGCAGGATCGCTATCTCGTTCGAACCATACAAAGGTACGGCCAAATCCGGAATTCCGTCCCCATTGAAGTCGGCGCTGACGATTGGATAGCTTGTAGGTCCCTGAATGGAAGGTGTGGCCGCTTTGGTATAGGTCCCTTTCGTGTTGCCCAGGTAGATGGACACAACATTGGAGCCTAATACCAAGTCGGGGATGCCGTCTCCGTTAAGGTCCACCACCAAGACGAAATAGGTGCCCTGAGTGTTCAGCAGCGATTTTGGGTTTGGCCAGCCGATGCCGGCAACAGCCGTGCCCAATGATCCGACGGCCAGGACCGAATTCCCGTTGCTGGCATCAAGAAATGAGACGGTTCCAGTGGGCGCAACTGTTCCTCCCGCTTCCGTCACGGTTCCAGTCAGCGTGTAATCCCCCCAAGCCCCCGTTTCCACAATCGAGGTGGCTGTCGCAAATGGCCCAACAGTTCCGGTCACTTTCAGCGGCGATGCGCTCGAAACACTGCCGGCATACGAGTTGGTACCGACGAACACGGCCTTATAGCTGTGGCTGCCGATCCCCGGGCGAAACTTATAAGTGGCGGTACCAGAACTCGTCAGTTGCGCGGTGGCGAGAATGTGAATGTCCGTGCAATATGCCGCCATGGCATCGCAGAAATTCACCTGGCCCTGTTTCACTGCCGTGGTTCCCGCCTCGACAGAAGCAGTCAGCGTGACAAGGCTGCCTGCCTTCACAGAAGTCACCACAACGCCGCTTGAAGTTACCGCAAGCGAGGTTGTTGTGGTCGTACGGGCGAATGCCGAGGAACTTATTGCAGCTGTGCACACCATCAGCGCGACCTTCAGTAACAGTAATGGACGTCGAGCTGCAGTACTCGCTGATGCCAATTGGAGTGGAGAGAACATGTTGTTCGACTCCCATAAGTGCGCGACTTGCTCTCGCACCAGCAGCATGAAAGAAACGAGACGAAAACGGGGCTCTGGACCTGACTGCCGATTTGGAAAAGAAATTTGCGCCATCGAGCTAGAAGAACCGAAATTTCTTACTATCTCAAGAACGCGACGGTTATACTCCTATTTCATCAGTTAGTAAAGTGTGAAAAGACATTCGGGTGCAATTAAAAGTGCGAGTCAGTTATGCCGCTTGCTGATTCTAATTGCACCCAAGACAGGAGTGGCTGGCGAAGCCCTTTTGAAACGCATCCTTTCGGAGGAGTTTATCCAGTCGAAGGTGCGTGATTGTGGGCAGAATGCCATTCCGCAAAGCTCCCGTTACAATTTCTGTCGATGCAAAAATACGTCTACTCTTTCCAATCCCCGAGCGACTGGAAGACTTCGGACGGGAATTCCGTTCCCTTCAATTCTTGCAGCAACAACACATCCGGTTTGCGAGCTTTCAGCCATGTCGTGACATGGGTCAACCGAGAGCGAACAGAATTCAAATTCCAGCTAGCGACTTTAAACATCAATCCACATTCTAGCGTCGGAGTGCGGCGACCACCGGACTATCAGTGCTGGGCGGTCGCTTGCGAATCGATTGGCAGCGCACGACGTGATCCCGTGGGTTTGAAACCTTCGCCCCGAAGTCTGACAACCCTGATAAGCAACTCGTGGCCTCAAGGTCTGAGAGCGGCAAAGCGCAGGCGAGTGTAATCCGCTGTCCACTTCCCGTCTGCATCGCAAAGTACGGGCTTGAGCAATGCTGTAACTTCATCGAGATAGGCTCCGCGCTCCTCACTCGGCAGCGCGGCGCAGAACGGGTTGGCGAATGTGTCGAGCCACCCGCGCATTCCGGTTGGCAGAGGCGTAGGGCGCGGAATCAGTTGTACACTCCGGGGCACGAACCCCGCCCGCCGCAGCCGCAGTTCATAGTCTCTGACGGTCGGAAAGTACCACGGAATCCACGAGGCGGCATCTTTGACGCCTCGACGCTCAAGCGACGCCACTAACGCGACTGTAATCGCGCCGACGCACGCATGGCCGCCCAACTCGCCCACGAATCTTCCTCCAGTCTTGAGAGCACGGAAAGCACCAGCAATCGGGGCGTCCGGATCGTCCTTGATCCAATGCAGGACGGCATTGGAAAACACTGCATCGAATTCGTTGTCAAAGACCAGCGCACGGGCGTCCGTTACTCTTGCATCAAGGCCGCGCTGACGAGCGGCAGCGATCATGTCCGGAGAATTGTCGATGCCAACCACCTGCGCCCCCAGCGCAACCAGTTTTTCCGTCAGTACGCCGTCGCCGCAACCCAAATCGAGGATGCGCTCGCTGGGCTGGGCGTTGAGCAAGTCCAACACGGGCTGACCGAGCGCGGGCACGAAATGGGCATTGTCGGCATAGGCAGCCGCAACCCATTGCTGGGATGCGGTCGATAAGGAGGGAAGAGTCACGGGCAAACCTCTTATCCAATAAGGTATCCGATTTAGGGGTGTTGGAGTACAACTGCACATGCCGCTCCATTGACGATTGCCACGCTCATGTTGGATATTGAGACGGAATGGACATTGAGCGCACTATTGAGGACATCGAACAGCTAGAGGAAATGTTCGAGGCACCGGACATTAGACCGCTGAGTGCAAGCGACATCTCTGCTGCCAATCGCAGGCACGACGAAATGCTCGCGCATAGCCCGTGGTTCCGGCTCTGGCAGCGGTATGGCGTCTGTTGCCGAGCGGAATCTCCGGTAATCCAACTGGGGGAATAGAAAGTTAGATTTTTATCAGCCTGTGCCCCGAAATGAACCATGCTGAGCCGTCGCAAAGCTCGTGCTTGAGAGCGTCATCCCCGGCACCATGATTTACCAACTTGAGCAGTCGCATGGCGAATTCCCGTTGTATGGACAGGTTTGAAATAAGGTCTGAATTTGGCTAGTCCTGCTACCGCCTCCGTCGATGATATTCGCCGCCACTAAGGCCGCCGAGATCAACCACAACGGTGACAATTAGAATCAGTAAATTAATGCCAGCTATAGGCTGACGTGTATTTGCCATCCACGCATATACAAGCGTGGTTAGGGGTAAGAGCAAAAATCCGAGCAGGGGCAATATCAGACCGTGGTACGCTCGTTCTAAATAATTCGAGAACAGGAACAACAATGCGAGGGCGATTCGAGGAAAGGCGAGAAAGACAACTAGTAGAAGGCAACCCACGAAATTCTCCTCGCGCATCGTACACTTTTCCTGCACGCGACACAACGAAGTTGCGGGCGGGTCATAAATTATCGAATCCGACCAGCTAAACAATGGCGAAGAAGAAAGCCGCTAATCTCGTGCCGAAACTCACAGAGACGGAACAAGACCTACTTTCGCACATCCAAGATGGATACCAGCTTGAAACTGATTCGCTCGGCGGCAACCCAATTCTGCGGCGTTTGAAAGACAACGAAGAAATACGCCCTCTGTCTGCCAATCGCAATACCATCAAGGCGCTGGAACAGCGCGGACTCATCAGCCCCGGCAAAGGTCGGGACCCGCTCACTATCCTGTGGCGTCTGAAAAAGAAAGCAAAATAAGGCGACCTCTGCTGTGGCGACAGTCTTAGGTTGTACCAATCAATTCTGGGGGCTCTGGGTTTTCGTTTGCGAAGGGGTGGGCTCGAAGGCGAGTCAGGAGTTCCTCGGCTGCTGGGGGCTGTGCAACGAAACTCCTGCAATTCTCAGTTGGTGCTATCGCCTTGGTTTCAACCACTGAGAAGAAATGTAGCCCCTACTCGCCATAACACTAACAACGCCACAAAACAAAACGCCCCAGACTCTTTCGAGTCATGGGACGCCAGTCGAACAGCCCTCCCCCGAAGTCTGCTCAACTAAGAGAGTAGCTGCTATGCGAGAACTGGAAAATGGCACTCCCGTGGGGACCTATGGCCCGATGGTTACCGCCCAATCCCCATTACACTCACAACCGGGGCGCGACTGGGAGTCAATGCTTCCAATGCTCAAGAAGTAGCAAGATCGCACCTCCGATAAAAGCCCCGAGAATTAGCAATCCGCCGATAACATGCAAAACCCGGTCGTACCATGCGTCTTTGTTCTTGCCCGAAATTCCACTCCAAAATAAATCGAATGCCATGAACAGCCCCGCTATTCCTTGGCCCCACCCGTTGGGTCTCCAGAGGCGCAACGGGAGAAACAGGCGACCAAATCCTGCCCGTCCGGTTTTTCTTCGGTCGTTTTGGCATTTTGCTACAGAGTGTACTCTGGTTGCGGATTTTTGGCGAAATATCCCCATTTTAGCAACTGTCGGGCTGAAAATCTTAGTTGGTGCTATCGCCTTGGTCGCGCCAGTTCAGAAACGCGGAGGCTGTGCAAGCGATAGAATGGGGCGTTTGAAATTTGGTCGAGTCGCAGTTATGTCGCAGCGTCCTCCGGGTCATCTACAATTCCCAATGCAAGGGATACGTAGGAAGTGGGTCTAAGTGATTAAAACCGTCTCTGAAACTCCGGGTTGCGAGGGCTGCCCGATGCGAGAGTTGTTCCCCGACAACGCCTTCGTAAGCCCTCAGCTTCCCGATCCGGCCCGTGACCTCAATCGACTGGTCATTGCCGAGGCACCGGGCAAAGAAGAATCCGAAGCGGGCCGACCCCTCGTGGGCCGTGCGGGCGAAGAATTTGATTCTCTTTTAGTATCGGCAGGTATCCCAAGAGAGGGGCTCACAATCATTAACTGTCTTAATTGTCGGCCTCCTCGTAATGTTTTTCCTACCGACCGCAAAGCGCGAAACTACATAAGCAAAGAGGACGCACTAATTGCCGTTGAGCATTGCATTAAGCATCACGTCGATCCTGTTATTCGTCAAAGGAATTGGGCTAGAGTTGACCTCCTCGGCGGTAAGTCCCTTCGATTCGTGGCCAGAATAAAGGGACGCATTTCTAAATGGCGCGGCTCTCCTGTTGATATTGAGCGTGCTGGTTTGGCCCCTGTTAGAGGAATACCTATCTACCATCCCTCCTATTTAAAGCAGTGGGGTCAATCCAAGAGGCAGGTTACGGTCAATGACTTGAAGTCCGTTCTCGGTCAGTCGCCGCAGTTCGGCAACTAATCCCGGCTCCCAAAGTTTTTCTGGAATTACAAAACACTAGTCGCTGTGAGGCCGTGCGCGGCGGCCAGCGCCGGGTACCGCCGCACCAACGACCAATGGTTCTTGCGTGCCCGCCACACTGGAACTCGGGGGTTGATCTGTGGGTGGCGTGCGCGTATCAACCAGTGGGTCATTTTTTTGAGCAGAAGTGCATCCCTGATTTCTTCTCGGGCATTCATTCCTTTATAAATCCTCCACGGGGCGTGCGGGCCCCTATTTTCAAGCAAAGTCGAGATACTGTTTGCTGAATCGAAAGCACTTCGCTTCCATCCCGCTCGATTTAGTGTCTACATTAGTTGATTGATGCGCCCCCGCAGCTTGACGGAGAGTTTCAGCGGTTCGTTACTCAACTGCGGGAACCTTTTCGTACAGTGGCCGTGCTCTGCGTTTCGCTCGGGCTGCGTATCAGCGAGTGTCTTGCTCTTAAGTGGTCCGATATCGATTGGCTCCGCGGTGCGCTGCTAGTGCAACGTGGCATCGTCATCGGGCGAGTAGACGAAACCAAAACCGAAGGCTCGCGGCGGGCGTTGACCCTGGCCTCAGAGATTCTAGCGGTACTGAAGACCTGGAAAACGCTAACGCAATTCGGCGGGCTGATGATTGGATTTTCGCTTCACCAGCACAGCTAGGCCGGTTGCCGTGGTCTTATCCCTGGACGTGGAAGATGTTTCAAGACGCGGCGGCAGCGGCGGGGCTCGAGAGGTTCGGGACTCACACGATGCGCCACAGCTACCGCAGTTGGCTAGACGCTGTGGGCACCACGATAGCCGTGCAACAAAAGCTGATGCGTCACGCTGACATCCGCACCACAATGAACGTTTACGGCACCGTGGACGGATGAAATGGCTACCGCATCGGGGAAGGTTGCACGTTTGGTGGTGAACGGCACGGGCGACGGCACGGAACCCAGCTCAAGTCATTGAAAATATGGCGGAGAGAGTGGGATTCGCTTAATGCCATTTCCCGTAAAGTGTGGCCCTTGCTACAGTTAGCGATTCTAACCAGTGTTTACGCTGGTGCCGAGCACTATTGGTAACTGGCATACCGCGCGGGCCGTGTGCCCCTTTGCACCCAATACACTGCTTTTAGGTATTAGTGGTATTAGGCCGTTTATCGCTCACGAAGCCATTTAGCCACGTGGTGCGGGTCAAAGCGGACGCTAGACCCCACGCGGAAAGAAGGAATGCGCCCGGCCTTCGCTAGATCGAAGATCGAACGGCGCGACACCCCGAGCACCGCGGCCAGTTCCGAGGTTGTCAGAGCGTGGTCAACGCTTGCTAAGTAGTCGGGAAGAGACATCTTCCGGTATTTGATGACCTGCTTGGGCCCCGTTTTGGCAAGGCCCCGACGCATCGCAGCCTTCTGGGTGTCACTGAGCACCCGCTTTGGCTTAGGTATGCGTGAGACACTGTGTTCACCGGCCTTTATGTCGGCTTTGCAGGAAGGGCAGAGGTGTTCAAAGCCTGAAAAACCCGTATAGACGCCTTTGGGTGATGGCAGACCGCATCGGTCGCATGAATACTTGCCCGGTAGCCCGGCCGCGTTGGTCCGTCTGTATTTGATCTTCGTTGGCATGGGTCAATAGCCTCTGTGAGCGCCTGGGAAGGCGGGTGCCTCGCCCGCGGCTTTCCGTTTCGCCGTTGCCTTCGCTTTCTTCAGTGCCTCGCGCAGCTTAGCAGCTTCGATTTGCGCTCTCTTCAATTGCTCTTCAATCGTTCCTTGTGCCATGTGAAACCCCCTTGAATATAGCCTTAATGTCTATTATGTCTATAGACTTTCTCACTAACACGAAAATACTTCCCACACGTGTAGAAACCTATCCATCGGGCCTTAAGAATCAAGGGCTTAGGGGATTTGACCCCCATACTCCCCTAGGGCGAATGGAAAGCGAAACAATGTCGCCCTTCCCGCACTGCCCCACGTGCAAGGCCGCCACGGCTGACGGTGATATTCCTCGCTCAGATCGCAGACGGGGTTAGCGCCACCGGTTTCGGTAAGCCTGTCCAGAATGTACTCAATCAGATTGCGCAGGTCACCGATGGACATATCCTGGGCGGGTTTAAGCGCCTTGCTGGTAGACATTTGAATTGACACGTTGGTGCTCCTTTAGCCGCGGCTGTCCGCCGATGCTTTAAAGTCTTTCTCGTCCGGCCATCTGCCCTCGTTGCTTGGATATGGATACGAATTTTTTGCATCGCCATATCCAAGATTGATGCCACTTCTCGCGCCCGTAACTTGTTGAGAACAGTCACAGTTAGTAGAAGCATCTATGTATCTAAGTATGGATATGAATACACAGATAGGAGAGTGTTCATACCCACACTTGGACACTGTGGCCTTAATGCGTGATTACCGAAACGCCCTCAGTCTGCTCATCCGGGTAGCTGCGATACCATTTCTTACCGGACTTCACAACCTTGCCCTCGGCCTCCGCTATTTGCCGCCATCGGTGGAAAGTGGCCCACGGTCCCCACTCTCGGACATAGCGCAACTCTTCCCCATCCCCTGTGTGCATAAAGACGCGGCGCTCCATTTTGCTGATAGCGGTATTCTCGTCCACCTTTTTCGCCTGTTGGGCCGGTTCTGTGGTCAGGCTCACCCCTTGCTCGGTCCACGTAAAGAAAAACTGTTCACCGGCCGCATTGCGCAGCATGACGTTCATCTTTCGCACCTGCTTATCCGAAGTCTGCTCAATGGAGATGCACGTCTCAGACTTGCGGCCAAAGGCCACGCTGCCCATGAACTGATCGCGCCCACTGGCGTAACGGTCATTCTCTTTCTGCTTTGGACTGCCCAGCGTGGCTATCACGGCAATGTTGTACTGTTTGGCTACGCGCTGCAATTCATCCAATATCGTGCCCACCACATCTAGCTTGTGTATGTCGGGAGTCCAGAAGTCCAGCCCTTCGAGGATAATGATCTTGACCCCTGGGCGGCTCTGGATAGCGGCCTCAACCACCACCGCGGGGCGCTCTTTTTGCTGGGCCGGACTGAGACGGATAACGCGGCGCATTACTTCCTCGACCGACAGCTTGCCCGCCCGCACGGTGCTGCGCATGGCCGCGCTACTCCTATCGTGCAACAGGATAAGGTAATCCTTCGTGGGCTTCGTGCTAACCGTATGCCCAAAGATGCAACGGCCGCCGCGCAGATCTTCGAGTATGCGGAGTAATCCGTGTGTCTTGCCCGCGCCACTCGGGCCGCCAACTAGAGACACTTCACCAAGGGGAAACCAACCATCCTCGCACTTAGGCAGCGGGTCAATGACAAATTCCCGCGGCGTATCTTCGTCCAGGGGCTCTTCCATATCGAAAACAATGGCTGATTCCTTGAGCACCGCGGCAACCGCGCGTGTAATCGTGCCCTCGCGGTAGTCTTCCCGCTCCCACTTATCGCGGCACAAGCCCGACTTACGAAACTCTTCATCTACTTTGAATGCATTCCCACCGTGCTTTTTGGCAAGCAGGCAACAGAGGGCATAGTCGGCCACACTGTGGTTATTCTCGTGGTCGCTCATATCCCCGGCCATTAGCTTTTGGAAGCGCTCTGCCTCGCTCTGCGGGAGGACAAGCACCAGAGCAGACTTGGGCCTCGCGGTTGCGGCCGCACGGTGGTACAGCGCGGTAATCTGCTCTTGACGATATTCCAGTGTGGCCGGGGTCTTACCCAGATGGCGGCCGGTATAGGTGTGGTAGTACCCCTGCCCCTTGACCTCGATTTGTTTGCAGCCGGGGAAGGGCTTCTGCAGGCCCGGACCCGGCAGACTATCGGCCACAACCCAGATGTGACAGCCGGTACCCGAGGGGGAAAATTCGGAGTAGCTGTCCAAGCCGATTACCACTTGGCGCGATTCCGCGGTAAACTTCCCGGTCACGGCGTCGCAGCAGGCGTCTATGTCCACGCCTCCCACGAACACACCATCCACGAGGCCCAGCGCCAACCCGATGCCGGAAAAGTCTGGGAGGTACGGCACGAGATCCTCATAGGCGTAAAGGTGTTTTGGATTGAGTAATGACGCCTTGTAGCCATTGGGCTGCCTGGGTATCTTGGTGGGCTTGTCCTTACCCGGCACCATTTCCAGACGCCAAAGAATCCAACGCTTTTGTAGTTTCAATTCGCCCAACGTCACAGCTTATCCCGATTCGCTAGGTCGCCCACCGTGGTTACGCACAAGCCAAAATTCCGGTGACGCTTTCGCCATTTCTCTTTGCGCGCCGTTTCGTTCTCAGCCAACCGCGGTAGTGATCCATCCACGGAGCAAACCAGAACCCCGGCGCACTCAATTCCCACTTCAATTTCCCGGCGCGGTTTTACCATGCGCAGTACGTGGATGAATCGCAGATTCTTGTTACCGCACATGGCACACTTACGGCCGTAGACAATCCAGTCACGGTCACCAATCCCCACGCTGCAATAACACCGGGCATACTCCCACTGCCCGATAGTGGCATCCAGTAACTCGGTCATCGGTTTTTCCTCACCGGATACGTACAACCACACCGCCGCGGACTTTGTCAATGCACCGCCCGTCACCTATTTTTCTTCGCGGCCACTTTCTTGCGCGTGGTGCGCCTGGGCTGTGATTTGAGTCTGGGACGCCTTCAATCCGTCCACGTCCTTAGAGATGACATTGAAGGTAATGTTTTTGGTCGGCCGTCTTCCGCCGCGCCCCTCGGGCTCGGCTACGCGGTCTGTCAACGCCGAAGGGTGCTCATCAGTCGTCTCGCTTTCCGGCTTTCATTCGCTTCAGGATAATGGCCAACATCTGCTCCGCCACACCATCGTCATCCCTGAATACGGGCGTTGCCCACTGCCTACGCGTTGGCTCGGGTGTGGTTTCCCGATCCAAAATCTCAAATATTGCGCCCACTACCACTCTGCGTGGGTTGGATAGAACTTTCTCCACCGCATCACTCAGCCGACTCTTACCCTTATCAACTAAGGGAAATCTTTCCACGATGCCGGTAATGGATGTGGACGTAATTAAATCGGTGCCCGGCATCAGTTCGCTGGTGACTATAAACGCGCTCAAGTCCCGCGAGCTTAATCTTTCGGCCGACATGGCCCCCGTTATCGCATCCAGACGCGCCGCGAGTGTACGAAGTGCGGAAATAGGATCTACCCAATTGCCCGGCTTGGGTGGACGGCCTGCCGCAAACTGCCGCCGAATCCTGCCCGCGGTTGTTAGCGTTCTCTCCATCGCTTGTTGCCCCCGCTGCAGGTCCCGTCTAGTAAAATTCATCATGAGCAGATTATTGCTGTAAACCGCTTGGTTGTCAAGCACTTTATTAAGAAATCCGCTTGATTAGATTCCGTGGATTACTTGTGCACGCTATCGTGGGGTACGCGTCGAGGTTTTTGGAGCCAGGGCTTAACGCCACCTGTTCGTTAAACGAACTCAGGGCGTGGCTGACGAAGGCTTAGCTAAGGTAGCGCGGGAAGGTAGCGGCGGATTTCCGCCCCACGCGATTGGGGAAAATTTTGGAAGACTATGGAAAGTAAGCATTGAAAACAAAGGACTTGTATAATCTATGGGCGTAGAGTTAAGATATATGTTAACTTCTTGTTAGTGCATGCATCCAATCGTTGCGTATCGTGGAGTCCGATTCACAATTGTGTACGCGATTCGCAGGGGTGGAATTGTGCCGGGGCTGGATTTCTTCAATGCGACTGATATCCGATGGCAAGCGCGGCTGATCATACTCTTCAAACTTCTTGGGGATACCGGACTCATCAGAAATCCAGAGCAGTTCGGAAAGTTTACGGACGGCTTCTTCGAGTTCAAAGCGTTTCAGGTTCGAATGCCGTGCTACTTCCGTCCCGACAAGCGAGTGGTCATCACGCACGGTTTCGCGAAAAAAAGAGAAGGCGTGGCTCCCAAGCAAGAAATCGACCGTGCAGTACAAATCAAAGCTGAATACGAGGAGAGATTAACTTCGGAGACCAGGAACCGGAGATAAAAACATGATGACGCGATCTACTTACGACCAGTACATTGACGATCCTGAGCGGAGAAGGATTCTGGAGCAGGAGCGGGTAATGGTGGATGCCACGGAGTTGGTGTGCAATGCCATGGATTTCAGACGGATGAATCGGACTGAGTTGGCGGAAAAAATGGGACGATCCAAGGCCTATGTCACGCAAATTCTGCGCGGCAACCAGAACCTCACACTTCGCACGCTTGCTGATGTTTTCCATGCTATGAACAGCCGCCTGGTCATGGTGGCCGCAACCGAAGCTGGTTTCATTTTTTCTCGGCAGTGGAATATGACCCAGCAGATTCCGAGCGCCGTTGTGCCAAGTGAGCGGGCGTACGTCGAGGAAGAATGGGGAGTGGCTGCTTGAGCGGACTGGCCCTACAAGTAACAGCTGAGCAGGCCGAAAACTCGAAGCGTTTGGTCGCGTGTGCCTCGTTGGAGCTGGTTCGCCTGATTCATGTACGTGCTGCGCACATGACTGCGGCTGGGTGTCCGGTCAAGGACGCACCGGAGAAACCTCTCCCGACCGCCAGCGCGAATTTGCTGAGCGACACGAACCGCTTCCGGGTGATTGTTCAACACGTGATGCATGGCGAGCGGGAGGTCAGGGGCACTGTCGAAGTGCAAGTTGACGCCACCTTGGAGTTGGTTTACTCGTACCCGGCGGACACAACGCCACTTCCAAGTCCAGAAGAATTACAAGCTTTCGCTAACACGAACGCTTTGATGAATTGTTGGCCGTATTGGAGAGAGTTGGTACAGAACATGGTGGCAAGAATGAATCTGCCGCCCTTCGTGGTGCCACTACTTCGCTATGTGCCGCCACCGCAGAAGAAGACACCGGCGGATGCAGCCCAGAAGCCAGGGGAGGCTCCTAAGGTAGGGGGATGATTTTTGCAACTCGTAAAAGTTTGGCCCAAGATGACGCAAGGCGGAGTCACTCGGTTTCGCAGACTAAAAAGTCGGGTCACATGACGATGCAGCCTGCATCAGCGCGACATGGAATGGAGGAAAGGTGGAGCGAAAAACTCTGGCCCTGATTACCGTAGCGTTTCTGTGCTGTCTCGCCACTGGACAAGTTGCGCCGCCGAAACATGAATCAAACTTTGCCCACGTGAAGCATAGCCGCGCCGAGAATTATAGACAACGATTCGAGGCGATAAAGTGTGCTCTCATTCTAATCCGCACTCCTACCGGAGTGGGGACAGGAGTTTTCATCAGCCCTGACGGAGACATAGCGACTGCTTCGCATGTTTTAGGTGATCGAACATTTAAGTCCGATCCTGATGGAAGCATTGAAGCAGGCATTAACATGCCCCCCACGTTTACCATCACCGATTGTCACGGAACTGCGACAGACGTACTGAGTACCAATGTAGAAAAAAACGGTGATACGTGGGGCACCGACCTTGCCGTTTTACGCTCAGGTGTTCATACGAACTGTTGGTTGCTGATGGATCCTACTGCTGTGACGGATCCCGGAGAGCCGCTGATCACTATGGGATTCCCTGGATTGGCCTGGGGATCGTTGTCGATTTATACAGGGATTGTAAGCGTGGCTAGTATTAAACTGGACTTGATCATTGGCTTCACTGACACTCGACAGCCGGTTAAACCGAAGAACGAATTCATTCAGGTTCAGATGCCGATTTCGACCGGATTATCCGGCTCCCCAATCATAAATGACGAGAACCGCATAATCGGGATCGTTACTATGGCTGGAGCTTCGACGACGGATATTGATCTTTTGATCCAGTTACATCACCTTAATGCTTTTGCGGTTCCGCAGTCGATGGGGGTGCAACCTCCGCCGCCGGGGCAGCAGCAGGTGACTTTGAATGTGTTTTCTCTGCTGGCGGAGCTTGCGGAGAGTCTGAAGGCGTTTGCATCTCCGGGATACGGAGATGCTGTCCCCATAAGGTACTTGAAGAGAGAACCGCCACATAATCAGCAACCCGCATCACCCGACCATTCACATTAACCAGTTCGTTCGGATCCGCTACCCGAACAGTTGTGGACTTCTCCGATACCACGACCGTATTAGGTGACGGCTGTTGGCACCATGCGGAAAGCGAAGTGACGGCGAGCAGAAGGGGGAGGCCAAAGCAATAGAGTGTTTTCATAGTGGGCCTCATGTTGCGCCGCGAATTTTAGCCGAAATCCGCTGGGGATTCAATCGCCACCTGAAATCCTATTCCGACAAAGCCGGAAAAACAACAGCCCGTCAGGCCGTAGAGTTGCAAGCTCTTGCACATGTCCTTCCGCGTTCCACCACTTTACGCAGCCAGGTTTCAGACGTGCCTAAATAGATCCGGCACGCTCTTCTTCAAGCCTTTGGCAATTCTCTCGATATTGACCAGCGACACGTTGCGAACGCCGCGCTCGATACCGCTGTAGTACGCGTCCGATGCAGCCAGCAAACGTCGTGACGACGATTACCGTTTGAGTTTCTTTAGATTCCGCGCACCAGTTGCGCCAACGGAACGTCGAGAGCTTGCGAGATTTCTTTCATCTTCCGCAAGCACGGTTCCTTCCGCCCATTCTCCAACTCGCTCAAATAGCTCACGTCCATTCCAACACGATGCGCCAGCTCCTCTTGGGTGAATTCGCGCTTGCGACGAATCCGGCGGAGATTAGCGCAGAACTGCTCGCAGATGGCCGATAAAAGCAGGGCACGTCCGGCAAGCATAACGCCCAGCAAAAAGAAGGCACAGGTCATCTCGGGGAACCACTTCTCCATGTGCAGGGACGATGGCCCCCACAACAAAGTCTTCTCGATCTGCCCTGTAGGCATTAGACTTTTCGCAACCCTGGTTTGGAGGTACGACTTGAGTCGCCACTGCGGAAATCATGACTCAGAGCCCGTTATTCGGGCTGCAGAACATTGGTGCAAGCAGGCCTTAAAGAGCGATGGCTCAGTCTTTTCTGAAAGAGCGCTATGGCGCTTGGATTATCTGGAAGCAATTGAGCAATATTATGTTAATCAGATCGATGAATCGGATCGAACCTTTCTCGAGAAGCTCAAAGAACAGCTGACGCCTACCACACCCGAGACAAAAGAATTAGTTGCTGAAATGCTTTGGGTGATGCTGCTCTGTCCGAGCAATCTAACGCCTGAAAAGAAGCGCGAAGATGTGAGTCTCGTCTGGAGCTGGTCGGGCCAGGCACTGTCGGAGGACTTGCCGTGGTTGAGTAATGAAACGCTCAAAGGGGTTGGTAGCACAGGTCAAAGCTTCAGTTATAACCGCTGGCGCGAACTGGTTTTCTTCGTCAGGTTCATGATCGCATTCAAGCGGCTTGCCCCAAGCGAGCGTGATCGTCTCCTTCAAGACGGCTGGGCTTTCGCCGAATGGCTTCAAGTAATCCCGGAGGAAGAATCGCGCCAGCTGCGGCACATGATTCTTTTCCTGCTTTTTCCGGACCAGTTTGAGCGCTCCTTTTCGAGAACCGACCGCCGCCAAATCGTTATCTCCTTTACCGGTAAATCGAAGGCTGAGGTGGATTCACTCGCTCCCCTTGAGATTGACCGTGAATTGCTGCAAATTCGCAGAATCCAAGAGGAGAAGTACGGCACAAAGAAACTGGATTATTATGTGCCACCATTGAAGGAACTCTGGGCACGTAGCGGGTTTGAACAGTTTACGAAAGACATCACGCGTGAGCATGTGCTCAAGGCCCTCGAAGAAATTGACCGAAATGGAATTCCGCCGGATGCCCGATCAACGACGTATGACTTGATTGAAGGACAACACCGATATCCACCTAAATTGGTTTTGTCGCTCGCGAGTAAACACGCTTCTGGGGTGGAGTTCGATCGGTCCCTTTTTACCGGTGGCGAAGTATCTCCTGCATTTGCGCTCCTGCGAAAGTTGAATTTTCAAATCGGGCGAAAAGACTTCATCGCAAAGGACGAAAGCCCAATTGCGCCGCGAGTCTGGATTGAAAAGACGCTGGTTAAAGGACGCCCGACCCGCGAGGCCGGCGATAGGGCTCTGGGTCGTGCATTGTGGTCCCCGCAACGGGACAAACGAGGCGGCGACATCTATCGCTGGATGCGAGAGACAAAGCCGGGCGATATTGTTATTCACCTCACCGACAATAGAGCATTCACGGCGATTTCAACGGTTGCGAGCAACTTTGAGAACGTTGATGGTCTGCCGGGGACGGAGTGGGCAACCGGCCCCTGCTACTTAGTGAGACTTCGCGACTTCACACAACTCGACCCTGAATTGTTAAGGGAGGAGTTTTTTGCGGAGCCTTATCGCGAACGCCTGCTGTCGTTGCTCGAATCTGGAGACCAGAACCTTTTCTACAACCGCGAACTGAACCTCAACCAAGGCTCCTACCTTACCCCTGCACCTCCCGCGCTGATCGAGATAATCAACGATGCCTACCAGAAAAAAGCAAATCGAGCGCTAATAGCGCTTGGCGATCCAGACGTAAAGCCCCAGGGAGTCCCCATGCAACCTGCCTACCCGCTCGCTCAATTGGCCCAAGACACAAACATTGACGAATCTGTACTGAAAAGCTGGATCAATGCCGTTGAGCGAAAAGGCCAGGCAATTTTTTACGGGCCGCCTGGAACCGGGAAGACTTTCGTGGCAGAGCGACTAGCACGTCATCTGATCAGTGATGGCGACGGTTTCTCGGAGTTGGTTCAGTTCCATCCTTCATATGCGTACGAGGATTTCATACAGGGGATTCGACCGAAACCGGGGCGCAACGGCGGGCTTGACTATTCGACGGTTCCGGGACGATTTCTCGAGTTCTGCCAGAAGACTCAATCTAGAAAGGACGCTTGTGTACTGATCATTGACGAGATCAATCGATCGAACCTGTCGCGCGTGTTCGGAGAGTTGATGTATCTCCTCGAATATCGAGACCGAGATGTCCCCCTGAGCGGGGGAGGTCGGCTCCGCGTTCCGGGTAATGTTCGGATAATCGGTACCATGAATACTGCTGATCGCTCTATCGCGCTCGTTGATCACGCACTCAGGAGACGTTTCGCGTTTATCTCGCTGCGGCCCGACTACGAGGTTCTTAAGAGATTTCACGCCGGGAACGGCTATAACGTCGATGGACTCATCACGACTCTGAAGCGTCTGAATTCGCAGATTAATGACCAGCACTACGAAATAGGCATCACGTTCTTTCTAAAAGCCAACCTAAAAGAGCACATCGAAGCGATTTGGACCATGGAGATAGAACCATACCTCGAAGAATATTTCTTCGATCAGAGTGATACGGTCGACACTTTTCGCTGGTCCCGAGTTTCGGCGTCCATGTCATGAGCGAATTACAAACCAACATTATTGAACTTGAGGAATATAAGCCCCGCATCATCACTCCGGCAGAGGCTCCGAATACGCTGGGTGAGTTGTTATGGTCAAAATACGATAAGAAAATCATTGTTGATTTCCCTTCGCCTAAAACCGCTTGGCAGTTACAGATCACATCTCAAGGGTGGGTCGGGTACATTCCTATAAACCCCCAGTTGGCTCTGAGAATTCAGCCAAAAACGGAGATCGGCAACCTATTCAGAATGCTCGAATACGCATACGACCTCAAAGGATTTGAGATTTTGCAGGGGTTGGTGCAATGCGACACGCTGGACGATTTCTATCAGAACCTAGCAAAAATAGTGGCATCGAAAGTGATAGCTCGCGCGCGAAAGGGTTTATACCGCTCTTACATTTCTGAAAATGAAGACTTGCCATACCTTCGAGGCAGAATAAATATTGCAGACATGATGCGCACTCCTTGGAAGGTTGGCCTGTCGTGCAACTTCGAAGACCATACAGCAGATATCGATGACAATCAGCTGATCGCTTGGACCCTGAATCGAATCGCACGCAGCAGGCTCTGCACCGAGCGAGTTTTGCCCACGGTCAGGAAAGCATATCGTTCGCTTGTAGGTGTGGCCAGGGTTTTCCCCTATACTTCCGAATCATGTGTGAACCGAAAGTACAATCGTCTCAATGAAGACTACCGCTTGCTGCACTCACTGTGCAGGTTCTTTCTTGAGAACACAGGACCGTCGCACGAGGTTGGGGACCACACCATGCTCCCGTTCCTTGTCGATATGGCGTCTCTTTTCGAGCTGTTTGTAGCTAAATGGCTTCAAGCCCATCCCGTCGAGGGAATACAAACCCGAGCACAGGAACGGATAATGATCGGCGAGAACCAGGACCTTGAGTTCAGAATTGACCTCCTGGTGACCGATTCGTCCGACGGGAAGGTCTTGGCGGTCGTCGACACAAAGTACAAAGTGCCGGACTCCCCATCTCCAGGCGATGTGTCTCAAGTCGTGACCTACGCTGAGGCAAAAGGCTGTCAAGAAGCGGTGTTGGTTTACCCCATCTCTTTGAAAAAGCCCTTGCTGGATACACGGATTGGGAAAATACGAGTTCGTACCCTCGCATTCCGCCTTGATGGGGATCTCGACGCAAATGGATTGTCGTTTGTTCGGGACTTGCTCTCAAAGCAGCCGCCGGCCTGGGTCCCCACCGTTTGACCTTTAGAACTGGGACGAGTAAAGAGGGTTAGCCCCCCAGCACTCACTTCTGCACGGCATCTCGGAACCACGAGCTCGACACCCAATGCAGTGATCGGATTCGCGTTCGTGTATGAGCATCAAAACGCATTGCGAATGTATCAAGTTGCTTAGCGAGTTCGACTAGCTCAGCCAGTGGAAATGAAATCCGTGCCCCGACGCCGAGTTTCATCGTCGACCTGTTTCGCCGCAGAACAGTGAATTCCTTAAGCCCGGCCTGGCGTAGAGCATCGGCGGTAACCTGGCGCTCGTGATGCTGGATGCAGTTCCTGAGGAGGACGTGCTTCATTATTGAGCTGTGAATACCAGCGTCGACTTTGTATTCACACGCCTTGAAAAGCATCTCGGTTTTTTGCTTGAATGGTTCAAATTTATACGACTGCCAAATATCTGAGATCAGACCTTTAATCGTGAACCACTGCCCGGATTCAGCATCCCGGGTTCCTGCCGTTTCTTCGGCTAGCTCTGGAATATAAGTCATCGGGCTTAGGTTCGCCTTGAACTTGCCGAGCCGCAGCCTACTCGTATTGCCAAAATCTAAGACCTCTTGCAGAACCTCCAGGTAGCAGTCGTCGAGAAAATAGTTCAGCTGCGATACTAGTCCACCTTGAGCCGCCTGCGTAAGTTCCTCCTGAATTTCCGTCATAATTGCGATCGGTCTCGTAGGAAGAGCCTTCAATTGCCGGGAAACGTTGGAGATTACTCGTAAGACCCTTTTCTGCAATGTATTGCAAGCGGTAAACATGATGCCTACGGGGACGCGGTCCCCGCGACCCAGATGCTCATTTTGTTCACGCAAACGCTTGAAATCGAGACTGGTGTCTGAAGCGAGCCAAGACGTTCCATTGTTGGACTGCTTGACATGCCAAACGTACGTCCCCCATGTGTCCTCAACCCCGACATCCACGAATGGCGGCAGCCAAATGAGACCTATTTCGCCGTCGCCTTCCCATCCAGCCTTCTTGAACTGGGTCGCCAAGGCGACAATGAATTTTTGGAGTTCGTCCTTTTCGGATTTGTCAAGCACGTCCGCCGGGTTCCGGACGAAGCTCAGGTCGTCGAGGAACTGATATTGCTGGATCAGCAACCTTTTAGCATCGGAAGGGCGCGGGGCTCGCATGAGAAAGCATTAGATTGTACAGCGCCAAATCGGCAAATCAAACCGACTAAGCGGGCGGGCCCGCTCCCAAACACCAGAGCGCCCGGTCTTCTGACGTTCACCAGGCTCAGGGGGGTTCATATTCCATCCCGTGGTGTTTCCACCCCGCCATCGCTTTGACGGGGTGGAAGGAGAGGACGGCAAAACTGCCACACCCCGCTCGCGTGGTAAACGTGTGCGACGGTCTCGCTTTGCCTCTCAATGAACTCTACGGGGCGCGCCGCTGCCTTACGACTCGAAAGCCATCATAGTAGTCGGTCGTGTAAAAGTCTGGACCGCGCCACCGATTTGAAACGCGCACGGAACGCGCCGAGCTAAGGTAGACTTGACCCCGAACTGTAAATGCTACTCTCCCTTGTTCTCCCTTTACACCGTGGTCTGGCCCTTGAGGGTCGTCGACAGGACTTTCTTTGTAATAGTCGGGGGAGTATCGATCAGAACACCATTCGCTTACATTCCCAATCATGTCGAACAATCCCCATGCATTGGCTTTTTTTTGCCCAACGGGGTGGGGAATGCCTCTCGAATTGTCCTCGTACCAGGCAATGTCGTCCAACGGCCCATACAACCTTTCAATCGTTCCGGCACGAGCGGCGTATTCCCACTCGGCCTCTGTCGGTAGGCGATAAACATATTTGTCATCACGAGCATTGAGTCTTGCTAAGAATTTTCGCAAATCGAGTCGTTCATCGGCCGAGCCCCCATAATTAGTTGGCAAGGCCCAACCTACCGGTACGGTTGAGTTGATCCGCTTGTTGCTCATAACAGCAGCCCATTGCTGATGGGTAACTTTGTACACACCCATTTCAAAACCTCGTGTGATCCGTACCTTATGTCGCGGTAGTTCATTGGGGGTGCAGTCGACATCATTGTACGAACATCCCATCTCAAATTCCCCCGGAGGAATCCAAACGAAGTCCATCGTCACGTTGAATGGGAGAGACAGTGGTTCCGTGCGAGTGCCCGGCAACGACATCTTCTTCGTGACATGCTCTTGCCTTCCTGCGGGTGTGGAACGATTGTTATTCGATATCTCAAACAGAATCCGAATAAGGGATTCCGACGCCCCTTTGCTACGCAGCTCAGAAGCAATTTGCTCGTCCATCGTAAATGTGATCCCCTGGCTTCGCGCTCGATGCTCTATGACCCAGGAAGGTACGCTCCTGCGGAGCTGGACGATGATTTCGTCCTTTGAGATTGTGCCGAAGGAGAAAGGCTGCAAGACCAGCAAGAGGATTACGATGCGAGAGACTCGCCTCATAGCGCCACGATAAAAGATCGCAGACCTCCTCATTTCGCGCCTCCTAGTTGTGCCTCGATTTTTGTTGGGGGACTCCTATTCGTCTTAGCTTTCACTGATTGCGATCGTCACGAGATTGATGGCCTGGAGAATCGCGCGCGCGCGACCTGATGACCGTGGCTAGAGATAGTAGGTCCAATGCCGTGTCGCTGAGCCCATCCGTATCCGTTTCGCGGATAGCCAAGTGCAAATCAGAAATACCCCGTCCTTCCAAAAATCCGTGTCCTACATAATAGAAGAAGAGGTCTTGCAAAGGAGTACTCTTTAATTCTTCGGTTTTTCGATCGAGGAAGTCGCGAAGTTTCACAAGAATCTGATCGGGGGAACTGGCATCATCGAACAAGTCTAGGAGCCCGTCCGAGTAATCCGTTGCGTGGCCACATGTTGTGATATGTGGTTTGGCGAACCCCAATCGCTTGTGGCCAAGACTGCTGATTTTCGATTATTCGGACACGCTCCTAGTCTAGGACATTTCGTCGTTATTTCAATTTCGCAGACTGAACAGCTCTTCACAGAAGGGAAAGTCGGTCGAGTAGCTGTCTCGAGCACGAAAATTCGAATCTCGGGGGACGATAGTTATCCGCACATTCTCGATGCAACCCCACGCTTTGTAGGAAATCGTGAAACCGTCGGAAGCATTTTTCCCAATTTTGTGGGGTGGATGGTAACTAGGGTGATCGAAGTAGTAATCTACTCGACCGATTTTGGATAGGACATCTTTTGGCCCAGACAACCAGAACTTGGCAGCGAAGAGCGTCACAGAACCATATTCGTAGGTAGCGGGTGTGTTCTGCTTGAGTGGTGTCCAGCCAATATGTGGCTTCAGCTGCGACCACCAATCGATATATTCAATTGGGGGGCGCGGTGCTGCTGACGTCGCTGGCACCTTTGTAGAAGCGTTTTTCTCGTCACTGCCGCCCGGTTTGTTTAGAGTGTCGCTTCCGGACGGTCTTGGCGATACATTTTCACCCTCACCTGTTTCAGACGTGGCTCCGTGGCTCGGTGTTATTGCAGGAGTAGGATTGCTCGATATCTCAAAAAGCGTCTGGATGAGGGACTGCTGAGCGCCTTTACTGCGCAGTTCGCTCGCGATTTGGTCGTCCATCGTGAACGCGATTCCTTCGCGCCGAACTATGCGTTCTATGACATCACCAGGTATACTTCTCCGAAGTCCTACGATAATTTGATCCTTCGAAACCGCAGCAAAAGAGCACTGTACAAAGGCCAGGAGTAAAACAGCGGCTCGGGCGGCTCGGCGTCGATCGCCAACCTGAAGTAGCATAAGCCTCCTAAATCACTAAAAACTTCCCACTTCCCCCATCCACAAATGTTGTGTCAGTGAGTGTCTGGGGAACGCTTTCGAAAGAGCCGAAAGAGAAAGAGCACAGATGTCGACAAAAAAACACTGCTAAAACCCGTAAGTGAGTCCATTCTGTCAAAACGTGCTCCGACTGCCCAGCCCACTGTCCAACCTGAGATCCAAACTGGCAGTAGCAAGAAGCGATGGTGTGATTTACGCACAATGCTCGAAATTAGGCCTACCTGTACACAATTCACGAGGATGCCACAGGAAAAATACAGCGCCCATTCCAGACTAGGGCGTACTCCCCAGAAAAACCCGCCTGCCGTCGCTCCGAGTATCTCACCCAGCCACCCTCCTGCCAATGAAATAGGCAAGCAAACAACTATGGATGCGACGACTAAAGGCACACCAGTCATCCCTAATGCCGCGCGCTGCTGACGCGTGAGTTCTGCCTGCTTCCGCTCCTCTTCCTCACGCTGCTGACGCGCGAGTTCTGCCTGCTTCCGCTCCTCTTCCTCACGCTGCTGACGCGTGAGTTCTGCCTGCTTCCGCTCCTCTTCCTCACGCTGCTGACGCGTGAGTTCTGCC
>Ga0185299_10002519_pt1 | contig 27879 bp, 24 predicted proteins | sample PaiPotPPA55metaG_FD_128002 | JGI IMG/M metagenome (GOLD analysis project Ga0185299, IMG submission 128002) | Iron sulfur acid spring bacterial and archeal communities from Banff, Canada, to study Microbial Dark Matter (Phase II) - Paint Pots PPA... ...
GCATTTTCCGCTGTCCGGAGAAACACCTAGATGAATACGAAAAAAAATATTCTAGGCCGATCCGATTTAATTTGGCAACCGTAAACGACCCTAGTAAGTCGCATAAGAAACTCATCAAAAAAAGGTTTGACGGCGTTTTTGTCTCGTATATCCTGAATAACAGCGAAACAAACCGACAGCACGCAATGCGAAACAGTAAGCAAAGTGTCAGGATTCGACACTGAAGTTAAACTGGATCGAACAACGGATGTCCGATGTTTTGGCCGGCGAGATGTTTAGAATTTTCAACACTCAAGAAGAGATAATCGTGAGAGTCCGTGGCCCGTTGGTCAGGTGGAGCAGAAATCAGGACGCGATCTTTCATCGCGTCGCTGATCGCTCCATCTCCGACAGTAGCAGCGGCAAGCTTGTCGATCGCCGTTTCCTGTCCGTCTTTACCATCCTCTCCCGTCGCTCGGTGCGACGCCACAACTCGGTCGCCGCACGCGCCTTCATCGCCGTGCATTGCGTCGAGGTTGCATCCCTGCTCCCCTAGCGCCCTCCTTCGTCATTTCGCTGTTCGATTTTCCGGTTGAGCGTTATTTGCGCGCTGAATGCGTGCGCCCGCGCTCGACTTGAGACTTGAGTTTCAGTACGCGTTTGCTTTTAAGGCATTGCGTGCGGGGATACGTGCGTCGCGTATTTATCGAACAGCGTTTTCGGTTTAGCCACATCGCGGCAGCGTTATATCCAGTATCACGTTAATACGCTGCGCCTGAAGTGCACTTAATTGGTTTTGCGCATAAACGCCAAGCCAGGGTGCCCTGCTGCCCGATGAAATCGCAACAGCCACAGCTGTAAAACCATTTTGTTAGCCATGCGAAATACTCCTGTAATCGGAATAAGCGCAGATAGAACGATGTCAGGTTCGCATCCATCGCACACGGTCGGCGAGAAATATATCGCGGCCATTGTGGATGGGTCGGCGGCGCTCGCCATGTTGTTGCCAGCACTGGGCGCGCGCCAGAACATTGAAGACATTCTTTCTGTTGTCGACGGCCTGCTCTTCACGGGCAGCTATTCAAACGTGGAGCCGCATCTTTATGGCGGTCACCCAAGCGCGCCCGGCACGCTTCATGACGAGGCGCGCGACGCCACCACGCTGCCGCTCATGCGTGCGGCGATCGAGCGTGGCGTACCGGTGCTCGCCATTTGCCGTGGTTTCCAGGAGATGAACGTGGTCTTCGGCGGCACGCTTTATCAGAGCGTTCACACGGTGCAGGGGTATGCCGACCACCGTGAAAACAAGGAACACGCACTGGACCTGCAATACGGCCCTGCGCACCCGCTACGAATTGTCTCCGGCGGTTTGCTCCATAGATATAGCGGCCTGTCCGAGGCCCACGTCAATTCACTGCACGGCCAGGGCATCGAGCGGCTTGGCGACGGCCTCGCGGTCGAAGCCGTCGCGCCCGATGGACTCGTGGAGGCAATCAGCGTGAAAGGCGCAAGCGCGTTCGCGCTGGGACTGCAATGGCACCCGGAATGGAAACACGCGGACGACGCGTTATCGACGGCGATCTTCAAAGCCTTCGGCAACGCGTGCCGCGATCGAATGCGCATCAAGGGCGATTCGGTGAGTGTGTCTCCCCTTGAGACAACCACCAACCTGCCCGCGCAACACTGAGGAAAATAAAATGCATGATATAGACGAGTTTCTGAAGCAACATCGCATTACCGAGATCGAAGCCATCATCCCCGACATGGCCGGTACTGCACGCGGCAAGATCATTCCGCGCAACAAGTTCCAGTCCGGCGAGTCAATGCGACTGCCGCAAGCCGTGATGATCCAGACGGTCACAGGCGACTATCCCGAAGACGGCAGCCTGACCGGCGTCACCGATCCCGACATGGTCTGCGTGCCCGACCCGTCCACCATCCGCCTGATTCCGTGGGCCGTCGACCCGACCGCCCAGGTGATCCACGATTGCGTTCACTTCGACGGCACGCCGGTCGCCATCTCGCCGCGCCACGTCTTGCGGCAGGTTCTGGACAAGTACGCGAAGAAGGGTTGGAAACCGGTTGTAGCCCCGGAACTGGAGTTCTTTCTGGTCGACATGAACATAGATCCCGATCTTCCGTTGAAGCCACCGGTCGGCCGGACCGGCCGGCCAGAAACGGGACGTCAGGCGTATTCCATCGAAGCGGTCAACGAGTTCGACCCGCTCTTCGAAGACATCTACGAATACTGCGACGTGCAAGAGCTGGAAGTGGACACGCTGATTCATGAAGTAGGCGCCGCGCAGATGGAGATCAACTTCATGCACGGCGACCCGCTCAACCTGGCGGACCGAGTATTCCTTTTCAAACGCACGGTGCGCGAAGCCGCGCTGCGTCACAAGATGTATGCGACCTTCATGGCCAAGCCCATGGAGAACGAGCCGGGCTCGGCCATGCACGTGCATCAGAGCCTGGTGGATGCGGAAACGGGGAGCAACCTGTTCACCGGCGCCAATGGCGAGCCGACCGCCCTGTTCCACGGGTATATCGCCGGGCTGCAGAAGTACACGCCCGCCCTCATGCCGATCTTTGCGCCCTACATCAATTCGTATCGCAGGCTGTCGCGCTTCATGGCGGCGCCGATCAACGTGCAATGGGGCTACGACAACCGCACGGTCGGCTTCCGCATTCCGCACTCGGGACCTGCTGCACGGCGTGTCGAGAACCGCATTCCCGGCGTGGACTGCAATCCGTATCTGGCGATTGCAGCGACGCTTGCGGCAGGTTATCTCGGCATGACGCAGCAGCTTCAACCCACCGAACCGCTCACGAGCGACGGCTACGAATTGCCGTATCAACTGCCGCGCAATCTTGAAGAAGGACTCTCGCTGATGGGCGCTTGCGAACCGCTTAACGACATGCTCGGTGAAAAATTCGTGAAGGCTTATCTGGCGCTCAAGGAAACCGAATACGAAGCTTTCTTCCGCGTGATCAGTTCGTGGGAACGCAGACATCTGTTGCTGCACGTCTAAGCGCGGCACTTAAAACCAAGGAGATGACATGAACTATCGATTCGGAGAATCGGCTTTCGTGCAACCGGCAGCCAGCGCGCCCAGCGCTCAAGCGCCGCAACAACAACGCACGACCGCCGAGTACCGCGCGCTCGATGCCGCGCACCACATCCACCCGTTCTCGGACATGGGCGCGCTCAACCGCGCCGGCAGCCGCGTGATCGTCAAGGCAAAGGGTGTTTATCTGTGGGACTCGGACGGCGAGAAGATGATCGACGGCATGGCCGGCCTCTGGTGCGTGAACGTTGGCTACGGACGACGCGAACTCGCCGACGCCGCGTTCCAGCAGATGCAGGAACTGCCGTTCTACAACACCTTCTTCAAAACGACGCACCCGCCGGTGATCGAACTCTCGGCGCTGCTGGCCGAACTCACGCCCGCGCCCTTCAATCACTTCTTCTATTGCAACAGCGGCTCGGAAGGCAACGACACCGTGCTGCGGATCGTCCATCAATACTGGGCGACGCAAGGCCAGAAGCTGAAGAAGTTCGTGATCTCGCGCAAGAACGGTTACCACGGGTCGACCATCGCGGGAGCCACGCTTGGCGGCATGGGTTATATGCACGAGCAGATGCCCTCGCAAGTCGAGCATATCGTGCACATTGACCAGCCTTACTGGTTTGGCGAAGGCGGCGACATGACGCCCGAAGCCTTCGGTCTCGCGCGTGCGCAGCAACTGGAGCACGAGATTCTCGAACTCGGGCCCGAGAACGTAGCGGCCTTCATTGGCGAGCCGTTCCAGGGTGCGGGCGGCGTGATCTTCCCGCCTTCTACTTATTGGCCGGAGATCCAGCGCATCTGCCGCAAGTACGACGTACTGCTGATCGCTGATGAAGTGATCGGCGGTTTCGGCCGCACCGGCGAGTGGTTCGCGCATCAGCACTTCGGCTTCGAACCCGACCTCATCACGATGGCCAAGGGCCTGACCAGCGGCTACGTGCCGATGGGCGCAGTTGGACTGCACGATCGCGTGGCGAAGGCAATCATTGAGAACGGTGAGTTCAATCATGGCCTCACCTACTCGGGCCATCCGGTGGCTGCCGCTGTCGCTGTCGCGAACCTGAAGCTGCTGCGTGACGAAGGCATCGTGGAGCGCGTGAAGAACGACACCGGTCCGTACTTCCAGAGCGTGTTGCGCGAAACCATCACGGGCCATCCGATCGTCGGCGAGATCGCGGGTACTGGTTTGGTCGCCGGCATCCAGCTCGCCGAAGATCCGAAGACGAAAAAGCGCTTCGCCAATGGCGGCGATGTAGGCACGCTGTGCCGCGATTTCTGTTTCAACGGCGGCCTCGTGATGCGCGCGACCGGTGACCGGATGTTGCTGTCACCGCCGCTTGTCATCACCCGCAGCGAGATCGACGAGATTGTGTCGAAGGCGAAGAAGGCCATCGATGCGACCGCACTGCAACTCGGCCTTTCTTAACACCGTTACCAATAGTTACAGACCGGAGCGGGCATTTCACACGTCCACGCGCTGCCCGCCCCGGGCTTTCCACCTAAAGGAAATATAAAACCATGATCCCCTGTCAGCTTCGTCATGCAATTGCAATGGCCGCCTTGTCCGTCGTCGCGGGCGCAGGTGTCTTCACCGCCGTACCTGCGTTCGCCGATGGCGAGCTCAACGTCTACAACTGGTCCGACTACATTGCGAAGGACACCATCCCGACCTTCGAGAAAGAGACGGGCATCAAGGTCAAGTACGACAACTACGACAGCGACGACACGCTGCAAGCAAAATTGCTGGCGGGCAGCTCGGGCTACGACATCGTCGTGCCCACCTCGAACTACATGGCGAAGCAGATTGAAGCGGGGGTCTACCAGAAGCTCGATAAATCAAAGATACCGAATCTCGCGAACCTCGACCCGACGCTGATGAAGATGATCGCCGAAGCCGACCCGGGCAACCAGTACGGGGTGCCGTGGGCATACGGCACGGATGGCATCGGTTATAACGTGCAAGCGGTCAAGAAGGCGCTTGGCGACAATGCGCCGGTTGATAGCTGGGCTCTGGTCCTGGATCCAGCCAACGCGTCGAAGCTGAAAAGCTGCGGCATCTCGATCCTCGATCAGGCCGTGGACGTCTTTGCGTCCACGTTGCAATACATGCACCGCGATCCGAACAGCACGAACCCGGGCGACTACCAGGCGGCCTTCGATGTACTGAAGAAAATCCGCCCCTACATCACGCAATTCAACTCATCCGGTTACATCAACGACCTCGCGAACAATGACGTTTGCGTCGCGCTGGGCTGGTCGGGCGACGTCGGTATTGCTGCCCGCCGCGCTGCCGAAGCCAAGCGCAGCTATGAGATCAAGTTCTCGAACGTGAAGGAAGGCGGATTGTTGTGGTTCGACGTCATGGTCGTGCCGAAGGACGCACCACATCCCGAGGCCGCGATGAAGTGGATCAACTATATCTCCGAGCCGAAGACCAACGCGGCGATCACTAACGAAGTGTTCTATCCGACCGCCAACCGTGCCGCGCGCCAGTTCGTGCTGCCCGCGGTGGCTCAGGACCACACTGTCTATCCGCCTGACGACGTGCTCTCGAAGATGACCCTCATGCGTCCGCTTTCGTCCGACATCCTGCGCCTCGAAAACCGCCTCTGGGCACGACTGAAGACCGGAACCTGATGGCTTGACGCGGTGCTGTCCTGAGCACACGCACCGCAGAAAAATCCTGGCCTGCGCCGCCGTCAAGCGCAGTCCGTTGCCACGCTTCGCAGCCCTTCCTGCGAGTCGCCTCCGCGACCCGTATGGGACCGCTTGCGCCTGCGTTCAGGTGGATTCACATGAATCCGTCAACACACTCGCAATCAAGACTCGACGCCATGAATTCAACTCCCGTATTGAAGCCTGTCGAGGCGACTCCGATTCGCCCCGAAGCACGTCCCGCGACGAACGATTTTGTCCGCATCGAAAACGTCGTCAAGAAGTTCGGCGATTCCTTCGCCGTCGACGACGTCTCGCTCACGGTCGCCAAAAACGAGCTGTTCGCGCTGCTCGGCAGTTCCGGATGCGGCAAGTCCACGCTGCTGCGCATGCTCGCCGGGTTCGAAACCATCACGTCGGGAAAGATCTACGTGGACGGTGAAGACCTTGCAACGCTGCCGCCCTACAAGCGCCCCGTGAACATGATGTTCCAGTCATATGCACTCTTTCCGCACATGGACGTGACCGCGAACGTCGCGTTCGGCCTCAAGCAGGAAGGCACGCCGAAGAACGAGATCAAGGAACGCGTTGCCGACGTGCTGAACCTCGTGCAAATGAGCAAGTACGCGAAACGCAAACCGCATCAGCTCTCCGGTGGCCAGCAGCAGCGCGTTGCGCTCGCCCGCTCGCTCGTCAAGCGGCCGAAGCTTCTCCTGCTCGACGAACCGATGTCCGCGCTCGACAAGAAGATCCGCCAGAAGACGCAGCTTGAACTCGTGAACATTATCGAGAAAGTCGATGTCACCTGTGTGATGGTCACTCACGACCAGGAAGAAGCAATGACGATGGCCAACCGCCTCGCCGTCATGAACGAAGGCCGCATCGTGCAGATCGGCTCGCCGAACCAGGTCTACGACCATCCGAACAGTCGCTTCTCGGCCGAGTTCATTGGCTCGACGAACTTGTTCGAAGGGGTCGTGGTGGAGGATGAACCCGACCACATTTTTGTAGCAAGCGACGACCTCGATTCGCGCATGTACGTAAGCCATGGCGTGACCGGTCCGCTTGGCATGCCGGTCGGCATCTCGGTGCGGCCGGAGCGCGTGTTCGTCTCGACGCAACGCCCCACCGCCCCGCACAACTGGGCACGCGGCGTGGTCTCCGGCATCGCATACATGGGCAGCTATTCGCTGTATCACGTGCAATTACCGAGCGGCAAGACGATCGTTTCCAATCTTGCCAGCGCGCACCTGATGGCCCACGGCGCGCCTTCCTATAACGACGAAGTCTTCGTTCATTGGTCGGCGGCCGCCGGTGTGGTGCTCACACAATGAAAACCCTAACTCGCTCCTCGCTCCTCGCGCGCATCGTGCCGTCCGGCCGCACTGCCGTAATCGGCGCGCCGTTCCTCTGGCTCACGCTGTTCTTCGCGCTGCCCTTCCTGCTCGTCTTCAAGATCAGCTTCGCCGACCTGAAGCTCGGCATTCCGCCGTACACGAATCTCGTGTGCATGAAGGACGGCGTGATGCATTTCGCGCTGCAATTCAGTCACTACCTGTTCCTGCTGCAGGACGACCTGTATATCGCGACCTATATCAGCTCGCTGAAGATGGCGGCGGTCTCCACGTTCTTCTGCCTACTGATCGGTTATCCGGTCGCGTATTACATAGCGCGCGCTGAACCGTCCAGACGCAACGTGCTGATGATGGGCGTGATGCTGCCCTTCTGGACCTCGTTCCTGATTCGCGTGTATGCATGGATCGGCATTCTCAAGGACGACGGGCTGCTAAACCACACGCTGATCTCGCTCGGCCTGCTGCATACGCCGATGCGCCTCTATCACACCGACATCGGCGTCTATATCGGCATGGTTTATTCGTACCTGCCCTTCATGGTGATGCCGCTCTACGCGCACCTCGTGAAGATGGACCTGACGCTACTGGAAGCCGCCTATGACCTCGGCGCAAAACCATGGACGGCGTTCACGCGGATCACCTTGCCGCTCTCGAAGAACGGAATCATCGCGGGCAGCCTGCTCGTGTTCATTCCGGCGGTGGGCGAATACGTGATTCCCGAACTGCTCGGCGGCGCCGACACGCTGATGATCGGCCGGGTCATGTGGGACGAGTTCTTCAACAACATGGACTGGCCGATGGCTTCAGCGGTGACCGTCGCCATGGTCGTACTGCTGCTCGTGCCGATGGCCGTGTTCCAGTACTACCAGGTCAAGGAACTGGAGGCATCGAAATGACCAAGCCCAATAAATTTCTCTCGACCAGCGTGCTGACCTTCGGCTTCCTGTTCCTCTACATCCCGATCATCAGCCTGGTCGTGTACTCGTTCAACGAGTCCAAACTCGTGACGGTCTGGTCGGGTTTCTCGCTCAAGTGGTACGGCGCGCTTCTCCACGACGACGAGCTGCTCGGCGCTGCGTGGCTGTCGCTCAAGATCGGCTTGCTGACCGCGTGCGCGTCGGTGGTCATCGGCACATGGTCAGGCTTCGTGCTCGCGCGCTTCGGCCGCTTTCGCGGCTTCACGCTCTTCACCGGCATGATCAACGCGCCGCTCGTGATCCCCGAAGTGATCCAGGGCATCTCGCTGCTGCTGCTCTTCGTCGCGCTCGAACAGATGTTCGGCTGGCCAAAGGGACGCGGCATGCTGACGATCTGGATCGGCCACGTGATGCTGTGCGTGTCCTATGTCGCGATCATCGTGCAGTCGCGGGTGAAGGAACTCGATCGTTCGTTAGAGGAAGCCGCGCTCGACCTTGGCGCCACGCCCTTCAAGGTGTTCTTCGTCATCACGCTGCCGCTGATCTCGCAGGCACTGCTGTCCGGGTGGCTGCTCTCGTTCACGCTTTCGATAGACGACCTCGTGCTGTCGGCGTTCCTGTCGGGCCCCGGCTCGACCACGCTGCCGCTCGTCGTGTTCTCGCGCGTACGCCTCGGCCTGAACCCTGAAATGAACGCACTCGCAACCCTCTTCATTGCGATCGTGACGATCGGCGTGATCCTGGTCAACGCCTTGATGCTCGGAAAAGAACGCAGGCGCGTTCGCGACATGCAACTCGCATTCGCCACCGCGACGTCGGACATGGAGCGCGAGGCCGACGAGCGCACAAGCCGCGAAGAAGCCCTGGAAGCCGCATAAAAACAGCAGTTCCCCGTAATAACACGACAACCGGAGAAATGGGATGCAAAAGAAACTGATCTGCTTGCTGGTCGCGGCGTGCATGCCCGGCATGGCAATGGCCGATTCGACAAGTGCGCAAATCAAGGCACTTCAAAAACAACTCGAAGCCTTGCAAAAGGAAGTTAAGGAACTGCGCACCGAAGTCGCAACCAGGAAGACCGTGCCGTCGGTGGCTACCGCGCAAGCGGCACCTGCACCAGCCGCTGCTGCGCCGGTGGACATCTCGTCGCCGGACTACGGCGCGCAGCGCGCGGCGCTCACCAACGACGACGTCACGCGCATGAAGCAGCAGATTGCGAACCAGCAGTTGAAGGTGGATTCGCTGACGGATGCGGCGACCACTGGTCCGATCGCGGGCCTGTCGATCACGGGGTACATTGATCCGACCTACGTCTACAACCGCGCGCAAAGCTCGTCGTCGTTCCTGTTCGCGAACCACGAGAGCACGTACAACTACTTCAACAGCACCTTCGGCGATCTGTATCTCGACATCAAGAAGACCTTCGGCGTAGGTCCGACGGCGCCATCGGCCGAGATCACGCTGATGCCTAACCGGGGCAACGGCATCACGTTGCTGCAAAACTCTCATGGCCAGATTGGTAACAACATCCTGAACACGGCGATTGTCACCGTACCAATCTCGGCGACGACCTCGTTCGTCACCGGTCTCATCCCGAGCTTCGGCGGTTATGAAGTGCAGCAGTCGAACATGATGACCACGCTCACGCACAACTTGCTGTATGACTTCTCCGATCCGGGCAGCTACATTGGTGTGGGCGTGAACTACACCAGCGGCAACTGGGCGTCGAAATTCTTCCTCGGCAACGAGCAGTACCGTACCTACGGCTCCGTCACGCAGACGGGCACCAATGCGCTCGGCGACCCGATCACGACCAGCAACAAGATACCGACCTTCACCGCGCGCACGGACTACACCTGGTCCAGCGCACTCGATATCGGCGGGTCATTCAACATCGGCCGGCAGACGCTTCCGAGCGCTATCGACGCCACCACGGGTGCGGTCAGCTACGGGGTGGGCGGTCAGTCGCCGAGCTCCGCCGGCACGTTCTTCTTTACTGAGGCCGACATGACCTACACGCTCGCCGACGTGACCTACAACGCCGAAGTCGATTATGGCCAGCAGCAGCACGCAGCGTTCAACGGGGGCCAGGCGCAGTGGTACGGTATCTCGCTGCTTGCGCACCGCAAGTTCAACATTGAGCGCATCGGCCGCATGGGCGTCACCGCGCGCTACGACTACCTCGCCGACAGCAAGAACGGCGGCGGTGGCGGTGGCATTGGGCTGAACTCGTCGGGCCGCGATCCGTACAACGGCTTCGGCATTGGTTCGGAGTGCCTTGCGAACTCGCAGGCCAACGGCGGCCTCGGCTTCGAGTGCAAGGGCTCGAACCGTCAGGACGTCGCGCTGGACCTGCTGTTCTTCCCGACCCAGCAGATCACCGTGAAGGTCGAGTACCGCCACGACTGGGCGAACAACAAAGTGTTCCTGCGTAACGACGGTTCGTACAGCAAGTCCAACGACTTGCTCGCCACGCAGTTCATCTACTCGTTCTAACCGCGACGGCCGGTGTTTTGCACCGGCCTCGCGGCCCGTTGCCCGTTGCCCCGTTTTGGCTCGCTCATGCTCAAATTATCGAATCAGCCTCACGTCCCCTCGTATTACGCTGCAACCGCCAACGACACCACCCGCCATGCGCCGCTCGAAGGCACCATCCGCGCCGACGTCTGCGTGATCGGCGCCGGGCTTACAGGTGTATCGGCTGCGTTGAATCTTGCCGAGCGCGGGTTTTCGGTGGTCGTGCTCGAAGCGTCGAAAGTCGGCTGGGCTGCAAGCGGTCGCAACGGCGGCCAGATGATCGGCGGCTTTGCTTGCGGCATGGATACTTTCGCCAAGACCATGTCGCCGTCAGACGTCAAGCTCATGTGGGAACTCGGGCGCGAGACGCTTGACATCGTGACGGGGCGCATCGAGCGGCATCGTATCGATTGCGAACTGACGCTCGGATATCTGACGGCTGCAAACAAGCCGCGACAACTGGATGAACTGCGCGTCTGGCGCGATCAGACTGCCCGGGATTTCGGCTACGACCGCTTCAGCATCGTCGAGCAAGACGCCATGCACGGCTTCGTGGATTCGGCCCGCTATGCAGGCGGTCTGCACGATCCCGACAGCGGTCACCTGCATCCACTCAACTACACACTCGGTCTTGCGCGCGCGGCCTGCGAAGCCGGTGCGCACATACATGAGGATTCTTGCGTGACCGACATCCGGTCACATGGGGATGGGCATCGGATCGCAACAACGCATGGTGTGGTCGAAGCAAAATTCGTCGTGCTCGCGTGCAATACATTCGTCGGCAGCGTTGCGCCGGCCCTCGCGCGCAAGATCATGCCGGTCGGCACCTACGTGGTCGCGACCGAACCGCTCGGCGAGGCGCGTGCGAAGTCACTGATGCCGGCGAATGCCGCGATGTGCGACTCCCGCTTCGTACTCGACTATTTTCGCCGTTCGAAGGACCACAGACTGCTATGGGGCGGCAAGGTCAGTTATTCGACCCGGGAGCCGCGCGATCTCGCCCAGGCGATGCGCCAGGACATGCTGAAGACCTTCCCGCAACTCGCCGATGTGAACATAGACTACGCGTGGGGCGGCATGGTCGACATCACGATGAATCGTGCGCCGCACTTCGGCCGCATCTCGCCAACGGTGTACTTCGCGCAAGGTTTTTCCGGGCACGGCGTCAATACGACGGGACTCGCGGGCAAGCTGATCGCCGAGGCAATCGATGGTCAGGCTTCGCGCTTCGACCTGTTCGGCAAGATTCGCCATCGCGACTTTCCAGGCGGCGCTACACTGCGCACGCCTGCCCTTGTGCTCGCGATGGCGTGGTATCGAATGAAGGATTTTCTCTGATGGCCAGCACCCTCGATTCACGCGCCGACGCACTCGCGCGCCACTCTTATTACGAAGCCAGCGCCACGCGACCCGCAGCCGATGATCCATCGCTCGAAGGCACGGTCGATGCCGACGTCTGCGTAATCGGCGCCGGTTATGCGGGTTTGTCGGCGGCGCTCGAGTGCCGTGAGCGTGGTCTGTCGGTCGTGGTGCTCGAGGCGCACCGGCCAGGCTGGGGCGCGTCCGGCCGTAACGGCGGCCAGACGCTCGCGGGCTTCGCGAAAGACGAGGAGATAGAACGGCAACTCGGCACCCAGGGCGCACACGCAGCGTGGGCGATATCGATTGCGGGCGTTGCGCTCGTGAAGGCGCGCTTGGCCCGTTACGGGATTGATTGCGACTTCACGCCGGGCTATATGACGGTTGCGACCAAGCCGCGTCGCGTGGAAGATTTGCGCCGCTGGATGGATGCCGCGCAGTCGCGATGGGGCCACGCGCACCTTAGGTGGATCGATGGCAAGGACATGCCTGCGCGGATCGCGTCGGAGCGTTATCTCGCGGGCGTGCACGACGCGCTTTCCGGGCACTTGCATCCGCTCAAATACTGCCTCGGACTCGCCGACGCAGCGCGTCGCGAAGGCGCTCGGCTCTTCGCGCATTCCCCGGTGCGCGACGTGGTGCGCGGCGCGAAGCCGGTTGTGAAAACAGATCGGGGCGAGGTGCGGTGCCGCTTTGTCATCGCGTGCGGCAACGCGACGATCGGCGATGTTTTGCCCAGCGATGTGACAGCGCGCATTGCGCCGATAGCGTCGTATATCGTCGCGACGGAACCGCTCGGCCAGGCTCGCGCCGACGCGCTGATTAGCGGCCGCCCGGCTGTCTGCGACAACAATTTCCTGCTCGATTATTTCCGTGTCTCGGCCGATCAACGCGTGCTGTTCGGCGGCCGTGCGAACTCGGCGGGCGCATCGCCTGCGGCCTTGTCCGAGCAGATCAGGAAGCGGATGGTGCGGGTGTTCCCGCAACTCGCCGATGCCCGCATCGAACACGCGTGGGGAGGTTTTGTCGATGTCACGCGCAACCGTGCGCCGGACTTCGGCGCGATCGATTCAAACTACTACTATGTGCAGGGTTTCTCGGGACACGGCGTTGCATTGACGGGCATGGCGGCACAAGTCCTCGTGAAGGCAATCTCAGGCGACACCGCCTCGTTCGATCTGTTCGCGCGCCTGCAACACACACGCTTTCCGGGTGGGCAGACATGGCGCCGGCCCGCGCTCGAAATCGGCATGCTCTACCACCGCGTGCTTGATCTCTTGTGAGGGTCCCCGCCGCGCGACCAACCAAGTCGATCCTCTGGTAACGTATCTGACCAACGCGCCCCGATCATGAGCCCACCGCATGAAGACGATCCCCCTGCAGGCCGCCCGCACTTTGCATCTGATAGCCCAAGGCCTGCTTACGCCGCCGCGCCGTAAAGCGACGAAAGCGGACGTGCTGAGCGCGATTCGCCGCATGGCGCAGTTGCAGATCGACACGATTCACGTGGTCGCACGTAGCCCTTACCTCGTGTTGTTCAGCCGCATTGGCGACTATCAGCCGCAATGGCTCGACGAGCATCTGGCCGAAGGCGCCCTGTTCGAATACTGGTCGCACGAGGCGTGTCTCGTGCCGATAGAAGACTACGGGCTTTTGCGTCATCGAATGCTCGACCCTGCCGGCATGGGGTGGAAATACGCGGCTGAGTGGCATGCAAACCATCGCGACGATATCGAACGCCTGCTCGATCAGATTCGGGCGAACGGTCCGATTCGCTCGGCGGACTTCGCACGTGAAGGCGGCAATGGCAGCGGTTGGTGGGACTGGAAACCCGAGAAGCGTCATCTGGAGGTGCTATTCGCTACGGGCGAGTTGATGGTCGCGGAACGACGCAACTTTCATCGCATCTACGATGTGGCCGAACGCGTGCTGCCGAGCTGGAATGACGAGCGCGACCTGCCCCCTGCCGAAGCGGTCCCGCAGGAACTACTCCGGCGCGCTTGCCGTGCGCTCGGCATAACACGTGCTGACTGGGTAGCAGACTATTACCGCATGCCACGCCGTCCATACACGTCCGAGTTGCACGAACTCGCCGATGCCGGCGAGCTGATACCGGTGCGAGTCGATGGCTGGAAAGCGGATGCTTTTGTGCATCGCGACTTGGCGGACAGGCTGGACGATGTAGCTGCAGGCCATGTTGCTTCTACGGTGACCACGGTGCTGTCGCCGTTCGATCCGGTCGTATGGGACCGCAAGCGCGCGAGCGTATTGTTCGGGTTTGATTATGCGATCGAATGTTATACGCCGGCCGCGAAACGCAAATACGGTTACTTCGCACTACCAATCCTGCAACGTGGCCGCCTGATCGGTCGGGTCGATGCGAAGGCGCATCGTACGCAGGGTGTTTTCGAACTGAAGTCGCTGCATATTGAGCCGGGCGTGCGTATCGGCACCGGGTTGACCGCCGACCTGCGCCGGGCGCTGCAGCGTTGTGCGGACTGGCATAAGACGCCGCAGTTGGTCGCCGGTGCCGGTGTTCCCGCAACGCTCGCCGCAGCGTTGACTAGTTCGACCTAGATCGCATCCTGCGGACGATTCGCGTCGGCATCGACGCAACACACCAGCACCTCCGCGTCCTCCTCGCTGGTGGTGACATACACGTGTCCTAGGGCGCTATCGAAATAAAGACTGTCGCCGGGCTCGAGCCTGAACACCTTGCCGTCCTCGAAACGCAACTCGAGCGAGCCGCCAAGTACGAACACAAACTCCTCGCCCCCATGCCGGATGTACTCGGGAAAATCCGACACGTCCCGCGCGCGGATGTGCGCGCGCATCGGCACCATGCGTTTGCCGGTCAGGTCGTTGGCGAGCATGCCGTACTCGTAGTTCGGCGTGTCGTAGATCACTTGTTCGCCCGATGCCGTGAACGACGGTTCCATCGGTCCCGCAGCCGCGCGGGCCACCTCTCGGGTCCGCCCGAATATCGCGTCGAATTCAAGCTGCAGGGAGTGTGCGAGTGCCGCGAACTTGTCGTAGGTCAGCGCAATATCGCCGCGTTCCGCCTTCGAGATCGTCGATACGGCAATCCCCGAACGCTCCGATAGCTCCATCAGCGTCAACCCCCGCGTCTTGCGCGCCTGCCGGATCCGCGCGCCGACCGTCTTGTGATCGAGGGCCGGCGGTGCATCGCGTTTCATCGGTCTTGCCGCTGTAACAGCCGCTTTCGCCATAACACCTGCTTCAAGATTTTTGTCGGATACGAGAATTTTATTTTTTCTCGTATATGATAACTCACGTCGATTTCCCTTTAATCAAGGACGCTGACCGTGTCAACACTTGTACTGGATAACGCCGGTTTATCGAAGAAGCACGTCATAGCCGCGACGACGGTCGGCACGGCGCTCGAGTTCTACGACTTCACCATCTACAGCTTCTTCGCGATCCAGATCGGCCAGCTTTTCTTCCCGGGCGCGTCGCCGGTGAACCAGTTCCTTTTGTCGATCGGCGTATTCGGCGTCGGTTTTGTCGTGCGGCCGCTGGGCGGGATCGTGATCGGCGCGTATGCGGATCGCGTCGGCCGCAAGAAGGCGATGGTCCTGACCATCATGCTGATGGCGCTGAGTTGCGCGATGATCGCCTGCGCCCCGCCCTATGCCGTCGCGGGCATCGCGGCGCCGTTCATCGTCCTCGCCGCGCGGCTGATCCAGGGATTTGCAGCCGGCGGCGAGTTCGGGCCGGGTACGACCTTGCTGGTCGAGTATGCAACCGATCAGACCCGCGCCTTCTTCGCAAGCTGGAACTTCGCGGCGACGGCACTCGGCCTCGCGCTCGGCGCGCTCGTCGCCACGCTCGTGAACGTCGCGTTGCCGAAGCAGGACGTGCTCGACTGGGGCTGGCGCCTGCCGTTCCTTCTCGGGATCGTCGCGGCGCCGGCGGGCATGTTGATCCGCCGTCGGCTGGAAGAGACGCTAGTCGATCGCGCGCCCGGTGCGCCCCGTCCTCAAGGCGCGTTGAAAGCCGCGCTGACCACGCATCTGAAGCTGACCCTACTCGGCACCTTCGCCGAACTCGGCGGCTCCGTGTCGGTGTACATCACGGCGTTCTTTCTGCCGAGCCATGCCGTTCGGGCGCTGCATCTTTCACCTACGGCGGCGGTGACATCGGGCGTGGTCAGCTCGCTGGTGCTCTTCGTCGCGGCACCGATCGCCGGGCGGCTGGCCGATCGCTTCACCCGCAAGCGCGTGCTCGTGATCTCGCGGGTCATCATGCTGCTCGCCGTGTATCCGGCATTCGCTTTCCTCGGCGCACATCCATCGATGACAGCGCTGTGCATCATCTCGGGCTTGCTCGCAGTGTTCGTCGCGGGGCAGATCGTGCCGGTCCTCGTGATGATCCCCGAGCTCTTCCCGAAGCACGTCCGCGCGACCGGGATTGCGTTGACCTACGTGGTGAGCGCATCGTTTTTCGGTGGCTTCTCGCCGTTCATCGCGAGCTGGCTGGTGGCGCAAACCGGCAATCCGCTCGCGCCGGCATGGTATGTAGCCGCGGCCTGCGCGATCTCGCTGATACCGGTAATCTGGCTGAAGGACCGCACCGGCCAGCCGCTCGCCTAAGAAAGCACGATAAGGAGACGCCATGAGTCACAACACCGAACTGATCAGCCGATCCGCCGTTGAACTACGCCGCATGATCGGCGCTAAGGAAGTCTCGCCGGTCGAGTTGCTCGATGCCTGCATCGAGCGCATCGAAGCGATCAATCCCGCGGTGAACGCCGTCACGGCCACGTGTTATCCCGAAGCGCGCATCGCGGCTAAAACCGCCGAGCGCCAGGTCCTGGACGGCGAAAAACTGGGCCTGCTGCATGGCTTGCCGCTCGGGGTGAAGGACCTTGAAGATACGGCGGGCCTTCTCACGACCTACGGCTCACCGATGTCCCGCGGCAACGTCCCGGCCCGCGATGTCCTGCTCGTCGAACGCCTGCGCGCAGCGGGCGCGATCCTTGTCGCCAAGACCAACGTGCCGGAGCTCGGCGCGGGCGCGAACACGCGCAATCCGGTCTGGGGCGCGACCGGCAATCCGTTCAATCCCGAGCTGAACGCGGGCGGTTCATCGGGTGGCGCGGCGGCAGCGCTTGCCTGCGACATGCTGCCGGTCTGCACCGGCTCGGATACGGGCGGTTCGCTGCGCATACCGGCATCGAAATGCGGCGTGGTCGGCTTCCGGCCCTCACCGGGGCTCGTGCCGAACTCGCGCAAGCTGCTTGGCTGGACGCCGATATCCGTCGTCGGCCCCATGGGTCGAACCGTTGCCGAAGCCTGCCTTCAACTCGCCGCGACCGCGGGCATCTCGGCGTCCGATCCGCTCGGCTACGAGTCCGATCCGCTGAGTTTCGCGACGCCGCAGGCGCTCGATCTGAGCACGTTGCGCATCGGCTGGACGGAAGATTTCGGCAGTTGCGACGTCGATGAAAACATTCGCCAGATCTTTCGCGAGCGCATGGCGGCGCTCAAGCCGATGGTCCATACCTGCGAAGAAATAAGCTTCGATCTCGGCGATGTCCACCGCTGCTTCGACGTGATCCGCGCGGAGAGTTTCGTCGCGGGCTTGCGCGATGCCTACGCCCGCGACCCGAACTCCCTCGGGCCTAACACGCGGGCAAATTACAAGCTCGGCGCGAGCATGACGCTCGCCGACAGCGCCTGGGCGCAGGCCGAGCAGACGCGCATTTTCAAGCGCTTCCAGTCCGCGTTCGCCGAGTACGATGTGATCCTCTCGCCGACCACGCCGGTTTCGCCGTTCCCGTGGCAGGAGTTGTATGCTGCGCAGATTGGCGGGCGCGAGCAGGAGAATTATTATCGATGGCTTGCGCTCACCTATGTTGTCACGCTGACCACGCACCCGGCGATCTCGTTACCCTGCGGCGTCGATCATGCCGGCATGCCCTTCGGGCTGCAGATCGTAGGACCTTTCCATGGCGATCACAAAACGCTCGCGGTCGCCCATGCGATGGAACAGGCCTTCGAAACCTCACCGGTCCTGCGTCGTCCGCGTCCCGATTTATCGAAGCTTGCGCAGCCGACGTTATCGTTGAAATCGATCGTCACTGCGCCGCCCATTTTTAACGCTGCCGGCGCAAGCAATACCGGCACCTCGACGGTCTAAATCATGTCAAACGAAATCAAACGCCTTCAAACCAACGCACGGATGAGCCAGGTGGTGATCGCCAATGGTTACGTCCATCTCGCGGGTCAGGTCCCGGACAACGCTAACGTGTCGATCACCGAGCAGGCCAGCAATATTCTCGAACGGATCGATACGCTGCTGGCGTCCGCTGGAGTGGACAAGACGCGGCTGATATCGGCCAACATCTGGCTGAGCGATCCAAAGCACTTCGCCGAATTCAACGCCGTGTGGGACGCGTGGATTCCCGAGGGCCACGCACCCACACGCGCCTGCGTGCAGGCACTGCTGATGAAGCCGGGTTGCGATGTCGAAGTTGCCGTGACGGCGCTCGCCTGACGCCACGAGGAACACACATGAAATTCGATACCGTCGTGCTCGGCGGCGGCATAGTGGGTGTATCGATCGCGGTGCATCTGCAAAAGCGCGGCCGCTCGGTCGCGCTCGTGGATCGCAAGTCTCCGGGTAACGAGACCTCATTCGGCAACGCCGGACTGATCCAGCGCGAAGGGGTTTATCCGTACGCCTTCCCGCGTGCGCTGAGCGACCTGCTGAAATACTCGCGCAACACCTCGCTCGATGTCCGCTATCACCGCAACGCCCTCCTCAAGCTCGCGCCGTTCCTCTGGCGGTACTGGCGTAACTCGCATCCGTCGCGGCATACAGCGATCGCGCGCTGGTACTCGACGCTGATCGAGCATTGCGTGACGGAGCACCGGTCGCTCGCGGCCGAAGCGGGTGCGAGCGAGTTGCTGCGGCCTTCCGGCTGGATCAAGGTGTTCAGGACGAACGCCAAGCAGGACTCGGAAATGCAGGTCGTGCAGCGTTGGCAGCGCGAGTACGGCGTGAGTTTCGATGCCCTCGATCCAACGCGTTTGCGCGAGACCGAACCCGATCTCGACGTGTCCTTGAAAGGCGGCCTGCGCTATACCGCCGCTGATTCCGTCAGCGACCCGAACGCGCTGGTCACGGCCTACGCACGATATTTCGACAGGCTGGGCGGGCGGTTTTTTATCGGCGATGCGACCACGCTCAGGGACCACTGGACGGTCAATACACAAGCCGGTGTGTTGAGCGCCCGCTCGGCGGTGATCGCGATGGGGCCGTGGTCGAACGATGTCACCACACGGCTTGGCTACAGGCTTCCGCTGGCCGTCAAGCGCGGTTACCACATGCACTATGCGGCGAGATCGGATGCACGCCTGAACCATCCGGTACTCGATGTCGAAAACGGTTACCTGATCGCGCCGATGTCACGCGGTATCCGCCTGACCACGGGTGCGGAACTCGCGTTTCGCGATGCTCCTAAAACGCCTGTGCAACTCGATGCCGTCGAACCGATCGCGCGCGGTTTATTCCCGCTTGAACAGCGTCTGGACGATGAACCCTGGATGGGACGCCGGCCCTGCACGCCCGACATGATGCCGGTCATCGGCCCGGCGCCTAAGCATGACGACCTGTGGTTTGCATTCGGCCACGCTCATCATGGACTGACGCTCGGCGCGATCACGGGGCGGCTTATAGCAGAGAGGGTGACGGGTGAAAAACCGCTCGTCGATCTGCAGCCGTTCAGGGCCGAGCGGTTTTGAACGCAGTGCTTTAACGCGCTCAAACTTCCTTCAACAGGCGGCGCCAATGCGGGCCGTCTATCACCGAGCGCGCACGCATGAATTTCCACGCGCCGTATTTGAAGTAATCGAAGTCCAGCGTCGACATCTCGTTCTGGATCATTGACCACGTCGCCCATTTGAGGTCGGCCAGTGCTTTGTGCACAGTAACCCTTGCGCTGATCTGCCGGTCGACACGACCGAAGTACGTCTCGATGATCTCCGCCTCGGTCTCACAGGAAAAAAACATCTCGCCGCACAACGCGCCAAGGTCATAACAACGATCGTTGTTCGACGCGTATTCGTAGTCGATCAGGATGATCGAACCGGCTTCATCGCGCAGGAAATTCCCTGGCATGGGGTCGTTGAAACACGGCACAAGATCGATCCCCGATGCTTCGATAGCAGCACGCGCGTTGTGATATTCGGCGAGCAGCCGGTCAAAATCCGCAGGCAGCTTGCCATTCATCTGACGAACCTGAGCGACGTGTTCATCGATCAGGCCGAAGATGGTCTTGGTCAGCGGCAGCAGCGGCGAAGCATGGAGCGTGCGGTACAAACCCATGACCGACGAGCGCACGCTGCGCTCCATAAAATCGCGGTTGGAGCACGTCGTCCTGCCTTCGACAAAGTCGTTGATCTCGACACCTTGCGCGGCGGCGTAATCATAAAGACGCGGGCCAATGCCAATCAGTTCGGCTTGCTTGCTCGCGGCAAACGCGGCCTTCCGGTCGATAAACTGCTCCGTGCCGCGCCCTGGGATCTTGACAAAAAAACTGGCGGGTTCGTTATCGACCCACACGCGCCAGTTCGTGTTGCTGATGCCGCCGGGAACGGGCGCATAACGCAGCGACCGGCCAGCCCAGGGCTGCACGGCGCGCAGCACGGTCTCGATGTCCCGTTCCGTGTCGCTCGCAGCCGCACCCAGAACCTTCATCTGCATGATCGTCGGGCCTCTTGAATGGTGGTCACGCCGCGGCCGTCATACATGGTTTAGCTTTTCGTCGATATCCATACGATCGAGCGCCACGCGGCAGCGGAGCAATCGCCATTGTGCGTATTTCAAAAATTCGATGCTACGGCGCGGGGAACCGGCATCCATCATCAGGCCCCACAGCCCCCAACGAAGATCGTCGGCGAACGCGTAAAGGCGACAGCGATTGACGGAAGCCGCCGTTGCCCGCCCTTCCGCCATTTCCAGCGCGCCGAGCCATTCGCTTTCAAAGCTCAGTATTTCGTTCAGGGTGACGGCAAGGTCGAACAGCGGGTCCGTGTTGGCGGCTTCGTCGAAGTCGACTAGCTGGAGCCGCCCGTCCAGATGAAGCATCACGTTCGATGCGGTGCCGTCGGCGTGACAAGGGACGCGGTCCAAACCCGACGCGCTGATCGCGCGGCCCATGCGCGCTGCGATTGCGATCAGCGGCACCACGTCCGACGGAAACGGCACGCGGTGTTGGTCCGCCTCGTGCTCAAGCCGAGCGATTCTGTCGAAAACGTTTGTGTCACGCTCGAACGGCGCCAGCGTGTGGATGGTCCGCTTCGCTTCAATCAGCTTCGCGAGCACATCGGGGCGCGACAGGTCGTCCAGACGTGCGGTCTCCCATCCGGCGTCGAGCAGGTCGAAGACCGCGGCCCCGGATTTTTCGATCAGAAAACGCGGCAACGGCGTCAGTGAACGGCTCGCCGCAGCTTCGGCTGCGCGATAAGCGGCTGCCACATCCACCGGTTCGATCAGGTCGCGATTGATCACCTTCATGAAGAAGGCGGTGTCGTCGTCGAGCGTCACGCGCCAGCAATCGCTGGCAACGGCGCGATGGACCGGCGACATCACAGGCATGACCGCTCTTTCGTAGCCGATCGTCCGATGCCGCCAGGCTTCGATCGAACCGAGGGCGACCTTGGCCACTCGCTCCGAATCGGTTGACGCAGATCCTGGTGCTTTCATGAACTCATGCTCCTCGGATAAACGCGATGCGCCCGATGCCGCACCGGATGACGCTGACATTAAACAAGCTGACTACAACGCGGCCTGCTTCGGATCGCCCCGTGACTGGCACAGGCGCAGGGCAACGCGCGTGAGGACCGCCATGCCCCGGTCGACGTCGTCCGGGTGCGTCTCTTCCCGTTCGTTGTGCGCGATGCCGCCCACGCTCGGAACGAAGAGCAGGCCCGTAGGGCAGACGTCCAGCAGGCTGAGGGCATCGTGACCGGAAACCGTATCGATCTCCCTGCACACGTGGCCGGTCTCGGCAGCGCACAGCTTGATCAGGTCGCTGAGCACGGACGGCAAGGTGCGAATCGGCCTGGCAGCCCGGCTGCTGACGTCGACCCGGACGTTGGCTTTCGCGGCCGCCTTCTGGATCGCCTGCGTAGCCAGTTCCTCGGCGCTTCTCAGGATGTCGTCGTCGAGCGCTCGCAACTCGATCGACAGATCGGCGCGCGCGGGCACCACATTCGGCGAATTCGGCTGCACGACCAGCCGGCCCACGGACGTATGGATCCGGTCCGGCCACCGGTCCGCAATATCGCGTACGTCACAGATGGTTTGCGCAGCGGCGAACAACGCATCGCGACGTGAACGCATCTTCGTCGGCCCCGTGTGCGCCTGCTCTCCGTGGAAACAAACATCCATCTTGGCGGCGCCCCAGTTGCGCGTCACGATCCCGATCGGCACGCCTTCCGTTTCCAGGATCGCGCCCTGCTCCACATGCAATTCGACGTAACAGGCAGGCACCGGCGGCGGGGCATCTGTACCGAGATAACCGATTGCGTCCAGTGCCTGTGCCAGCGTCAGCCCGTCGTCGTCGCGGCTCGCCAGCGCGTCCTCCGCCTTGATCCGGCCGGAAAACGTGCCGCTGCCGAGCAAGCTGGGACGAAACCGCGCGCCCTCTTCATTGGTCCAGTTGACCGCGCAAAAATCCGCATTGAAGGCCACGCCCTCGCGTTTCGCCTGCATCAAACGCCTGCCCGTTTCGAGCGCACCGAGCACGCCCAGCACGCCGTCGAAACGGCCGCCTTGCGGCTGGCTGTCGAGATGGGAGCCCATCATGACAAGCGGGGCACCTTCTGTCGCGCTCAGACGGAAAATGCCGTACTGGTTACCGACGCTGTCGGTACGCACCTCGGCTCCGGCCGATTCAAGCAAGGCAGCGAATGCGTCGCGGGCTTCACCGTCGGCAGCGCTGGCGCAGAGGCGCGTAACGCCGCCCGTTTCAAGCCCGCCAAATACCGCGAACTGCTCAAGCATGCGAGCGACCTGCCCGGCGCCAGCTTTCCCCGAACCCGCTGGCTCAGGGATGAATGAGGTCGATGTCATGCTGGGTAAAAATCTCCAAAAATGAGTCTGGCGGTCTTCGGTCGCAGACCACCGTCAGCTTCTCGTTTATCGGGAAGGTGTTGAGATACGCCTGGCGGCCGAATTTATCGATGTCGGCGAGCACCACGCCTCTGCGAGTCTGTGCTTTCAATACGCCTCGCAGATTTGATTCGTGTTCCTCATAATCCATCCAGCCGCGATGCAGGTCGCAGGCGGCAATGCCCATGAACGCGGCATCGTAGAAAAAGCGCCGGGCGTAACCGAGCGTCTCATAACCGACCAGCGCGTTGTCCTTGCCGCGCAGCATGCCGGGCGTGAGATTCACCCGGTTGATGCTCGTGCCGAGCAACAAGGCGACGTCAATGGAATTGGTCGTCACCGTGAGATTGCGGCCAACCAGGCGCCGCGCGAAGGCCGTTGTCGTCGTACCGGAGTCGATGAAAATCGACATGCCGTCTTCGACCAGCTTCTCGGCAAGCTCGGCCACCTTCGCCTTGCCGCGCACGTTGACCTTGCCGCGCTCGGTGACGGGCCGCTCCAGATCGAGCCTCGGCGGCACCGCGCCACCGTAGATGCGGCGCAGCAAGCCACCTTGCTCCAGCTCTTTCAGGTCACGTCGAATGGTCTCTTCGGAGACGTCCAGTATCTTCGCAAGCGGCGTGACGGAGACACGTCCATCGTCGTGAAGACGGGTAAGAATCTCTTGGTATCGATGCTCTGACATGGCTTCGTGTTCAATCCTTTACGTACCGGGGAGGCTGCCGGTCAGGGAGGCCGTGTCCGGTCGATTGCTGCGCACTCAACCCGGCTCAGAGCCGCAATGTGGGCGCACGCCGGTGGCCGGTGGCAGTCTCGTAATCGTAAGCCATCGCCAGCAAGGCCGGTTCGCTCCAGCGCCGCCCGACGAAGATCAGGTTGAACGGAGACCCCGATTCGTAATATCCGGCGGGTACCGTGACGCCCGGCAACCCGGCGATATTGATCTCACATACTGTGGTCTCGTGCAACGTTTCGGTCCCCTCCCGTGGCGGCAACGCATCTCGCAGTTGCGGGAACACGAGACCATCCAGTGAATGCTGTTCCATCACGTCTTCGAAGATCGCGAGATAGATTTCGCGCAGCGCGAAAAACGCTGCGGTCACCGGCGGTGCGGACGGGTCTTTCAAGCTGGCTTCAAAATTTGGCAGGCTCGACATATAGGTCAGCACGCCCGTGGGCGAAAACGGGTCTTCGGCTCGTGTGGCCGCGACGAATTCATTCCATGACTTGAGCGCGGCGGCCGGTCCAAGACGTTCGAGGTATTTCTGCATGTCGTGTGGCAGGCTCTCCATGCCGCGCGCATCGAAGTGATCGGAACCCGGCGCCGGACGGCCGAGCGATGCAAAGCCGGTGCCGGCAAACGGGTCCGCCACGACCACGGCGCCACGCGCTTCCAGCTCGGACTGCGCGCGCTTGTACAGCAGCTCAGTCTCAGCCGACAGTGCGCGATTGCGCCAACCCGGGCCATAAAGGCCGAGCCGCTGTCCTTGCAACGCGTCGTCCCTGAGCCCCGCGGTATACCCGCCGCGTGGCTTCATGCCGACTGCCGCCACCGTTTTGGGGTCCTCTTCGGAATAACCGGCTAGGACATCGAGAGCCAGCGCCGCATCGCGTACGCAGCGCGCAATCGGCCCGACGACGTCGCGCGTGCTTCCGGCAAGTGGCATCACGCCCGCATTGGGAACCAGCGCGAAGGTCGGCTTGATGCCCACCAGCGCCTGTGCCGATGCCGGGTTCTGGATCGATCCGCCGGTTTCTTCCGCGAGGCCGAGGACGGCCAGACTCGCGGCCACGGCCGTTGCCGTTCCCGCACTGCTGCCACCGGGCATGAAGGCGGGATCGACCGCGTTCAGGGTAGGACCGGCCCAGCTATCGTTGGCATGCGAACCCGTCGCGCTAAGTACTGGCACATTCGTCTTGCCGAGGATCACGCAACCCGCCGCACGCATTCTCGCGACGACCGGTGAGTCGGTGCCGGGCAAAAGATCGACGCCGCCGGCCTTGCTGTAGAGCAGCGACCAGCCGCCGGTCGTTGGAAAACCCACCATGTCCATGGTGTCCTTGACGACGACCGGAACCCCGGCCAGTGGTCCGAGCGGCGCTCCGGACGCACGCCGGCGATCGATCGCGCGTGCATCGTCGAGTGCCTGCGGGTTCATGAAAATGAACGCGTTGTAGCGTGGGTTGACCTGTGCAATGCGCTCCAGATACGCGCTGGTCAGCGCTTCCGAGGTCATTGCCCCGCTTTCGAAAGCGGCCTGGATCTGGGCCACGGTCAGTTCGAGGACGTCGATATTTGCGCTGGTCGGGTTCATGGCGTACGAGTCGGGCGGAGTGGAAAGGACGGAGCCGGTCTTGATCACGACAACTTCAAGCGATGCCCGCGAATTCGTCGAGCATCGCCGGATCGCGAACGACCTCCGGTGGAATCTCGCGGGTCACGGCTCCCTTCTGCAAGATGAGGATCCGGTCGGATAGCGAGGCGATGAAATTCAGGTTCTGTTCGACGAGCAGCACCGTCAGGCTGCGCTTGTGCGCCACGCCTTTGAGGGTGTCGGCGATTTCATCGATGATGGACGGCTGGATGCCTTCCGTCGGCTCGTCGAGCAGGACGATGCGCGGGCCGCCGCACAGGCAGCGCGCAAGCGCGAGCAACTGCTGTTCGCCACCCGACAAGGCGCCGCCAGGCCGGTCGAGATACGCTTTCAGGCGTGGGAACAAATCGAGTATTTCCGCAATGGTCTCGGCCTCGCTGCGGATCGAAAGAAGACAGCCGACGCGCAGGTTTTCCATCACGCTCAACGCCGGGAAAATCTCTCGGCCCTGCGGCACATAACCGATACCCGCCTTCGCTCGCGCTGTCGGCGAGAAGCCGGTAATGTCCTGTCCGTCGAGGCGAACATGGCCCGACGTAGTGGGAAGATGGCCCGTCAAGGTGCGCAGCAAGGTCGTCTTGCCCATCCCGTTGTGACCGAGGATGCCCACTCGCTCCCCCGCCTGCACCGAGAAACTGACCTGGTTGAGAATAGGTATGCGGCCATAGCCGGAGCACAGATGGCTGACTTCAAACAGCGTTCCGTTCGTATTGTTGCCGGTCATGCCGCCCTCCTGCCCAGATAGACGTCCTTGACCCGCTGGTCGGAGAGGACGGTTTCGACGGAACCTTCCACCAGCACTTCGCCTTGCGAAAAAACCGTCACGGTGCGGGCGATCATCCGGATGAATTGCATGTCGTGTTCAACTACCACGAGCGCCTGGGTCTTGTTGATTTCGCGAATCAGCTCGGCGGTGCGCAGCACTTCCTCGTGGTTCATGCCAGCGGCAGGTTCATCGAGGAGAATTAGTTCGGGTTCCTGTGCAAGCACCGTGGCGATCTCCACCCATTGCCGCTGACCATGCGCCAACTGACCGACGATGCGCTCGGCGATCGTATCGAGTTGCAGGCGCGTCAGCGTCTCGTCGACAATCCTCTGGGCACGCGCCAGCGACTTGCGCCGTCCCGCCCCGATAAAGACATTCTCGCGCACGGTCAAGCCGTTGAAGACGTTCGGAACCTGAGTCTTGATGCCCACGCCGAGACGCGCGATCTGATGCGGATTGCTGCCGGTGATATCGGTATTGCGAAAATGGATGCTGCCTTCGCTTGGCCGCAACTGGCCCGTGAGCATCTTGAAGAAGGTGCTTTTGCCCGCGCCGTTGGGACCGATCAGGCAGCGCAATTCGACTTCTCCCAGGCTGAAGTCGACCGAGCGCACAGCAGTCACGCCGCCGAAGCGCATGGTGACGTTGCGTGCCTGGAGCAGCGGTGGTGTGCTGTTCATGAGCGGGACTCCTGCTCGCTGGCATTCGGTGTTTTGGCGGTTTTGGCACGTGGGGTTCGGGAAGTCGAACTCAGGCGGGCGATCCAGGATCGCACCACCGGCACCACGCCCTGCGGGACAAGCAGCACGAACGCCACCAGCACGATGCCGAGGCCGAGACTTGGATCGATGGTGTGCTGCGTGCCCGCCACGTTGATCAGATACTGAATGGCGACTGCGCCCAAAATCGGGCCGATCAACGTGCCCAGCCCGCCGATCAGGACCGAGATGATCACCTGGGCCGACATGGTCAACGCGAACACGGTCGGGCTGATGAAACCGCCCCAGGTCGCAAACACAGCCCCTGCCGCACCTGCAATGCCCGCGCCGATCACAAACGACAGCAGCTTGTAGAGCCGCGGGTCGTAACCGATCAGCATGGCGCGCGTCTCGTTCTCGCGGATGGCGACGACCACCCGGCCGAAACGCGACGCGAGTGTCCACTTGAGGAACCCATAAGCGACAATCAACGTGCTCATGGCCACGTACCACACGCCGATCTGATCCAGCGGCTCGTCCGGTTTTCCTGGCGGGGCGAACGGAGGAATCGCGGGAATTCCGTTGAAGCCGCCCAGCACCGCGTCGCCGATGTGGTACTGGCTGCCGGACGTCGAGTTCATCAGTTCGAACAGGATCACCGAAACCGTCAGCGTGATGACACCCACGTAAGCGTCGCTGATGCGCCCATAGAACATGAAGTAGCCGAGCAGCGCGGCGAACAGCATGGGCACGGCGATGGCCAGCAGCGCAGCCATCTGCGTATTGCCGAGGTTGATGGCGGCGATTGCATAGGTGTACGCGCCAATCCCGAGGAACGCCGCCTGCCCGAAGGACATGATGCCCGCATATCCCCAGACGAAACCCTGGCTCAGGCCGAAGATGGCGACGGCCGCGAACAGCGTGGCCTGCATCACGCCGAACTCGCTCAGCACCTTCGGCACCGCGAACATGACGATGATGCTCAGGATGACGACGGTTTGCGCCCCGCCGCTTGATCGAAGCAATTTCATGAGCTGCGCCTCAG
>Ga0185299_10002524_pt1 | contig 27783 bp, 27 predicted proteins | sample PaiPotPPA55metaG_FD_128002 | JGI IMG/M metagenome (GOLD analysis project Ga0185299, IMG submission 128002) | Iron sulfur acid spring bacterial and archeal communities from Banff, Canada, to study Microbial Dark Matter (Phase II) - Paint Pots PPA... ...
TTCCTCCACCTGCTTGTGCGCAGCGGATTTCACCTGTGCTATCGCCAGCGGAGAAATGGACAAGGCGATGCAACTGGTTAAGACAAAGAGGCGCAAGCTGCGCAGGCGGCAGTTTTGCAGACAAGATCCATGCGACGACAATTCAGGCATCGTTAGTTTCCTTGGAGTGTGAAATTCGCTTTCGTCAGAAGCGGAACAATGAAAGAAACGGGAATCGTTCGGAGCCTTCGCGCAGCCTGTTGATTAGGGAGAATCACAGTTGCATCTGCAATGCGTCGAATGCGGAAATTCTGCGTGGAGCATGTAACAGCGTGGCACTCCGGGCAAGATTTTAGGTCGCGCCGCACTGAATGGGCCTGGACGCGCGATCGCGACGATTCTGCAATCCGTTCCATCACTTCAGTCTGTACTCAGGCTCTTTCTCTTTAGTATTCGAGCGAAATCGACCGTGCACGGCGCTTTCAAGTGCGAGCCTACCGAACGGCTCTGATTCTTATTCCAACGCGACGCCCTGCCCGAATACCCCACTCTCCCTCAGGGCGCCCTCGAAAAAATCGAGCACCTCGAGCAACTCCGCTGGCTCGAAAACGGCTGGAAAATCCGCGTAGCCGAAGTAGACCACGACTCCGTAAGCGTAGACGTTCCCGAAGACATCCCCAAAGTCGAAAAACTCCTCCAGAAGTAGACATCAAAAGCGCTTTGCTCCTTACATATATTGGACTATTCGTATCGCAGGGCGACCATTGGATCGACCCGCATCGCTCGCCGCGTGGGGATGTAACATGCTACGACCGCTACAAAAAGCAACATGACTGACACAGTGATGAACGTTACCGGATCGCTCGTGCCAACTCCATACAGCAGGAGCGAAAAACTGGACAGCACTCTGGTGAGAATTAGCGCGGCAACCACACCGATGGCGAGGCCCGCGAGAGCCAGAGCAAGGCCTTGCCCCACCACCATCCGAAAAACATCGCGCTTATGCGCACCAAGCGCCATACGTATCCCAATCTCATGAATACGTTGTGCCACCGAATAGGAAATCACGCCGTAGATTCCGACCGACGCCAACACCAACGCCAGGGCCGCAAACGCGCCTAGCAGAATCATTGGAAATCGTTGCGAAGACATCGATTCCGAAACAATCTGCTGCATGGTTTCGACGTTAAAGATCGGCTGGTCGCTGGCTGTTCCGTAGACCGCGCTCTTTATTGCAGGCATGACGGATGCAACGTCGAGCGGTGTGCGCACGACGATCGTCATGTCCGGATAGTTGACTGGGACCCATTGGTCCGGATCTTGGTAGAGCGGAAAATAAGCCTGGCTTTGAATATCCGTGCCGGAGTCGTTTAGCGTCCACTGTTTTACATGGCCCACCATGCCGACAATCCGGCACGGGCCTACGGGCGAAAATCCTGCCGATAGCGTCTGACCCAGTGGATCACTGTCTGGAAAATACCTGTCGGCGAGAATACTGTCGATGACCATGACGCATGGGGAGTTGGTGGTGTCTTCGCGGCTGAAAAATCGGCCCCGAAGCAGCGGTATTCCCATCGCCCGCAGGTAATCCGGACCTGTCAGGAACATCACCAGCCGGGGAGCTCCCTGAAGCGAAGCCGGCTTCTCCGAGCCAATCCAGAAGGGCATAGTCCCGCCCCCATTCAGCGGAACGGAACCCGTGAAATCGGCCCCCTGCACGCCAGGAATTTGACGAATGCGCTCGATCAACTGCTGATAGGCAGTACGGGTGCTCGCGGCCGTCTTCGTTAGGGAATGCGAAACCCCGACCTTGAAGGTCAGGATGTGGTGTGTGTCGAAGCCGGGATTAACATCCGATAAGTGCCGGATCGTTCGGAACAATAGTCCGGCCCCCACCAGCAACACCAGGGTCAAAGCCATTTGGACGACCACCAGAATGCTTTGCGTGCGGTGATGCGCAACTGTGGACCTGCGGCCTCCTTCCTTCAGCGAGGCTTGCGGGTCGCTGTTCCAACTTTTCATCGCTGGCGCTAGGCCAAACAGAATCCCGACAGCAATCGACGCACATAGTGTAAGAAGCAGGACAGGACCATTCACAGCGATGTTTTCGCTGCGCGGCAAGTTTTCTGAAACTGCCGCCGCGACCCATTTCACTCCCATTATCGCAAACAGCAGTCCTAAACCGGCGCCAAGCAGAGAAAGAAGCACGCTTTCCGTAAGCAGCTGCCGCACCAAACGCGTGCTGTTCGCTCCAAGCGCCGAGCGAACAGCAAACTCCTGCGTCCGCGCCGCCGAGCGCGCAAACAGGAGATTGGCGACGTTTGCACAAGCAATCAACAAGACGAGCCCTACGGCTCCCGACAACAGGAGAAGCATTTTGCCGGCATCCCCTACCACAAACTGTTTAAGGGGCTCGATGTAAATTCCCAGATCTCGATTGGCATCAGGATAGAGATGGTCCAGGCCATTCTGTATCGTGCTGATGTCGGCTTGAGCCTGTGCCAAGGTCACCCCAGGTGCCAGGCGGGCTAAGGCGTAGATTCCGGTGTGGGCCGCGCGATCGTTGAGGATAAGAGGATCGCTCTGGCCCAGCGGCGTGTAGACATCAGCGTCGTCTTGCAGAGGAGATCCTAACGTGGTTACTCCGAACGGAGTGACTCCGATGATGGTGTAGTCCACTCCCCGCAGGGTTAGTGACTTGCCAAGCGCCTTAGGGCTGCCCTCGAACCGATTTCTCCACAGACGACTAGTAATGATGGCAACCGGGTTTCCTCCGAATCGGTCTTCCTCTGGCGAAAATTCACGCCCTAGAGTTAATTCCGTACCCAAGGTGCTGAAGAGACCGGAGGAGATTTCCTTCCCATTAAGGTGTAAGGGTGTGCCAGGACCTACGAAATCAACGCCTTCCTGCCTGAACGCGGCCATTTGCTGGAGTGAGCGAGCACTGCGCTGCCAATCTTGAAAGTTAGGGTAAGAAACCCACGTTCGCGGAAAGCGTGGATTATTTTCCCAGATCATTACCAAACGATCAGGATTGACGTATTGCAGCGGGGCCAACACAACGCCCTGCATTACGCTGAACATCGCGGTGTTAGCGCCGATGCCGAGGCCGAGGGTGAACACGGCAACCGCCGTAAAGGCTGGAGATTTACGCAACATGCGCAGGCCGAAGCGTAAGTCTTGAATCAGAGTTCCCATGCTCGCTCCCGACCTTAGCCAGAATGCAAGGCGAACCAATCGTAACGCAAAAAGGAAGCCGCAAGAAGTCAACTCCTCCCACAGCACCGGACGGATTGTCGGCAACCCTTACCTTGGGATCATTTCATTTCAGGATTGCCCGTCAATCTCCAGAGTGCTTGTTTGGGACTTCGGGTACCTCTGCGCAGAGTTCTTGATAAACATTAGGCGACTAGTGTTTTCATATTCCCCGTGTCAACGGCGGTGCGAAAAACCTCCGAAACGCCCGAGACGTAATGTCGAGATAGAATTTGAGCCAAGAGTCGGCTTACGAGTTCAAGAAAGTGGTCAAATAAACGCATTCGCGAACTACTATTGTAGTGGTGTGGCCGATTAAGCGAGGCAAACATGAAGTACGCAGGGGAGGAAATGTTCAGCGACTTTACTCTGAACGGCCATTGGTGGCTACCTTCTAATCCCAACGGAGCCGCCTATGGCACCCTTTCGTACTCTGTCGATCGAATAAAGTTGCGACTAGACCGGGCATTTACTCCTGAACTAGATACAGCCTATGGCGTAGGCAGTGTCAAAATTCCTGTAATTCTGGGCCACGCCAATGATTCATCGAGCGTCACGGTTCTCAGAGCTTTCTACTGGAGTTCCAATGGAAACGAAATCGATTTATTGGCAAATGAAATTGTTGTTGGAGCACATCTCGACAGTGCACACGCCGTCGTTCGGGAAGCGGTCGTCGGATTCACTAACCTGGAGGAATGGACGGCCTACCAATTAGTTCAACAATCTGCAGGTGACGGCGATGCGGCGGTTCGTTTTTTCGTCACCAAGGATTTGAAGCCGAACCTGCAAGTTTCGGGATTGCCATCCTTGAAGACGCTTACCCTGTCGACGGATCTTCAAGTCTCACACGATCTTGTCGAAACAAAGCTGACGAATCAAAGCCGGTTCACTCTGGAGTTCAGCCATCCAGCTACTCTCCAAACTGTCACTGACTCAGTGCGATCCCTAGGAAACCTTTTGGCACTATTGATGGACGAGCCTGTCCAGCCGACGAATATTAGACTGTGGATCCAATTTGAGCCAACTGGACCAGATGTGTCTGCGAACTACGCCATCCCTCCCCGGGCCACACTGCCGAAGAAAAAGCCTGAATTCGAGATGCTCTTACCCTTCGATGATTTACAACAAACAAACACGGCCGAGACTCTATTCAACAATTGGTTTCAGAAAGAGCAGATTTTACGTCCTGTCTATGACTTGCTTCTGGGCACTATATATAGCCCCGGACAGTATGTGCAGAGCACTTTCTTATCACTTGCACAAGCACTTGAGAGCTTTCATCGAAGAGTTTATGAAGGGAAATTCCTGCCCGACGAAGAGTACTCCAGCATTAAGAGTGCTTTAATTGAAGCAATACCGGCAGGCATAGACGCAAAACTTACCACCAAGTTGAAGACGATGCTGCAGTATGGGAACGAACTGTCACTTAAGAGCCGCCTTGAATATCTCTTCCAGGGGATTCGACAAGATCATTTCGACAATCTGTCCGGCAACAACAGCCCTCGAGAATTCATACGATTGCTCCTAGACCTTAGGAACTATTTAACTCACTATGCTGGGAAAAGGCCTCCGATTCTCGAAAGTACAGTCGAAATGTATAACCTTAATAGGCGCCTGACAGCACTTTCGACGCTTTTGATTTTCAAATATTTGGGCCTCCCCGAGGATTTCGTTTATGTTCCAGTTGTAGGGCGCTTAAGACTATTCTAAAAGGACCGCCATCAACTCCAGGGTTGTCGGCAAACCTTACCTTACCGGATTGTGTCAGGGTCGCCCGTTTTTATCGGGAATTGGGTTTCGCCCCAATCAAGGCTTGGGAGAGTAAGCAAAGATCGGTCCTTTGACAGCGATGACCTTATGTTTTGGGACGTTCGTCCTGGGCTCTGCCGGGACGTTGTTCCTCTAGCTCATGAATCCTTTTGAGCTGCTCTCGATAGCAGCCAGCCTCATGCAGAATCTCGCCGTTGTCGTTGTAAATATAAATCCAAAGATACAACTCGTCATTGCTCGCAGCCAAATCTAGTGCCTTGTCGAAAGTTTCGCAGTCTTTCCGGAGAGGGCCGCTTGGCCATGTGAGGGTGTCTACTGGATCCAGTCCGATTACCCGGTAGTGTCCCTTGGGTGCACGTACTTCCATCGCTCACCTCGTTGGCTGGTATCTTCCCTAAGTACGCTAGCCTCGCCTCGAAAGCAAGCAGAAAACCCGGCGCATCCAGTGTCGTTCCAGATCTTTGCTAGCTAATGCGGCGGTTCAATCTCCTCATCGCAACTCAACTACATAGGAACTCTCTTGAGACCCATTTCTTGTCAGTCGCAAAACACACGGCCCAGGGGAACGGGAGGACAAATCCACCGATATCTGAATCGCGGCAATGCCGTCTGTCAATTTCGCGTCTGCTTTTGTCGACACGAGTAATTCTCCTGAGGCCGCCAATAGACGAATGTTGTACGGACCGGCGTCGCTGCCAAAGGGGAGCGAGATGTTCCAATGCGCGGCGGCGCGACTGACCACCAAGGGCGGCTCAACTGGATTCGGTTCAGTGCCTCGGGGTAGGGAGCGATTTCTTAAATCCAACACGGCGGTTTGAGCCACCTGAGTTTCGTTATGCCTTTGCAACAAGACCCAACTGGCGATACCAGCAGCAACCAAAATGCTCGCTGCGATTGCGAGCAGTGTGCGCTTTGTGCGGAGTTCATGGGATTTTCGGAATTCAGAAAAGTCGCTATAGCAGGGGCTGCAAGAACCGAGATGATCGAGCCATTTTTCCGCTTCATCGAGCGGCATCGTTCGAGACGCGATTCTCTTTAGAAGGTCCGGACCCGGACACCCGCTACGTTCGGGATTTGGAAACTCCTTGAGCAGACCACGGCCCAGTGCGTCCAAAAGCCGCTGTTCCTCTCTCGCAGAATATCCTTTTGCGTTCAACCGTCTCTCCATGCTGCTAACCTACTCGACTACCTCAGCGAACTCAATTGCGCTCCAATCAGGTTCCACGGCTCATGGGCGCGGGCGCTTCAGAATCCGACCAATGCTCTCCCGAATCTTTTCCAATTTGTATTCAAATTTCTTTTTCGCTTGTTGTTCCGTGACACCCAGCCATCCTGAAATTTCTTTCCACGAGAAGCCGTATTGTCGCGCCTGCCAAACTTTCCGCGTCCAGCCATCCATGCGGTCAGTTATTTGCCTAACGGTAATAGCGCGTTCAAGTTGTTCGGCCCAATCTGAATCAACGGCGGCTTCAAAATGTTCAAGGTCTAGGGCTGACGAAACCAACTCGACTGTTTCGGCCCTCTTCTGTTCTCTCTTGAGGAATCTATTGAAACGGTGGTGGAAAACTCCAATTAGGTAGGATTCCAAATTGGATATGGGAGGTCGGTGGTCCTGATTCCGTTGGCGGGTTTTCGCAACCGAGCGGAGCACCTGGTCCCAGATATCCGCTGCCAGCGCCGTCCTTTCTGCGCCTAGTGCTTTGTCGAACAATTCGCCCCGGACATGGGCTAAGACGTGCGGCCAAGCGTTTCGTGCAGCAGCCAACAATTCCTGATCGACCGCCAGTGCCGACCCCGTAAGGCCCTCTTTAGTCCCCAATCCCAATAGCACCCAATCGCCGTACGGGTCCGGTTTGTCCATTGGGTCCCTTGGGTATATGAGCCGCCGTATCGACTTTGGGGCAGAAAAAGCTTGCCATCGGGGTGCGCGTTCCGTCAATGGTACGGGACATAACTACCCCACCGTAAAAATATTTTTCTCACTTTTTCCCTCCTCGATGTTCCCTAGTAAGTGAGGGGAGTTCTCGCCACGTACTCCCGCGAGCAAGGTGACGCCGGGCTCCCCGGTCCGCCGCTCTGCATCGCGCACGGCCTGCGGCAAGGGCAAAAGCGATCGCGGGACAACACTGTTTATGGAGCTAAAGCTCCAACTGTGCCCCGAGTCTAATCGGGGCCATGTGGCGTGAACAGAAGACCCCCGCATCGCCTGTAACCCTTCTCGCGTGTTCCGGAGAACGCCAAGAGTCTCCCCTCTATCCGTCCGGCATTTTCGCAACTGAATGGAGAAGCTATGACGAAGTATTGCCGCAACCGCCTTCGGTCTTTTGCCTCGAGTTCTCGTTTCTTGATGGTCGCGGGAATCTGTTTCTTCCTTGCCGTCCCTGTCTTCGCACAAGCCACTGGCAACTCCCCTTGGGAAAACGCGGTGGGAGTTCTTCAGCAAGCGTTCACCAGCACCATCGCGCGCGGACTTTCGCTCGTCGCGATTGTCGTCTCTGGACTTACTTTCGCCTTCGGCGAAGGCGGCTCGAAGCGCGTCCTTGCCGGCGTTCTGTTCGGCGTGGGCATGGCCATCGCTGCCGTCAACTTCATGGCCTGGCTCTTTCCGTGAGAATGGGCTTCTGAATCCTAAGTCACGGAGCACTTATGGCGAACGCAAGACGGATCAACCTGGTTCATCGTTCACTCTCCCGGCCCCTCACCATTCTCGGGGCCGAGCGAAAGCTCTTCTTTTTCGCCATGTGCCTCGGAGCGGGCACGTTCAACCTGCTCAACAGCTTGCTCGGCGGCGTGTTGATTTTTGGGGTGCTCTACTTCCTTGCCCGCTGGGCAACCCAAACCGATCCGCAAATTCTTCGCTTTCTGCTGACCGCCGCCACGCTGCGCAGCCAATACGACCCGATGAAATTCACCCCAATCGTTGTTCGCAGGGATGACCATGCTTAGGCTTAAACGAATCTTCAAAAACTACGACGAGACTGGCTCGCTCAATGAACGAGTGAACCTCTACGGATTCGTCGGCCCCGAAGTGTTCCTTACGAAGACCGGCGAGCTCGGCGTCATTCTCGAAGTGCGTGGTGTGGATTACGAGTGCCTCGACGGAACAGCCGTCGATGTATTCACGAAGCGTCTCGAGTCGGCGCTGAAACTATTTGGCGACGACTATCGCGTCTACCAGTACCTCTTCAAGCGCAACAACGAGACCATCCCTTACAAGCTTTACGGCAACCCGGTTGTGGACGCCGCGATCCAGAACCGCATCGCCTATCTCGGCAGCAAGGCCGACACGCTTTTCTCTCTTTCTATCTACTACGTGATTTTCCATCAGGGATCACAGATCTCACACTCGGTCGGAAACGCGCTGGCGCAATTTCCAAACCATCCCCGGAAGGCGCTCGCCGAACTGTCGGCTCGTTTCTTCGCGAAAAAACAAGTCCTCGTCTTGGGGAACGAAATCGCCAAAGCTGAGGCCGCTCTGCTTCAGAAGGCACGGAGCTTTGCACTCCAGGTCAGCGATTTTCTTCCAATTCGCATTCTCGGAAAGCAGGAAGCGTTTCGCGTTCTCAAGAAGACCCTCAACTTCCATCCCGACAAGCTGGAACTTGCGACGCTCAAGCACGACACCTTTCTCGATTACTACCTTTGCGAATCGCAACTCGAATGTCACCGTGGACATCTCCGCGTGGACGACTACTACGTCAAAGTCTTGACATTGAAAGAACCTTCCGCGCAAAGTTTTCCGCTTATCTTCAAACGCCTGCTCCAAGTGGAGGCGAACTACTACGTTGTCACGGAGTGGAAGAAGGAGGATTCCGGCAAGACGCGCCGAACCATCCAGGCGAAACGCCGCCACTTCCACAACACCAAACGCTCGTTCTTCAGCCAGGTCAACATGAACGACGCACCCGCACAAGATACGCTCCTCGACGATTCGAAGGAGTCTCAGGTCCGGGAACTCGGGGAAAGCATCAAGGAAATAGAACTGCACGGGAATTACTTCGGCCGGTTTTCATTGACCGTCGTCATCTACGACCTTGATCCGGCCGAGGTGGACCGGGCCTGCGCGGAATTCTACAAAGTGTTCAGCGTCCATGACGCGCAGCTCTATGAGGAAAAATACAACCTTCTCAATGCGTTTCTCGGCGCGGTCCCCGGTAACCATGTCTTCAATCTGCGCTATCTGTACCTGCTCAATACCAACTATGCCGATTTTTCATTTCTCTTTACGCTGCACGGCGGCGAGCCGCGCAATCAGCATCTCCGCCAGGAATATCTGGCTGTTCTCGAAACCAATCATCACACGCCGTACTTCCTGAATCTCCATTACCGCGATGTCGCGCATTCCATGATCCTGGGTCGGACCGGGGCGGGAAAGTCGTTCCTCCTCAACTTCATCATTACCAATCTGCAGAAATACGATCCGCACACGTTTATCTTCGACCTGGGCGGAAGTTTTGAAAGCCTCACCCATCTCTTTGGCGGCTCCTATGTCCGCGTTGGATTAGAGTCCGAGGACTTCAAGATTAATCCCTTCTCGCTTCCGCCCACGAAGGGGAATCTCGATTTCCTCGCCCTCTTCTTGAGAGTCCTGATTCAGGGCGGGCGCGCCGGTGAACTTGACCCCGCGATCGAGCGCGATCTTTATCACCAGATCGAAAATCTGTACGCGATTGACCCCGCGCTTCGCACGCTTGGCGTGCTGGCGAACACCCTCGGTCATGACCTTGCGGGCCGACTCGCGAAATGGACCCGAGGCGGCCAGTTCGGATTTCTATTCGACAACGCGGAAGACACGCTTTCGTTTTCGCGGTTTCAGTGCTTCGACTTCCAGCGGATGAGCCAGTACCCGGAACTTCTCGAACCGCTGCTCTTCTACATCCTGCATCGCGCCAATGCGGTGATTGCCGACCGGCAGATGTCGTCCATCTTCAAAGCTTTCTTCATCGACGAGGCGTGGGTGTTTTTGAAGAACCCCAGCATTCAGCGATATGTCGTCGAGGCCCTCAAAACCTGGCGCAAGCACAACGCCGCGATGGTGCTCTCCACGCAATCGCTTGACGAATTGAAGCGTTCGGAGATCCTCGACGTCATCATCGAGAGCTGCTCCACGAAGATCTTCCTCGCGAACCCCGATATGGACCGCGAATTGTACCGCCGCCAGTTTCACTTGAACGAAAGCGAAGTGGAACTCATCTCGAGTCTCATCCCCAAGCAACAATTCCTGATCAAGACGCCGGAAGTGGCAAAGGTTGCGAATCTCACCGTGGATGCCAAGAGCTATTGGCTCTACACCAACGATCCCTACGACAACAAGAAACGACGAGAGGCTTTTGAAACTTACGGTTTCGAGCGAGGCCTCGAAGTGCTGGCAGGCGAACGGCCGTGAACCTATTGATCCCTCCTCCCGCGTTTGACCCGCTGTACGAATTCCTCCCGCTCGCGTTGGCAGGATTCGTCACTGCCGTACTTCTTTGCGTGCCGTGGTTCGCCCAGTTGTTTGCAGATCGTCATACGGATTCCAAGTAACACAAATCGTTCTCAAAAGGAGCAGGTCCATGAAACTAACAATTCAGAAACAGTGCCAACGGGTCGTAGCTCGCTTCGTTGCCCTCATTGCTTTGGGCGCAGCCATCTTTCCTGTATCACCCACGCGCGCTGCAACCGAAGCAGCGCGCGTGGTGAAATACGCCAAAGAAGATATCGTCCCCGTCCGCGCGAAGCTGCGCTTCTCAACGCTCATCGTCCTTCCTGAGGACGAAGAGATTCTCGATTTCACTACTGGCGACAAGGAATTCTGGATCATCAACGGCTCGCACAACCTCTGCTATGTCCACCCGGCCCAGGCCGGCATCCGCAGCAACTTAAACCTCATCACCGCCGCAGGCCATGTCTATTCGTTTGTCCTGAGCGAAATCAGCAATGATCCGAGTGCCGAACCAGACCTCAAGATTTTTGTGGAACTCAAGGAAGTTTCAGGTGTCACCGCAAAGAGTGGGCTGCGCGGATACGTCAGTGCTGCCGAGGCGGAAGCATACAAGAAAGAGCTAGAGACCTTGCGTACCCAAACGGCGGACCAAGTCCGCGCCGCGCAGGCTCAGAGTGGCGAGCAGGTCAATCACTTCCGCTCCAGTTACGCGACGAAACTTCAGTTCGATTTTTTACTTGATGCCAAAGCTGCTCGCGAGCCGTTTCTGGTTTCCGCTGTCTATCACGATGACACCTTCACCTACATCAAGTGCGCAGCGCGAGAGAAGCCAGCTCTGTACGAGATGAAAGATGGGAAACCCAACCTGATCAACTTCCAACTCGAGAACGGCGTCTACATCGTTCCCAAGCTTCTCGACAGCGGATACCTCGCCATCGGCAAAAAGAAGTTGTCGTTCACGAGGCATGAGTCAGCGAAGTAAGGAGCGGGTTATGAACCAACCGAATCAAGTGCAAGAGATGGCTCCCAAGCCGCCGGGCCTCCTCCCGAAAAATGTCCAGTCGTGGCTGCTCATCGGCTTGGCGCTCGTGATGGTCCTTATTATGTGGCTGACGGGCGGCAAGAAACCGCAGACACCCAAGACAATTCCTCCCGCGCCGATGGTCCAAGCTCCGCTCGAAGTTAACGACGCCAAAATTGCCGAACTGCAAAACCGCATTCAGGAATTGCAGCGCGAGCAACTCGTCGCCGAGAACGCTCTCGCGCAGCCAAACCGCCCGATGAACACCGTGACGCCGGACTTGCCGCAAACCCAGCCGTCCGGCGCAGCGGCCAGCGGCTCCGCAGACCGCCCGGAAGATGTCATCCGAGCCGAGAAGAAAAAGCGCGAGTACCTTTCCCTGTTTTCGTCCAATGTTGCTCTCAGCTACCGCAAACCGCAGCCGGGCGCGACAGCGCCCGCGACCGAACAAAATACTTCGCCGCAGAATTTTGCTCCATCTGAACCCGACCCTGCTCAACTCGCCAAGCTTTTGAAAGAAATGCAGCCAAATTCCATCCCGTTGATTCCGGCGAAAAAGGATTCCGCGGAAACATCCGATGACCGAAAGGAGGAAATCCGAACTCCTGCCGCTGTGTCGGCTGGAGCTGCCAACGCGGCGGCAGGAAAAAACTATGTGTTGTTTGAAGGAAACATCCTCGAAAGCGTTCTGATCAACCGCCTCGACGGCCAGTTTTCCGGTCCTGTCGAATGCTTGCTCTCAACCAATGTCTATTCCAACGACCGCCAGCATCTCCTGATTCCAGCGGGATCGAAGTTGCTCGGTGAAACAAAAAGAGTGGACAGCCTCGGCCAAAAACGTTTGGCAGTAGCGTTCCACCGCCTGCTTATGTCTGACGGTTTCTCCGTCAGCCTCGACCAGTTCAAAGGTCTCAACCAGATCGGCGACACGGGGTTGCGAGATCAGGTCAACAATCACTACCTGCGCATCTTCGGGGTCTCTCTCGCCATCGGTGTTCTGGGAGCCGTCGCCGAAGCCGGAACGGGCAGCGCCCTCACGGCATCCGGCACAGACCTCATGCGTCAGGGACTTGCGGGAAGCATGGCTCAATCGTCCGCGCAGATTTTGGACAAGTTCCTCAACATTCTGCCAACGGTCACCATCCGCGAAGGCCATCGCGTCAAAGTCTACCTGTCGGGCGATCTCGCGCTGCCCGACTACAACAATCACAAAATGCCTTCCGATTTGTGAAGGCTGGAAAGGATAGCAGTCCAATGAAGAAGAAGGTTCTGATTGCTCTACTCGCTCTAGCACTGGGAGTCGGCACCGTTTCCGCACAATTGGGCAGCGGCATTGTGTATGACCCAACGAACTACCACAACGCGCTGCTCAGGTACTATCAGCTCCAGCAGCATCTCGCGCAGTTGCAGAAGAGCTACGCCAAGATCACTTCGCAACTTGAACTGGCCACGCAGATGGCTCGGTTCGTCCAGAACATGCCGACGCGCTACCGCGCCGTGTTTTCGCAATGGCGAAACGTCACTTCGCTGAACACTTTTGGAAATACCGGCTCTTGGATCAGCGGCGTTAACTCCGGCCTGCTGCCCAACATCAATACCGGTTACCAGAAGTCTACAACCCAATTGCTCCCATACAGCGCGGACCATCTTTCAGGCATGGACGTTTCGCAGCTTGAGCGCGTGCAATCGCAATACGCGTCCGTTCAACTCGTGGACGGCGCGAACGTGAACGCGATGGCCACTATCGGCTCAATCCGGGGCAGCGCCCAGGATATCCAGACGCAAATCGGCAACCTCGAACAAGACTCGTTTTCAGGCGACTCCGGCCTCAATAGCGAAGTCTCCGTTCTGAACAAGATCAACGCGGCAGGAGTGCTGACGCTACGCACGCTTCAAGATTCGAACAAACTCCTTGCGTCCCTTCTCGAACAGCAAACAATCATCGCCAAGCAGCAACGCGATGCCACCACCAGCGCCATAAACGCCGATATTTCCCGGCAGGCCAGCCTGGCCGGAAATATGGCCCAGGTCTCCGACACACTCACCGATTCGCTGCAAAACTTCCGCATGCCGTAGCGTGCGCAGGCTGTGATCCCACGTCGAAGGAGCCGAGCCATGCAGAATGACTTCCTGCAGTACATCTTTCAGGCAATCACCAACCTGCTCACGCAAAATCTCGGTTTCTTCGACGCTATGGGACAAAACCTCTTTCGCATGTTCGCCACCATCCTCATCGTCTGGTACGGCGTAAAGTCGGCACTGTCCGCTGCAAGCGGCAAACAACCGTTCCAATTCGACAACTTCGCGAGCCTTCTACTCACCATCAGCTTTGGCTTCGCTATGGTCAACTACTACAGCACGCCGATTCCTGGCGTGGGAGCCAGCTTCCACAACCTCATTACCGATGAAGCGCAATTTCTGTCGAGCAAGATCGACCAGGCGCAACTTCAGACGGTAATCGCACACGTCGCAGATTTTGAATCTCGAATGGATTCACCGAGCTGGGGAGACTTTCTCGGCACAGTCATTTATGTAGTCATAATTATTCTGCTTTCGACGGCTCAAGCCGTCGCTCTGATCGTCATCGCCTACGGCTTCATCGCCACCGCAGTCTGCGTTCTCGTTGGTCCAGTTTTCATCCCGTTCTTCATCGTTCCAAAAATGGAGTGGCTCTTCTGGGGCTGGTTTCGCTGCTTTATCCAGTACGCCTTCTACCAGGTAATCGCTGCGGCAGTCGTGTATATCATCGGAAATCTAATCCTTGGCGCTCTGAGTCTGACACCCGCTGGCGCCCTTTCCACTGTCCAACTCCTTGCCTGGTTTCCCGTCCTATTTATTACATTTCTTGCTTCGATCTATGCCCTCCTGAAAGTCCCCGTTCTCACGAATCACATTTTCAGCGGCACCGCTGGTGGCTCTTCGGCAGTCTTGATTGAAGCACCCGCCGCAGCGGCTGTCGCTGTTGCGAGGGAATTCTAATGAACACCGATAGCACATTTCATGACGCGAAGCGCCTCTATCTCGAATCGTGCGGAGACCCGATGGTGACAAATACCTATCTCAAGATTGCACTCGCACTGCTCTCCCTCGTTTGCGTAGCAATGGCGCTGATTGATTTGAGGACGATCCGCACCTTCCAAAACTTCCGCCCGCTCGTTATCCGTATTGACGATCTGGGTCGAGCCGAGGCCATCAACTACCACAACCTCGAATACAAACCACAGGACGCCGAAGCGAAGTATTTTCTCTCGCAATTTTGCTCGCTGTACTACCGCCGGAACCGCTACACCATTCAGAACGATTTCTCGAAGGCGCTTTTCTTTCTCGACGGCAAGCTCGCCAACGGCATTCTCGATGCCTATCGTAAGGACGACATCATTCGCAAATTTCTCACCAACACCTCTGCACCCGAGATCGACATCGACGTGAAGAAAGTCGCACTCGAAGAAATGCAGAATCCCCCGTATCGCGCCCGCGTTGATTTTTACATGGTCTACTACTCGCCCGCAGACCACAGCGAATTGAAACGCGATCTCTACACCGCGAATTTTGTATTCGTTTTCAAGACCAACCTCCCCAACGAATTGATCCCCATCAACCCGCTCGGCATGACTGTCACCTATTTCCGTGAAGACCAGGCGTTCAAATGATTTGGCCAATCAAAAGTCAGAGCGAACAGGTCGCGGTCTCGCACCGGGCAACATCGGCCCAACCTCCGCACGCCACTTCTCCCTTCCTTCCGTGGTCCTTCTCCCGACGTGCGCCAGACTCCTCCTCGTCGACAGCGGTCCTCGATACCCCAGGCGTGCTGCTGAAGGGCCTCCGTTGCTTTCCGGCTGCCTACCCACTCCCAGGAACGATGGAGAGTCACAGTAAAAGCAGGACTAGTTTTCTCGGCGGATTCCTATGATTGCCAATGTTCTGCTCATTACCGTCGCCTTCCTGCTCGCACTTGGCTTTTGGCTTATGGGCGAACTGAGATTCCTTGTTCCCTACAAACTAGTTCTTTGGCGTGCGTACGCGACGCCCATCCTTATATATGCAGGAATTCTGTCGGCCAATGTGTTTGCCGCGGTCTTCGTTCTCATTCGCAAGTTTTTCCTCAAGGACACGGGGCGAAAACTGTCCCATCTCGACAAGCAGCTTCATGTGGGCCAGACCGACGTGCCCGCTCCGTGGATTGAAGAGGAGTCCGATTGAAATGTCCCGAGGCTACCAACCCGACGATCAACTCGATCCACGCGTCTCTTCCGACAGGCGAGAGCCCAGCACAAGCGACCCACGCAAAACCGATGACGTTCGTAAACAGGCATCGAACAATGCTTCGCAATCGCCCAGCCTGGAACCAGAGCGCCCGGGAACGCGCACTGCCGAAACTCGCACCGTCCACGAACTTCGTGGCCGGACCTACCGGCTCCGCCGCTCCGAAATCACAACAATGGCGGAGCTTGGGAAATTCCGTGCCGTAACTAATGAAGATCTATCGGAATTTGCTTATGGAAGTAATGACGACCGCATGAGACCCGACGTGGAAAATCTAGTCCGTCAGGGCCTCGTCGAAATGAAATCCATTCCTCACGAAGAAAGTGGTTCTCGCCAAGTGCTCACTCTTACCAAGAACGGGCATCGCTTTCTCACGCAAACCCAAAGTGCTGGCAAAGGACAGGCGCTTTATCACGGCTTCGCCAAACCTCGCGAAGCTCATCACGATGCCGACCTCTACCGGCTCTATCAAAAAGCGGCCGCAAAGATTGAAGATCAGGGAGGACGAAACCTTCGTGTCGTTCTCGACTACGAACTCAAGAAGCGCCTCTACCACGATCTCGCAAAGCTCAGAGAGAAACGCAATTCCGTGGACGGAAAACACTCCATCGCCGAAAAGCACGGGCTCCAGGTCGTTCGCGGAAAGATTCCCGTGCCTGACGTTCGCATCGAGTATGAAACGCATGATGGGGAACGCGCTCGCGTGGACCTCGAACTTGCTACCGGCCACTACCGCGGTAGAAATCTCTCTGAAAAAGTACGCGCTGGATTCTCCATTTACGCCCGTGCCGACGATGTTTCAAAACTCAGGAGAGTTTTGGATCAACGGGAATTGACGGCGGAGATTCTATCGCTATGAGAATGCCCCAGGAACAAGTCGAACGAATCGCCGCTCTCGGGTACACCGAACCAGAGGCGCGCTTCCTTTATTTGGTGGCGACGCATTCCGGCTACTTCACGCTACGCCAATTCAACACCTTTGCTGGCGTTCATCGTGGGAAGCGTTCGATGGCTTTCGCTCAGAAGCTGTTGAAACACGGCCACGCGACCATGCGCGATTACCTGGGCACGGGATCGGTCTTTCATCTCTTTTCGCGGCTCATCTACGGACCCATTGAAAAGGATAACGTCCGCAATCGTCGCCGCCACTCGTTCGACTACATTCGCACGCGTCTCGTGCAAATGGACTTTCTTCTTGAGAATCCGTCCCACGACTTTTTGGAGACGGAAAGCGATAAGATAAATTTCTTCTGCGAATTTCTTGCCGTTTCCAAGGACGCTCTCCCCGCGAAGGTTTATGAGGGTGGCGCTGGCAGCAATCCGACCGTCCGCTATTTCGTGGATAAGTTTCCGCTCTTTCTTGCGGCTCCTATCTCAGGTGCCTCGCCTGTGGTCACCTTCGGCTTTGTGGATTCCGGGGCGGGAAGCTTATGGAGTTTTGCCACACATCTCGCTGCGTATCAGGGACTTTTTGGGCACTTGAAGTCGTTTCGCCTTCTCTACATTGCGCCGCGAGCCACTGAGTTTCGCCGCGCCGAAGATCGCTTTCGCGCGAGCGTCAAGCAGCCGCTCGAATCCGACGTATCCGGCGAAATCCTCCGCTACTTCGAGATTCGCCGGAAGTGGGAAAAGCACGAGTACGTTGTACCGGTGACGGCCGATTTTGAGTTCCTGAACGAGGCGAGGCGGCGTTTTCATGGCGAGCGATTCGAGAGTCTTTACCAAGCCTGGTTCGCCGGCCGGATTGCGGAACGGGAGCTACGCCTCGAATTTTCTCAAATCACTCCGGAACGAACTGTTTTTTTCGATACCTATCTCGTCCGAAATGGGCGATCACCACTCGACGAAACACTCCGGAGCGGGGTGAACAAGGCATGAAAGACGCCGTTCACTCTGCCGTTCACGGTTCCGTTCACCTCTGCGGTGAACGGAAGTTGATGAGAATTCTGAGGTTGCACATGACGCGCCGATGGATTTTGGACACGGGCAAAACACAAAACTGGGCTGGAGCGACCCCACTTCGTTGCCACGGAAACCGTGGCGGTCGCTCCAGCCCATGTGTTTTGTCCGTGTCGAGTTAAGCCAAAGAGAAGGATGAAAAGAAGGAGAACTCATGTCGATCATCAACAAACCGCCCGAGATGGTGAAACGCGAATACGAATTGCAGGAGCCAATCGCGGTAGCCGTTGAAAAGTATGCGGCGTTCATTGCCAGCACGCCGGATCATGTCGTCAACTCCGCACTCAAGATGGTGCTTTGGAGGGACGCTGACTTCCGTCGCTGGCGCAAACAACAGCAGTCTAGTCCTGAACGGAAGGAAGGAACGACGACTGCAAAGGCTGCGCGAGCGTGATCCAAGGAATCCTCAACGCGAGAAACTTTCTCGCCTGCATACTCGCGGCGGTCACCGGAATGGCGCTCTATTTGCGAGCGCCGTTCCCTGACGCCAATCTCTTCCTTCACGTCATGGCGATTCGGGCGTCGTCCGCGTTTCTCTTTTTCAAGTACTCCTACATTCTCTTGCTCTACACCACACCGTACATAGTTTATTCCGTCCTGCTTTCGGGGGTCTACATTTTCGCCCTCAAAGCCACACGCAAAATCCGGGCAGGCAAATTGCCCCTTTACCCGGAGCCTGCAAAGAGGAATGAACTCTCGCTGGTCGTCGGCGAGCTGCACGATCCACGCAAACAAGTCCCGTCCGAAACTCCGAGCTGGCTAGTCCTTCCGGAGCGCGGACTCTTTACGGGTGTCGCCATCGTGGGCGCGGTTGGCTCGGGAAAAACGGCGGCGTGCATGTATCCGTTCGCCGAGCAGATTCTCGCGTTCAAAGCTGCCGACAAAAATCGTCGCATCGGCGGACTCATCCTTGAAGTCAAAGGCGACTTCTGCGGCAAAGTCCGGGACATCCTCACCCGGCATGGCCGCGCCGAGGACTACATCGAGATCAGCCTTGAATCCGAATACCGTTACAACCCTCTCCACAATGACCTTGATGCCTACGCGCTCGCCTACAACATCGCATCGCTTCTCAATAATCTCTTCGGGCGAGGGAAGGAACCCTTCTGGCAGCAGGCGTACACCAACCTCGTCAAGTTCATCATCCTGCTTCACAAAGTCGCTTTCGATTACGTGACGCTCTTTGATGTCTATGAATGCGCCATCAATCCGGACTTGCTCGAAAGCAAAATTAAAGAAGCAGAACGCCGGTTGATCGAGGCCGATTCCGTTCTGCTGTGGGAAGAAGAATATCTGAAGTATCCGAAGGACCTCGACCCATTCCACTTCCGGCTCGATACCGAATCCAAGCGGTACCGCGCGTCCCTCACTCCAGGTCTCGCCGCCGTGCTTAAAGCAAACGCTGTCCAATGGGAGGCAGAAAATGCCTCACGCAAGAACCCCGTTCCGGCTCAAAAGAAAGCGCAGCTCGAAGCCGTCAAGCGCTGGTTCTTTCACGATTGGCGAAGGATTGAGCCCAAGCTGCGCACTTCCATCGTCGAGGGCATTTCGGTATTTCTCTCGCTCTTCGACGACAACCCGGATGTGAAGCGCACGTTCTGTCCGCCCGCCGAGTGCTACGACCCTCACGCGAATTGTGATTTCAAATTCGGCAAACCGCTACCTTCGTTCTCGTGGCTGATAGACAGTGGAGCTGTATGCGGGCTGAACTTTCCCATTGGCATGAATCCCGGTCTGGCGAAAGCGATCGGGGTGATGATGAAACTCGACTTCGAGCGAGCCGTGCTCAACCGCGTGCCCGTGATGGAAAAGAACCCCGAGAGCTACTTCAGGCAGGTTCTTTTTCTTTGCGACGAATATCAGCATTTCGCCACCGTCGGCGAGAGTGAACCGACAGGCGATGAAAAGTTCTTCAGCCTCTCTCGCCAACCGAAATGTATTCCGATCATCGCCACGCAGAGCATCAGTTCGCTCAAGTCTGCGCTGCCAGGCGAATCGTGGCGCACCTTGCTGCAAACGTTTCGAACGAAAATCTTCCTGTCGCTTTCCGATGACTTCTCCGCGCGCACGGCCAGCGAGCTTTGCGGACGCGAGGACAGACTGAAGGCCAGCTACAACTTGTCCGAAAGCGGGCACGATGCTCAGGTCAGCCTGCTCACGGGAAAAGCCATGTCGCACAAAGCAAATATCACGGCCTCGAAAAGCTACAGCCCGCACCACGATCTTCGCTTCGACATGAAGGACTTCATGGAGCTGCGCAACGCGCAATCCGTAACCATTGCCTACGACGGCACGAACCCGATGCCGCCGACATTTTGCTACCTCAAGCCCTACTACAACGATGTCAACAAATCGTATTTCCGCCAGCTTGCGGACGGAGAACTGTAATGAATGGATTTGAAACCATCATCCCGTTTCTCAAGCCCATCGAACACCTGCTCCTCGACCCTTCGATCAGCGAAGTCATGGTCAACGACCCCGACCACATCTTTATTGAGAAGGACGGATTCGTCGAGCAGATAAAGGATATTCATCTGGGCGAGAAATCCCTGATGGTCGCCGTTAAGAACATTGCGCGGCGACTAGACGACGACATTTCGGAATCGAAACCGATCCTCGATTCGCGGCTTCCGGACGGGAGCCGCGTTGCGGCGGTCATTCCACCGTGCAGCGTGAACGGAATCACTCTCACAATCCGCAAATTCAATACGCGGCACTTCGGCATCGAAGACCTCGTACAAGCCGGGACAATGGAACGATGGCTCGCCAATCAACTGGAAACCTACGTCCTGGCTCGAAAAAACATTCTGATCGCTGGGTCTACTGGTTCAGGGAAAACTTCATTGCTCAATGTCCTCGGAAAATTCATCCCCGCCGATGAACGAATTCTCCTCATTGAAGACACGTCTGAAATTCACATGGGCCAGGACAACCTTGTCCGTTTCGAGGCGCGGCATCCGCAAAACGGCTTGCCTGCCGTCACCATTCGGGATCTTCTGAAAGCATCGCTTCGCCACCGGCCCGACCGTTTGATCTTGGGCGAAATTCGTGGCGGCGAAGCCTTCGATCTCTTGCAGCTTCTCAACACGGGACACTCGGGAAGCCTTTCCACTGTTCATGCCAGCTCGGCGCGGCAGGGGCTTGCGCGCTTCACGAGCTGCGTTTTGCAGAGTGGTGTGGACCTTCCTTATCGAGCCATCAAGACCAACGTAGGTGATTCCGTCAACGTTGTCGTGCATCTCGAACGTCGCCCGGGCCGGCGCTTTATTTCCGAAGTCGTGGAAATCCACGGCTACGATCCAGACAGGGACGAATATAACTACGGCTTGATATTCGAGTGCCAAAAGGAGCTTGTATGAATTCAACTGAAACAACCGCGCCGTTCAGGCCTTCCGCTTCGGAATACACTCTTGACAATTTCGAGCCCGCCGACCGGATTGCGATTCTCGTCCTGAATCGGGACTCTGCCGACACCACCCAGCGCATCACCAGCGCACAGAAAGTCGCGAGCCCCGAATTCCAGTCGTGGCTTCGCTACAAAAACGCGAACGGCTGGGATATCTACGTAGGAATGAACCCGCTCAAGAGCGATGCATGGACGCGGACCAAGGAGGACATTGAGTCCATCAAGCACGTCTACATCGACCTAGATCACGGCGGCCCGGAAGCACTCGACGCTATCGAGAATTCCAGCATTGTCCCCAAACCGAACTACGTGCTGAATAGTTCGCCGGAAAAACATCAAGTCGTCTGGAAAGTCGAAGGCATGAATCTCGAAGAGGCAGAAGGTCTCTTGCACGCGATGGTGCAGGAGTTCGGTGGGGATCCTGCGGCTACCGATGCAAATCGTGTTTTGCGAGTACCCGGTTTCGCCAACAAGAAGTATGAAACAAACTTCTACGTCGAGGCCCGCAGAGAGTCCACGGAAACGTACCACCTCCGCGACTTCAAACTACACATCGATTCCCAGGACTCGCCACGACATAGCTACGACAACCGCGTCAAACGCGAGTCCACTCCGCGGGTAAGCCTAAGCCAATCCGAACACGACTGGGCTTTCGCCAAACGCGCCCTCGCACGCGGCGACGACCCCGAAGTAGTCATCCAGCGCATCGCTGATTACAGGGCGTACGACAAAAACGATCCGAATTATTACGCACAGCACACCGTCATGAAAGCCAAAGCGGCACTCGATTCGGCGGTGACAAAAACTCCGAATGAAACGGGGTCGAAGAGCGAACCGATTGCAATTGCGCCGGAGCACTGACCGACTCGCACGACGCGTGAAAAACGATGAAGGCAAAACCCTTGACGGAAAGTGTTATTCTGCTGTCGCAAGGGCAACGACTTGATGGGCAAGGAGAAAGCATGGCCCGTCGTCGTTACCAGAGAGGGTATCTGTATTTGCGAGGCAAGAAAACTTCCGTGTGGGTAGGACGCTGGCGTGAAGATGTCATGCGTTCTGACGGTTTGGTGCAGCGGATAAGGCGGTCTTTCGTGATCGGGACGAGAACGGAAATTCCAACGCGAAGGCTCGCGGAGAGGCGCTTTGAAACGATGCTTTCCCGCGTGAACTCGCCAAGCTATCGTCCAGGCCGGGTCGCAACGTTCGCTGAATTTGCCGATAGATGGAGAACGGAAGTTTTGATCCATCGCAAGCCGTCAGGAGCGAGAGCGGCCGAATCACACTTGAGGTGCCACATCTTGCCTCTTCTCGGAAAAGTGAAACTCGAAGACTTAGGATTGGAGGTGCAGCAGACATTTGTGACTCGATTGGCGGAAACGGTATCGAGCAAGAGCGCCGCGAATGTCACAGGGACTTTGTCGGTGATTTTATCCACAGCCAAAAACTGGGGATACATCTGCGAACCGGTCGATTTTGGGAAGCTTGTAATGCCTTCGGAGGGAGTGAAGGAAGCAGCTCGATTCTTCACTGCGGACGAGGCGAAGCTAATCATCGCTGCGGCAGGGCAGCCCTTTCGCACCATATTCGCAATCGCTGCAATGACTGGGATGCGAGTTGGAGAACTACTGGCACTGCAAACAATTGACCTGGATTTCGAACGAAAGATGATCCACGTTCGCCGATCCGTATGGCAAGGTCAAATCCAGACTGTTAAAAGCAAGGCCAGCAGGGCTCCCGTTCCGATGCCAGACGCGCTGTCCGTCATCATCAAGTTGTACCTTGAGTCGTGGCAGCCGAATCCGGCGAAACTCCTGTTTCTAAATCGGCGAGGTAGGCCCTATAGCGCAAACAAGGTTGTTCAGAAAGCGCTATGGCCATTGCTCAAAAAACTGAACATTCCAAAATGCGGCTTGCATGCGTTTCGTCACATGCATTCGAGTCTACTTTTGGAAACCGGTGCGTCGCCAGCCGTAACCCAAGCTCAACTGCGTCATTCCGATGCCCGGATCACGCTTGGAGTTTATGGGCACGTCATTGGCGATTCGCAACGTACCGCAGTCGAGAAGGTGGCGAACCTTTTGGCCCCAAGTGGCCCCAAATCTGAGTTCTCGGGTGAATTGATTCAATGACTTGGCGAGTGGGGAACTGATTTCGATCCCCACCGCCCCTACCAAAGGTTTTTGGTTTCAATCTCTTGGGTCGCTGCCGTCTCGCCAATTGGAACACCGTTGCTGACTGACGTTCCGCTCTGAGTAGAAGAAGGTCGGCGATTTCAAAGATTTGCAGCATTTGCGAAGAAGTCTCACAGGTGCCAACGGGGACGAGAATCCCCACCGCCTTCAGTAAGTAAAAATGGAGGAGGGCGCCGGCCTCGTGGGTAGCTCTCTGCTTATATCTAGCGACATACAACCTCTCTGGATCGCGGTAACCGCAAAGGTTGCGATGGTGTAGTGGCCAACTTTTCCCCAACTGTAGTGGAGCGAGATATTCCAATCGCGAATGAGTTCTACTTCGAGCTCACGGCATACATTGCTCAAACACGTGGCAAGAGAATAGGTAGAGAGGGACTGCGTCTTGCCGTCGACAAACTTGTGGTGACCCCAATGCAGCGCAATCGGGCGAAGGTCAATTTTCTGATCCTCGGATTCCGAATCACCTGATTTTTTACCTCTCTTAGAGAGGCCACGCTTTGCTTGGGCATCGTCATCGTCACGTGGCGTCTCCAGCAGCCATAGAGTTCCGCTGTCGCCGTGCTGTACGCTGAGATTTTTTCCGTTGCGCCCACTGATGAGAAAGTCGCTGACGTAGTCCCTGCCTCCGACAGACTTGTATCGATAAAACAATGCTCGAATTTCGCCTTCCATGCGACCGGTGACAGCGCCGTATACGACCACTTTACCGATTAGGGAAATATCCTTACGATTGATGATTGAGTGTTTGGCAACGAGGTTTAGATCAATATTTTGCGTGTTGAGGTCGTAAAGTTCGCCGAACTCTCCAAGTTGGACGACATCCGTCTTCCATCGGTTCAGGTCGTCAATTTCGACAAGCCGGACATCACAATTTACGAAGACGTTGCTGGAGCCCCAGCTGTCGTAAAGACGGCCGAAGGAGAGTTTGCCCAAAGTCCTAACTGAGGCGACGCCGATGCGGCGTTGGTCAGCGCCGAAACGAGAATAAAATGGCTCTCCTCCGTCGCCGGTGACGTGCTTGTTCGTAAGTGCATAATCTCGGTGGCCATCGGCTACGACACACCCTACGGTCGCGATCCAATCGATGCCTTGCGAGTGCATCAGCAACGGAAAGCCGACTTAGCATCATTGACTTGCTCTAATATCGAACCGGTTAATTCCGAGGTGGGATCATCCGTCCGTAAGCTCGAGAGTGCTAACCCTCCTGCTCAAATCGCAGTTTATAAGCCGATCTGATGACACCTCAGTCATGCGTGGCACGGACATTAGCGGGGTCATATGAGGTTCGTTACCGTTCAATGCCAGTTTACGGTGTGGTCACGACGATGGCGCTGCACGGTTTTTGGCTGGTTCTTCTGTAAGAGTGGGCCAGTGAGGAATCGAAATAGATGGAGTCGCCGGATGCAAGCGTGTGTATTTCGGTGGCGATGTGCAGTTCCAGTTTACCGCGGAGCACGGATAAAAACTCAATACCGGGATGCTGATGGGCGCGGGCCTTACCGGGTTCCAGGGGCTGGAATTCAGCGTAGTACGCGTTGATTTTCCTCTCTACGGCTGCGAAATCAAGAGATTCAAAATAAAACGAGACGTCGCGTCCATCAGCGCGCTCGGGGAACCGTTTACGCTCGGCACGACGCACGATGGCCAGGACATGGCGCTTTTTCTCATCGGAAAAAAAATATTCCAGGCCAACACTGAACACCAAAGAAATCCTCAAAAGAGTCGGTAACGTGGGGAAAAGTTTGCCGCGTTCCACCTTGGAGAGCATCGCCGCTGATAATCCGGTGTGACGTCCTAACTCCACTAAGCCCATCTTCTTTCTCAGCCGCAAGCCTCTTAACTTTTCTCCGATGGCGTAACTCTTTAATCCCTTAGCCAGAGTCTCTGAAAGCAAGGAAATCCTCCGAATTTAATCAGCAAGCAAAAAAGCGCCAGGCATTTAACTGCCGCTTACATGACTTTTATTGTCAGCTGTATTTTCCTTGCTGTCAAACTTTTGTTCTCTATAGTTAAAGGTGTGGCAAACGAAATTAAATACATTAGGAGGAAACTGATAATGAAAAAACTAGATGTTCTTGCGGCGGTACTCGTAGTGATCGGCGCACTCAACTGGGGCATGGTGGCCATCGCGCATTTCGATTTGGTGGCTACCCTTTTCGGTATGAAGTTCGGCGAGGTATCCACGCTCAGCGCGATCGTTTATGGATTGGTTGGACTCGCAGGTTTGTATCAAGGCGTGAGCTTCAAAGCTATTCAACACCGGTGGCACGTTTTGCCGTCACTCCAGCATTCCCGGTGAGGTCCAGCGCTCCAACTGTCTTGGCGCAGGAAACGCAACAAAATTTCAGAAACGAAACAAATCGAGGAGACAAAAAATGCTGAAAAGTTCAAAACAGAGTGTAAGAGGAACATTCATTACCGCTGTTATCGGGGTAACTTTGTCGTTGTCGCTGGGAGCATTTGCAAGTCCCAACGCGGCCCCGACTAAAGACATAGTTGACACCGCAGTGGCGGCAGGCTCGTTCAAAACTTTGACCGCAGCGCTGCAGGCGGCGGGTCTTGTGGATACTCTGAAGGGCAATGGCCCTTTCACGGTCTTTGCTCCCACGGATGATGCATTCGCAAAATTGCCTGCAGGGACGACAGAAGATCTGTTGAAGCCGGAGAACAAGGAAAAGCTTGTCGCGATCCTGACCTACCACGTGGTAGCGGGAATGGATCTGGCGTCTCAAGTAACCAAAATGAGCTCGGCTAAGACAGTAAACGGTCAGTCTCTCGCTATCAGCGTCAACGGTGACACGGTAATGGTCGACAACGCCAAAGTGATCAAGACAGACATCCTATGCAGTAACGGGGTCATTCACGTGATCGACTCAGTTGTTCTGCCAAAGTAGACCCTCAAGGTGTTTCAGCGGGCCCTGTTCATCATCTGAACAGGGCCTCTTCTTCTTTGGCGATGTGTCGAGGTTGATGATGTTTGAGGGACAAGCACCAGCGAAAAATCAAAGGAAATGAAATCGGACGAGAAATGGGCGTGGTGTTGGAAGCTGAAATTCAGCAGCACCGAAGCGTGTCATTGCCAGTGACGGACGAAGCGAAGACGGTCAATCTGGCGGTTGAACACCTGATCTTGTTTAGACGACTAAAGGAATAGTGTTTTGAACTCAGTTCCCAAAATTCGCATTAGGACTGGCAACTCCTTGCCAGTCCTGCCAGACGGAGATTTTATCCTGTACTGGATGATCGCCTCCCGCAGGGTGAACTGGAATTTTGCGTTGGACCGAGCTGTGGAGTGGACCGGGAAGCTGCATAAGCCGTTGGTCGTCTTGGAAGCGTTGCGCTGCGGATATCCCTGGGCGAGCGATCGGATACACCGTTTCGTACTCGATGGAATGGCCGAGAATGCCTGCTCCCTACACAAGCTTCACTGAATCTTTTGCGCAAACGAATTTTCCAGCCACTTAACTACCGTTACTTGAAGTGCGATGCGATGATCCGCGTAAGAATGGTCTGTTTGCATCTCTGCCTCTGAAACATTTGGATTCCCAGCTTTTCTTAGTGCTTGAGCCATTGCTTTGTTATCGTCCACATTGCGATCAATGGCTTCGGTTATAAGAATAGGGCGGCCCTTTAAGGCCTGTGCAAATTTCATATAATCCCAGTTCTCGCTATTTTGGCGAGCTTCGGCCACAAGCCCATCTGACGTTGTGCCCGACAGACGGGGAACGGCAGTAGCGAATGTTGGCAAGCGTTCCTTTGCAGAAGGTCTCGCCATACTCGCGCCGACATTCCAGGCAGAGATCATCGCAACGCCAAGAATTTGCGAATCATTAGCTGCTGCGTAAGCGACCATAAATCCGCCCATGCTATGACCGATTAGAACAATTCTTTTGGGATCGGTCCGATATTTTTTTACATTTTCTGCTTCTCGCAAAAACTGAATCGCAGATTGAGTGTCCTCTATAGAGTTGGCGAACGAAAAAGTACCTTGACTACCCCAAGAGCCACGATAGTGCGGGACTAAAACATTCCAACCGTCGCGTCTGATGGCATAAGCGAGGTCCATGTTCTGTTCATTACCCGGGAAACCGTGCATTAGGAGGACAACTGGGTTAGGCCCACGTCCCGACGCTAAATAAAATACTGCGTTGAGCCTTGCGCCATGACTTGGAATATCAGGCGCCTCCGTAGACGCGGGAAATTCTTTGTCGGGAGGTGGGTCCTGAGCGATTGCAGGAATCTGCTGGGCGGATAAAGCCGTCATACTCGCAAAAAGAGTAAGAGTCGCAGTGAAAACGAGGCTCGTCCGGATTTGCATGATGCAATCTGACAAATGGGGGCTTGATTTGTACAGGCCTCGGAGGTCAACAGTGAAGCCCGTTCAAACCGACTTCCATGATAGGTCTTTGTCAAGAGGGCAAACGCTCTCCCGACGCGCTTTGGAGGAGCGCGGGTGTAAATCCTTTCTGATTCTTCGCCGCGTGTGTTGGCTTCTCAGCCGTGGTTCCTATTC
>Ga0185299_10002525_pt1 | contig 27767 bp, 29 predicted proteins | sample PaiPotPPA55metaG_FD_128002 | JGI IMG/M metagenome (GOLD analysis project Ga0185299, IMG submission 128002) | Iron sulfur acid spring bacterial and archeal communities from Banff, Canada, to study Microbial Dark Matter (Phase II) - Paint Pots PPA... ...
CGGCCGAGATAGCCGGGATGAGTGACCGGACGATGCGTCGGATGCGGCAGCGTTACCAGGAGTTCGGCTATACCGGACTGTTCGACCAGCGACGGGGCCAGCGGAGTATCCATCGGATGGATGTGTTGCAAACCTGAAAGCAGGCGCGAGCAAAACCCGAGGGTGGTTTCCATCACACGGCGGCTTGCAACCCGAAGAGACCTTCCACGAATCGGATCTGCTCAACAATGGCTCCCTTCGGCAACCACCTCACTTGACCTTTCCGAATCATGCGCGCTGTTTCAATTCCTTGGATCGTCCTCCACGCACCATCAAAGGATCGGTATCCCTGGCTGGCTCGAACTCGACGTTTGATGGAACGATGGTCCTGCTCCACGATGTTGTTCAGGTACTGCACGGGCCTGCACCGGCACCGGCGGCCAAGCTCTCGACTCACTTTGAGTTCGGCAATGACCTTAGGATACGAAGGGTTTCCATCTACGTTGATCACACGTGGGCGCGGATGTCCAGGAGTCCGCAAGGCTTTCCGGAAGAACTGCTTGGCTGCGATGGCATCTCGATTCGGTGAGAGAAAGAAATCGATGCTGTTTCCCTCGGAATCGACCGCGCGATATAAATAGGTCCACTTACCGGCAACGCGCAGATACGTCTCATCCACTCGCCAGGATCCGTTGGTCCGTCGAAGCTCACGGCGACAGCGCTGGCTCAGTTCTGGGGCGTAGCGCTGGACCCATCTCCAAATCGTGACATGGTCGACCGACAGATTCCGCTCCGCCATCATCTCTTTGAGATCTCGATAACTCAGTGCGAAACGGAGATACCAGCGGACGCACAAGAGGATAATCTCGGCTTCGAAATGTCGTCCTTTGAACAGCACCGGCCGCCTCTGTCGCATGGCTTCCAAGGGTATCAGACCGAACCAACCAGATTTGCAACACATCCGCCGGATTGCCCGATCAGTTTGGCGTTGCGCAGTACCAAATCCGCCGGCTACGCGCTCAGCAAACCCGTGGACAGGGACAAAACAAGACAGGACCAGCTTAAGTTTTGTATCTTGAAGAGCATAGATGCTTGGATTCGCCTCATTATGTCGTGCTTGACAAGTCTGAAGGAAATGCGGATTCGTAACGAAAAAGGTGGGCCACGTGTCTAGCATACGAGCCATGAGTTCGCCAATCTGCCCTCGCTGCGGCCGGAACGATGTCAGACAGTCGGGCCGGCGCGGTATTGGTGACGGGCTCATGGCATTGATCGGACTGGCGCCTTATCGCTGCCGCGCCTGCCGGAACCGTTTCTATCGCATCCCCATTGGTAACGGCAACAAACTCCAGGCCGATGAGCCGGTCGTCGTTCAATCCGTTTTCCCGGAGCCTGCTCATCCCCCCAGCACCTGGCCGCTAACCGACCATCCGCTGGCGTTTATCCCGATAGCCCATTCACTGTTGATAGTGAGTGGCGATCCGGCTATCCGAAGGCTGCTCTGTAAGTTTCTCGGGCGACCTGGATACCACACTCATCAGCTTGACGATGTCGCACACCTTCCCTCCGAACTGGAGGCCAGAAAAGTGGATTTGCTCATCGTCGATCTGGACGAGCCTGAGCAAGAAGGACTAGAGACTGTGTCAGGGCTCCGAAGCAAGTACCCGAACTTAAAGATCATTGCGCTATCGGGGCTGTGCGTCGCGTCTGTGCCCGGGTCCATTGTCCTGCCTAAACCTTTCCGTCGGGAGGTGCTACTGGAAAGCGTCCAGAATGCGCTAGTCGAAGCGGCTGATAGGCGGCTGCCCGTCATCTGAAAGGCGGGCCCTAAGCCGCATCCCTGGCGGAGTGCTGACGAATCGCCCGACGCAACCGATCGCACTTCCGTTCGGCAATTTCAGCGAACTCTAAAAGTAGTTCCCGTTCGAGCTTAGACAGGATTCTGGAGGCGGCTTTGAGATAATTAACCAGCCTACGGCGTTCTGCAACCGCCTTTTTGTACTCACTAAGCAGGCGCTGCTTCTTTGCGTGCGAGGCTTTTACTTTCCGCGCCATCTAGCTGATTAGACGCCAGATCGCTTCTGAAGGATGCTAAGATAATCCTGGGCCGCGCGGGAAAGTGGAGTGGTGCGAATAACTTCCCGGCCTAGTTTGGTTTAGCGTGACACAAAACTGGCGCTGTCAGCGTCTAAGAGGCGAAGTGGAAAATCCCCCGATCCCTGTGAAGATATTACTGGTCGACGATAATCCCGGCGACATCGAGCTGACTAAGGTGGCTCTGCGGGATGCGAAGATCATGAACGAAATACATGTCGCCAGGGATGGGGCAGAGGCACTGGCTTTCTTGCGGTGTCAGGGCGAGTTCGCCGATGCGCCGCGGCCCGATCTGGTGCTCCTTGATTTGAAGATGCCGAAAGTGGATGGCTTCCAGGTATTGGCTGAAATGAAGGCGGAGCCGGAACTGCGAAGCATTCCGGTGATCGTGATGAGCAGCAGCGACGCGGAGAAAGATCTGGTCCGCGCATACGATGCGCAAGTCTCGGCCTATCTGGTTAAGCCTTCCAACTTTGACGAATACTTCAATGCGATTCGAGCGGTGAAGGAGTTATGGTTCCATGTCGTAGCGCTACCGCCCAAGACGCGGTCCGCCGCGAATTGAGACCCGTCTACTAATCCGTAGCCGCGGCGTGTGCCCTCTTTGCCATCGCAGGCATGCCGATAGAGCGCAAAACCTCAGCCTGGATTGGCGCGCTGTATTGGTTGATGGCGATTGCTCCATAGTCTGGTCCGCACACGGTCCGCGACGGACGTTTTCCAGCCTGGGTTGCGACGAGTTGCGCTATCGCGTCGCCGACGTCCTGCGTACTCGGGCTCTGCGCAGAAGCGAAGAACTTCGAAAAGGTATCGGAGAAGACCTCGCGGATCTGGGCGATGCTTCCATAAGCTTCGGCGCGCGAGCGATCGGCCGGTTCCGGGCTGTTGGCGAGCAGGCGCGACGGGAACGGGCCCGGTTCCACGATCACCGATTCCACGCCGAGCCCGCTCAACTCCAAGTGCAGGACTTCGGCGTAAGCTTCCAGAGCGAATTTGCTGGCGCAGTAGACGCCGCACGCCGGAAACAGCACCCGGCCCACAACCGAGGTAACGTGAATGATCAGCCCTTGTCCGCGCTGGCGCATATGTGGAAGCACGGCCCGGCATAGCCGCACGGGGCCGAGAAAATTCACGTCCATGGTCTGTTGCACCTGAGCTTCCGTAAAGGCTTCGGTGATGCCAATCGGCATGTGCCCGGCGTTGTTGACCAGAACGTCCAACCGCCCGGCTTCGTCGATGACGGTTTCGACCGCATGGCTTACCGATTTCGGCTTGGTCACATCGAGATCGATCACGCGAGCCGGGAGCTTTGCCAGAGCTTCGGCCGCGTCGCGGTTTCGGGATGCGGTCTCGCGCATCGAGGCGTAGACGGAGTGTCCGGCGCGCGCCAAAGTTTCCGCGGCCAGACGGCCGATTCCGGAACTTGTGCCAGTAATCAGGATGACTTGTGCGTTAGGGTGGTCGGACATGGCATCCATTCTACTCCGCTACAGAAATCGATTGGAGGCCTGAACCGCGCATTTTTAGGCTTTGTATTTTGGCAGAAGCTTCCCAACGTTTTCGCTGAAGATCACCTGCAGCTCGCGGGCGTTAAATACGCCGGATTCTTGCAGAAGTCTGTGCTGCTCGGCCGAATTGATAAACGGGAAGTCGGTGCCGAAGAAGATTTGCGACAACGGGACCATTTTTCGCAGCGCGCCCAAGGTCACCGGATTGGTTGATCCGGCGGTGTCGTAATAGAACTTCTGGAGGTCGGTTAGGCGCGGGAAGGCGAGGGCGCACCGGTCCGCATGGCGCCGCCGTCTTCCAGATAAGTCGTGCTGGCTCCGGCGATCCGCCCCACTACTCCGGTGGTCGCGCCGCTCGCGTGAGAAAAGATAAATCGTACTTCCGGATATTTCGTGGTGGTGTTGTTGGCCAGCAAGCTCATGATCCTCCGCGTCGTATCCATCGGGTATTCGATGGTCGCGCCGTTGACGCCCGGAAGACTGTCGTGGCAGCAAGCGGGATCTTTAGGATGGGTATATACCACAGCTTTCCGCCGGTTCAGCTCCTCGTAAATCGGCGCGAGCGCGGGATCGCCAAGATACCGGTCACCGTAAAGGGCTTTACCGCCCCAATTGGTGAACATGTAAACGCCGTCGGCTTTCAGCGTGTCGAACCCATATTCGATTTCGCGCAGGCTGCCATCGATATCAGGTTGCGGCAACATGGTGAAGATGCCGAAGCGGCCGGGATAATCGGACACCAGCTTCGCGGCGTAGTCATTACACTCGCGGGCGAGACGCAGCGTCGCGGTTAGTTCGCCGAACCAGATGCCCGGACCGATGATGGAGCATAAGGCGATGTTGTTGCCCGCCTTGTCCATGTCTTCGATGCCCTCGGCGCCGATTTGTTGGGAAACTCCCGCACCTTATTCTCGGTCAGGAATTTGACATACGCCGGCGCGGTAAGGTGATGATGCACATTGATCACGCGCGGCTTGGCGGAAGCGGGCTGGGCGTCGGAAGGTGTTCGCGAAAGGAGCGCTCCTGTGCCGAGCGCCGCGACACCGTGGAGAAAATTCCGCCGCGATAGCGATGCACCGATGCCTGGCATTGGCTACGTTTTATAGCGCGGCAAAATACGCTCAGCATTGCCCCGATTGATGGCCCGCAGCTCTTCGGCCGAGAATACTTTGTCAGTCATCAGACCTTGCGACGTTTCCGCTGCGTTACGGTACCAATAGTCGGTTCCATACACGATTTGCGACACTGGGACCACGGTCCGCAGCGCGCGCATGGCAACCGGATTCGTTGACTGCGCGGTGTCGAAATACATTTTTCGTAGCTCGTAGAGCACGCCTTTTGGCGCATTCGCGGGCGGAGTTTCCCCTTGTCCCTTGGTCACGATGCCGGGCTCGATTTCCGTCCTGGTTCCCGACACGAAGCGTTCGATAACGAACGGCATCATTCCGCCCGCATGGGAAAAAATCCATGTGATATCCGGAAAGCGCGTGGTTGAGCCGCTCAAGATCAGACTGGCGATGGTGCGCGTCGTGTCCGCGCCATATTCGATCACGGTGTCGGGCACGTCCTTGACGAGATTCATGCAGCACGCGCCTTCAATGGGATGGACATAGACCACTGTTTTTCGACGATTCAGCTCCTCATAGATAGGATCAAAAGACGCGTCGCCCAACCATTTGTCCCGATAGTTTGAGTACAAACCGATGCCGTCTGCCTTCAGAGTGTCGAGCGAGTACTCGGCTTCCCGAAGCGCGCCGTCTGTGTTGGTCATCGGGATGGAGGCGAAACTGCCGAAGCGGCCCGGGTGATCGAAGCGCAGCTTGGCCGCGGCGTCGTTACATTCGCGAGATACTTTTCGCACTTCCTCTACGCTGCCAAACCAGAAGCCTGGCGTAGTGATCGAAAGGATGGCCGTGGCGGTGCCATTCTTGTCCATGTCGTCTAGATCTTCTTCGAGTTTCCAGTCGGGCAACGCGGAGCCCAGGCCCGCGCCTCCCCGGCCGGTGCCACGCCCGCCCCCACCGCCCCGGCCAAATCCACCAACTCCCGGATGTGCGGCCGTAAAAGCCAGGTATTCGGCGGGTGTGTAAAGTGATGGTGCACGTCGATTCGCCGCACAGAATCGCCGGATCGCTGCGCCGCAGACTTCGCCCAAGGGATCAGTGCGCCCGCGCCAAATGCCGCGATTCCTGTGAGAAGGTCGCGCCGAGAGGTCTGGTCTTTGCGCAAGCCGCTGACTAACTTGGGAGCGTCCATGGGCGGAGTATGGACGAACGGCCAGCAGGATGTCAACAGGCCTGAATCCGGCAGTACTGCGGCTGCCACATGGCATCCTGCACTTGCTGGACGATGTCGAAGAATTCGATTCCGGCCAAGTCCTCGGCCACGGCTGCTTCGGCCACCGCTACGGCGACTGTGGCCGACACACTGCGCAAATCGTCCACCTGCGGCAGCAGTGACGCGCCGGGCTGGCGCACCGTCACCAGGCTGGACACGGCACTCGCGGCGGCGGCGAACATACCGTCGCTGATCCGGCGGGCTTTGGAGACAACCGCCCCGAGACATAGGCCCGGGTACAGCATGGCATTATTCATGTGGCCGATGACGTAGGTCACTCCTCTATGAGTGACCGGCGCGAAGGGACTGCCAGTGGCGATCAACGCCCGCCCATCGGTCCAGACGATCAGGTTGGACGGCGTCGCCTCAGCGCGCGCGGTGGGATAGGAAAGCGCGAAAATGATGGGTCGCTGGGTATGCGCGGCCATGTCCCGAACGATCGCTTCGGTGAAGCTGCCGGCGACGGAAGAAGCGCCGATCAGCATGGTCGGTTTCACGCGGTGCACCACCTCGGCCAGGCTCACGCCAGTGCCATCGCCGTCATGCTTCCAGGCCTTGCTTTCGGCGGCGGGGCGTGCATAGGCGGTCTGATAATCGCGCAAGCCGCTCATGCCGGCGATAAGCAAACCGTGCCGGTCCACGCACCAGAAGCGGCTGGCGGCATCCTCTTTGGATAAACCCTCACGCATCATGGCGTCGCGAATCTGGTCGGCGATTCCCATCCCGGCCGTGCCGGCTCCGAAGATAACTATGCGCTGGTTGCGCAGCGGCGCACCGCACACCCGGGCAGCGGAGATGGCGGCTGCCAGCGTGATTGCGCCGGTACCCTGCATGTCGTCGTTGAAGGTCGAGATCCGGTCGCGGTATTTATCGAGGATGCGCCGTCCGTTGCCGGGCGCGAAGTCCTCCCACTGCAGCAGGGCGTTGGGGAACAGCTTAGTCACGGCCTGGACGTAAGCGTCGATGAAGGCATCGTAGCGCTCGCCGCGGATGCGTGCATGCCGATTGCCGATATACATGGGATCGCTCAGCAGGCTTTCCCGGTTGGTGCCGACATCCAGCATCACCGGGATCACGCGCGTCGGATCGATTCCGCCGGCCGCCGTGTAAATGGCCAGCTTGCCAATCGACACCTCGATGCCGCCCACACCCCAATCGCCGATGCCCAGGATCTGCTCGGCATCGGTGGCCAGGATCAGGTCGATGTCGTCAGGGCCGGCGCCGAGGTTGTCAAACGCCTCCTCGATTCCGTCAGCATGATCGATCGACAGATACACGCCGCGCGGGCGCCGGCACTCATGATGGTATTGCTCCATCGCCATCCCGACGGTGAGATCGTTGACGATCGGGATCATTTCCCGCAGGTGCTCTGAAAACAACCGGTAGAACAGCACCTCATTGCGGTCGTGCAGGGCGGTGAGGTAGACGTTCTTGCTCAACGCATCCGGCAGCCGCTCGTATTGGATGTAGGCGCGCTTGACCTGGCCTTCCAGCGTACTAATGTCGGGCGGAAGCAGGCCGTTGAGGCCTAAAACTTTTCGTTCACCCGCCGTAAAGGCGGTCCCCTTGTTCAACAGCGGCGAATTGAGCACCGCCAGTCCGCGAGCCTTGGTCTGGTGGCACCCGTTCCCGTTCGGCTCGGGCCTGGTCACAGGCGTCAGCAGCGGGATGACTCTCTGTCGCATGTTGTTACCTTTTCTGTTTGATCTCTATTGTCTCAGGCGGCGCGCTGGGGATTGGCCGCGCCGCCTGACAGAATCACAAGCTCCTAACTAGACGCGTTTTGCTACTACATGGATGGCGAAGGCCGCGCTTAGCGCCAGCAATCCGAACAGCCCGATGAGCGGGAACGGACTGGCGGTCTTCGGCAGCTCTGCTGGCTCGGCCACCGTCGATGCGACTTCAGCGGGCGGCGGAGTAACCACTTCGGCCACTTGCACTGCTTCTCCCGTGGGCTGGATGGCCATGATGGGCGCCTGCTTCAACTGCACGACTACCGGCTCGTCGGCCGTTACGATGGGTGCGGCCACTTCCAAGGGAATCTCGACTTCGGTGAAGAGCACGGGCGTGTTGGTGGCCTTGGCAAGCTCTATGGCTTTAGCCTTGGGATAGACGAATTCCTCGCCCCAATTTCTGCCGGGATAAAACCAGGCCCGCAGCGCTTCTGGCTCGCCAGCCGGTCTTTCTCTAAAGGTCATGACGGTTTTATCGGTCGCCTTGAGGCGAAAGTTTGGGATGGCCAGGATCGTCGCGTACACTGTCAATTCGTCCTGGCTGAAAATCTGTACGATGTGGCGGTCCGACTGCGAATCCAAGATCTTGAACACATAGGTGCCGGCCGGCAAGACGCCCCATCCGGCCAAGTGAACCCCTGGAATCTCGACCGGAGCGCTGAAGGTGATTACGGTCTTCCGGTTCCACTCGTCCGCTCGCGCGCTGGGTGCGAAGATGACGCTGGCCAGCGCAAAACTGCATACTGTCGCTACTGTTTGAAAACGATTCATTTAGTATTTCTCCTCTTGTGCTACGCGTGAACGAAGGCATTTCGGGGTCCGTAAGCACCAAAGCACCGTTAGTCTTTATGTGTCCACGCCGGGGCGATCACCTGGCGCCTACGTAATCCTTTTGGAAACTGACCGTAAGGGGTCATGTGGCCGAATATGGTCACATCGGGTTCGCCGCCGCGCGAATGCTTCCAGGCGGCCCCGTTTGCAACCACAGCCTTAACATGAATCCCCGGTCTTGGCCACTGATTTGCTTGCTGGTGTCTCCGCCGGATCGGAGGAGACGGCAGCGAGGCTTCCTCGAAAGAAGAAGCCTCGCGGTTCATCGCCGCATTCAATCGATGGTGTCGTCTGGCATTGTCTTTAGCGCGAGAAAGGAAGGATCAGCATGCTGCTCCTCATTATCATTTTGTTGTTGGTTTTCGGAGGCGGTGGAGGCTATTACGGCTATGGCCGCTGGGGTTCCCGAGGTGGCGCGGGCATCGGTTTAGGAACCATATTATTGATTCTCCTCATAGCCTACATGTTGGGAGTTTTCCACTAAAGCCGAAAGGTTATGGGCGTACTAGTGCCTGTGTCTCATTTTTTCTTGGGTTCGAAAACAACACGCGCGGGTGTATACTATACGTGGTTTAATTTCGGCCCCAATCGGAGGATTGCGATATGAAAGTTCACGGCAGCTGTTTAGTAACTCTTTCGTTTTTACCGCTGAGCGCTTATGCCAAAATGCGACGAAGATTGCTTTGGTTGGTGACGGTTGCAGCGGCTGTTGCGCCTGCCTTCGGAAGTCCGATTTTGTCAATTCCATCGCCTGCCAGCTCTTTCGGGCTTTTGGGCGGCGCTCCCAACGGTGTTTCGAATACCGGGAGTTCCGTGGTCACGGGCAATGTCGGGGGTACGACTACGGTTTCGGGTTTTCCCCCGGGAACCGCAAGTGGTTTCGTCTGTACACCGACGAGCGCCTCTCCGTGCACGTCCGTGAACAACACGGAAGTGACAACGGCATTCAACCAGATTTTCGGCTCCGGAGGCACGTTCAGCGTGGGAGAGGGGCTGACGTCCTCGGGATCGTTTACAACCGCGACCAGCCAAACGTTCATGGGAAACACGGTCTACGCATCTTCAGGCACCATTTCGACGATCACAGGCACCAATTTAATCTTCAATGCCCAGAGTAATCCCAATGCGGTTTTCGTTATCCAAGTTGACGGGGACTTCGTAGTGAACGGCGCGATGACCTTCACGCTGCAGAACGGAGCGCAAGCGGATAACATTTTCTGGGTGGTTAAGGACGCCGCCACGATCAGCGTCGGAACCTCCGGACCGATCGTCTTCGATGGAGACATCCTAGCGGGAACGAGCTTCACCATGTCCGCCGCGTCGGGGGGGAGTGGAACGCTTGCGGGCACGATCAACGGCTGTGTGTTTTCACAGAACACGAACACGTTGGCCGGCCAAACCATCGTCGGCGGTTGTTCCGCCACCAGTTCCAGCAGCGTTCCCGAGCCGGGGTCCGCGGGACTGGCGAGTCTCGGGGGTCTGCTGGGCCTCTTGGCGTGGCGAAAATTCCGGCCAATTTCTCTGTGACGCTGGCTGTGCCGCAACCTGCGAGTCGGCGCCGCAGGTACTACAAGGACGACCAGCACGGTTGTTGCGGGCGGACGGCCAATCGAATGTCTGATTACACTTCGCTGACACTCGATGCGAATGCCGTCACCTAATCAGTACAAGTGTGATCTCACGAGTCAAGATCCACACTGGTTGATCCGGCTCCTGTGCCTGCGCAAGTTAAAATCAGCCCGCCGGTAATCTGACGTCCGCAGGCGGGTTCTTTCACGACGGAAATGACCGCCATTCCCCTTAAAGAGATCGGACCGCTCATCCGGGTGACGATCCGGAACTGGATCGACGATAAAGTGCCGCGCCTGGGAGCAGCTCTAGCTTTTTACATCGCGCTCTCGCTGGCACCGACTCTGGTGATCCTGCTCGCTATTGCGGGCCTGGTGTTCAGCGCCAAGGCCTCGGAGAACCGTTTGATGTTGGAGGTTCAGAGCCTGGTGGGACAGGAAGGCGCCAAAGTCATTCAGGCCATGATCGACGGGGTACACCGGCCCAGGAGCGGCATCGCGACCATCTTACTGGGACTGGTGCCGCTTTTTATCGGCTCCTCGGCCGCCGTCAGCGAGCTAAAGGATGCCCTGAATACCATCTGGCGGGTTCCCGACGACAAGACTTGCAGCACGGCTCGCAGCGTTTTCAATGTCGTCAAAGCGCGGTTTCTCTCATTTGCCGTTGTATTGGGCGCCGGCCTGTTCTTACTGACATCCCTTACTGTAAATGCCGGGATTTCAGCCGCGGGCCCTTACTTCAAACCGCTGGCGCCTCCCAGGGCTCTCATTCAGACCGTCGACTGGGCAATCTTCTTTGTCGTTATTACGGTCCTGTTCGCCTTCATCTTCAAGGTTCTGCCGAGCGTGTCCCTGGAATGGGGCGATGTAATCATAGGCGCGGTACTCACATCGTTCTTATTCACCGCTGGGAAATTTTTGTTGGGAGTGTACCTCGGCCGGGCGGGCTTTGCGGATACCTACGGCGCGGCGGGCTCACTCGTAATTTTGCTGGTGTGGGTTTACTACTCGGCTCAGGTTCTGTTTTTCGGCGCCGAATTCACTCGGGCGTATACCTCCCGCTGGGGGTCTGTCAGTTCCCGGAAGCCGCGCGAACTTCAGCATCCGCTTTCGCTGCCGTGATGGTGAAACAAAACGTCGATCCTGCTCCCGGCTCTGATTCCACCCAAATGGCGCCGCCCCGCTCTTCGATGATTTTCTTGCAGACCGCCAGACCGATACCCGCGCCGGGAACCTCGTGAGTGTGCAGGCGCGTAAAGAGACCGAATACGCGCTGATGGTGCTCTTTCGGGATTCCGATGCCATTGTCGTGAATTTTTATCACCCAGTCCGGGCCCGACCGTTGGGCCGTAATACGAATCTCCGCTGGCGCCTCGCTTCGATACTTCACCGCGTTACTGATCAGGTTTTGAAAAAGCCGGATCAGATCGCATTCGTTAGCTTGCACGGCGGGCAAAGGGTCAATCGTTATCTTGGCCTCGCTGGAAGCGATTGCCTCCTTCAAATTCTGCATCGCCTGCAGCGCGGCCTGTTCCATTTCCACGCGATCCAGGGCACCCTTAAACCCGTAGCTGGCCGACGCCAGCAGGTCCTCCAGTAACGTCGTCATGCGACTTGCGCCATCAACGATAAAGTCGGCGATTTCTCTGGTACCCGGATCCAGCGCCACTCTTCGGATCAGGAGCTGGGTGAACGAGGAAATGGTTCTCAAAGGCTCTCTCAGGTCATGCGCTGCGTTTTGAGCAAACATCTGTAGCTCCGCATTGGAGCGGGCCAGTTCCTCGGCATGCCGGTTCCGTTCTTCTTCGGCGGCCCTCCTCGCGCTGATTTCCCGAGAGTTTATGACGATTGCCTGCACATAAGGTTCATGCAGCAAGTTAGAAGCTGTGCTCTCCATCCAGCACCACCCGCCGTCTTTGCGGCGGACGCGGGCGTGCATTTGCGTTGGGTTTTGCGGCTTGGCAAGCACTTCCTTCAATGCCCGGCTGGAATCTTCACGGTCCTGCGGATGAAGGAGTTCTAAGCCGTTCCGTCCCAGGAGTTCTGCTGGCTGGTATCCGAGAACCTTGGCTGTGGAGGCGCTCGCGTACATTATTTCAGTTTTTGGATTTACCAAGAAGATCGCGTCGGAGCTGTGCTCGATGAGGGTGCGAAAGCCGTTCAAGCTTGTGGCCATGTGTTCACCTCGATACTGTCTGCCCGGGAAGGCGCATATATCCTGGAAGCATTGCCAAGAGCAATACACAGTCCAAACGCAATAGTACTACTGGGTGGCTGGTTAAGCGCGGTCTGTCGGCTGGCGCCCTGACCGCCGGATGTCACCTGACGGAATAAGGTCAATTTAAGAGCGGGCAACCCCCGATCGATGATATACTCAAATCAATCGCCTAGCTTGTCTGGCGCTTCTTGTAGACATGCGGCGAGGTCTCGGCAGGCGGTCCCGCCTCCTGGATCGACAGGGGAAGGAGTAGCCTTTTGGCCAATGGAGCCCTACAGTCGGAAGCCACCCGTTGGTTGGTGGAAAACGGTCCGAAAGAACTTGAGCAATTGTTCCGGGCGATCGTCTACCACCCTGCTGCACCCATCCTGATCGCAGACAACGACCGCAATTGCCGGTACGCCAGTGCCGGAGCCGGCAAGCTGTTCGGACTTCCACGGGATAAGATCATCGGCTCCCGGCTGGATGACTTTGCAGCACCCAGCTTCAAGGCCCAGATTGCGCAGCTTTGGCAGACCTTTCTGCAGCAGGGCGAGCAGCAGGGCACGCTCCAGCTAGTGAGTCCGGATGGAAGCATGCGGGACGTTGAGTACACGGCCAAGGGGAACGTGTTGCCGGTGCGGCACGTCCTGGTCTTGCACGACAAGACAGCCACCGCGGAAACCGAGCATGCCGAAAAGGACCGCACCCAAGCGTGGGTGCAGGACTATGCGCTTTTCTTGGTGGATGTGAACGGATGTGTAGTTTCCTGGTATTCGGGAGCAGCGCGCATTTACGGCTACAAGGAAGATGAGGCCCTTGGCCAACCTGTATCTTTTCTCTGTCCCAGCGAAGACACCCTCAGCTTCAAGCTGCAGGAGGAATTGAAGAGGGCTTTTGCCGAAGGCCATTTTGGAAACGAAGACTGGCACGTGAAAAAAGACGGGGCGCGATTCTGGGCCAATGTCATTACGATAGCCCTGAAAGACGAAAGCGGGGAGTTGCAGGGCTTCGCGAGAATGGTGCGCGATTTTACCAAGCGTCACGAGAGGGACGAGAAGTTGCGGCGCAGCCGCGCGCGAATTCGGCCCATCCCAGCGGAATCAACCATCGCCGGTGTCGTTTCCGGTGAGTTTGACCGTATTCCCGAGGCGAATGATGCATTTCTCGAACTAGTCGGATACAGCCAAGAAGATTTGCCGTCTGGCCGGCTGAACTGGCTTGATCTCACTCCCCCGGAATACTCTGCCCTGGACGAACTTGCGCATGAAGAAGGCTTGCGGTTCGGAGCCTGCACGCCTTATGAGAAAGAGCTGCTTCGCAAGGACGGGACTCGAGTTCCGGTTCTGGTTGCTACTGCGGTCTTGAAGCTCTCTCCCTTCCGATGGATTACATTTGTGCAGGACCTCCGGGAACGCGACCGGCTGGAGAGTGTCGAACGCGAAGATGTCGAGGTAAAAGATGACTTCGCGGAGATAGTAGGCACAAGCGCGGCTCTGCGGCGGGTTCAGCAGCAGGTGGAAGTGGTTGCTCCCACCGATGCAAACGTCTTGATCCTCGGAGAAACCGGGACCGGAAAGGAGTTGGTAGCGCGCGCCATCCACCGGTTGAGTCCTCGCAAGAAGCTTCCTTTCATCACGTTGAACTGCGCCGCCATTCCGACCGGATTACTGGAAAGCGAGCTGTTCGGCTACGAAAGAGGCGCCTTCACCGGCGCCCTGTCGCAGAAGATCGGCCGTTTTGAGATGGCTCACCGGGGGACTTTGTTTCTGGATGAAGTGGGCGACATCCCCTTGGATCTACAGCCTAAATTGCTGCGTGCCCTGCAGGAGAAGTCGTTTGAGAGGTTGGGCGGCACCAAGACGATCCCCATTGACGTCCGGCTGGTGGCGGCCACCAATCGCAATTTGACCCAGATGATGGGAGATAAACTCTTTCGCAGCGATCTCTACTATAGGCTCAAGGTGTTCCCCATCACGACCCCTCCGCTGCGCGATCATCCCGAAGACATACCGATACTTGTCCGGCACTTCACCAAGAAGTACGCGGGCAAGATGAATAAGCAGATTGATAAGATTCCTGCCGACATGATGCGAGCCCTGGCGAGTTGGTCGTGGCCAGGGAACGTCCGGGAACTCGAGAACTTCATCGAGCGGGCAGTTATCCTTTCGAGAGGCCCTAACCTCCGCGCGCCCCTCGGCGAAATACGGGCAGATGCGCCGGAAACCGCCAGCAGCGACACGCTGGAGCAAGTGGAGCGGGAACATATCATCCGCGTGCTGCGGGAGTCGGGCGAGGTGGTCAGCAAAGCAGCCACTCGTCTGGGCGTGCCACGCACGACTTTGAACGCCATGATGCGGAAGTTGGGGATCTCCCGCAAGGACCTCTAACGACCGCACTGCGTCACCTGACCACATGTGGTCAACCTTAAGCAACGGAATCCACTGTTAAAACCTGCCTTTGCATACATAGCCGACCGGCCAGCAAAGTGCCCATCTGCAGGTCAGAGGATTCCAACATGCATAGGTTCTTAATTCTGACAGCATTCGTACTGAGCGCCGCTTTTGTAGCTCCGGTTGTGGCGCGAGCTGACGACCGTCACGACAAGCGGTACTACGATCGGGACGGCAAGGACTACCACACGTGGAACAACAATGAGGATCGCGCATACCGCCAATATCTTGGGGAGCAACACCGCGACTATCGCGATTTCAATAGAACGAACCGTAGCCAGCAACAGCAATACTTCACGTGGCGCCATACCCACCCGGACAACACACTTTTCAAGGTGGAGATCCGGTAGCATTTCGGTGCAAGGGGCGGCCAAGTCCGCCCTCTTCAGCCCGGCTTGTGAGCTTAAGCAAGGCTTGTGAAGGAGAACCACATGAATTGGGATCAAATAGAAGGCAAGTGGAAACAGTTTACGGGATCTGCCCGTGAGCGGTGGGGGAAGCTCACCGACGACGACTGGCAGACGATCGGCGGCAAGAAGGATCAGCTGGTCGGGCGGATCCAGGAGCGATACGGGATCGCCAAGGCGGAAGCCGAGAAGCAGGCGGACGCATGGTCTCGTGCTCTGAAGGAACCTGAAAGTGACAGCCACCTGGCGCTCCGTTTGTAGCCTGCGTTTGATTCTGGCGGCCTTGCTTTTGGCCCCGGTCTCATACGGCTACACGGTGCTCACGCACGAAGCGATCATAGATTCCGTTTGGGATGCTTCCCTTCAGAAGTTGCTTCTCAAACGGTTCCCTAGCGCGACGCCGGAGGAGTTGGAGCAGGCGCACGCCTACGCTTACGGCGGCTGCATCATCCAGGACCTGGGGTATTATCCGTTCAGCAGCCGCTTTTTCAGCGATCTCACGCATTACGTCCGAACCGGGGATTTCATTTCGGAACTGATTCGCCAATCGCAGGACCTCAACGAATATGCGTTCGCGCTGGGCGCGCTGGAGCACTATGCCGCCGATACGGAGGGTCACCGCATCGCTACCAATCACGCGGTACCGATGTTGTATCCCGAACTGCGGCGAAGGTACGGGGGTTCTGTGTCGTATTGGGAGAATCCGGTGGCGCACATCCGGACAGAGTTCGGCTTTGACGTGCTTCAGATCGCGTCAGGGCGATATGCGCCGGACCGGTATAAGAGCTTTATCGGATTTCAAGTGTCCAGGGAGATGCTGGAGCGCGCGTTCTTCAATACTTACGGCATCGAAATGAAGGACGTATTCGGAAACCTGACCTTGGCGCTCGGCTCGTACCGCTACGCCGTCAGGTCGATCGTTCCGGGCATGACGCGAGTGGCATGGAGTCTCAAGCAGGCCCAGCTCAAGAAAGAGATCCCTGGCATCACGCGCAAGAAGTTTCTCTACAATCTCTCTCGCTCAAGCTATGAAAAAGAGTGGGGACGAGATTACCACCAGCCCGGTTTTGGTACGAAAATCCTGACATTCTTTTTCCGAATTCTTCCGTCGACGGGTCCGTTCAGCGCGCTGCAGATCCGCCCGCCGACTCCGGAAGTGGAAAAGCTATTCATGGCTAGCTTCAACGCAGCCGTGGACCGTTATAAAGTGACGCTCGCCAACGTCGCCGCGGGCGGCCCTGAGTTGCCGAACGAGAACTTTGATTTAGGCGAACCGCCGCAGCTCGGCAAGTATCAAGGCGCCGACGAAGCCTACGCGAAGCTGGTGGGAAAGCTGGCGGAACACCAGTTTGCCGGGATGTCCACGCAACTTCGCGAAAATATCCTGGGGTTCTACGGGGGCTTAAACCCACCCGTTTCCGCCCGGTCCACTGGAAAAGAAAGCGCCGGACGGGTGAAGTTAATCGAGCAACTCGATCGGCTGAAGGCTGTCCCGGAAAGTGAACAATAAACCCGCGCGCGTCTCAATCACCCGCGGTCCGTTTCGCCCGGCTACAGAATGACTGTAATCGCCATTGCCTCGCCGGGATGCATACGGTTGTAAAGGTAATACCCGTTGCTGTAGCCAACATAAACGTCGTCGGTGGCATACCAGTTTGGCGCCCAATCTCCTGGCCACGGATCAACCATCATGAACGAATAGCCGCCGTACTGGAAGCGGGGGTAACCCGCAACTATGATGGGTTGGCTCTGAATGCGAAACCAATGTCCCGCGCCGAAATAGAGCCCGAAACTGTCTTGCGGAATGTAATAACCGCCATAACCGCCGCGCTCTCCCCAGGTGCGGTGATCGGTCTGCCAATGTGAGGAGCGATCCTGCTGCCAAGTTGCGTGTTCCTGCCAAGCGCCTTGCTGGCTCCAACCACTTTGCTGTTGCCATACGCGAGCCTGTTGCTCGGTACGCTGCGGCGCCTGCTGGGCGCGTTGCGGCGGCTGCGGCTGCTGAGCCCGTTGCTGCGGTTGCGGCTGCTGGGCTCGTTGCTGCGGTTGCGGCTGCTCGGCCCGTTGTTGTTGCTGCGGTTGCTGGGCCCGTTGTTGTTGCTGCGGTTGCTGGGCGGGTTGTTGCTGGGGGGCCTGCTGAACCCGTTGTTGCGGTTGAGCCTGCTGGGCGCGTTGCTGCTGGGGCGCCTGCTGAGCCCGTTGCTGCTGTTGCGGCTGCTCGGCACGTTGTTGTTGCTGCGGTTGCTGGGCGCGTTGTTGCGGTTGAGACTGCGGTGCACGTTGTTGCTGCGGCGCCTGCTGAGCCTGCTGCTGCTGTGGTGGGGCGCCTCTCTGCCTTTCAGACTTATCCTGCTCTTGTCTATCGTGGTTGGGTTGGGCGTATGCGGGAGCAATCGCTCCGAAAAGCAAAAACATCGGCACTGTGCTGGTAAGAACGAGTTTCATGAGGGTTACCTACTTGTTGATGGTGCACTTGGACCACCAACGATTGCGGCAGCGGGAAGATCCCCTAGAGGAGAGTTTTTGGTCAACCCCGAAAAATTGCTTCGCGTTCCCGGTCGTAACGATATACGGTCATATGACCTCTTATCGTCAAAGAGAAGGTCGAGCCTACATATGAGTAATCACTGGACCGATGAGAAGAGCGCTCCGAATGTCCTGGGCAATAATTTCAAAGACGGTGATCGAAGCAAGTAATCTCTTGATTCCAGAGAGACTACGATTGTGGGGCTTTCGAAATCTTGGCCAAGGCTGCCCTGGCACTCGCCGCATCCGCGAAATCTGGATTGTCCCGCAGTGCCTTCTGCAGAGATCGCTCGGCCAAATCGAAATGACGAGCGGCCATGTAGGCCATACCCAGGTGATACTGGTATGTGGGATTGTTCGGGTCTTTCTGAGCGCAATCCTTTAGTTGAATGACAGCCGATTCGGGCGATCCTAATTTGTAGTAGGCCCAACCGAGTGTGTCGGCCGTTTCAGGAGAGTTGGGCATTTTTTGCCTGACCACTTGCGCCAGCGATAGCGCAACGTTGACGTCACCACCGTGCTCGAGGTAAAGATAAGCAAGGTTATTCGCCACGAGTGGGGAATCAGGATTGACTTGGTGGGCCCTTTCACAAACCTTCTTTGCTTGCTCCCAGCTACCTTCTCTTTCATACAGCGTATCCAGAACCATGTAATTCGCGATATCACGAGGATTCCTGTCAATCGCGGCTTGAAGGTCAGCCTTAGCTTTCTCCACTGAGCCCTGGGCCTGGTGAATGTCGGCCAGCAGACTATATCCGTCTGACCTTTGCCGACCCAGCATGATCGCTTGCTTCGCACTCGCTTCTGCCTTCCCTAAATCTTTCACGCTGAAATATACTCCTGCCAGCAACAAGTGAAGATCGGCATTCTGCGGGTATTGCTCCACTAACTTCGAAATCCGCTGCAATACTTCGGAGGATCTTCTTTCCGCTATGCGAAGGTTTGCCAGCATTGTCAACGCCGGCAGAGAGACTGCGTCGCGGTCTAACGCGGCTTGAAGCTCCGTTTCTCCCTCCTTCGTGTCTCCTTTCGCAAGCAACACTCTCGCACGAATCAGATGGGCCGACAGTAACTCAGAATGCGCTTTAAGCGCATTCCCAGTCAGCCGAAGGGCTTCGTCGTAGTTGCCGCTGTTTGCGTCAAGGTCCGCCAAAGCTACTTGAGCGTCAGTCATTTGGGGCTGTAATTCTAGCGCGTGCGCCCAGGAAGACTTGGCTTGGGAGGCGAAACCGAGCGCGTTTTGGGCAACACCGAGGAAGTAATGGCCAGGGGCGGATTTGGGCTCGCCCTTGAGGCCTTTCTCGAGTTCGGTCAGCGCCTGCTTATACTTGCTTTCCGCGACGAGGATTCGACCGTTGAACAACAGACCCTGCGGATTTCCGGGGTCGGTTTTCAATAGTTCCTGGTTGATAACCTCGGCCTCCTTGATTTGCCGCAGTTCAATCATGGTATCGATCAAGAGCATCTTGACCGTGATGTCTTTCGGTTTGGATTTCGACAGCGCCCGAAACTCGACGGCCGCCTTTTCCTTTTGACCCGTGAAGATGTAGAAGAGGCCCAGGCCTCGGTACGCTTCCGGCTCGTCGGGTGCGATCGTTTTCAGCTCTGCGAACAGTTTCTCGGCGTCGGCCATTCTTCCGGTCGCCAGGTATACCGGCGCCAGAGAAAGCCGCGGGAGCACCGCGTGCTGGTCCAGTTCGATCGCCGCGCGTAGCTCCGCTTCAGTTTCGGCCATTTTCCCTACAGAGAAATAGAACTGGCCTAATGCCACGCGTGCCTTAGAAGACTTCGGGTTTGCCTCTACAGCCTTCTTGTAAACGTCTTCGGCCTCGACGAGTTGGTGCGCCGAAACATGGACTGCGGCCAGGTTCACATAGCTATCCACACGTTGGGGGTCGATCTGAATGGCTCTTTGAAATTCTCGAAGGGCTTTCGGCAAGTCGCGTGTCGCCACGTACGTCGCGCCCAACATTTCGCGAGCCGGAACATTTCTCTCATCTGCTGCAATGAGTTTTTCAGCGAGCTGTTGGGCCCCCTGGTACTGTTTCGCGACGAAGAGCAGGTTGGCGAGTTGTAGCTCGGCCTCAGAGTTCTTAGAGTTCAGACTGACGGTCGTCTCCAACTCGCGGAAAGCGTCATTAAAGTAAGACAACTTCAGGTACGTCTGGGCAAGTTGAAAGTGGGCCTGCTCGAACTTCGGGTCGAGCGCGATGGCATTGCGAAATTCAACTTCCGCCGCACGGTAGTTTTCCGCTTTGAAGTACTTCTCGCCGCGGTGCAGGTAACCCAGCTTCTTCTTGTTCGGATCAAAGGTACAGGCGGACAACATCACCGCCAGCGCCAAGGCGTAGAGGAACCATCTCGTTGACATCAAATGTGCCCTGCGCCTCTCGCATGGCTTCCATCTTCGCATGCCTCGCATGTGGCGTCCGCCTGCGCTTCACGCTGGGTTGTTTTCTTTGACGATCTCAAACACTTCGTCGACGAAAAGCCCGCATGGTTCCGATTGGTGCCAGCAAGAAGCCCAAATACAGTAAGGTGCTGCCGGCTTCTGGAACCGGAGTAGGGGGGGTGATCGTGCCGCCGCCGCCAGGTCCGCCAGGAGTTACCGCGCAGCCAGTGTCGATGACGTTGGTATCCAGCGTCACTGAAGCCATTAGCGATATGGCTCTACCGCACCCGATTGTTGCGCCGGTATTGAGGGCGGTTTTGGCCTGGGAGATAATGGTTCCCAGGAACGTAGTGGTTGTACCGAGAGTCGCGCCGCTGCCGACCGCCCAAGTTATGCCGCCTGTGTATGGACCAGAACCGAGATCGATCACTTCAACAGTCGAGGCGCTTGCGGTCGTAAGCGTGCTCCCTATCTGAAAAGTCCAAGATGCATTGTTGTTGCCCCCGGCGTCAAGTATGAGTGTTCCGTTCAAAGAAACCGACGAACTAAACTTATAGACGCCAGCGACGAGGTCGCTGGCTACACCCACCCCCAGAGTATCACCAGTCAAATCAGTACCGCCCAAAAAGCCTTGTGCAGTATTGTACGCCGTGGTGGCGTCGTTAAAATTCGTCACACTTCCTGTGAGTATCGTGGACGGCGCGACCACGATCCCCGGAGGAAAGCCAGTGACCGCAGGAGTTCCTGAGGAGCCGCCTACATCTCCGTGGATGACGCTCGGGCCAGTATTAGTTACCCCTGCCTCACCCAGTACGGCGTAGATGCTCGCAGTTCCCAGAGGAACGAAGGCGGCATAGGCATTGACTGCCAACACCGAGAGAATCAACAAAGCAAAGCTAGACCTTCTCATATGTTCTCCAAGGGAGGCAGGACGTTGTTGCTGTCCTACATTATCTCCACTGCTAGTATGGCGATTCTATATTCTGTGTCAATCGTACTAAAGGGCAAAGAATTGCTCGATGGTACCCGGAGTTCCATTGAAGTTTGGGCCACTTTTCAGTCAGGTTGAAACAGCGTTGGGAAATCCCGACAAGAGCCCGCCGGCGCTCCGGAATTGATCTCCAGGTCGCAAACATCGCGAGACTGATGCCAGTGATTACCGCGACGGTGATCCACGCCAAATTAGGCGGGTTACTCTTGAGTGCCGCCAGATCGCCGCGGTGGCGGTGAGCGCAGACGACCACCATCGCTAAGGGCGGTATTATGATTCGGGGAACACCACGACTATCACGTGTGGGACCGCCACGAAGATCGTGCCTACCGCGCCTGCCTGGCGGAGCGTCACCAGGAATATCGTGAGTGTTGAGGAGCATCCATGCGAAACATGTTTGTAGTTACTTCCCTTCTTTTTCCCGGGATAGGTTTCGGCCAGACTGTCGTGTCCAACCACGATCTTGCTCGACGTTTTCTCGAAGCATCACTGAAGGACAAGAATCCGGACACTCGGAAGCAGGCAGTAGAAGCGCTTGGCCTGGTGAGCGTGCGGGAGCCATATCTTTCCCACCTCGAAACGATGCTGGATGACAAAGACCTCGACGTAAAATTGGCAACGATTACCAGTCTCGTCGATTTGAAAAACAAGCGAACGGTCCCGACGTTGAGTAAGGCGCTGGAAAGTGATGTGCCGGAGGTGAGCTTTGCTGCTGCCAAGGCGCTCTGGACGCTCAAGGATCCTCAGGGACGCGAAGCCTTGATCTCCGTTCTCTACGGCGATGAGAAGACGTCATCGGGTTTCATCACTAAGCAGAAACGACAGGCTCTGAGAATGCTCCACACACCCAAAACGATGTTTATGTTTGCGTTACGCAGTGGCGCGAGCTTTGCTCCCGTGCCCGGGTTGGGCGCCGGTGTTTCGTCGCTGCAAGGTATCCTTTCCGATCCCAGTGTTTCCGGGCGTGCGGCGACAGCGCTGCTGCTTAGCACGGACCCGGATCCGGAGGTATTGCACGCGCTTCAGGATGCGCTCGGCGATAAGGACTGGTCGGTGCGGGCGGCCGCGGTCCATGCGATCGCATTGAGGAACGATCCCGCGTTGGAGTCGAGTCTAGTGCCATTGCTCGACGACAAGAAGGAAGCCGTGCGCGTCCGAGCGGCCGCGGGCTACCTGCGGTTGGAGTCGATCCAGTCCATGCGGCTCAGGAAGCCCGCTGCAAGTAAAAAGTGACTACAGCCGGAAGCTGGTTATCGGTCCCCACAATCCGACCATCCTCAAAACCCAGATTCCAACGGCTACAACAACGACTACGTTGAGAATAGTCTTGATACTGGCGGCCATGGGGATGAAACGATTGATCATCCACAACGCCAATCCGACGACGATCAGGGCAACGACGAGATTTACTAAAGGCATTTGTGTATTCCTCAAAGGCCTAAGAGCAATCCGGAGCCCACTAAGGCCCCATCATTTTCGTATTCGGTCTAAGACTGGCACCAAGCGGTGCCGGTGCTCAGTCCGTAATCCGAACACCATCAAGCTGTTCATCGTTCCTACGAAAACCTTGCCGTTTGCGATGGTGGGCGTTGAAAACTTGACGTAAGAACCAATGTTCCCGTGGTATAGCTCGTCAGCAAGATTATTCGCGTCATAAGCCCGCAATTGCACGCTGGTGTCGATAGTCCATAGGATGCCGTTTATCGAACCGTTTGCTGAGATGCTGGGCGGCGACCCGAGGTATGGAAAAGAGCCAACGCTTTGCGACACTGGTTGCGCGGATATGCGTCCGTTCGAGATGGAAAACGCCTTTACGGCATCGTTCTTGGCGGCGAAGTACACAGTGTTATTGAAGTAAACGGGGGTCCCAAAAACAGGCCCAACCGCGGACGCAAGGAATTGAACGATCTGGGTATCGCCCCCGGGTTGAAAATGGCCCAGGTTGTCGCGGTCGAGCACATAGATACCACCCGCTTTGCTTCCGCTCACCAGCAGATGCGGGTGTGCCGGAGTCCCGGCCGAATCGGGTAGCAATAGCGCTCCGCTCGATCCGAAGTCCATATCCTGTAGGCTCAGCGTATCAGCGTTGAATGGAGTGAAATAGTCTGCGACCGAAAGAGTCTTCGTGGTCGAGAGTTTGATGATGCTCTCACCCAGATCCGAGCCACCGCGCTCAGCATCGAACGTCCCGTTTGCGCTGACAATGTATATGTTTCCGTTCTCGTCCGCCGCCGGCGCTGCCCCGCTCTGCCAAAAGGAGCCCGCGTACCAATTCGGGGTGCTGGTGTAGACGGAGGCACGTTGTAGAGTCTGCGCGTCATAGCCGATCAGCCAGCCGTGGTAGTTCCCCGAATCGCAGTGGGACGTCCACGCCGTGTAAACCACACCGTTTAACAAAAGCAATCCGGCACGTTGCTTGTACAATCCAGGCTTGAACGTCACCCTCGTATTTCCATCACCCGTTCCCGGCACAGAAGCCTCGATATCCACCGGACTGCCTGGCCGCTCGGCGCCAGTGGCCAAATCGAGCGCATGCAGCCGTTGAGCATAAGTTTGGCCGAATTGTTCGAGCGTCATCGCAACCACGTATAGCGTTCCGCTGGCCGGATCAATCACCGGTGTGCCGGTAATACCGACCTCGGGCGTGATCACGTTACAAACCAAGCTTTCCGCGGGCACGGTTGTGACTCCAAGCGCGGTATTGGTGAAGTTTACATGCCAGAGGGGTTCGGTAGCGCTACCGTCGGCATCAAACGCGTAGACACTATCATGCTCGGTTGCGACAAATACGACGTTGTATACTCCTTTGCCCGGAATCGTCACTCCCAGCACATACAACGGCTGGGCGTAGACTTCACCGTCCACCGCATCGCTAAAGAGCTGCCCGAACTGGCCTGAGCGTACCGTGGATGGCGTCAGGCTGGTCTCGTTGAGATTTTGCCCGGTTCTGGCGAGGTCATTGTGATACGTGAGAACGCTCACTTGACCAGAGGACGACAGGGCACATAGCAGAATGGTCGAGGCGAGACGCATGGCGTGTATTATAGGCAAGGACATGGGCCGGTTTTGTTCTACGGGTATGACGACTTTGGCGGGATTGTTGATCTCAGAATGTAGTGCTTTCTCGATAAAGTTCTTCTCAGTCTTATCGAAAGTTGCAAGTATTCCCTTGAAACCATTGAAACCAAGGCAGAATAGTTGTAGAATGTGGCATCTAGGAGTTCAAAAAGACCCTGGATGAAAGGTAGGGGCAGTGAACAAGCTTACAGCGCTCCTCTTATGGTCGACGCTTTCTCTTAGCCTGAACGCTCAAATCAGCCTGGGACCCACGGTTGCCACTTTTGGGGTTCTGGCCGGATCAACGGTGACTAACAGTGGTCCTACTGTGGTTACGGGGAATCTGGGTGTTAGCCCAGGAACGGCCATTACTGGATTCACCGGAATTGCGCCCGGTGGGCCCGGAATAGTGACCGGAACGATAGACTCCGCGAATGCGGTAGCAGCGCAGGCGCAAAACGAGTTGACTGCGGCCTATAACACTGCTGCCGGGGCAGCCGTCACTGCCACTAAGGCGGGGGACTTGGGCGGGCAAACTCTATTTCCTGGAGTTTATATGTCCACGTCCACACTCGGGATAACGGGGACTCTCACGCTCGACGCCCAGGGCAACGCAAATGCGCAATTCATCTTCCAGATCGCAAGCGCACTGACCACCGCGACCAGCAGTAGCGTGGTGCTCATTAACGGCGCCAATGCTGCCAACGTCTTTTGGCAGATCGGAAGTTCGGCGACTCTCGGAACCAGTTCTACTTTCGCCGGAGACATCCTGGCTTTTTCATCCATCTCGCTCGGTACGGGCGCAGTTCTTAATGGAAGAGCGTTGGCGCGCAACGGTGCAGTCACTTTGCTAAGCAATCCAATTACCACCCCGGCAAGCCCCGGGGGGACTCCACCTCAACCCACACCCGCTCCGTCAACGCTGATTTTGGTCACTGCAGCGCTGGCCTGCATCGGGATTTACCAAACCCGTGAACGGCTATTAAAGGCCTTCAGAAGGAATTGATCGGGCATTGTTCCGAATGTCGAGGCGACAAGCTGTTGTCCTTTTAACCGCAGTGGCCTTGGTGGCCTGTTATGCTCCTTCGCTGCGAGGAATGTTTGAGCAGTGGTCGAGCGACGAAGACATGTCGCACGGTTTTCTGGTTCCGATCGTAATCCTTTGGATTGTATGGAGAGAGCGCGGGCGATGGCGGGCACTGCACGCTGAGCCGAACCTGTGGGGCTTTGCACTTCTGGGGGCAGCCGCCGGGGTGCAGTTCGCCGGCGTGCTCGGCGCGGGCCTATTCGCCGGTTCAGTGGCGTTACTCTTGTCGGTTTCGGGCGCGGTGCTTTGTCTGGGAGGATTGGAATGGCTGCGGGTGTTGGCTTTCCCTCTTGTATTGGCCGTTTTTATGCTGCCCAAGCTAGCTGTTGTTTACAATCAGTTGACGCTGCCCTTGCAGTTGCTCGCCAGCCGGATCGCCGCCGGCATCTTGACGTTCGCCGGGATTGGGGTCATCCGGGAAGGCAATATCCTCGACGTAGGCGGCCACAGAGTCGCCGTAGTGGAAGCCTGTAATGGCATCCGCTACTTGCTCTCACTCGGTTTCATGGCGGTGGTGTTCGCGTACCTGTCGGATTCAAAGCCCTGGATGCGGTTAGTGCTGCTCGGGGCCGCCGTACCGATTGCGATTCTGGCGAACGCCATAAGAGTGGCTGCCGCTGGGTGGCTGCCGTCGCTCGAAACAGGCGTTCCGCACGCGGTCTGCGGGTTGTTCATCTTTGTGCTTTGCGTGGCCAGCCTGATGCTCTTTAGGCAACTGTTCAATAAAGTGTATGTCAGCTATCAGTCCTAAGTGGCGCGGGGCTCTGGTTCCGCTTTTCCTGGGCGCCCAAATCCTGGTGGTTCATGTCGCAGCGAGCGGCGAGCGTCCCCCACTGCCTCCGGCCCTCGCCCGTTTTCCAGCCGCGTTCGGCCAATGGAAGCTGTTCCACGACGATCCGATCGATGCGGCGACCACCAGGGAACTCGGAGCCGACCGCTTAGTGAGCCAGACCTACGTTGAAAGTCCAACCGGGTCGGTTGCCAGCTTGCTTGTGGCCTGGTTCCAGACGCAACGCGAAGGGGCTCGGCAACCGCACTCGCCTAAAGTGTGCTTGCCGGCCGGGGGATGGACGCCTCGCGTAGTGGACCACGTCACAGTCGACACTTCCGCGGGGGCCATAACGGTCAACCGCTATATTGTGAACAAGGGTGAGCAGCGCGCCGTGGTCCTTTACTGGTACCAAACGCCGCGGCACGTCATTGCCGGTGAGTGGGCGGCAAAATTCTGGCTAGCGGCCGACGCTTTGCGGGACAAGCGTACCGACACGGCGCTGGTTCGGGTAATTACATGGCCGGCCCGCGGTGGGGACGCGCCGGCAACAACCGCCGCCATCGGATTCGCTCGTAACATGTACCCTATGCTGCGAGAATACTTGCCCCGGTGACGCCTTCCACGCGACTTTTGTGAGATGCTCGAAGGTACTGAGCCATGCCTTGGCGTTTACTGCTCACCGCTATTTCTCTCGCCTCCCTGACGATGGCGGCGACGCCTACATGTCCCGGCCTCATCAATCTGTTCATCACCAACACCACTGTCACCTCCGCCGATGACATGCCCGCCGGGCCATACAATCCTTCGGGCACGCCCGCGTCTCTGAACTTGCCCGCCTTCTGCCGCGTCCGGGTCATATCGCGGCCGGTAAGTGATTCTGAAATTCATTTCGAACTTTGGATGCCGCCGCGAGCCGCGTGGAATGGAAAGTTTGAAGGTACCGGAAACGGCGGATTCTCCAGTGGGATGAGCTACACCAGCATGGCGGCCGCATTGAATCACGGCTACGCCACAGCCGGGTCCGACACCGGACACGAGGGCGGTGATTTGACCTTCGGCGTCGGCCACACCGAAAAGATTAATGACTGGGCCTATCGAGCCGTTCACGTCATGACCGACACCGCGAAGCTGATCATCCGCGACTACTATAGCCGCCTCCCGCAATACTCCTACTTCAACGGCTGCTCCACTGGCGGACATCAAGCGCTCTCGGAGGCCCAGCGTTTTCCAGCCGATTACGACGGCATCGTCGCCGGCGACCCGGGCAATAACCGCGTGCATCTGATCGCGGGATTTCTGTGGTCCTGGGAAGCAATCCACAAGGACACTCCCCGTCCTTTGCCGGCAGCAAAACTGCCGATGATCGCCAAGGCTGTCCTGGCCGCTTGCGATGCGATCGACGGCCTCACGGATGGCATTATTGATGACCCACGCCGCTGCAAGTTCGATCCCGGAACGCTCGCGTGCAAGGGCGAAGATGGCGACAACTGTCTAACCGCGCCTCAGGTGGAATCGGTAAAGAAAGTTTACGACGGCGCCAAGAACCCCCGCACGGGCGAACGGATTTTCGCGGGATGGGCACACGGTACCGAGGCGAACTGGGCCCCCTACTTCATCGATCCCGCCGAAGCGCGGCGCAACGAATTCTGGCGACTCTGGGTGTTCAACGATCCCAACTGGGACTGGCGCACGTTCGACTTTGACCGTGTCGTTGTCTACGCCGATACGAAGATGGCAGTGGTCAATTCGAATGAGCCGGACCTGAAGCCCTTCAAAGCCCGGAACGGAAAGCTGGTGATGTATCACGGCTGGGCCGATTCCGACGTCCCCCCCGA
>Ga0185299_10002526_pt1 | contig 27742 bp, 36 predicted proteins | sample PaiPotPPA55metaG_FD_128002 | JGI IMG/M metagenome (GOLD analysis project Ga0185299, IMG submission 128002) | Iron sulfur acid spring bacterial and archeal communities from Banff, Canada, to study Microbial Dark Matter (Phase II) - Paint Pots PPA... ...
GAAGTGTTTGCGAGATCTTACGCCGCTAACGCTGCAACAGTATTTCTCAAGCATGACAGGATCAAAACTGTCATACGAATCCCGAGACAAAATCCGCGATGTCATGTCGAGTATTCTCACTTCAAGCGTAACTTATGGCCTTCTGGTAAAGAACCCGATGGAAGGTGTGAGACTCTCGCCAGGAAAGAGGGGCAAACGAGTCAAATTGTTCATCGATCCAGCCAAGTTCGCCACCCTGCTCGCACTGATACCGGAACCCTATGCCACGATGGTCTTCGTCGCGGTGTACACCGGTCTTCGAGCAAGCGAGGTAATCGGGTTGAAGTGGAGGTGCATACACGAGGAGGCCATCACGATCGAAGAACGCTATTGCCGCGGTGAGTGGGGCATTCCCAAAGCTAGTAATGCGACCATCCCTGTCAATCGTGGTGTGATCGAACGCATCCACTGGCTTAAGACAGTCACCGTTGAAGTCAAGGCGGGCACTGCCGTGAGGCAGTATTCCGCCGTAAAGGCGACGGGACCCGACGACATTGTGTTCGCTTCAGTTGCCAAGGGCGTTCCGATGCGGGACAACAACATCCTCATCCGGTTTATCAAACCCGCAGCACGGAAGCTCGGAATGGGTTGGGTAAATTGGCAAGTGCTACGTCGCTCTCACGCTACCTGGCTGAAGATGGTCGGGGCCGACGTGAAAGATGCCCAAGCACAGATGAGGCACTCAAGGGCCGCCACGACGCTAGAGATCTATCAGCAATTTGTGCCAGAATCACAGCGACGGGTCGTAAATAAGCTGACCGAACTCACGGCAACGGGCTTCGTGAACTAGCGTTCCGAGTCCTGTTCCATTACTGTTCCAATAAATAGACGGAGAAAGGTGAGAAACTGGGTGCCAGGGCTAGGAGATTCAACAAGATCGCGACGGCCGTGTCCAGCCCTGAAAAGGCTGGCGTCGGCGGTTCAACTCCGTCCCTGGCCACCATATTTTCAATCACTTGCACGTCTCGCATTTCGCTCTTGGCTGCAATTGGCTGCAATTCAGTGTTTCAGTTGATGCTCGTGCCCAGAGCACTCAGTCTGTTGACCACACGCTGCTGGCTCTCCGGAACGAACTGTTGATAGATATCAAGCGTTGTCGTCGCTCGAGAATGTCTCATCTGGCCTTGCGCATCCTTCACGTCGGCGCCGGCCATCTTTAACCAAACTGCGTGCGAGGTCCTGAGACTTCGCCAGTTTACCCAGCATAAGCCCAGTTTCCGCGCCGCTGGTTTGATGAAGCGAGTCAGGATGTTGTTATCACGGATTGGCTTGCCATCTTTAACCGATTGAAATACCAGATCGTCTGGTCCATCGGACTTAACGACCCGATATTTGCGCATTGCACGGCCGGCCCGTACTGCGACTGTTAGAGTTCTCAAACGGTGGATCCGCTCGACAACACACCGGTTTACACCGATTGTGGCATTTGAGGATTCGCTTTTCGGCGCACCCCAATCGCCACGGCAATATCGCTCATCGATTGTGATCGATTCCTCGTGTATGTCATCCCACCTGAGCCCTGCCAATTCGCTCACCCGAAGTCCCGTGTAAATCGCCACATAGACCATCGTGGCATATGGCTCAGGTATCAGTTCCAACAACTGATTGAGTTGAGCTGGAGCAAGATAGGGCTTGTTTCGTTTCTTACCTCGTCTTTCCGCTGGCATCCGCACGTTTTCGACCGGGTTTCTGACCAGAAACCCATACTCGACGGCGGAGCGCAGCACACTAGATAGCACGTCACGTATCTTATCCCGCGATTCGTGGGCTAAGTCGCACGTCGCCATATTGGAAAAGTATCTTTGGATTGATAAAGGGCTAAGGTCGCGCAACGCAAGTTCGCCGAACGTGGGGAGAAGGTAATTCTCAAGGATTCCTTCGGAACGATCGCGCGTGCTCTTGGCGAAGAGTGGCATAACCACCGTCAGATATGTGCGTTCAACATAGTGAGCGAAATTGGTCGCTGAACCGATGCTCTGCAACTCTTGGTTCAGAGGCCTCAAGTACTCGGCAGCAACCTTCCGAACTTCGCGTTCGGTCATCGCTACCGGCGCAAGTCTCACTCGTTTGTTACTGCGTTGTAGTTTTCCGTCGACAAATACGTCCTGACGTACCTGGATCGTCCACCAGTTGCCACGACGTCGCGGCTTCGGATCTTGGAATCTCCGACGCGCCATCCGCTCAAAGTCTCCTTTCAGCGGAATGGCGATGTTTGCCTCGACCGAAACGATACCACAGCGGAGATCCGGAAGTAACATCGCTCCGTCAGTCACCACGACTTCGAGTTTTGAACGGTTCGTGAGCACGCAGTTTAATTTGTTTTCAGAACTGAAAACTGGGGTGTTCGTGAGCCATTCTGCGGCCTCCTCCTATCTCTGTAAAGCCGAGGATTGAACGAATTTTGTCCGCCGGACAAAAACAGGTTAAGAAAGTGGGGAATGCAGCGGGGATTGGGTAAAGGCTAAATAGTTGTCCGAGAAGTTCCCGCGGACAATACAACGACGGGCGGAGTTAATTTTTTGCACTTTTCTTCCGCCCTCGACAGCCGCTTTCGAGCGGCACGTCGGAACTGGGGATGACTCAATGCCGCTTTCCAACTCTTTATCGCGGCCGTGGGATGTCGCTGGTTGTATTCGGCCAACATTCGGGCGGCTGCACGTTCTAAATTGCTCCGCACCGGCAATTTTTCATCGTCTAGAAAATTGGCAATTTTCACGATTTCAGCCTGCGGAAGTTTTTTTCCCGGACACGCCATTCGTGCCTGTACCATCAATTGGCCCACTCTAACTTCGAACGTTGAGAGAGGAGTCGAATAATGTGGCTCTGCAGGTTTTGTGCTGACCGGCTGAACCGAAGCTCGGCTGCGTTCAATGTGCTCACACTCTTTTGCTTCGGCCTCAATTCGTCTCCGCCAACGATCCTCAAGCCTGTGCATCCGGGCTCGAAGACCTTCCAGGTTGGCATTGCGGACTTGGCTAGAAAAATTCGCTCGCCCCGCGACCCGAGCAAACTCACTCGCAATCGCCCCGCCTCGGGCTCGGAGCGCCGGCAAGATGCCACCGCCGTACACTGCTCGTAGGAAAACAGCGGATTTCGCATGTCCCTGCGTCTGCCAGACTCCGCAGTATACGTCATACACCCGCTGGGCGAACTCCTCGGTACGTCGTTCTTTCATCTCAAGAACCAGTGACGGCACCGCGACGTTGTTCAGATTGCGGAGATTCTCAGCGTGGATGCGCCTCTCATCGCCCTCGATCTGCCGGTGCATCTCTTCGGCCAAGTTGGTTAACTTTAAACCCACAAGGATGTGGTCGATGTCTTCCCATTGGAAAGGCGGCATTGTTGAAGGGGCTCGTAGAGGATTATGGACGTCCTAATTCTATTCCTAAAGGGCGTCCCAAGAAACCGGATCGCATTGTTCGCGGGCCAGCCAGGTCTGTCGGACAACGCACCGCACCGTTTTACCGTTTCTTTCGTTACTCAGGACCGTTTGGACATCGTTCAACCCTTTGCCATTACCGTTTTTCACCGTTCAACGGTGGGGGTGAGGATGAGTCTCCGAACTGAAATAATGTCGCATTAGGTCAAGAAGCACCAGGTCGGGTCTTTCCGCTATAAGAGCGGCGGTAGCCGAAATGGCATCCTCGGCAAACACCACTTCGTAGCCGTTCGCTCGCAGACGGACGCTCAGTCCTTTTCTTATCGTGGAGTTGTCGTCGACAACCAATATTTTCGTCTTGTCCATTTAGGTCTCCAGTTTAGAAACACGTTCGATTTTGGTTTGTATATTCGGTGAAGCGGGCGGAGCCCCGTCTAGCGCGGTGTCCAGCACAGAGCGAATTTTCTTAGCATTCTCCAGCATGATCCCAACATACTCACGTTGTTCGCCCGTCAATTCACCTGCCAGCCCATCGACCAAGATGTTTCCGAATTGATGGATACAGGCAAGAGCATTTCGCAATTCGTGAGACAAGTAGGCAGGGAGGTCTGCGATGCGCTGTGTGGGTTTCGTCATACGACTCCTTGGTCACGCGAGGCAGGTTTCTTCATCCTCGCGGGTTCTCCCAGGGTTTGCCGGATGACCGCCAGGAGTTGGTTATCATCCACGGGTTTCTGGAGAAAGGCCTTCGCTCCTGATTCCAAAGCGCGCTTCTGGTTTGCCAGACCGTGACGAGCCGAGACCACGATGACTGGGATGACGGCGAGCGAAGGAATCATCTTTAGCGTCTCCATTACAAGAAAGCCACCGCCGGCCGGCATCCCGAGGTCAAGAAGAATCAAGTCTGGCTCGCTTCTTCGTGCCTCAGCCACACCTGAGAACGCGTCGCCGGCAAGACAAGTGTCGTACTGGTTAGCCTTGAGACGCAGATTCATCCCTTGCTGAACATCCCGATCATCATCAACAATTAGAATTTTCTTGTTAGCCATTTACCACCATTCTTGATGACGTTTCTACGTCTATAAATTCCTGAATTCCAGCCCCCAACCGCTCCAGATGCTCCTCTACGGATTCCATCGATTTTCGCTTGACGGGTGGTAGGAACTGGTACGAAGTCGAGACCGTCAAGCCAGCTTGCCGGACATGCTCTTGCAATCGTTCCCGTATCCTCTTGCTAATTGCCTCACCGCCAATCGAGTCTGTGAGGGCTACAACAAAGAAGAGTTCTACTCCTCCTGCGGCCCCCATCTTCGGCAGCAGAACGTCCAGATCGGAGTACAAACAGTGCTGCAGAACTTCGCGGACCCCGTGAGATTGTTCCGCACGCACATCATCGGAAAGCCAGCCGCTCTTTGAGCCTATTTCTGTTACCACGATCGTGACAGGCCGGTCAGCACATACTTCCTTACTGAATGCCGGGGAAATCAGGTTAGGCAAAGAGAAAATCGGCAAGGTGACGGAAAAGACTGTGCCTTTCCCCAGGGCGCTCTTTGCCCAGATTTGTCCGCCCTGTCGCGTAACCAGCTCCTTGCCGATGTACAAACCCAAGCCAAGGCCGTTGCGACCTTCCAAGGAGCAATCTGAGGTCTGGAACAGGCGTTCAAAAATCCGCTCGGTCATGTCCGGGCTGATGCCGCATCCCGAGTCTGAGACTTCCAGAACGACAAGACTTGGATCCGTGTCGAACACCCGAGCTTGAACCTTCACCTCACCATTGACCGGGGTAAACTTTATGGCATTGTCGACCAGGATGATCAGAATCTGTCGAATACGTGTTGGATCGGCAAGTACTGATGGAGGCATGCACTCGATATCTGAAGAGAGAGTAATTCCCTTGGCTGTGGCGGCTCGGCAATGATCCGTTCCGCGAAGCCTTCGGGAATGATGTTCTTCACCTTCTGTCCGACGAGTTCGTCGCGGCTGTAGCCAAACTCCTTTTCCGCCCGTACATTCAGCAGAACGATTTCCCCAGCCACGTTTACGACTACCATGGCGTCTGGAGCCGCTTCGAGCAGGCCGCGGTACCGGCCCTCCATCTGCGCCAGATGCGTTTCCGCGCCCTTGCGCACGCTGATGTCGCGGATCGCCGCGGTCACCAAAATCCCTTCGGCGCTCTCGAGTGGGCTCAGCATGATCTCGATAGGAAACTCACTTCCATCTTTACGCCGCCCGGAGATCTCTATCCCCATGCCGATCTGCTGCGCCAGTGCATCCGCCGCGCTCCGAGTACCGTCGGCAATGATCCGTTCGGCGAAGCCCTCGGGAATGATGTTTTTGACTTTCTGCCCGATCAGCTCGTCGCGGCTGTATCCAAACTCTTTTTCCGCACGAACATTCAGCAGAACGATCTCCCCAGCCACGTTTACGACCACCATCGCGTCCGGAGCTGCCTCCAGCAGCCCTCGGTACTTCGCCTCTGACTCCTTGCGCTCGGTGAGATCGTGACTGAACTCAGAAAATCCCCGCAGATTTCCGGTCGGGTCGCGCAACGCCGTGAGCACAACACTCGCCAAGAATTGTGAGCCGTCTTTTCGCACGCGCATGCCTTGCTCTTCGTGCCGGCCGCTGGCGGCAGTCATGCGGAGTATCTCCTGCGGCTTGCCTCGCTCTATCTCTTCGGGAGGGAAAAAACACGAGAAGTTGCGGCCGATAATCAGTTCGGCGCTGTAGCCCTTGATTAGTTCGGCGCCTGCATTCCAACTGAGAATCTGGCCCCGCGGATCCATCATGAAGATGGCATAGTTTTGGATTCCATCGAGGAGCATCCGATATCGCTCTTCGCTTTCTCGGAGCGCCTCGGCCAGTTCGTGTCCGGAAGTGTTCCGCTTGGGGGCAGTAGCGGAAGCACCAGTCGAGGAAACCGAACCTCGAACTGTGAATATTTTTTCAGTCATATAGGACTATCTTTTCAACATTGAGAGATTTCAGCAGCAGAAACCCTAATCAACCGGGCCGAGAGAACGGCTAGAATGTATCACTATGTAATTGGCAGCCGTCGTCCGCAAGTGCAATAGACGAACATTGATTTATCACTTCCGCCATTTGCGTGCGGCCCGAGCCGTTGCTTAATCGCGCTCTTAAATGCGGGGTGGTGACGCTGTGTTCGCAACAAATGCATTTGAACAACCGTCATTCATCGGAGTGCTGTCATATCTCACAACTTCACTGTAGTCTTTATTGTCGTCCGCGTTTGGGGCAATAGGTGTGCAACCTTAGAGCAGGAAACACCATCACTGGCAGGAACGGCTGCTGGTCCATACTTGTGGAGAGCGCATGACGGCTATTACAGCTTAAAAAGTGATCGCAAAGAATCGTCATCAATGCGGATCGCAGGCCCTAGCCAATGAACACACTCTCTGCACTGATGTGAGTCGGCTTTTGAACCTCTTTTTTCTCAAGGCCAGACTCAAGGTCTGCTTGTTTGCCCGTGTTGCTAATCACCGTCCATGTCTTCGTCTTCATTGTTTTGCGTCTCTTGACGCATCTCCTATCGCGTGATTGACCGCCTTGCGTCAACTTCATGCTGTTCAACCAAAAAGTCGCACCACTGACCTTCATCGCTGAGCTCCGGACGCCACACGCGTCGGTAAGTGAGATCGAAGAGCACTGCTGAACGAGGTCCGCAAGGCGACTGGATGCGCCTGACTGTGTAATACGTTTCAGGTGTCATAGGTTCCGGGACGCACGATGAGACGATTCTTGCAGCTCTTGCGTGTGGTGCTAAAGGCTATGTGGATGAGGTCTCTGCTGCGGGAGAGTTCATTAACGCCATCCGCGCCGTGAACCGAGGCTCGGTGTGGGTTTCGCGCAAGTTGCTATCCCTTTTTCTTGAGCGCGCCAGCCGTGTAGTGAGAAGTTCTTCCTTGGACGGCCGCCCTGCTTTTACACAGCGCGAAAAAGAGGTCTTGGAAATGCTGGTAGACGGCAGGCCGAACAGAGAAATAGCGGAGCCGCTCGGCATCGAAGTTCGGACGGTGAAGGCGCACATGGCAAAGTTAATGCGCAAGGTGGGCGTCCGGAACCGCATCGCACTTTCTACCTATGCGATTTCGCATTCGCTAGTTTCCCCGGGACAAGTGTGAGGGACACCATTTCAATATCCAATGTGGAGACCGCATCGCAAGAACCAAGGGAAGAATGCAGTTGCACATCACGTTTTCGGTAGTAGTCTCCTTTATCTCTTGCGGGTCGAGGCAGGTCCCAGCTTCCATATCCCATTCCCAAATCGGGAATCCTTATTTCAAACACCGAGCAATTGTGAACACTTCCAAGATATGCCCCGAGTGTAAGGTGACTCCCATGAGTGAGTGTAAAAGGGACTCACGCGGCTCTCCCCCCCGTCGTCCGCTGTTTCCCTTCTGATGGCGCAGTTTAGGGAGATACTGCGCCACCTCTTTTTAGGAGAGCGCATGATAACAGAAGTACCATCTCACGGTGTTGATCAGCTTCCGGACGATAAGCAAAAGAAGTTAACAGTCCTGACTTACAAACCAAAGACTACATTCCACTGGCCTCCAGATTGTTTGTGGCCATTCATGGATCACGGACCGGAAAACGAGACTTGATAGATATCTTGGGAGAATAAAGCCATGAGTACCTCCTCTAAGAAACACGAAAGGCGCCCAGACAAATATTTTACACTTAGACGAAGTGCAACTTCGGGCGATTGAGCTTAGGTGTTCGTTTGTCCATGATCTGGTTAACCAACTGGCTGTAATCGTAGGCCATTGCGATCTGCTGAGCGACGATCTGAAGCAAGGCTCGCAATCCGCTAGGCGGGTAGTCGCGATTCAAGAGATAGGCCGAGCGATGGCCCAGGAATTAAACGACTACCAATACAGATTGTCGAAGTCTGTCCGAAGCGTGGGGACGCAAAAACGTGATGTAGCACAATCAAAAGTAGTCGCCGAATGCGGGCTAGCATTATTGGGATTCTACTCCCCGCCTGAGAACAATCGGCGGAGACGTGGCAACGAAAATCTGTTCGGGCCGTTAAGGTCAGCAGGAGGAAGAAATCATGGTCAATCTCGATCAAGTGAAAGTCACGCCCCGCGAACAGCAGGTCTTGAACTTGCTCGTGCACGGCTGTAGCAATAAAGAAATTGGAAGCCAGCTAAATATCTGTCAGCGAACCGTAAAACAGCACTTGCGCGTGCTGTTTCTGCGCGCCGGCATCCGCGAGGGGGTCAAACGTGTGAAGTTGGCTCGCTATGCTCACGAAGATGAAAGTGCAGTCATGACAGCTTGCGAGGGTCTCAACCCAAGAGAAAGTCAGATTTCGATTCTGGTCTGGGAAGGTCTAACTAATCGCGAAATTGGCAAGATCGTCGGCACCAGCGAACAGGTAATCAAGAATCATTTGCGCAGCGCATTTGACAAACTTGGAGTCTGGACTCGGCTAGAACTGGCAATGTACGTAGCCGACCATGGCGGAAAAGATTGGCTTACCGGGACGGAGCGGGGCAATTCCTTGCGCACGTTGGAACGATCTGCACCAATCCCTGACATAGCCTTATCCGCGTGACGCGAGTTGGGGTAGTGGTGTCCTGAAGCGCGTTCGCGGTCGTTGTCGTACGCATAATCATGGAACCAGTGACACGAGACACAAAACTTCCGCGAGACGATGAAGAATATCGGCTCATTGCAGTTTATGAGGCGGCTCGCGCCAAGGAGCACGCCGCCGCGGTTCAATTACTATATCCGTCCCCTAACCTGCCGCATGGGACATACATGAAACTGGTGGGCGATCTCCAGACCATACGAAGGGACTGCAACGAACAAATGCTTGCAGTCAGAGCACGTCACAATAAGATGCTAGACCTACTGATGTTTACTTCATCCCTGCCTGAGAAACGTCGAAGGCATCAATGAAAGGAAATATGAGTGCGAGAAAACAACAATAACAGCCTTCACGTTAACGGATCAGGTTGGTCTATGCTGCAGACTGGACACGTTCGTTAGATATTGAATGACTGAATGACTCGTAGTTCAGGCCCAGCGAATCATCAGGAAAAGCGAGGTACCGGCCATTAGCACTACTTCACCCGTGACGTCCGCTTCTCTACGAAGACGTTCCGCAATGTGAGGCGTCCATTCTAACGAACGGCCCAAGGCAGGTTCTCCGCTGGGCCTTTTCTCTTCTGCAAAGTGCGGGAAGGCTATCGAGGCGCGTTCTGCTGCTCCATCACCATCACCATCGCACGCACGTGAGTTTCGCGGCTGTGGTCAGCATGGATGTGCTTCAGCATTGCGTGAGCCGCCTGCGTTCGTCGGTTCCCAATGCTTCGGTTAAAGTCTTGGATGCGATCTGTGTGAGTGCACGCAAGACAGAGCAAATCCTCCTGGATTATTGATGCGGAGCATAATAGGGCTAGGCAGCAGATCGGCTCCGGGTGCGGATCGGCACTGGGGTAAGCCCTTAGGCAGAACTGAAGCATGGCTTACGCCGCTGGTGGCCAGTGTGTCGCTCGCTCGATAACCCGCACCAGCCCTCCAAGCATTTCGCTCTTCATCACGTATTCATCCACCAACCACAGGATTCGCTCGGGCATCTCGGCATACGCTGAAATCAGGATGATCGGCAAGTTGGGAAATCGCTGCTTGATATGGCAGGCTAAGGCTTCCGAATCCAACGCTTCCTCTTTGTACTCCAGTAGAACCGCAAACACCGACGCTTCATCCAACATCTTCATCGCCGTGTAGCTGCTCGACGCGATCTTGACGCAATAACCATGAGGTTCTAGAGCCGCTTTGCGAAGTTCCAAGGCTTGTGGACAGTCATCGACGCACAACACAGTGGGAGAGTACATTGCTACATTTCCTCTAGATAATTACGGCCTGGATTTTGGCTCGCCGTTGCCCGACGTGCATTGGCCGCTTATTTTGTGAATATATGGCCACGACATAGCAGAAGGCTGTTTCATCTTTCTGGCGTCACCGGTCTTTGGCGGAGAAGTGTTTGTGTCTTACGTGTTATGATGGCGGCTTGCTCCTGTGGTGTGTTGTCTTCTTTGGAAATTCCACGCTTAGATCTCATTCGTGGGTATTTTTTCACCGTGGGTTGTCAAGGCTGCAAGGATGACTTACATTGCGAAATGATCAACAGATTTCTTCCTTGCATCTGTGGTTGTTGATAGTTGTACTGCCTCGCCATTCGATAGACCGTGGTTTTCCCGATACCTAGTAAACGTGCCGTGAGAAGATAATTTCCGCCGCATTTGTCGAGCGCATCAACAATCGCACGACGTTTCACCTCGTCCAACGGAAGAATAACCCCTAACGGTTGTCGTATTGACTTCAAGAACGAACTCATAAGCCATCCTCCCAAGCAGTGCTATGTATCATCCTCTGATTTGTGTTCCATGAACGGCCACAGGCAATCGGGAGGCCACTGGAAGACAGCCTTCGGCCTGATGGCTAGTGGGTCAGATTTCGTTGGCTCTTTAGGGTCGGGCGAGGAGTCGAAAAATGGTATTTTGTTCACCATGCGTAACCCTTCATTAAGTGGAGCAGCGGCGCATCAATTCCCGTTAGACTACGGGGTGGCCTTCAGCAGCTCCTTCACATTTTCTCGTTCAGGTCACTTGGCAAAACGATGACGACGGGAACGGGACAGTCTTCTTTCGACCCCGCGCAGCGAAAGGAACCCTCATCCCTGTCAGACAGCCGCAGTTTCCATGCTCCCAAGTTGGCCCGACCGTCAATAGGAGATGCCCGCGAGGGCGGGTCGCGCCCGTCACGTTGGGGGAGCGTATCGGACCGGCGGGTCAAGCCGCCACTTTGCTCGCCATGACTTGATGGCTGGTCGAGATTTCTACCGTGAAATTCTCGACGGTTGGCGGCGTGATAAGTGGTCTTATCATGTTGACGATCTGCTCGTAGCGTTGGCGGTGGCATTGCTGCGCATCCTCCTTTGACTTCCAAAAGCTGAGGTAAACCAATTGCCTTGGATCAACGTCGTCAGAAAGCGCAATCATAATCTACAAAACCGTGCTGGTTCTGCAGGATTGGCAGCACGTCTGTAATAACTCGGTTCGTGAGTTCGTCTTTCTTCCCGACTTTCGCTTCGCACTCCAACGCGCGGGTAAACATTCGTAGGTTTCGCCTTATCCATGAATTGTTCATTCAGCGCCTGCTTCTGCGTTGCCAAGGTACGCCGGGGCCGGAGCAATGTCTTCTGCAACTTTTTTACCCTGTTCTTTTGTTTAAACCGCGAGAGGAGCCCCTCGGGGAACGAGAGCCCTGGACTCTCGGATGATCCTCGGGCCGACTTCTCCGGCTTCCGTGAGCAAACCCGACTACAACAACGGTTATCCTTAGAGCACGGGAGGTTCCATGCACGAGGACGCCATCTCTTATTCTAAATAAAGGAGTTATTTAGTCCCTTTTCATTGTGAAGTGATCTGACGAGTGTCGAATAAGTGTCGCCGTCATCGATTCGTCAGTCACCCCTGGGACAAGAGACGCAAAGTGGGAGCTTGTTTGAAGAGGTAAACGCTGCAAGCAGAAAGAGCATCGGAATTGGGAGTGCTCAGTCGCGGACGACATTTTCCAAGCTGGTCGATATGCTCCAGCAGCACTATGGCCCTTCGGTTCCTGTGGCTGCCTTCCCCTGGTTGAGCGTGTCTTCCACTTTACGCAGGAGTTCCGAAGGAAGGAAGGGCTTTTCCAGGATTGTTGTGCCGCGCTTGATCAGTTCGCGCAATTCGGGAAACTGGTCACCAAAGCCCGTTATAAACAAGAACTTCGTCTCGGGGCGAGCCGCACGAATTCGTTCTGAGAGCTCAAGTCCGTTGGGTCGGGGCATGACAATATCACTCACGACAAGGTCTATTCTGCCATCGTGTTGCTGGCAAAAGCGGAGTGCCTCTGCACCATCAGCGGCAGGCAAGACCGAAAAGCCAACCCCTGCGAGCGTCCGTTGCAGAAGGTTTCGAAGGTTATCGTTGTCTTCGGCCAACAGGATGGTGGCGGAAGGCTGACGAATGGGCGCGAGGTGAAGTCTCTGGTGCGGCGATTGAGTCCCTCTTGTCCGTCGTAGTTCCAGCTCGCGCGTCATCCGTCGAGCGAGTATGCGTAAGGAATCTCGCTGCTCCTCTGTCAGGAGGTGTGGCACTCGGTCCATCACGGCTAGCGTACCTATGGGGTGGGCGTCATCGGTAACTAACGGTATCCCTGCGTAGAATTGAATCCCGATTTTCACCAACAAACTGCTCATGAACCTTTCGTCAGAGAGCGGATCCTGGACGATCAGGACGTCGGGTTGCAAGATTGCATAGGCACAGAACGAGCCATCTCGCGGAATCTCATCCAACTCAAGGCCGATTGTCGCCTTAAACCATACCTTTTGCTCATCGATGAAAGCGATGACAGCGAATGGAGTATCGCAGATAAGAGCGGCCAGACGGGCAATATCGTCGAACACTTGCTCGCGAGATGTTCCCAGAATTCGAAAGCTACAAAGACTCTCGAGACGGGAGCTTTCATTTTGTGGCAGAGGCAACTGCACTAACGCCTCACAAAAATCGTGAGAAGCGGCGCCCCGCCAGGCCGCCTGACACTGATTGCGAACTTTAGCAGCGCACTCCACGAGAGCTGACCATTCGTGAAGCGAAGCTATACTAAAAGGTTTACGGCGGCAGATCGCTACGCTGTGGCTGCCCCCACTGCTGTTGCTAGAAACACCGCACGATGATGGCCATTCGACAAATCCAGCCGCGTCAATGAGAGCGTGGCGTAGAGGTGCCGTCCGCTCGGCACCAGTGCCGATATTTCGGCACCGCTCTGTCATTCGAATCTACGCCTTCAGGCAGAGGTCGGGCGCGACGTTCCCACATAGTGACTGGATCATCATGACCCAAAAGGATTAGCTTTGTAGTAGCACTAACCGAGATCGTTGTCAAGATCGAGCCATTTATAGAAAGATTCTTGGGCAAGGTGTTGTGGTTTTCGTCACTGTCCTGAAGGGCGACACTGTGAAACGTGGTCCGATCCGAAGAGTTAAACCATAGGGTACGTGAGAGTATGGCGGAGCAAGGACTAGCGTTTGATTCCGTTCATTCCTCAGATCTGACAGTCGGCCAGTATCTAAGTTTACTTGATCTGGCACAGCTTGCACTTAGTCAGCGCACGATAGAAGCTCTTTTCCCCAGGCTGGCACTCCGCCTGCATCATGCCTTGAATTTTGGCGTTGTCACATTGGGTCTTTACGACTCAAGTACCGAAAGCATCCGCCTGAACGTTTGCAAGGCGGGGGAGGCGGAGAGGAGATGCGAATGCCTGCCTGTACACGCTTGTGCAGACGGATGGGCCTGGAAGAATCAACGATCGGTGCTTGTCCAAGATTTGGGCACCGAACCCAAGTTGCCCTCTTTCCTGCGATCGCTTCGCCAACTCGGCGTTCGTACTTACTATGTCTTTCCCTTGACCACAAGGCGTCACAAGCTGGGAGCAATAGGCTTTGGCAGTTCGCATGTCATCCCCAAGACGAAAGCGACGCTTGAGTTCTTGCGCCGTGCGGCTGCGATAATCGCTCAGCTTCTGGACACCACGCCTTCATCCGATGGGCTCACAGCGCCGACGGATTGCCCCCAAACCCCCTCGGCCTCTGCACCAAGGCTCGAACCCGAACCCCAGGATTTCGATCTGAGCAATTACGCGAGTCGGGACGAAGCTTTCCAGGAAATGGTGGGGAATAGCGCTCCTCTACAAGAACTGATAAGACAGGTGAGGACGGTGGCTGCCACGGACGCGACGGTGCTGCTGATGGGAGAGACAGGTACGGGCAAGGAGTTAGTTGCACGTGCTATTCATCGGCTCAGCCCGCGGGCCGACGGCAAGTTTGTTAGCGTCAATTGTACTGCGATTCCGACAGATTTGTTGGAAAGCGAGTTATTCGGACACGAAAAGGGGGCGTTCACCGGGGCGATCAATAGGCGCGTCGGTCGATTAGAACTGGCTGACAGAGGAACGCTGCTATTGGATGAGGCAGGGGATCTTCCGGGCGTAATTCAGCCAAAGTTGTTACGGGTACTGGAAGACAAGGAATTCGAAAGGCTCGGCAGTAATCAGACTGTAAAAGTCGACGTTCGGCTGATCGCTGCCACAAATCAGGACTTGCATCGGAGTGTCGCCGAAGGTCGATTCCGCGAGGACCTATTCTATCGACTCAATGTCTTCCCGATTTACGTTCCCCCTCTGCGGGAGAGAAAACGTGACATTCCTGCCCTGGTGCATTACTTCGTGTCCAGATATGCAAGTGAAGCGAAGAAGTCAATTGCGACTATCCCTGCCGAAGCAATGGATGCCCTTCTGAATTGGAGCTGGCCGGGGAATATCAGAGAATTGCAAAACTTGGTTCAACGATGCGTGATTTTGACGACCTCACCAGTCCTGAGGGTTCCGCTTGGGGAACTGAGACCTAACGCAAAGCCGTCTTCTGGCAAAATGTCCCCAGAGGTCGAGCGCGAGCTCATCCTTCAAGCTCTGAAAGGGGCGGGCGGAGTGATAGGTGGCGCATCGGGTGCAGCCAATAGACTGGGAATGAAACGCACGACCCTCTACTCGAAAATGAAAAAGCTGAACATTAGTCCCGTTGAGTTCCAGGACTAGTTGCCACTGTGCGTACGAATGTCGGACATCTTCGAGTATTCGTAGACTTGTAGTGGCACATCGAAAAAGGCAGAGACGGTGTCGAAGTGTCGAGTCCGCGGAACTTGGTCGACAGTCGTCCGACACCACTCGGCGGGCCACCGATACTGGCTAGACCCGCAGTTTCTAAAACTTACAAGTCGACATCAAACGGAGGACCATTTGCTCAGGTCCCCCGAGGCAGGAGTGCGGGATCAGCCACGCCGGAAAAGACCTCATTTGCCGAAGCGATGCTTTGATGCCGACAGATCGGCTCGACACCATCGTCACTAGGCTCCGTTTCGGTCATCGGTCAGAGTGAACTCCTCCGCGACCGGCATGGTTTGTCTGCACCTCAAAGAATCCGAAGTCTGGGCCTGCAGCAGCAACTGTGTTTCGGTGAGGACCATGATAGCCACGTGTGCTAACCCAGCCTGCAACGTACCTTTCCGCTATTTTCGCAGTGGAAGGATTCTTGTGTTCGAGGCTAACGATGTGTGGACGAATCGCCTCTGCCCTTGAAGTGACGAGCCCTGGCTCAGGGCGCCGAAGGTTAGTGGGATCACAACTTAGCTAAGGCCGGATGTGTCGATCGTTTGTCTCGTGACAGTGTTGACGACAGCGATGACACTCGCCACTGAGATGGCCATGTCGTGTTTTCTATGACTTAACGATCACTCGGAGATGGACCGGTACATGCAATGCTCACAGCAGCAAACTCGAAGTGGAGCAACGGTGGACGCGTGACATTCTTTAACGCGAAATCGTCGCAGGCGGGTCAGTGGATCCAGGCGCCCCCCGCGTTCAAGAAGCACCATCCCACACGCTTGCCTCCCCCTTGGGAGCGCTTCGAGGGTCTGGTGGTCAGCTGGTTTCTTTGGGATGCAGACCACCAGACGTTGGAAGAGGCGTTTCAACGAAGCAGTACGCAGAGTTACCAGATCTCGAAAAACCATAGAAAGAAGGAGGCACCTCTATGTTTGCTCGCGTTGTTGAATGCCAATCGAAAGTTGGCCGAAGTGAGCAAGTCGGCAGCAAGTTGAAGAACGACGTGCTACCCATTCTGCAAAAGCAGCCGGGCTGAAGACCTTTATGGTTAGCGCGTCAACAGCGCATCAGATTGCGGTCGGCAGAGCAGCTTGAGTGGGCTCCGATAGCCCCGGCACGGATCAGTAGAGACGAAGCGGTGCTCGAAAACTATCCGCGGCATGGCCCGGCCGCGGATGGAGAAGACAGCATGAGCGAGTGGCTACGCTTCCTTCAATTTAGCACCAGCAGAATCACCTTCAAGAGGCTGCCAAGAACAAAAAATCGGATTAACGCAACTCAGAGCGACGATCTAAGAACGCACTTGCAAGAGGGTGTGATACACAGAGACAAGTCCAACAACGTCACGCGATAACACCAGGGCAAGCCATGGTTGAGCACGAGCTGGGGTACAAGGATGTGTGCGAAATCCCAGCAGGGATCAGCCGGGGCGCTGTGGAAGTGCAGGAGGGTATGCTGGTTTCCCGTGCTATTCGCGATATTACGGTGCGCAAGCGAGCCGAGGAAGCGCTGCAAGCTTCCGAAATTCGTTACCGGCGGCTGTTTGAAGCTGCCCAAGACGGCATATTGATCCTCGATTTTGCGACCGGGCAAGTGGTGGATGTGAACCCGTTCTTGACCAACCTGTTGGGATATTCGCATGCCGAGTTAGTGGGGAAGGATCTCTGGGAAATGGGCCCTGTTAAGGACATTTCCGCCAGCCGCTTAAGTTTCGCTGATTTACAAACCAAGGGCGTTATCCGTTACGACGATTTGCCGCTTGAAACCAGAGACGGTCGCCGCATTGCGGTAGAGTTTGTCAGTAATGTTTATACAGTGGGCGGTACCCGAGTCATCCAGTGCAACATCCGCGACATCACCCGGCGCAAACACGCCGAGGAGGGGCTGCGCAGATCGGAAGAGCAATTACAACAGGCAAGCAAACTGGAAGCCGTCGGCCGCCTGGCTGGTGGGGTGGCCCACGACTTCAACAACCTTTTGGGCGTAATTCTGGGGAGTTCGGAACTCTTGCTCGATGATATTGGTGCCAACGACCCCCGAAGAAGATATGTCGAGGCTATCACCACCGCATCTAAGCGGGCCGCAAGTTTGACAAAACAACTCCTATCCTTCAGTCGCAAGCAGGTATCTTCGCCACTGGTGTTTGATCTCAATTCGATAGTGAGGGAAACTGGCCGCATGCTCCCTCGAGTAATTGGAGAACACATCGAGATTGGCATTGTTCTCCCGGTGGAGCAGGCCCCGGTTCTGGCCGATCCTACCCAAATCCAGCAGGTTCTGATGAACCTGGCGGCGAACGCTCGTGACGCCATGCCCGAAGGAGGCAAGCTGACCATCGAGGTCGCCAATTGGGAAATGAAACAGGGTGGTGGCGAACCGGCTGACGTTGCTCCAGGTCATTACGTTACGCTAACTGTGAGTGACACGGGGACGGGAATGCCGCCAGAGATCCAGAGCCGTGCTTTCGATCCATTTTTCACGACGAAAGATCTAGGAAAAGGCACGGGCCTCGGTTTGTCCACAGTTTATGGAATCGTGAAGGAGAGCGGTGGGAGCATTTTGCTAAACAGCGAGCAGGGCGAGGGCACGACATTCAGGATTTATCTGCCGAAGGCGAAGGAGGAAATCATAGAGCCGGCCGCCGCGTCGAGAGTCCCTGACGAATCTCTGCGGGGCTCGGAAACCATCTTTCTAGTAGAGGACCAGAGCGAACTGCGTGGCCTCGCTCATAAGTTTTTGCAAGGGCTGGGATATAGGGTGCTGGTTGCAGGCCTTCCGCGAGAGGCCATTCAGATTGCGCAGCAGTTCACGGGGGAAATTGACTTGCTGTTAACGGACGTGGTGATGCCAGGTATGAACGGTCGAGAGTTAGCACGGCAGCTGCGACTACTGTACGCCAACATGCGGGTTCTCTGCGTGTCCGGCTTTGCTGACCAGACTCTTGAGCAGGACGTTCTCGATACGAACGATGCTTTCCTGGCGAAGCCGTTTCTTCTCCGAGAGCTAGCGACGAAAATTCGAGAGCTCTTCCGCGAACCGAAGTTGTGTACACCTCCCGAGGGTGCACCTGAGTAATAGTCATTTTGTCACGTGAGGTGGTGCTATATGAGTTCGCCCGAACGACCCATTGTTACATTTCCGAGGACGACTCCAACTGTACTACCCGTTACACATAAAGTCCTGCTTGTGGATGACGACCATGCCATTCGCGACATGATGAGTGTGGCTCTTGAACGCAAGGGATTTGACATAGTCGCTGCCGCCAGTGTGGCAGAAGCTCTGAAACTTATCACTACGGAGAGTTTCGACGTGCTGATCACTGACCTGCACATGCCGAACCCCGCTGATGGTTTTACGGTGGTTACGGCGATGCGCCACTCCCAACCGGATGCACTTACGCTGTTGGTCAGCGGCTACCCCGACGTGCAGGGCGCCATGGCCGCTATCCTTCTGGAAGCGGACGAAATCCTCGTGAAACCATTCGAAGTCGGCAAACTCGCCGAACTCATCCGCGAAAGGATGCTCACTCGCAAACCTGCTGTCCGAATGGAAAAAGAAAGAGTGGCCGCGATACTGCAGCGTTGTATGACCGGTATCGTTGGAGACTGGCTGGCGCGGATAAGAAAGAGCAAAGGACTCAACCACCTTCTGCTTAGCGACGAAGAGCGCACGGGACATCTTCCTAAACTGGTTCAAGACCTGATTGCCCGCCTGGTAAAGTCCAGTGCTACCACGAAAGACAGCGATGCCGTTTCTTCCGCCGCCGCCCTCGCCCATGGCGAGCTGCGATATCTGCAAGGCTACACTCCAGCGATGCTGGTACACGAATCACGAATCCTCCAGGTGACCCTCTTCGGGGCGTTGCAGAGCAATCTGAGCCTTCTGGATTTTAGCTTGCTTTTACCCGATGTCATGACCATTGCGGACGAGGTGGACGCGCAGTTGACACAGGCGATGGATAGCTACATGAACTTTATGCGGAGGGCAGGGGCAGCGTAACTGGCACGGAGAACAAGGTACCATTTACCGATCCCTCGCCCGATCCAGACCAGCACCCTAATGAACCGAGGAAGTCTGAACCGTACCCCCTTGACAAGCGCCCGTCCATTTGCGACCCGCTGGAACTTGCTGTCTTCGATCAGAAGTATTTTCATCTACCCTCCGCGCCAGTCTAGTGTGCAAAGCTCCTCTGGACATGTGCCCTTCTGAGCAATAAGACCGTTATTCGGTCCCGACTTGTTACTGACGGTGTTTGTGAAAACTTATTCTTGTTTGAGCTTCGTAACTTACTCTAGAATGTTCTCGATTCGAGTGCAGTTATCAGGTGATTGATCGCCCTGCCTCAACTTCCTTCTGGCCAACCAAGAAGTCGCACCATTGACCTTCATCGCCGAGCTCCGGACGCCATACTCGCCTGTAAGTGAGATCGAAGACCACTGCCGAGCGCGATCCGCAGGGCGACTGGGTGAGGCGGATTGTGTAATATGTCTCAGCTGTCACATCGCACCGCCTTTTCTCGCTTCTGGCGGAATGCGCGTTTGACAGGTGTGCCACATCTGCTCAGCACGCAGTGACATGGGTATTGGGCGGCCATGTGCAGCCGCGGCGTGCTCGTTCATTACCTTAGCCGCCTGGGTGCGGCAACTGCCGTTCTGGCTGCTGAAGTCCCGCGTGGTGACGAAGTATCTACAACGTGGGCACTTGAACGTGCTAAAACCCTTCATCATTGTGATGGTGTAATGTCTCATAGCTTCAAGTGTAGTCGCTTATCACCGTATGACTCCGAACTAAAGTTACCCTCACAACTGTTCGTTCGCATCGACTTGCCCAGGCCTGCTATCATCGTCAGCCGAGGGGGGAACACCAAATGGGAAACATGTCTAAAGTGGTCAGGCAGTTGAGTAAGGAACGCGCACGACTTACGGACGAACTGCATCGTTTAACAGCCGCCTTGACCGCCTTCGGGAAAATTACTTGTCTGGAAACAATCCGAAGGCTGCTACAAATCACACGAAGCGAACGATTTCGGCTGCCGGACGCAAGAGAATTGCAGCAGCACAGCGTGCTCGTTGGGCAAAACAGAAGCAAGCACAGAAACCCAGGCGCACCATGTCGGCATCAGCCCGCAAGAAGATCGCGGCGGCACAGCGGGCGAGATGGCCGAAGGTGAAGGGGCAAGCGAAGAAGGCGGCGTAGGGTCGGTGGACTCGGAGAGAAAAATGATTCCTCCCACCTACAAACCGAAGAAAAAGTTTATGCAGCTTGCGATCGTGGAGGCAAAGCGAGCCCCCGACCGGGGCGACTATGCTATCGGTGCGGTCGTCACGCGTCTTGTTGGAAAACGGGAAGTGGTTATCGCCTCTGCGGGCAACCGGGTAAAAACTTCGGGCTCTTCCATCAAGCATGTAGAACTTGAAACCCTGAAATATGTTTCCTCCGGCTACGGTCGGTATCTCCCGGATTTCGTGTTGTATTCCACGCACGAACCTTGTGCCATGTGCGCCGGTGCCTGCGTCTGGTCGAAAATAGGGGCGGTGGTCTTTGGGGTTTCCCAAGAAGATATCACTGCCTACGGCGAAAAACACGGTACTGAGGAATTCGGTGCTGAGGGAATTCCGTGTTGACTCAACTAGCCTTTCCAACCGCAACCGCTCTACAAGGAAGTGTTTTGCCGTTACATTACACGCAACGGCAAAATCATCTACCCCAAGAACGGTAAGTTGTTCCACTTCTTCGTAAAGATTAAGTAGACGACTGAATCGTAGCCTCCGACAGCCTTTCCTTAAAGTCTCAAGCATGGTTCCGTCTCCACGCAAGGTCAGATGTCACACCGCTTGCCGAGGCGCGTCAGCACCGCTTTAGGCTCGGCACGGAAAAGCAAAAAGAAGATGATAAAGACGCTTACAGAGTCTTTCGAGAATCCCGACCTAGCGCCGCCGCAAACGGCGAATCCTACGAGAAAAATTCACGTTTAGACATTTCGGGCACGGGCATTAAAAGGTGAGAATTGAGAGTCGAGCGTGGAACGTGCCGTTTTGTGGCAGAGAAAGGGGAGAGCGGCAAACCTATCATTCGAGTTGAACTCTTTCACGCCACTGTCTCTGTGCTCAACCGCGCCACCCTCAGCTTCAATCTTCTGGGCGGCCTGACTCTAGAAAAAGCAAAGAAAATAGCCGAGAGTATGAATAAGAACGTGTTGGACATTTCAGTCAGCATGTCAGACGATGTTTGTGAAAACGGAGGCGGCTAAATTCAAATCTTAATCGCTGATGACTCGGAGGCTGTTCGTAATGCCGTGAAAGGCCTGCTTAAGGCACATTCGGGCAATTGGGTAGTCTGCGGCGAAGTAGATAACGGTCAAGACGCCGTGAAAGAAGTTGCGAGGCTGCTCCCCGATGTCATTCTGCTCGATGTTTCTATACCCTTACTCCACGGTGTGACGGTGGCTCAGGTCATAAGAAGAGAGTATCCGGGTGTGGCGGTGGTCGTGATGAGCGAGCAGGATATGCCGGTGCTAGCACGGCTGGCAGATGCCGGGGGAACCCCGCATTACATATCAAAATCTCGTCTGGCGCTTGATCTTATCCCCATGCTTACATCGTTGGCGACGGGTTGCCACTAGGTATGGAACGCTTCTGGGTTATGCCATTGGCTCCCCCAAGGCTTTGATTTGATCGGAGATTTCCCGCCGCCGCACCTGCCGCCTTTCCGACTCGGCAATCTCAAGGTCCGACGTCGGTAGCCCGTGTTGTTTCTCATCCAACTCTTTGAGTAATGCCAACTCTTTCAAGAGGTCCAACATCAGTTCCGAGGGCTTGGCACTCATTGGGCATAGCTCCTTGAATAGTCCAGACTTGTGACGCAGTTAGGATGGAGTTCCTAGAGAAAAAGTTAGGCACTAGTCGGTTGCACGATTCTTGAGTTGACAAGTGCCGTACGCAACAGTCCTGCAAGCCTAATCCCGCCAAATCCAGCGCCAGTCTGGGGATTCCACGCGAACTATGATACGATGCTTCATCGTCTCTACTCACAAATAAGGTCCCGGCATCCAATTTGGGAGAGGTGGATTGCCGGGCTTGTTTGCCTTCCAGATAAGCGGGCCGAAGAAGTGCGGAAGGAAGGGCTTACGCTCAGGGCAGCAATGGAATCCCAGTCTTTCCCTCGCTCTCGACCCAACCGGCGGTGCGTAGTGCTCATAGAGTTACAACGCACGGTCGCCATGCTCCCCCTGAGGTGGTTTCTGCTTGGCCACAAAGCCTCCCAGCACCTTTGATACGTCCCAGCCGACCCAAACCCCGTCCGGCAGCCGAATGCCAGCAGAATCGGCTTACAGGCGCTTCGGCGTGAACTTCGACATGAGGAAATCCATGTCATCTCCAACGCCATAGCCCACTTTATGGCTGATAACCCGCACACAATCTAACCGAGTCATAAGCTCGTGGCGGCGCTCCGGGGATAGTCCGTTTGCCGACTTAAGGGCCTGCTCGAACATCCGCACCAGAAACTCGGTCCTCGCGAATGCGACATCCTGAGGATTCTTTTGACCGGAGCCGATAATCTTGAAAAGCGCCCAGCGACTCGGGATGGCTCCGCACCGTGAAGGCTCACTCAACCGTCTATTTTTGAAGTTCGGCATCTCGGGCGGGGTGAAGCGGATGAGACTGGCCGTCATTATCCACCGTCAGCGCAAGGAGTTGCTCGGCTGCGAGTAACTATTCTCGGGACGCGGCAATCGCATCCGGTTTTCTTCATGTATGCGCGATGTTCGCCGGGGTCGCAGGCGGCTGGTGGCCTTTCCCTCGACGACCAGCAACCTGTCGAAAAATCGCCTCTCATTGAGGGTTGTGAGGCCAATCGCCCGATTACGCCGGTCATCACACCCCTGTTAGGGGGTGCTCGAATCCGTTTCGGGAGAGCGTGTTTGTAACTCTCTCCGCAGCACATTTAGTCCGTCAAGTGCATCGGTGATAGCAAGCCGTTCTTCGAGCGTCCCTCCATGGTCCATCTGTAAATCGTGGAGGCGGCTGTCAATCACGGCCTTTGCTGCTTTGATCCGCTCTCGCAGTTTCTTATCGTCAGTTTCGACAATAGCAGCACGGTACGATTCTTGCCAATTATGGTCGGTGCTCATAGTCGTCCCCCTGTGCCCAGACGCGCTTCGGAAACGCATCTGTGATCTCGCATCAAGCCGGAGAGAGGTGTCTGGAGTAGCCGTCCGGCTCCCTGCGACAAGTCAGTCAGTTTTCGCAAGGAACCGTCGCCCGAGGGCGCGGCGGAAGGGTGTGAAAAGTAAACCAACCCTATTTTACTCCCCTTTCGACGGGTGAGAACGCCTTTATTACCGTTCGGTATCGAACCAACGCGCTGACTTTAGACTACTACTACACGAAATAGCGTCGATAAGTACCCGCAAGGCCGTATCGAAGTTTGCAGCTAATTCCTGTTACCTTTCGTCTATTCTCGGCCCAAAAATGAGGACGCGCCATGGCAAAGGAAAAGCCTGAGTCCGAGTTGAAGCGACTCCTCAAGGAGCAAGACAAGGCTCGGCAAGATGAGGTATTCGGAGGTCTGTTGCCAGCGGAACGTAGTGAATACGAAGGAAAAGCAGAGCGGATTCACGCCCTGGAAAGCGAAATTCAGGCAAGCGTGGTCGCTAAAAAGAGTTCGCAGTCTGCGCTGAGGCTCATCAGCCCTACCGCAGCCGAGAAAAAGATTCGACGGACAGCGCTACCGATCCGAGAAGGCAGCGGGCAAAGGCAAAAAGCGCTGGAAGAAAAAGGCGGTGAGTAAAAGCTTTTGGCCGGCACCTAGGAATAGTCTCTTCCCCCTTGGGAGTCCACACGTTTCGTTTCCCTTGCTGATGTTCCTAGCCTCTCGCGAAGGGCGAGAAGAGTGGGGCCCCGGCGCCGCTCGGTTTAATAGCTATTTCAGGCCCAAGCCGCCATTAAGCTGTTGGATCACTCCGTAGCACTCGCAAGCAGTCTGTTCGAGGCTTTTGCGGTTCAATATCTTCACGGTCCCACGAAGGTTTTCAATCAGTCCGGCATTTTCGAGCGCTCCCGCTGCCAGGGTGACGCTGGGACGTCCGGTGCCGAGCATCTGCGCCAAGAAATCGTGAGTGAGGAGAAGCAACGGAGAATCCACACGATCTTGACACATGAGCAGCCAGCGGGAGAGGCGCTGCTCAATCTCATGCAGGCGGTTGCAGGCGGCCAGTTGGGCGACCTGCATCCCGTGCATCAAGGCAAAGCGGCTGAGTTCAGCGCGAAGGGTGGGAGCGCAGGACAGGACATCCTGAAAAACTCTTGACGGTATGCGCACTCCGCTTCCTGCCATTTGCATGATTGCGCGGAAGGTACCGCGTTGCAGTCCCGCCATAAGGGACATTCCTACCATGCCTTCCCTGCCGACGATGCCGACTTCCACGCTGCTTCCATCACGGCTGAGAGCCACCAGAGAGGCCATGCCATCGTTCAGAAAATATGTGAAGGCGATCCTCTCGCCGGGTTCCTCCAGAATCTCGTACTGCGGCAGATCGGCGGATTCCAAGTGAGGGCGGAGCAGGCGGTATTCCCTGTCCGGCAGGGACAAAAGAATTACATTGTTCACCGCCTTTCCTGCTGCATCGGAGCGGGTGCCAGGGTGCAACGGAGCTGGCTGGATCAGCCTTGCAGGTCTTTTAGCGATTATCTTCTCGTTCCTCAGAGTACCCGTGCCCATTCTGATTTGATGCAACGGGCATCTTCGGTTGATTCAGCCAGACTGCAGTTCCGCCAGTAATTTCACGGACATTTGGATCAATGTATGGGGAGAAGATATAGAGAAAGCCCCTCATGGCTCGTCTACTCTGCCGTCTATGCTGAATGAAGACACTTGCGATTGAGTCAGAATGCACACGGTGAATTTAGTCCTTCCTCTGCCTGCCCACCTGTAATTTGTTCTGCAGGTGCTTGTCTTGGGCAGATAAAATGCGATTCAGCTCTTCGACAAGACGGAGAAACCTCTTATGGTCCGATTCCACCGCGATGAGCGAACAGAGTTCGTGGATGCGGTCACTTTCGTTCTTGTTCATAGGGACCGCGCAGTATTACAGCTACGACGGTCGTTGGTATGTTCGACGTCGAACGCTTCCGAAAATTATGAATAGCGCCATTCACTGAGGGAGATCGGTCCTTGGCTTTCGTCCTCTCGGTTGCGTGGTATAACTTCGTGAGAGTGAACACCGCAGTCAGGACGACGCCCCTCATGGCCGCTGGCATCACGGGAATGATCTGAACGATGCGGGGTTTATTGACTGCCTAGGGTTGAGATGTGCTCACTATGCCCCCAGACCCACCACCGCTGCCGCTTAGGTACGCCATCTGTGGTAAGCCCATCCTGCCTAAAGACTTCAACGTAACCGAAGATGCAAAGCCTGTTCACGGGGAATGCTGGTTGGCGAAGGTTAAGGAACGAAAAGCGCAGCAACACTAAATTGGATCACTGCCGAAAGTCTCTGATTCCCGGGTTAGTCGATTTCTCCAACAATCCGTCGGCGTCCAGCGCTTTTCGATCCTCTGTGCCCCTGCGGTGCTAATTTTCCGCATTGCCGGTCTCCTTTATCTTTTGTGCTTCGATAACTTGGGAGCGTACAGCATCCCGTCGAAGACCGGCTTTCTCTTCCCGTCTGGTTACGTCAATTTGCTGAAGTTTGGGAGAAGCGACCGATACTTAGTCCAATCAAAGGAAGACCCTGGATCAGTTTTTCTTGCGGGAGCGATGTCACTGTGCCCCACAATTCTCTCAGGACGCATGCGAGGATAGGTTCTGAGCAAGTTGTGGGTGATCTCAGCAAGCTTCAGATACTGCTTATCCGTGTAAGGAGCTTCATCCGTACCCTCAAGCTCTATCCCGATCGAAAAATCGTTACAACTGCTTCGACCTTGACACAGGGATTCACCCGCATGCCAAGCTCTCTTGTCGAACGGTACAAACTGAACCGTTTCGCCTGAACGGTATATTAGGAGATGTGCCGAGACGTGCAAACGGAAAATTTCCTGAAAATAATGATGGGCAGAGAGATCGAGTTGATTGCAGAAGAATTGCTCAATATATGCTCCTCCAAAACTACCGGGAGGTAAGCTGATCCCATGAATAACCAAAAGGTCAATTTCTGAAGCAGGGATTGGACGCGCATCTTGATTGGGCGAACGCAAGCGTCTCGCTCCGATTAGCCAATGGCTCTCGATTCCGGTGTTCGCCATCACTCTATTTTAGAGCGAAAACGGCGAAGGGTTGAACGATGTCCAAACGGTGCTGAGCAACGAATAGAAACGGTAAAATGCGATCCGGTTTCTTGGGATGTCTCTGATGCAAATCTCACCACGACAAATCCGGTCGTAGCCTCTCGAATTTTGTGAACTGCAGTTCGGGGGAAGGTTCGCAGAGATTCCTCGCAGAAGATCAGATTGCAGTTTCTAAGGTCATGGGAATCCTGCTACCTAGAGCAGTCACCGACCAAAAGCTTGGTCCCATCCTTAAGCCTGAAGAATATCTGGCCGTCCGCTCTCTCTTCTTGCGGAACAGCGGGCCATAACTTCGGCGGAAAGCCGGCTTCCCATGCCTTGCGATACTGAGCGCTCAGGCGTTGTCTGCGGGCCGGCTCTTTCTCTCGTCGCCACCCAGCTACGTAAACGAAGAATCGTTGGCGCTTGAAGCGACCACCGTGCAGAGGGCATTTCACTCCATCTGCAACCGGTTCCTCAAGGGCTGAGCAGAACCATGGTTGCTCCTTTTCGGGGAAGCAGATGCAGTCTGGGGAGAAGATGGACTGCGCTTTGAAAGCCTTCTCAGTCTTTTCAATCCGCTTCAGCAGCGCTCGGACTCCCATAGTTCGACTAAATTACTTTTCCTTCTTAAGTTCGCGTGCCAGCCCGTCACCCTGCTCGTCCGGATCGACTCGCCATTCAACAACCAACTTCTCGTCTTCCATAAAACAATGGAACCGCCCTTTCTGCTCTGGCCAATGGCCGTTCTCTGTAAAGTATTCCAGTTCTTCGTGGCTTCGACCCGCAAAGATTCGCTCGTCTTCTTCCCAGAGCTTACGAAGAGTCTTTCGGTCCATCGTGTCGAATCTGCTAGGCCGGTTTGGTATAGGTTCTGGAAGCCTTCCGTCGCGCAAGTACGTTCCAAGCTCATCCTCTGTGAGGCTGGCGAGAATGCGGTCCCATACGAACCAGTCCAGAAACCTCCGCTGTCTCTCCAACCGGATTAGCCGGCTTCGAATGTGTGCCATCGATCGCTATCTCTCTCCGCCCCTCGGTTCGCTGTCCAGTGGGGTCGATTGTAAAAAGGTGCGCTCCTGAGCTAGATGTGTCCCCTCAAGAGCGGCCAATCGCTTTTCGATGTCAGACACCTCAATGGCGCGGAGCAAACTCATTGCCAAATAAGCCAGAGTATTTGCTGTCCTCGCATCCATCTGGCGGGCGTGAACCTGGGCCATCGTGTTAGCGAGGGCGTCTCGCACTTCGCTGGCCGTCTTTGGCGGTTCCATGGGCACAGCGTCTGCGTGGGACCGGTATGCCTTTCTGTGACCATGCTTGGAGCCCA
>Ga0185299_10002528_pt1 | contig 27720 bp, 32 predicted proteins | sample PaiPotPPA55metaG_FD_128002 | JGI IMG/M metagenome (GOLD analysis project Ga0185299, IMG submission 128002) | Iron sulfur acid spring bacterial and archeal communities from Banff, Canada, to study Microbial Dark Matter (Phase II) - Paint Pots PPA... ...
CCTTGCGATCGCGGGCGGTTAGCTCAGCTGGTAGAGCATCTCGTTTACACCGAGAGGGCCGGCGGTTCGAGTCCGTCACCGCCCACCAATGCGTGGCAAGCCGCGATGGCCGGTGTTTTGCCGCGCTTGCCCCGGGCAGGTCCGGCGCCCTGCCATCTCGCCTGATGGCATCGACAAGTACAAATCCGCCTTCGGGCGGAGCTTGCCAAAGCGATCGCAAACTCGCGCGAATTCAAGAAGACGAATATGTGCACCCCTCAGGAGATCGCACAGGTGCTCTTTCAATTCGGCCTCACCTGGAAGGAGGAGCAACCGTCGAGAACCGAATTCATGAAGAAAGTCGCCTTATGCATCCGCGCATGCTGTCAGACCGAGCGCAGGCAGGTGACGCGATGACCAAGGTTCTCGTTACCGGCGGATCGGGCTTCGTTGGCAGTCGTTGCATACTGCAGCTCTTGCAACAAGGCTACGAGGTCCGCACGACGGTCCGGAGCTTGGATCGCGAAAAGGACGTGCGCGCCATGCTCAAGGAAGGGGGAATAGAGCCGGCAAATCGCCTGCCCTTCGTCGCGGCCGATCTCAACCTTGACACCAATTGGGCCGAAGCGGCAAGGGGATGCGATTTCGTGTTGCACGTGGCATCGCCGTTTCCGCCGGCAAGTCCCAAGAGCGAAGATGAAGTAATCGCGCCAGCGCGAGACGGCGCACTGCGCGTCTTGCGTGCCGCACGCGACGAGGGGGTGAAGCGTGTGGTGCTCACGTCTTCTTTCGCGGCAATAGGCTATGGCCACATTCCTCAAACCGCGCCATTTGACGAGAGCAGTTGGACGGAGCTTCGCGCCGATCTCTCTGCTTACGTGAAATCGAAGACGCTGGCAGAGCGCGCCGCTTGGGATTTTGTCGCCAAGGAAGGCAGGGGTCTCGAACTTTCGGTTGTCAATCCGGTTGGAATATTTGGGCCTGTTCTGGGGCCGGACTATTCGACATCCATCCACATCATCCGCCGATTGATGGAAGGGGCCCTCCCCGGTTGCCCAAGGCTCTATTTCGGCATGGTTGACGTGCGGGATGTTGCTGACCTGCATCTCCGCGCAATGACCAATCCGGCGGCCAAGGGAGAGCGGTTTCTCGCGGTCGCAGGTGAGTGCATCTCGATGTTCGAAGTCGCCAAGGTTCTAAGGAGACGGATGAGTGCAGCGGCGAAGCGGGTGCCGCGGCTGGAATTGCCCGACTGGCTCGTGCGCATCCTAGCTTTCGGGAGCCCCGCTCTCCGGGAAATGGTTCCGCAACTCGGAAAAATCCGGAATGCAACAAGCGAAAAGCCGGACGCCTTCTTGGTTGGACTCCCCGCCCAAACGAGGAAGTCATCGTCGCCACGGCGGAGAGCTTGATCCGCCTCGGCCTTCTGAAAGGCCAGACTGGCAAAAAGCAGTAAGTTTCAAGATGATATATAGTCCTTTTCACCGCACGGGAATGCAAATCATCCAGTGCCCAGTTTGACCTCGGTTAGCCCACCAATGCGTGGCAAGCCGCGATGGCCGGTGTTTTGCCGCGCTTGCGCCCGGCGGCGGGTGAAGCTTCGCGTCGCGCTTGACCTGGCCCCGCGCCTATCCTATTCGGCAGTGCGGCCATTGCGATGCCGCGTCGCGGGGGAGTAGCTCAGTTGGTTAGAGCGCCGGCCTGTCACGCCGGAGGTCGCGGGTTCAAGTCCCGTCTCTCTCGCCAATCCCTTTCATGTCAAGCCCGGACACATCGGTAACAGAACGTGCCTAAGACATGGGTGGCAACCTTGGGCCGAAGGGGTTGTCGAGGGGCTGCAAGGTCGTCTGTTCGAGATCGAATACTTTTGCCACGGGCCCTTCATCCAAATGAGTTTTCGAGAAAACGTAATTGAAGCGATCGGGGCAACCCCTCTGATCAAACTGCGCCAAGCGTCGGAACTGACCGGCTGCGCCATTCTGGGCAAGGCGGAATTCATGAATCCCGGCGGATCTGTAAAGGACCGCGCGGCGCTCGCCATCGTCAACGACGCGATCGCGCGCGGGGCCTTGAAGCCGGGCGGCTTGATCGTCGAAGGTACAGCGGGCAATACCGGAATCGGTCTCGCGCTCGTCGCCAATGCCTTGGGCTACAAGACCGTAATCGTCATTCCCGACACGCAGAGCCAGGAGAAAAAGGACCTGCTGCGGCTGCAAGGCGCCGAACTGATCGAGGTTCCGGCGGTCGCCTATTCCGATCCCAATAATTACGTGAAACTCTCCGGCCGCCTCGCTCTGCGGCTTGCCAAGGAACATTCGGCCGGCGCGATCTGGGCCAATCAGTTTGACAATATCGCCAATCGCCACGGCCACTTGCAGACGACCGGACCCGAGATTTGGGCGCAAACGGAAGGCAAGGTCGACGGTTTCACTTGCTCGGTTGGAACCGGCGGAACGCTGGCCGGCGTCGCCATGGCTCTAAAGTCCAAGAACCCCAACATCAAGATCGCGATTTCCGATCCCATGGGGGCCGCCCTCTATTCCTATTACACAAGCGGCGAGCTAAAATCCTCCGGCTCTTCGATCACCGAAGGCATAGGCCAAGGCCGGATCACTGCCAATCTCGAGGATGCACCGGTCGATTTCGCCTATCAGGTCCCGGACGAGGAAGCCTTGCCCATTGTGTTCGATCTCGCCGAAAACGAAGGCCTGCTGCTCGGCGCCTCGTCAGGCATCAATGTCGCGGGCGCGATCCGTCTCGCCAAGGACCTCGGCGAAGGCCACACGATTGTGACCATCCTCGCCGATTCCGGCGCGCGCTATCAATCGAAACTCTTCAATCCAGAATTCCTGCGCTCGAAAAATCTGCCGGTTCCGGGATGGATGGAACGCCAGCCCTCGATCAAGCCGGATTTCGTTTAGCCGCCAAACGCAATCAGCGGTAACAAATCAGGCCTTGGCCTTGCCGGCGGCCGTCGCTTCCGACACCTCGACCAGACGGCCGGTCTTCACATCGTAGTAATAGCCGTAAACCGGAATATGGCCGGGCACCAGCGGATGCGAGCGGATACATTTGACGTCCACCACCACGCTTGCCGCAACGTCCTTGAACGCCAGCCATTTCACGTAATGGCCATGGATGCTGCCCGGGCCATGTCCATGATCGTGCCAGCCTTTTTCATCGACTGTTGCGGTCTCCAGGCTCTGTTCGAGGAGCCCGCTCATGATCTCGTCGTCGAACGTCAGCATGCCGCAATCGGAATGATGGACGACGAACCATTCCCGCGTGCCAAGCAGCTTGTAGGAAATCACCAGCGAGCGGATAGCATCGTCGCTGGCCCGCCCGCCCGCGTTGCGGATCACATGCGCATCGCCTTCGGAGAGGCCGGCATATTTGGCGGGATCGAGACGCGCGTCCATGCAAGTAAGAATGGCGAAACGCCGCGCCGGCGGCATTGCCAACTGCGATTTGGCGCCGAAACTTGCGGCGTAGGCTTCATTGGCTTTCAAGACTTCCGGCAGAACCGGCATGCGTAACCTCCCATAAAGCGGCGGGCTCAATCAACCTTAGCCAAGCTGACTTTAGACGGTTTGCCGGCCTCGTCAAAGCCCGGATCGAAACGCTCACGCTGTTTTGATCCCCCGTGAGACAGGACTCCCAGTCTTATGCCCGCGACGGCAAGGCGCCCCCTTTCGCCGATTAGTCGACCATTTCAGCTTGCTTGGTCGAACCCCAAACACGAACTTAAATTCAAGATTAAGAGCCGACCATCGGGCTTGGCACGACAGTTGTCGTCGAGATTGGCAACGTGCCCGCGTGTTTGATGATCAGGGCTTCATGGGTGTGATCGCGCGAAAAGTCAAAGCGATATCCGAACCGCGCCACGAATCTATTGATACGCTTGGCATGCTGACGATCGGTGAGCGTTACGTGGCGTAGCGCATGCGGCCCTGTGCGCCCGCGCAGAATCGTGTCCGGATCAATGGGAAACAACAGTTCGATTGAATTCAATGGGGGTCGCACCTGATGGGGCAACACGCTTTCTCCCGCTCGGTTGGGTCAAAAACAACGACCTGGTTATCGCTCGTGAGAAAACTGACGTCGGTTTCGTTATGGACCACCTCAAATTCGAGCCAATTCAGCACGTGGCCGAATCCTCTCATCAACGCCGGCATTGCGTGCAGCGACTGATGCGGATCGATTGAGACACTAATATGATCGAGAATATCTTCGTGCCCCTTGGGCTTCGGTGGCAGCTTTCCTGCCTGATCGAGAACCCGATGAGTCGCTTTCGCCTGTTCAGCAAGCGATATATCGCGGGCCGCAGGGACCCGCACCCTAAGGGCGATGTTCCGCTACTCGACATAAACGCCCATGCTTAAGTCGGCCCCGACAGACCGGCGCGCTTCTTTTAGGGGCTGTGGGTATATTGATCTGGACAGTTAGCTTGGATAAATCTTGCAGGAATGCCGGCAGCCGGACCGCGCGGGACGTAAAATTCAGCACAGAAACGCATAAATTGGAGCTTACCGAGAAAGTCCCGATATTCAATATAGCCGTATACCCACAGCTTTTCGTTGCCGTCCAGAATAGGTTGATAATCGACGATAATGGTTTTCTTGTTCGGCAGGCGGGCAATAATATTGTAAGGGACGCGACTTTAGATAATCCGGCCAGGCTCCAGATCGATCATGTTATGGTATTTTGGCGCGCGGGGAAGCATTGGTGTGATGCATATTTCTGCGGTTTCGCGGGAGAGGAAAGCTGGCGTTCTTCCGTAATTCTTGACTGTCACGATGGCAACTATATAGTTGACTGAACCGGAGATTTATGGCATACTCCAAATTATAGGAGACAGCCATGTGTGACCTAACCAATACGGCCTTCACTAACGAAGACAAAGCCCGCGAATTTCTTGAAGCCTCTCGTTGGCCGGATGGTCCAGTTTGTCCGTTCTGCGGACAATTGGATACGGTCGCGAGGCTTGGCGGTAAGTCCATGGGGCCGGGCTGGTACTTTTGTTCGAATTGCCGAGATAAGTTCACCGTGCGCGTTGGTACCATTTACGAGCGCAGCCATATTCCGCTGCACAAATGGCTATTGGCGACCCATCTTGTGTTTGCCAGCAAAAAAGGTATGAGCGCTCTTCAGCTTAGCCGTATGCTCGGTATCACATATAAATCGTCTTGGTTTATGTGCCATCGTATCAGGGAGGCTTTGACGCCCGCTAGCGCAACACCAATCGGTGGCGAGAGCAAGGTTGTTGAGGCGGATGAAAGTTTTATCGGTGGCAAGGCGAAAAATCGCGCCTACGCCAAGAAGGAACCGACAAAACACGCCGTGCTTACCCTTGTCGAACGCGATGGCAAAAGCCGTTCGTTTCATATCGCCAATGTCAAAGCCAAAACGCTTCGCGAAAAGATCGTCACGACAGTTAGCCGCAAGTCGCATTTGATGACTGACGAACTGGCGTCCTACGAAAAAGTAGGAAAAGAGTTTGCCAATCACGGCACTGTGAACCATTCGGCGAATGAATTCACGAAGCTTGGCGGATTTTCGCACACCAACACAGCAGAGTGCCGTTTTAGCCTTATGAAGCGCGCGGTATTTGGCACGCATCATTCGATCAGCGAAGCTCATTTGCCGCGTTACCTCGCGGAATGGGATTTCAAATGGAACACCCGCAAGATGACAGACGGGGAACGTGCGGCAATTGCTCTTGAGGGTATTGAGGGCAAACGTCTCACGTATCGCAGGTCTGACCAAACCATGTACGCTTAAGCAGAAAGCGAAAAGTTTCCTGCGCTGGCGCGACAGACAGAGAAAATTGCTATGAGTACAGCGAGTCTGTCAGATCATGCCGTCGATGCTGCCAAAAAGATTGCGGCGAATCATACCGGCATGGCTGCTATTGATACAGCCGACGGTGGCGAGTGCGCTTTTATTTTCGCAGCAGTCGCACTAGCGCTGTCTGATGCGCGCGTAGCTACGCGCATTGGCGAACTCATGGGACAGCCTGAAATCAGTGGGGCGGTATGGATGAGGGAGGAGGAATAGCCTGAGCTACTTCGTAAATGGGACGCACTTCGGCGATCACTCGCTCAACATTTAGACGGCCCCCAAGCCAGTGGCCATCATTGTCAATTATGGTCGAGGTGGCATCAGACGAGCCCTGGCGATTGCCGGGAAGATTTGACAAGAGATTGAGCTTGCGAATAAAACCGCCACGAGGCGTGCCCTTGTTGGCGGCCTCCAGATTCTTTTCTTTATGTTCGATCATATTGCGCAGGTATAGTCCCTCTTTTTTTAGGTGTTCTGCTGCATTAAGCACTGGTTGAATGCTTGGAAATAGGGGTGCGAGCCGGTTGAGGTTCTTTACGAGGCTCCCCATTGTCATAGCAAAGTGATATTGGTTTAAATCTAGGTGCCTCTTTGTTGATAAGCGCTCATTATAGGACGTGGTAATAGAGTTTAGTTGTCTGCTCGATTCAAGGTAAGCCTCGGCGTCGTGCAGGCATGCCCATAGCCAAAAATTCAGGTCGTAGTGATCCATCCAGGTTGGTTGCATGGCTAAATCTGATCCCACGAAAGACCCTGAATTTCAGAAGGTGGTGCAGGCGTGCCTGCGAACGCCGCCAAAGCCGCATAAGTTGCTAGGGAAATCTAGATCAAAAGCTGGTGCGAGTCCGAAAAAGCCGGGGCGCCAAGGAAAGCCAGAATAGACGGGTTTTCATTGGGGGACATTACATTATGGACCAATCATCCAGGGATGAAACGATATGTGCGCTCCGGAGGGTGTGTGACCGTTATGTTGCTCGTCGAGCGGATGCCGTGTTCTCGAAGGCCTTTGCGGACGAGATATTCGCCAACATCCCGCATGGCGCTCTCCAAGCTGTCATTCGCCCCGCAATTGGGGCAGATGACGGTCTTGTCTCCGTTAGGATCGATCCGGACTTTCACTTCTACGTTGCATTTACCGCAGAGTATTGGGCGAGTCTCAGACATGGAGCAGAATCCTCTACTGCTTTCGAAGGCGCGAAGTAGGAGAAGATACGCGCTTAGCCATATTCAGTCAACTATATAGTTGCCGTCACGATGACCCTGCGAGCAGAGGTCCGCAATTTTTGGGTCTTGAAGTTTTATCTTGCTGATCAGAAGCTTTGGCAGTTCAACGTTGACAGCTGCGTCAGCAGAGAGCTTCGCGGCATTAGCGGCAATCCGCGCGGTCTTGTCGGCGAGGTACAAAAAGCATATTTGCACACTGGAAACCAGCGCCAAGATACCAGTGAATACCGCAAGAACTTCTGTATAGAAGGCGATCTTTTCATCCGCAGACTCTGGTCTGACGGGCTGGTGGGCGTTTTGATCGGAGCAGTTTATTGTTTGGTGATGTGGTTGGTGCTGCGATGAAAGCGATACTCCGTAGATAGCTAGAACGAATAACGTCGCAAGCACCAACGCTGGCCAGCAATTTTTCAGCATCCCTTGATCGCCGTTCCGAATATGTCCGCGTTCTCCCTGTTGTTATAGCGAAATTGGAACTCGGTAACATAGAGCGGCATATATTGCGGCTCATTTTGTGGAATGTGCCGACTACGCCGCGCTTGAAAATCGATCAGAAGCCGACCCATGAAGTTGTAAAAAGCTTCCAAATCGGAACTGATGGCCGAACCTGAATGCAACCGATCAACCAAAGGAGGCCATGTGCCTTCAATGGTGCTGAAAAAATCCTCAAGCGTATTATTGTCATGGCCGCCCTCTGGCGATGGCTGAGAATAGTAGTAGCGCTCGAATGCAATCTCAGACGGTCGCATCTGAAGGGGTTTCAACACTTCGTCCTTGCGATAGGCCATCACTTTCCTCGTATCGTCGGCGAATTTGTCGAGATACGTGATAGGGATATAGTGGTGTCGCTTCTTATCGTTTTGAGATTTCTGATCCATCGAAATCGCTTGCCACAAACGCGGAGGTGACCCCATGGGAATCAGCGTTTCGCGCCAAACCGCCGCGCTGATCGCAATGGTTCTGATCTTGGCATTTGCCCTTTTGGTATTTTCGGCCCCTGCGCGGCCCAAAGTTGCCGCCGCCGGGCCGGAGTCCGGTATTGCGGCAGCTTGCGGTCCCGGCAGCCGAACAGGTCACGCGGATCTTGACGACAATTTGCAAACCTCCGACAGGCTTACATTCGCCGTGCGCACGCCGAGTGATTATGATCCGACACGGGCCTATCCGCTGCTCGTCGTCTTTCCGCCGGCAGGATACAATCGGCGCCAGTCCGAAACTTTCTACGACCTAACGACCGAGGCGACGCGGCGGGGTTTCATCGTCGCCTACAGCGATCACATAGTTTTGTCGCCCACGGCCGTCTCGCGACAGGCGAAGGTGGCGGCGACCGTCGCGAGCTTTTTCTGTGTCGATGAAGCGTCAATCGCCTATCTCGGTCACTCCGATGGCGGCTTAATAGCCGAGGGCATCCCCGCTTACGTTCCCAAAGCCGGCGCCGCGCCACACAGCATCGTGGCGAGCGGTGCGGGCATCACGCGCGAAGACCTTGCTGCAATGGCGTGTCCGTCAATCCCGGCTGTTTTGATCGTCCACAGCCGCAGCGATGAACGCTTCCCGGACTTCGGCCGCGGCGCCGCCGCCTATTGGGGACGGTGCGCGGCCTGCGCGCCGGAAAATCTTAACGCGCTTGCCGATGGCTGCCGCGACTTCTCGGGATGTGCCGGGGGACGGCGCGTCGCCTACTGCGAAACATCTCTGCCGCATAAGCGCTGGCCTTCGATGAATACCGCAATGCTTGATTTCATTCAGGGCACCAAGGCCAAGCCGCCATAGTGCTTGGCGCCGCCGCGATTTTGCGGGCGGACGCCGCAAAACCTCACGGCCGATCCATCGGGCGATCCTGTCCGGCATCCGCAAGCGACGAGATGTTCGCGCGCGCGCCGACGCCTTGCGCGAACTCATTCGCAGGGCGGAAGATGGCGACGCCGACGCCATCATCCGGTTGATTATCAAACCGCGGCGACATGGGATCGACGAGATCGGCGTAAAGCTCAAACGCGTTGTTGCCACCGGCATCGCGGCCAAGGTACCTTGCGCGGCCTAAACTCTAGTTGGCGCCATGACCGATGTCACTGCACCGTTACGGCATCCTGGACCGACCGGCTAAAGGCATCGGCTTGGTCGCCATATTGCTCGCGCGTGTCCTGATCGACGATGGCGACGGGCGCCGCAACGACGAGGCCCGCCGCGTGACCGACTGCCGCAGTCGCGCCAGCCGTTGTCTGGAGAATTTTTTCGCCGAGGCTTACCCTCGATTCCGTCAAGGTCTGGCCGGGCGTGAGGATTCGACCAATGACGCTTGCGAGCTGCGGATTTTCGGCGAACTTGCCGTGATGGAACGGGTCGGACGAGCGGAACCTGGTCGCGTCGATCACCTCTATCCCTTCGCGCTTGAGTTTGCTTTCGTCTGGTTCTTGGTTCGGATCGATGGAGCCTAGTCTTGGCTCGCCCCACACCCGGCGCGAAATCGCGAGTGCCTTGTCGTCCTCGGATGTAACCAAAAAGAACTTCGGCCGCCGAGCGCCCAATGCGTAGATTTCGTCGATTTGCTTGTAAGCGACATCGACGCCAACATCCGGCGCCGCGAGAATGACGTTGTGGATTTTTTGCGCCACCTTGCCGTCGCGGATGGCCATCTGGCGCAACGCTTCGAGCGTCACCCAATTTCCCATAGAGTGGGCGAGCACGGTGATCTCGCCGACTTCGGGATCCTTGGCGAGGAAGCGCAAACCGCTTTCGAGCTCGTCGCGTGAGTACTCAACGCTCTCGCGGTCGTAACCGTAGGCGAGAACTCTCGCCTTCGACGGCCAGGTGAAAAGTACGGGCACGACTTGAGCTTCCAGTCCGGAATCGTGGACAAATTGGGCCAGGCGGAAGACCGCGTCCTCAAAGCGGTTGTTGAAACCGTGGACAAACACCAGCACCTGCTTCTTGGGCGTTGTCCGCATCAACCGGCGGAACGTGGCGAGCGCTTGCGCGCGATTATTATAGTCGGCTTTGAACGTCACGAAATCAGTTGCCGGATCGCCGGGAATTTGGTGGGGCAGCTGAACTTCTCCAATTTGGCGCGCGCTGTCGGGGGGAAGCGAAACAACGATATCGGCAAAATCCAATGCCGGCCCGCGAAAACCGGAAAACATCTCCGCCGGCGTGGTCCGCATGCGTGTCGTCGCGACCAGCATTTCCACCTCGTTCGTGCCGGGAGCCCGCGCGGCCACGGGCTGGAGAAAACCTTTTGGGGAAGCACAACCGGCGAGGCCGCAAACCGTTATGACAATGACAAGAAAGGGGTGCGGAGGAAGGCGCGAACCCCGAGTGCGGCCCGCCAGGCGATACCGAAAGCCTGTTCGCCACGACCAAAAAGTGAAACGACGCATTAGCCTACGTGTCCAAAAACCGCCGCGATCAGGCAACGGTACGGGGGCTAGCAACGTCAAGATAAAGTGAAACCGCGCAACTCTGGCAGCGTTCGCCCGGCGTGGCCGCAGATCTCTAAGAAATATAAATAATATCAGTAAGTTATCTAATTCTGCCCAATTTTTACGGGAATTCCACGTCGATTTTTTTTCGCGGGGGGTTGCTTATTTGCCACAAATAGCATTCGCCTTTCCCTTGCAACGTCTAAGCGATGCGGCGCGTGAGGCCGCTCAGGACAGCCGGCTCAGCCTCTTCCGTCCACACCCGGAAGGTCTTCAGGGTGTGAGGTCCAAAGGACGTCGCAAGCGGAATATCGGTTGCGTCACGGCCGCGCGCAACGGTGATGCGCCCGATGCGCGGCATGTTATGGCGCGCATCGAATATGAACCAGCGTCCATCGAGAAATACTTCGAACCAAGCGTTGTAATCCATTGGAGCCGGATCCGGCGGCACGCCGATGTCGCCTAAAAATCCATTGGCGTAACGCGCTGGAATGTTCATGCAGCGGCAGAAAGCGACGGCGAGATGGGCGAAGTCGCGGCAAACGCCCACCCGCTCCTGATAGGCTTCATAGGCGGTGCGGGTGGCGCGGGCATATTGATAGCCGAACGTCAGATGGTTGCAGACGAAATCGCAGATCGCCTGAACCCGGCGCCAGCCGCGAAATGTCGATCCGAATAATTGCCAAGCAAAGTCGGAAAGCTTGTCGGTTTCGCAGTAACGGCTGCCGAGCGTAAAAACCAACGTGTCGTTCGGCAATCGTTCAACCGCGATCTCTTCGGCATCGAGCTTGACCGGCTCGGGCTGGCCGCTATTCTCGATGATGGCATCGCGGCGAATAGTCAAATCGCCCGCGGGCGCGATAAACCGGCGAACATGATTGCCGAATGTGTCGACATAAGTCTCTGTTGAAATCACGGGCGTGGTCTCGAACGGCGTCTCGTAGCGGATATTTTGCGCCTGATCGCGATGCGCGTCGAGCAGACAAACCATCAAGGTCGGCTCCGCGCAATTGAACGCCAATTCATAGCCATATCTTATGAGCATGATTCAGATTCCGGTTGCGTCGTGCGATACTGGCCCTCCCCGAGTCGTTGCCGGAGGATGGCGGGCTCGTTAGAACGTCTGGGCGGCAGGCGGCGGTTTTCGCCATTTCTTGCGACGGCCCATGTGCAGTTCGCGAAAAGCTAAATCGCTGGAGCCTCCGTTGGTTCCAGGCAACTGCGCCGACGCATGATCTCCAAGGGAATCATACGGGGTGTCGGCGGAAGCGTCGCGCTCACGATGGCGACCTTAAAAGGTTCTTCGGAAAGCTCGAGCGCCCTCCAGACCAAGCCGGCACAACCAGCGGCGGGCCAGATACGTCTCTTCGCTAGCTGCCGCTCCAAGCGGCTGCGCAGGCGCGGCGAATCACCGCAGGGCGATAGCCGCGAGACGTATGCGTATCGAACCGGCTACCCTTCTTGGCAAACCCCTCTCCCGAAGCGGGCCCGAACATTCCGAGCTCTCGCAAGCGCCGCGAATACCTTATGCTCAAACGTCGACAAACAGAAATCCGTACTTATATGTCGGAGGCGCCGCCCAATACCGCTTTGCGCTTTGCTTAAGCGGTCAACATGGACGGCGAGAGGAGCAATCAGATGTCCTTTCAATCGTGCGCGACACGGCAGAATGACGGGTCACATGGGCGCGGATACTGGCACGGAGAACCTTGGAAGCCCGTGGAGATCCTGGCGATGGTTTTGGGCTTCGTCGTGTTCTGGCCGATCGGTTTTGCCGTCCTAGGTTGGAAATTCTGGCAGAAGAAATCCGGATACTCCGGCGACATTGTTTCCTTCGGGCGTGAAAAGTGGGAAAAATGGGGGAACCGTTCACACGGTTCGGGCAGCTGGGGGTTTGCGGTAAATAAATGGGCCGCCTCGGGTCCTGGCATGAGCTCGACCGGAAACCGCGCGTTCGATGAATGGCGCGGCGCCGAACTCGCGCGTTTGGAAGAAGAACGCCAGAAGCTCGTCGCCGCCGAGCGCGAATTCGCGGAATTCATGGAAAATCTCCGTCACGCCAGGGATCGCGAGGAGTTCGAGCGGTTCATGGACGCGCATAGAAACCGGCAAACCCCGTCGGGGCAATAGGGCAAGGTGTTGCGATAAGCGCAGACTGATGGAGAGATCGGCTGAACGGGGCTTACTCCCAGGGCTCGACCAGGTCAGGGGTAACGCCACAGGAGATCGTCATGTACAACATTATCTGGATCATCGTCATCGGCTTCGTCGCCGGCATCGTCGCGCGTTTCCTCTCGCCTGGTCCCAATCGCGCGAACGGTTTCATACTGACGACCGGGCTCGGGATCGCCGGCGCGTTCGTCGCAACCTTCCTCGGCCAAACCATCGGGTGGTACCGGCTCGATCAGGGCGCGGGTCTCGTCGGCGCGACTGTCGGCGCACTGCTTGTGCTGTTCATCTGGAACCGGCTGGTAACCCATCGCGTTGTGAGCGACCCTGGCAACCCGCCCAGCCCTGACGCGCCGCCGCGCCGCCGGCTTTAGGGATCTGGCCGCCCGCTCGTGAAGTCCGGCCAATGTACCCGCAAGCGCGGACCACGGTAAGTTATATCGACTGCACGCATTCAGGAGGCAGACATGGGACTACGTGATATCATCCATGGCATGAAGAATGGCCCGCGCGGCCAACGTCGGCCCAGCAGCACCGGCAGTGGCGGCGGAATGTCGCGAATTATGATGGCGCTCCTCGCGCTCTTCGCTTACAAGGCGTTCAAAGGCAGCGGCGGAACCGACTCCGACAACCGCCCTGATCCCGACCCGCCGCGGCGCCGCTGGCTATAAAGATTGCGAGCGTAGACAGCAGGGGCGAGGCTCGTTCGTAAGCAGATCGAGCTAGGTTGGCTTGCGGCACGCGATCCCCGCGCGGCGCCGCCGCGCCGCTGGCTCTAGCTTCAGAACGCTCGTCCCTTGGCCTAGTCGTCTAAAGCTAAAGCAGGTTGTTCGCGCGCCGTTCAGCGTGGTCTGCGAGAGGGAACAGCATAGTAGACCAACCCCCTTGCCCGACCTTCTATCTGCGACCCTCAAAAGGTGCCCGACGAGGCTGAAGCGCATACTGACGGCCTCACACTACCGCGTCAGGGGCGATGCGACTAGATAGCGCCGTTTTCTTGAAGCTTCGATGTTGTGACCGGGAGCGAGCGGGACGAAAAGGCGGGCGCAGAGTTAGAGACGGTCGCGCGCGAGGTGAGGATTTGAAATGGTGTCGATGATAGAGGAAATCACCCGCGACCTGCTCATTTTTATTGCCGTGATGTTCGCGCTGTGCATCGTGCTGCTTGTGGTCGTCTCGAAGATGCCCGACGACAACCCGCTGAAGCGCATACTGACGGCCTTGAGCTACCGCGTTGGGGCGACGTTCGCGGCCGGAGTCGTCGCCGTCCCCATCGAGCCGATCCCCGGACTCGACGTGTTCTACGACATCGGCGTTCCGATCCTGCTCATCTGGTACTGGTTCACTTTCTTCCGCGATATGATCCAGCCTTCGGCTGTGTCCGGCACCGCCCACCCGGCGACGTCGTCGCTGGTGGCCGGTGCCTCATGAAACTGATCGAAAATTGCCTAAACTCACAACACACGAGGATGTATGACGACGCCAATTTTGGCGAAAATCGCGGTCAGGGCGGCAAAAATTGCCGGCAGCAACGCCCAGAAAAACCAAGACGCGGAAAAAGTCTTCAAGCTGCCCCGCTTTCGGGCGCCGCGAGCAAACCTGCCTGATGCTTTGTGACGAGGGCATCGATTACTTCATCCAGCGCTTCGCCGGTCATGACCTTGTCGAGCTTGTAGAGAGTCAAATGGATCCGGTGGTCGGTGAGCCGCCCTTGCGGAAAATTATAGGTGCGGATTCGCTCGGAGCGATCGCCGGAACCGACCTGGGCACGCCGGTCCGCGGCGCGCTCCGCCGCGCGTTGCTGACGCTGGGCGTCATAGATTCGTGAACGCAAGAGCGTCATGGCGCGGGCGCGGTTCTTGTGCTGCGAACGCTCGTCCTGCACGAAGACGATGGTGCCCGTCGGCAAATGGGTGATGCGGACCGCGGATTCGGTCTTGTTGACATGCTGCCCGCCGGCGCCTTGGGCGCGCATCGTATCGATCTTCAGGTCCGCTTCGTTGATATCGACATCGACTTCCTCGGCTTCGGGCAAGACCGCGACGGTTGCCGTCGAGGTATGAACGCGCCCCTGGGTCTCGGTTTCCGGCACGCGTTGGACCCGATGCACGCCGGATTCGAATTTTAGGCGCGCGAAGACGCCGCGTCCCGCGATCTCGGCTACGATTTCCTTGTAACCTCCCGACGTTCCTTCGCTCGCGGACAAAATCTCGACGCGCCAGCCTTTCAATTCGGCGTACCGATGATACATGCGAAAAAGGCCGCCGGCGAAAAGCGCCGCCTCGTCGCCGCCGGTCCCGGCACGAATTTCGAGAATGGCGTTTTTTTCATCCGCCGCGTCTTTTGGCAGAAGCGCGATCTTCAGATCCTGCTGGAGATCAAAAAGCCTTGCGCGGACCGCCCTTAATTCTTCTTCGGCAAGGCCGCGCATCTCGTCGCCGGTCGCGGGATCGGCCAGCAGGGCTTCCAGTCCGGCGGCTTCGTCGGCTTGTCCGCGAAAATCCTGAATGGCCTTCGCAACATTCTCGATGCCGGCGAGCTCGCGCGACAAGGCCACGAATGCCGCGGGCTCGAGCGCCCCGGCGAGGCGGGCCAGGATTTCCGCGTGACGGCGCAAGATGAGATCGAGCTGGTCTTGCGGCAATATGTTCAACACCACGGTCTCTCGAGTTTGGCCCCAAAAATGCGGCGAAAAGCAAAACGGACGATGCCGGCCAGAGGCTCGTTTGCCATAAAGATCATCGAACACCAAGTCAGAGCATGATCGGAAAACCAATGGTCTGGATCACGCTCCATGCTCCATGTTTGGGGTGATCCAGTGCAGCGGCGATTTGCCTGAGGCTTCCAAGCCGGCAGGGCGCGAAGCGCGCGATTGGTAAATGTTTGGTTAAGAATCTCGCGAAGTTATTAATAATAAAGGTTATCCGCAAAGCATTGTTTAATAATCATTACCAACTGACTTTACGTCATATTCATATCGGCCTACTTGCTGGCGAATTAAGACAATTTCGAGGCAACTGGCCGGTCCGGGGATAGGGACACATATATTGGGAAACTCACTTCGAACCGGACGGCAAGAAGAAAGACCGCCAACCGCCGGACCGGAGCCCAGATCGAAAAGCGGCTCGCCGAAGCCCGGCTCAAGTTAATCGAAACCGGGACCCGCAACCGCCCCGTTCATACCCCGCGCGGAGCCAAACGGTCGAGCGCGCTTACCATCACCGGCAACGCATCGGATGACGTCTTCGCCAATCTCGTTCGCGAGAAAAAGCCGCTGCGGGTTCTCGCAGCCGGGGAAATCGCGGACATACGGCGCGACGCGGCGACGCCGGAATCGCGCCAGTCGGTCTTCCCGAAGACAAGCGAACGGAAAGCTTTGCAGACATCGCTGCCGCCCGGGCTTTTGCATAACTGGCTCCATGCTATGCAGCGTGACGCGAAGATGGCCGAGGAGGAGCGCGGCGTCAACATCCTCTTTCTCGCCCTTGGTTTCCTGCGCTGGTACGAGGACGAAGAATCGGATGTGCCGCGCGACGCGCCGCTGATCCTGCTTCCGGTTTACCTTAGTCGCGATGCCAAGCGATCGACCTTCGATCTGAAGCTTCGCGAGGAGAACGTCACAACCAATCAGGCCTTGCAGGAACGGCTGCGCGGCGATTTCGGCCTCGCCCTGCCCGATATTGCGGAAACCGAAGGTTGGCGGCCATCGAGCTACTTCGATGCGGTCGCCAAGGCGGTTGCCGCCAAGCGGCGATGGTCGATCGACGCCAATGCAATCGAGCTTGGCTTTTATTCCTTCGCGAAGCTGCCGATGATGCGCGATCTTGAACCCGGCAATTGGCCGGGCAATGCGCTGGGCTCGCATCCGCTTTTGGACGCCCTTCTAGGCGAAGGATTCGTGGCTGAGCCTCCGGTCCTGACCGTGGCCTCTCGGCGGGACGAAATATCAAATTCAGCCGATCTCATCCATGTTGTCGATGCGGACTCCTCGCAGACGCGGGTCATCGAGACCGTTCGCGCCGGACACAATCTCGTCGTCCAAGGTTTCCCTGGAACCGGCAAATCGCAGACGATCGCGAATATTATCGCGACGACCGTGCATGACGGTCAAACGGTTCTGTTCGTCGCCCAGAAATTGGCCACCCTCAACGTTGTTTATGAGCGGCTGGATAAGGTGGGCCTCGACGACATCTGCCTCGAACTCCACAGCCGGGCCGCGAACAAGCGGTTCGTTGCCGAAAGACTAGGTCGCACTTTGCAAGCGGCTGCCGTCTCAACCGCGACGGACGAAGCAAGCCAAATGATCGCGGCGCGTGAGCGCCTGAACCATGCCGCACAACGCCTCCACGCCCGGATCGGCGACACCGCCATGACGCCCTATCGAGCGCTCTCGATCCAAATTGCGGCGGCGCGGCGTGGGTTTACGCCTGACCCGCGTGTTGTCGAGGAGGCGGCGCTTTGGACAGGCAAGGAATTCGCCGAAAAAACGCGGCTGATCGAGCGGCTCGCCGGCCTCACGGAAAGCGTTGGCCCGCTCCACAGCCACGCGTACGTCGGTGTGTGCGGCGGCGGTGCGCTTTGCAACCGCCGGACGTCCAGCGCCAGATTCCAAAGCTGCAAGCGCTCGCCGGCAAAGCAGCGGCGCTCGCCGCCTACGCAACCATGGTCACGAATTATTTCGGTCTCCCCTCTGATCCAACCTTGGCCGGCGTCAAAACTCTCATCGCGATCTTCCGTGCCATATCGCATTTGCCGCGGGGAGCCGAAAACATCGCCGCCAAAATCGCCTGCCCTTCGCCGCGCCGGACCGTCGATGCCACCGCTCTCGGTGCGAAATGGCTGGAACAGCAAGCGCCCTATCTCCACACTTTCGATCCGGCGGCTTGGGCCGTCTCGTTGCTGAGCTTCGGGCGCCGCTCGCTCAAGGCGCGGCATTTTGGCTCGCCCGGGCTGGTAAAGCCCACGGGAAAGCGGCGCGTTCGCTCGCGAGCCTGTTGTCGGTGCCGTTGCCGAAGCGGCCGGCCGATCGGCTTGCGCTCCTTGACGCAGTTCTCGCGAGCCAGACGTTACGCCGCAAATTTGCCGCCGAGGCCGGGGTCATGGCGAGTCTTCTGAGCGATGTCCGGCACGAAAAAAGGACGGTTTTTCGCCTCATCCACGAGGTTGCCAGGACAGTCGGGGAGCTGGCCGCTTTCGATCCGCGCCTCAACGTCGAGCGCGTCATCGACATGGCCCGCGACGTCACCGCGGAGGCACATTGCGATCATCTCGAAACCGGCCTCGACGAGGTGGTCGACGCCTTCGCCGAAACGATAAAAATTCTCGACCTCGACCTTGCGGCGATTTTTCAAACCGATTCCATCGCAACGATCGACCTCAATCGTCTGAGCGAGTGGGCGGCCGGGTGGGCCGCGAGCCACGTTCGTTGCGAAAAATGGGCAAGGCTCGTCCTGGCCGACCGAAAGCTGCGCGCGGCCGGACCCGCCTGGATCGCTAGCGCTCTTGCCTCGGGAGAGCTCGATCCCAAGAATGCCCAGATGGAACTCGAAACCGCTTTTGCCGAAGCCTGTTGGAAAAAAGCGATCGCCGCCGATCCCGAGCTCGCCGCTTTCGACGGCGACCGGCATGGCGAAGTCGTCGCGCAATTCGTCGAGATCGAGGAGAGGTCGCGCGCGGCCGCCGTGCGCAGCGTTCGCGCACGGCATCAGGCGGCGATCCCGCGCGGCGCCCTAGGCGACATGCGCGTGATACGCGGCGAAATCGTCCGCAAGCGCGCTCACATGCCGTTGCGCAAGCTGATGAAGGCGACGGGCGGCACGATCCAGAAAATCAAGCCGGTTTTTCTCATGAGCCCAATCTCGGTCGCGCAATTTCTGCCGCCGGGGTCGGTCGATTTCGATCTCTTAGTCATCGACGAGGCAAGTCAGCTGCGCCCGGAGGACGCGTTGGGTCTTGTCGCGCGCTGTCGCCGGATCGTCGTCGTGGGCGACAAGAAACAGCGGCCGCCGACGCACTTTTTCGACCGCATGATCGCCGATGAAGCCGGCTCTGGCGACGGCGAGGAGACCGCGATCCAGCATGCGGAAAGTGCCACCCGAATTACCGATCTCGAAAGCATTCTCTCCTTATGCGAAGCGCGCGGCCTCGAAAGCCAGATGTTGCGATGGCACTACCTGGTCGCGGCATCCGCCCCTGATAGAAATCTCCCACGAGGAATTTTGAATTAGCCGCTGATCATGCCGCCCGCGCGGAAAGGGGAGGCCGGGGTGTGCGGCTCGTCGCTGAGGATCGATATTAACTTAGTATTGTCGAGTCGCATCGGCAGGTCAGGGATAGCGCATCTCCCAAAGCTTGCGCGTTGGCTGCGCTTGGCCCTGAAGGGGTTTCGTTGAAGAAGATTCAAATCAAACGGATTTACGAGCCGCCCGCGGCTTCGGACGGCACCCCGGATTTTGGTGGACCGGCTTTGGCCGCGCGGGGTGGCGCGCGTCGACGCCTGGATCAAGGATGCCGCGCCAAGCGATGCGCTTCGCCGCTGGTCTTCCCACGAACCCGAGAAATGGCCCGCGTTCCGGACACGGCCGCGAAAAGCAAAACAATAACGTTGTTATTCGCGGCCAAGGATGACCTGCGCAATAATGCGACGATTTTAAAAGAATTCTTGAGCGGCGGCGCGGCTTCGCAGTGAAACTCATTTTCGTTCGCGCAGCGCCGCCCAAAACCGGCGCTGATCGGAGCGGCGCAAAACATCAAATGGGACCGTGCGATCGATTTTCTCGGCGTCGAGCAGACGCACGAGGTCATCGGCGCCGGTGATGGGGGCGCCGTCAACGGACAGCAGAATATCGCCGGTGAGAAGGCCCGCGTGATCGGCCGGGCTTCCCGCTTCGACCGCGCTCACCATGGCGCCGGTCGTTTGCGCGAGGCCGAGGCGCAGCGCAATCCTCCGCGGCAGAGGAACCGTGCCCGCGCCGATGCCCAGATAGGCGCGGCGAACCCTTCCATGCGCGACAAGTTCGCCGAGCACGAAACTTGCCGTATTGGAGGCCACCGCGAAGCAAATCCCCTGCGCGCCGGCGATGATCGCGGTGTTGATGCCGATGACGTCGCCTGCCGACGAGACCAGCGGGCCGCCCGAATTGCCGGGGTTGAGCGCTGCATCGGTCTGAATCACATCGTCGATTAAACGGCCGCTTTTCGAACGCAACGAGCGCCCGAGCGCCGATATTACTCCCGCCGTGACGCTGGCGTCGAAGCCGAGGGGATTGCCGATCGCGATGGCGATCTCGCCCGGCTTCAGCCGTTTCGAATTGCCGAGCTTCGCCGACGGAAGCGTTGCGTCTTCCTCGACACGGACAAGAGCGAGATCGGTCTCGGGATCGTCGCCGAGGACACGGCCGGAGAGGCTGCGTCCGTCGAGCACCGTCACCTCGGCGCGCTTGGCGCCTTGCACGACGTGGCTATTGGTGAGAACGAGCCCGTCCGGCGATAGGATTACGCCGGAGCCCGATCCGGTCCGGCCACGGCCGCCGTGGCGGATATCGAGCCGCACGACGCTCGGCCCGACGCGTTCGACGACTTTTGTCACGGCGTTCGAATAGGCGTCGAGGAGCGCGGTGTCGTCGCGTGGATGGCCTTCGAATGCGTGATCTTCATCCATGCGGGAAACGGCGGGCGAGCCAGGATCGGCTCCCCCGTCATCGAGCATGAGAGAAAGGGAAAAATCGCGCTGGTCACGAATATTATGGTCCATGCCGAAAGATAGGGGCCGATGATCGAATATTTAAGGGGCCGCACGGGTCACGACGGATGCGAATTCCGGGGAGCAGCCAAACCGGCACGCCGCTCAGAGGCCGGCGCAGCGCGCAGATGGGTCAAGCGCCGCCGCTAAGTGAATGGCGCCCTCGACATCGCCGCCGTTTAGACGCAAGATCGACCAATCGCGATGCGGGAGGGACGCATGGATTGGCGCGCGGTTCAAAATTGGGTTTACGCCGACGGCTTGTCGTCGTGTTGTATCCTCGCGCCCTTATTGTTGGGTTTCGTCGCGCTGGATCAGACAGCGTCCCTGTTGACGCATCGCGCCGCAGGGCTCGAGCTGCGTTACGAATTTCTTTCGACGGGAGACCTGCCGCGCGCCAGCGTGGCTGAGGTCAAGCAGATCGCCGGAAGAACGAACAGGACGTGACCGTGACCTTCCTGGCGAGGGACGTGCGCGGCCGAGCCTTATTCGCGGTCGCCAACGCGCTTTTGTACCTCGCCTCGACAGCGGCGATAGGTTTCGGTTTGGGGGTCGTCGGGCGCCTCAACGGAGCGCGGCTCGCGTTCGCGGCTCTGCTCTGCTCCGTCCTCCTCGGATATATCGTCGCCGCGACGCCCCCAGCTTCCGACCTCCTATTGCGGCCGCTGGTAGTCGAGCACATTCTGGCGGCCGCCAACAAGCTGCCGCCGCCCATGAACGTTCTCGCGAACGGCGACGCGGACCGTTCAATGTTCAACCAATTCGTTGGGAGCTTGTTCCACGTCGACCAGTTTAGCGAGCCGGCGGTGACCGGTCTCGTGCGCCTGGCTTGCATGATCGCTCTCAGCGCGGTCGGCATGCTTGTCGCAGCCACGGCCAGTGTTTCGGTCCGGCGGGAAAAGCCGCCGACTCACGAGGAATTGCTGTCGCGCCTCAAGATCATGCGAATTGTGCTTGCGTTGGGGGCCGCGGTTCTGGTCGTCGTGGTCCTCTGCAGCAAGATTCTCATCGAATGGCCGACATCCCTTCTCTCCAATTCGCAGCAAAAGGCCATCGCTCCGATCGGCGAGGCGGTGAATTTGATCTATGGAGCTTTCGGCACAATCGCTTTGATCGCGGGGTTGGGACCGGCGCTCGTCGCCTTCGTCCTGGATCGCCGGACGTTCCTCGCCGCGCTTTCCGACAATCGACGGGCCGAGACGGCCGAGGCGACCGCGCAGGATCGAGCGTCGGCGAACGCCGCTCCGGCGCAACGATTCCCCGACGATCTGGAGTTCGCTCCTTTGCCGAGCATCAGCGCCGCCATCGCCGTCTTCTCGCCATTGTTGGCATCGCCGTTGCTGGGGCTGGCGGCGTCCATCGTCAAGATTTCATCGTCTTGAACCGCCTCTCATCGCGCGATCGGCGACACTTGCGACAGGAACTCTGCACGGCGCGGAGGATTTGGCGAGCAAAATATTGTCGAGAAACTGGCGCGCGCTTTTCGCCCAAGTGAAATTCAGCGCGTGCGCTCTTGCTGTGTCGCGCGGAATTTCAAGTGCCGCAAGACAAGCGGCGCGCAGGTCCATGTCGAGAATGCCGGCGCCGCTCGTGCCGATGACATCGAGTGGCCCCGGCACCGGCAGCGCCGCCACCGGCAGCCCGCAGGCGAGCGCTTCGAGCAGGACCATGCCGAACGTGTCGGTGCGGCTCGGAAACACCAAAACGTCGGCCGAGGCATAATGAATGGCGAGCGAATCGCTCGGCTGCGTGCCGAGGAAGTACGCTTGCGGATAGCTTGCCTCCAACTCGCGGCGCGAGGGGCCGTCTCCGGCGACCAGTTTCGAGCCCGGCAAATCGAGCGCCAGAAAGGCCTCGACATTCTTTTCCGGCGCGAGACGCCCGGCATAAAGAAAGACTGGCCGCGGCAAATTTATCGCCGCCGCCTTGGCCGGGCTGAACTGGCTGTGATCGACGCCGCGCGACCAACGCATCAAACGTTGAAACCCACGCTTGTTGAGATCATCGGCGATCGATGCGGTGGATACCATCACGCCGGAGCCGGCATTGTGGAAGCGGCGCAACAGCGCATAGGTGATTGCCTCCGGTATCCTGGTGCGGGCGGCGATATATTCCGGAAACCTCGTGTGGTAGCTCGTCGTGAAAGGACGCTTCGCGCGCAAGCAATAGCGGCGCGCGGCAAAGCCCACCGGGCCTTCGGTCGCGATGTGGATATGGTCGACCGCGGTTCCCTCCAGGCGTTTCGAGACCGCCCGGTGGCTCGCCAGCGCGAGCCTGATTTCAGCGTAGGTCGGCAACGGAACCGTCGCGAAGCCTTGCGGCGTCAAAAACTCGATTTCGGCCCCGAATTCGCGCAGCGCGCGGGCCACGGATTCGAGCGAGCGAACCACGCCGTTGACTTGCGGCTGCCAAGCATCCGTCGCGACCAGGATTCGCATCACGCCGCCGCCCTCGCAGCGGTTTGGGTTCGCTCATTGGCGGCGAGTGCCGCGAGTCGCTGCTCTTCGGCGGTCATCTGCCAGCGCAAAATCTCGAGCCTTCCGTCGTCATGCTCGGCAACGGCGGTACAGGATTCGACGAAATCGCCGGTGTTCACGTAAGTGATGCCGCCCACATCGCGGATCGCGGCGTGATGGATATGGCCGCAGACAACCCCGTCGGCATTGTGGCGCCTCGCCGCTTCGGCCACCGCAACCTCGAAGGTGCCGATGAAGTTCACCGCGTTCTTGACCTTGAGCTTGGCCCATGCCGAGAGCGACCAGTAGGGAAACCCGAGCCTGCGGCGGATTTTGTTGAACCAGAGGTTCGACCACAGCGCCAATGTATAGGCCCAATCGCCGAGAAAGGCGAGCCAGCGCGCGTTCTGTACCACGATGTCGAATTGGTCGCCATGGACAATGAGCAGACGCTTTTTATCGGCCGTCATGTGATAGGCATGATCGACGACTTCGACGCCGCCGAAAACCGACCCGATATAGTCGCGCGCGAACTCGTCATGATTGCCCGGCACATAAATCACGCGGACGCCCTTGCGCACCTTGCGCAGCAGCTTTTGCACGACATCGTTGTGCGCTTGTGGCCAGTACCATCCGTTCTTCAGCTGCCACCCGTCGATCATGTCGCCGACGAGGTAGATCGTCGCGGCGTCGTTGTTTTTTAGGAAATCCAGCAAAAGGCCGGCCTGGCAGCCGCGCGTGCCGAGGTGGAAATCGGAAAGGAAGAGGGTGCGGTAAATTGTTGGCTCTGGTTCCCCCTCTTGGCTTACCGGCATAATCTGGGATACCTCTTCTAACGCTCGTCCAAGCGAAAGCAGATTCGTATGGCATTCGAATGACAGACGCCCAGCATGGCCGCAAAGCGCGGCAATTGCTCGCTATTCGAGTGGGGTAATTCGGAAAGTTGAAGACATTTCAGATAAGATCATGCGACAAAGCAAGAGAAAGAGACCGCGAGCGGTTTAACGAAACGATCGCGGTCTAGGCAAACCTAGTTATTGTTCAAGACCCAACCTCAAATCGGCGAGCCGGATCCATGGATGTCGAAGGGCGTGACAAGGCCAAGACGCTGGATACCGGCGCGGCTGCCTTGTCAAACCAGCTTGGCAAGACGGTACAGCGGCTGCGCAAGGCCTATAATCTTTCGCTGTCGGAACTGTCCGGACAATCTGGCGTCGCGAAATCGATCATCAGCCAGATCGAGCGCAATGAGACCAATCCGACACTCGCCACGATCTGGCGCCTCTCGCAGGCGCTCGATGTCTCGATCGAGCGGGTGCTGCGGGCGGCGGATGACGAGCCGTTTCTGGAGAAATCCTCGCGTGGCGATACCCCGATCCTGGTTTCCGACGATGGCAAGTGCAAGCTCGCCATCATCGGCTGGATCAAGACGGTCGAATGGCTTCAATGGTATGATTTCTCAGCCGATCCCGGCGGCGTGCTGGAATCGGAGGCGCATCAGCGCGGCTCCGTGGAAAGCCTGTCGGTGAGCGAAGGGGAGCTCGAGGTCGAAGTGGGCGGCGCGACCGAGCGGGCGAAGGCCGGCGAGACATTGCGCTACCGCTCGGATCGACCGCATACGATCCGCAACGTGTCGCAAAAACAGGCCGCGGCGACAATGGTCTGCATTCTGAAGGCGGCGGCGATGGAATAGCGCGTCTCGCGCGACCTCGTCTCGCCCCTGCGTTTAAAAGCCTGTTGCGCAAAATGGCTCGGCGAGATGGCCGAATGTTTCGACCACCTTTTCGTAAACTGGCCGCTTGAATGGAATGATCAATGCGGCGAGACGGCCGATCGGCTCCCATCGCCACGCGTCGAATTCCGGCCGCTGTCCGCCGGCGGGTGTATCGATGTCGATTTCATTTTCGTCGCCGTCGAAACGCAGCGCGAACCATTTTTGCCGCTGCCCGTGAAACCGGCCCTTGGAGGATTTCTTTAAAACTCCGTCCGGCAAATCGTAGCTGTACCATTCCGGCGACTCCGCCAGAAAGGTCGTGGAAGATATGTTTGTTTCCTCGCGCAGCTCGCGCACGGCCGCCTCATAGGGCGCTTCGCCTGCGTCGATCCCACCCTGCGGCATTTGCCATTCGTGCCCTTGGCGCAGGTGCTCGGGTATCTTCTTGGCGCGGCGGCGGCCGACGAAGACGAGCCCAGAGCGATTGAAGAGCATGATTCCAACGCACGGGCGGTAATATAGAGAGTCCATTGCCGCCTTACCTCACGGTCGACGATCCGATCGCCAAGCCAGGTTGCTGGCTTGGCATGGCCGCGCTTAGCGGGACGAGCGCAATGCCTCGCGCCTCTAGCGCGCGGGCAAAGCTGCCAATGATTGTGATCGAAGGTGGAAGCGCGCTCGCGACCCCGATCGCCACGCCCTTATCGCGGGCGATTGCTTCGAGCCGTGCGAGGGCAGCTTCGATTGCCTCGGGCTCGGCCGTCGAATCGAGGACAATGTCAGCGCGCGCGGCCGCAAGAGCCTGACCGGACGCGAGCGTCATGGCGAGGCTCTGTGAGGACGTCCCGTCATCGACGTAATATAAGCCGCGCGCGGCAATCTCGTGCAAGACCGGCGTCAAAGCCTTTGCGTCCACCGTAAGCTTGCCCCCGAGAAAATTCGCGACTCCCGCATAGCCAGTGAACCGGCTCATTAGCCAGGTAAGATTGTCGCTATTCGCGGCTTTCCCAGCGCCTGCGAGAAGCGTGTGCGGGCCGGGATTGTTGCGCGGAAAATCGAAGGGCTCCATTGGAATTTGCAAGACGACCTCGTGGCCCGCCGCGCGCGCGCGCCGTTTCGTGCGCCAGATCAGTTCCATAGGGCGCGAAGCCGAGCGTGACGGCGCCCGGCAAACTTGCAATCGCCGATTCCGTTGCGCGCGGAGCAAGACCCATGCCGCCAACCAGCAAAGCAATGCGCGGCGAGCCCTGTGTCAATCCGCCAGAGGATACGGCGGGGCGGGCATAAACCTCGGACGGCCGCGCGCCGTCGGCGCCAATTCGCGGGATTGGGCCATGCAGCGTTTGTTCGAGAAGCCGCGGGTCGGGCGCCGCCGGAAGACCAGTGTTCAGCGCCTTCGCCACGTCGATGAACAGAGCCTCGGGCGCGGCGGCGCCGCCGCCACGAATGATTTTCACGCCGCTCGGCTGCTCGACCGGCTGCGCCCCCAAATCGGCTTTCTGGGCAGGTACCGAGGCGCTCGCGACCTCCGCGGTACGTTGCGGCGGGGGCGCGTTCCTGGGCACCTCAGCTGGAGTTTCGCGAGGCGCCACGCTAGGTGGCGGGAATCCGTTTGCGGCATAAAGCGCCGCGCCTGGCGACCTCATTAGCTTCGGCAAAAACGCAACCGGAACAGCAAGCAACGCCAGGCGCCGATGGCGACCGCCGCATAAAGTGCGTTGCCGCGCGACAGGCGCTTTTGAACCGGGAACTGTCCCAAGGGAGCATTCAAATCGTCGTCCGTCATGCCTGATCGCTATCCTGTGTTGGCCCGCATGCAAATCGGTGCAAGAGCCAAACCGGCGCCCGCCTGACGGAGGAACAGGGCGACACCGTGCCAAGCTCGGCAAGAACCAAGGGACGGCCGCCTGCCACGGCCGCCGCCCGCCGGCTTTCCAGGCCTAGCGGGCCGAAGGTGCCGCGTTCGACCCTGATCCGGCCGCGATCGACCGGTTCGTGGTCCAACGTCTTCGTTTTTGCATGGCCGAAACGCAACGCCCCCCACTGTCGCGGATCATGTTTGCGCAGGGCCGTCGCTTCGTTTCCAGCACTCATCGGGAAGGACCGCCGGTTTCAACCGTGGTCATTTAACAATGTTCTTTGGCCTCCTTGCGTCCGCTTCTCAATTCGGAACCTTTGCGGGTTCGCTCGCGGGCGCCGCGGTGAGATTGTTCATCGCCTTGTTGACGCCGCGCAGAATGTCCTCGGCGGCGACCAATTGCTTGTCGTTTTTGGCGTCGGGCGGGACAAAGGCTTGCGACCCTCCCTTTTCGTCCTCGCCATTCTTTAAATGGCCGCGCAGCGAAGCTTCGCCCTTTGTGTCGTCCTTGCCCTTGAGGTCGTCGGGCACATCCTGCAACACGGTCACGTCGGGGTCGATTCCCTTTGCCTGGATCGAGCGGCCGGACGGCGTGTAATAGCGGGCCGTGGTAAGCCGCACGGCGCCGTTATTCTGGCCGAGCGGGATGATCGTCTGCACCGAACCCTTGCCGAATGAGCGGGTACCGAGAATGGTCGCGCGTTTATGATCCTGCAACGCACCGGCGACGATTTCCGAAGCCGACGCCGAGCCGCCATTGATCAGGACGACCACCGGCTTGCCCTTGGACAAGTCGCCAGGACGTGCATTGTAGCGCATCGTTTCATCGGCATTCCTGCCCCGGGTCGAAACGATTTCGCCGCGGTCGAGAAAACAATTGACGACGTCGATCGACTGGTCGAGCAAGCCGCCGGGATTGTTGCGCAGGTCGAGAATATAGCCTTTGAATTTGCCGGCCGGGATATCGTTTTGGAATTTTTGGATCGCCGCGCGAACACCCTCAAACGTCTGTTCGTTGAATTGGGTGATTCGAATGTAGCCGATATCGTCGCCTTCCTGACGTTCGCGAACCGATTTGATCTGGATCACGGCGCGGGTAAGCTTGATATCCTGCGGGTCCTTGTTGGATCCGCGTAAAATCTTGAGCGTCACCGAGGTATCCGGCGCGCCGCGCATCTTGTCGACCGCCTGGTTGAGGCTCAAGCCCTGAACATTCTCGCCGTCGATGGCGCTGATGATGTCGCCGGACAAGATCCCCGCGCGCGCGGCCGGAGTGTCGTCGATTGGCGTGACGACCTTGATAAGCCCGTCCTCCTGCG
>Ga0185299_10002529_pt1 | contig 27720 bp, 20 predicted proteins | sample PaiPotPPA55metaG_FD_128002 | JGI IMG/M metagenome (GOLD analysis project Ga0185299, IMG submission 128002) | Iron sulfur acid spring bacterial and archeal communities from Banff, Canada, to study Microbial Dark Matter (Phase II) - Paint Pots PPA... ...
TGTTGGCGACCCAGAAGGGCCGCTCGAAGCCGGTGCGAATTTCTTGTAGGCGTTCGGAAAAGCTCAAATGAGGCTCCTGGTAACTCGAATCCTTATAGTCCGGCTACTGCCGTCGAGACGGCGGCCCTACCCAATGCGCTTCCTGACTTCTTCGGCTGAAAGCCCGGCCACTCGAATGACTTTTTGGCGGCTGGTCTGGCCGGAGGCAATGGTAACGGAAGATTGCGGTACCTTCAAAAGTTTTGCGAAGAATTCGATGCAGGCGCCGTTGGCACGGCCTTCCACGGGCGGCGAGCTTAGCGAAAGCTTAATCGCGTCGCCAAGTTCGCCGGTGATCGCGTCTTTCCGGGCACGGGGATGGACCTTGACGGCAAACGTCACACTGCCGCCCGATTCCTGAATGGGAATCACGAGTTCCTTCTCACCGAGGGTGCTGTCTCGGCTAGCAGCAGGGCTCCCACCAGAGGTATTTGCGGGTGCTGCAACGTGCGCGATTTTCCGATGCTCGCTATCAGTGCGATTGCGAATACAAGCATCGTGACATTCGCAGTGATGCAAAACAATCTCAGGCCCTTTACTCCGCGTCCGTTGCGAATGCGCAGCAGGTTCAGCATCGCACTGAACAACAGGGCCAGGCCAGTCCCGAAGATCTAGATCCTACCCGTGTAAGTTCTTGGCACGAGCAGGCAGTCCACGATTGCGAGGATGAAAATGATTCCCGCGCAAAGCTGGTCCAGGAGCTTCATGGTCTGTATGCTCCTCGGTGTCCTCTGTGTTTAAGATTTTGATCTTGCGCCGAAGATGGCCGTGCCCACGCGTACGCAAGTCGATCCCTCTTCAATCGCCACTTCGAAATCGTGCGACATGCCCATGGAGAGTTCGTCCATAACAACGCCCGGCAGCTTGCGCGCGGCGATTGCATCGCGCAATTCGCGCAGCTTGCGAAAGTAGGGACGCGCTTCCTCGGGATCGTCGGTGAACGGAGGCACCGTCATTAGTCCGCGGAACACCAACGCCTCTAGCCGATGCGCGGCCAGCAGCAATTCTTCCAGTTCCGGCGAATCCAGCGCCACACCGCTTTTTGCCTCTTCGCCTCCAACGTTGATCTCGATGAGCGCCTCCAGCTTCTTGCCAAGTGCAGCAGCGGCCGCATCCAGTTTCTCTGCCAGCTTTAGCGAATCGACGGAATCGACGGCGCGGAAAAGCTCTGCGGTCTTTGCCGCTTTGTTGGACTGCAGGTGTCCGATCATGTGCCATTCGGCAGTTGGCAAGTCCCCCAGCTCTCCGGCTTTGGCTGCGAACTCCTGGACACGATTCTCGCCGAACAGGTGCTGTCCCGCCTCATAAGCTTCGCGAATACGCTCGGGCGGCTGGGTCTTGCTAACGGCCATCAGTGCAACGTCGTTGGGGTTGCGCCCAGCGCGGCGCGCCGCAGAGGCGATGCGTTCATACACCGCAGCAACATTTTCGGAGATCGACATAGCGAGCCTGCAAAGAGGAATGCAGAAGTCAGAAGGCAAAGTGCAGAATTAATACCGGATCCGACTTCTGCATTCTGATTTCTTACTTCTGCATTCTAATTCCTGCTTACATCATCGCCGTCGGTGGTGCTGGTTCGTTCGGATCTCCCGCAGCAGAAGCGGGGATGAAGATCATCAAAGCTGCCAGGCCAGCCAGCACAATCATTCCTCCCACCAGGTACGACGGATCGCTGAAGATTTGCGGTGGATGGTTGGGCGCGCCCCACGACGGAACAAACTGCAATCCCGCCCAAACCAGGCCCAACAAGGCTTCCCCGGCGATTAGTCCGGAAGCGACCAGAACTCCGGCATTTTCTACGCGCGCTTTCTGCGCGCTGTTGAATCCGCGGCGGTTCGCGACCCAGTCACCGAGAGAGCGAAAAACTCCGCCTACAAAAATTGCGAATGTCGTTCCGAACGGCAAATACATTCCGACCGCCACCAGCATCGGACTCTTTACTTGCATCATGATCAGCGCAATGCCGAAAAAAATTCCCACCACCACCAGCGGCCACGGCATGTCGTGGCCCACAATGCCCAAGGCCAAAGTGGCCATTAGACCTGCCTGGGGCGCGGGAAGCTCGGCGCCGCCAAATCCCACGCCGCCCGCTTTGATGCTGCCTTCGTGCAGCAGCATCAAGGGGAAATACATCACAAGACTGGCCACGACGACCGCGATCAACTCAGCGGCCTGAATCTTCTGCGGAGTTCCGCCTAAAATGTAGCCAACCTTGAAGTCCTGCAAAAGCTCGCCGGCCACTGCTGACGAGACGCAGACCACGGCCGCTACTCCCAGAACTGCAGCCACTCCCGAGGGGCCCGTTACTCCCAAGGCCACCATCAACAGAGCCGCAATCAGCAGCGTCGAGAGCGTCAAGCCGGAAATCGGATTGTTGGATGAGCCAATGAATCCAACCAGATTGCCGGACACGGTGGCGAAGAAAAATCCCACCAGGATCATGACAACCGCTGCCAGGATCGCGGGCCAAAACAGGCCCGATATTTTCATATAGAGCAAACACATCAGCACGAACATCACGGCAATCAGGCCGAAGACGGCCTTCGAACTCATGTAGCGTTCCGTGCGGGCCAGCTTGGCTTGTTCGGCGGACGTCTGACGCAGGTCCGCAAATGCCTTGCCAATTCCAGCAGTCAAGCTGGCACGCATTTTGAACAAAGTGTAGGCGGCGCCGACCAGCATTCCGCCGACCGCAATCGGACGCACAATATATCTCCACACTGCGTCCGCCATCGTTGCCCAGTTGTCGGGAGTATCGGCCGGGATGTAGGCCTTCAGTTGCGGTCCCAGAAAAAAAATCATCAAGGGAACCATCAGCCCCCAGGCCAGCACGCTGCCGGCAAACTGAATTGAGGCGAGCTTCACGCCAATGATGTAGCCCACGCCGAGATACGCCGGACTCACGCTGGGCGCGGCAAAAACGCTGGTTCCACCCGTCGGTAGGACGTGAGTGCTTCCCGTTGAGCCGAGGCGAACCTGGCTGTGTCCCAGGCTGCCCACGCCGACATGAAGGTCGGTGTCGGCGGCGTACAAGCCGAATTTCCCTAGGATGTACACCACTCCACCAATGCCGATATTCCAGAAAAGATATTTCGCGGCCTGCGCGCCCCGTTGTCCCGCCTTGTGAATCTCCGATGCGGCCAACGATTCGGGAAAGGGCAGCTCTGGATCCTCCACCATACCGCGCCGCACCAGGGAAATGAACAGAACGCCTAGAATACTGCCCACCATGATCAGTGCCGTCGATTTCCAGTACGCGTCCGCCGGACGAAAAGAAGGCCATGCCTTGGCCAGCAGAAACGCAGGCAGCGTGAAGATCGCTCCTGCGGCGACCGATTCTCCGATGGAACCCGCGGTACGCGCAATATTTTCTTCGAGCAGCGATCCCTTCCACGCCCGCATCGCCGCCATCGCAATCACCGCTGCGGGATACGTTGCCGCGATCGTGATACCGGCGCGCAGTCCCAGGTAAGCGTTAGCCGCGCCCAGGACGATCGTCATCAGTAGGCCAAGCAGAACGGCGCGGAGAGTGAACTCTTTCATCTCCATGTGTTCGGGCACGAAAGGGACGTGTTTCTTGACGCCAGTTCCTGATCCGGGGACTGGGCTACTCATAAGTGGAATCCTCGTAGAGCGTGAGATGAAAGCAAGTTCGTACCGTAATGCATTCAAAAGACTAAACGGCGCACGTTAGCACGCGGATGGGCCGGATTACAAGTGCGATGCGCGTTTCGGCCGGGCCCGGAGATGGATGTTCCGACTGGCTTGCGCCCCGACCTAGGGGTAGAATAATACCAATCGGCTCTGCCCCTTCGTAGTTCCGTCAGTGCGAGGTGTAACGTGGTAACAAAATCCCCCGACCAGTCCTGGTTCCAGCGGTACCTTGAATTCCACTGTAACGATTGCGGCAGTAATGCGGCTTTTCGTTCGCGGCGCCGCACGATTCCCGAACGTTGGCTGCTGCCGATTTTTCTGCTGAAGCCGGTGCGCTGCGCGGAATGCTTCCGGCGGGACTATCGTTTGCTGTTCGTGCCGGTGAAACAGCGAATTCCGGAAGCGGTAAAGAAGATGGCAACTTCGGCCCCTCGACCCGACCGTAACGTTGCCTAGCGAACCGGGCCGCCTTATACTCTATTCCAGCAGGCAATTGCAAGGTCGCCCGCCCAGGCAACAACCCTGCGGGCGACACGGAGGCCGTTTTCAGCAGTAGTGGGGACAGAATTCGGGCTAGCCAGGCCAAAGCTGGAGTGGCAGGCACTTCTATTGCTTCCGCAGGCGGTCAACCCCTCAGCGACGCGGGTGGGGTCGGCCGAGGTTGGATCGAACGAGGTTGGATCGAACGAGTCTGGACCGGCCAGATCGCCGAAAGTCTCTTCGCCGCTTTGTTTCCCTCGGATTGCCGTATCTGCGGCACACCACTCGTCAGGATTTCGCGTCTTCCGGTTTGCCAGGAATGCCTCGATGCCATGCGCCCCATCACGGGCGGAGTCTGCGCAACTTGCGGCGAGCGTTTGTTTTCCCCTTACGCGGTTGCTAGCGCTTCGAGCGAGCCCCAATGCGGGCTCTGCCGTCGCGTTGAACCGGCCTTCGCGCGGGCGGCGGCTTATGGCAGCTATGAAAGCGGGCTGCGGGAACTGATTCACCTGCTAAAGTTTGGCGGCGTGCGCCCGGCGGCGAACGTTCTAGGACGCATGTTGGCTGATGCGATTGCAACGCTCGCACCGGAGTTTCCGGCGGACTCCCCGGTTTTAGTCCCCGTCCCTCTACACCGTACCAAGCTTCGCCAGCGCGGCTTCAACCAGGCAGAAATGATTGCGCGCGTTGCGATGAAAATCAACCCGGTGCGGGATCGCCTGCGTTTGTGCGAAGGAGCACTCGAGAGAACGCGCGAAACCGCATCGCAAATTGGCCTCACCAGCCACCAGCGCCGCGAGAACCTGCGAGGTGCTTTCGGAGTGGCGCAGCGTGAATTGGTGAAGGGCCGCGAAGTGCTGGTGGTGGATGATGTTTACACCACGGGCACGACCGTTTCGGAATGCGCGCGGGTTTTACGCCGCGCCGGCGCAACCAAGGTTTGGGTCGCGACTGTGGCGCGCACCTTGAAGATTTCGGCACAGCGTGTGGAGATTGGGCCCGGCGGCGACGACCGCGAGACCGACGAAAGGACCGGATCGGAGCGCGTTCCAATGGCCAAGGCGGTGGGAATCTAGGTTATGCCAGGCAGGATTGAATCCGAGGCAGGACCAACAGGCAGGCACGCCGCCGGCCTGTTTGCGGCGGCGGCGATGCACCGCGACAGCAACGGCAACGCGCTGCACGCGCCGGTGCTCGTCCTGAATGCGTCCTACGAACCCATTAACGTTTGTGCGGCGCGGCGCGCTCTGGTGCTCGTGCTGAAGGGCGTAGCCATGACGGAAGAAGAGAATGGACACTTCCTGCATGCCGCGCGCATCGCCGTGCGCGTGCCCTCGGTGATCCGGTTGCTGGAATACCGTCGCATCCCGCACCAGAGCCGCGCCTTGTCGCGAAAGAACATCCTGCTGCGCGACCGCAACACCTGCCAGTACTGCGCCACTGTGCTCCCCTCCGGCGAGTTGACGCTGGATCACGTAATCCCCCGCTCCCGCGGAGGCTCGTCCACCTGGGAAAATCTGGTGGCCTGCTGCCATCCCTGCAATCGCCGCAAGGGCAACCAGTTTCCCCTCGAAGCCGGCATGAAGCTGATGCGCGAACCCCGCGCCTTCAACCTCCACACCAGCCGCCACATCATGCGGTTGATGGGCCGCTCCGACGATAAGTGGAGGAAGTATTTGTTTTACTAAGCTGTCAGCCGTCAGCCATCGGCTATCAGTCAAGCCGAGCCCGCCCTGAGGTCGAACCTACACTAGCCCGGTCATCCCGAGCGAAGCGAGGGATCATGGTTCTGGCTGCCGGCTGATAGCTAAGAAAGTTATAGCTACTTCTGCGGCGGCTGCGGATTCGGCGGGGCCTCCGGCTTCTTCTGCTCCGGACTCTGCTCCGGAGCCTTCTGATCCTTCGGTTCCCCCTTCTGCACTTCCTGGCCCTGATACAGAATCTTCACGCTTGACCCGAAGCGCTTGTAGTCTTCGAACTTCACGATCTGGCGAATGTGAACGTCTCCGCTCTTGAAGTGAAGTTCCTCATCTCCCCGGCTGAAAGCCGGAAACCAGTATTGACCGTCAACTTGCTGCCGCCAAGTAGTGAATTTCGGGAACAATTGTTCATCGTTCTTTCCCGGCTTAATGTCTGGCACGGTTTTCCCGTAAGTCTTGACGATCTGGAAGTCGTGGTCGTCGACCCAGAGCCGGCCCTGAAAATACCGTTTTTTGCCGACAATCTGTTTCGGCGCGACGTCAAACACGTAGCAGTGCAGTTCATCCTCCTGCTGCTGCCCCACGTAGAGAATGCTGTATTCGGGAATTTCTTCGGAAGTCAGAACGAAAGGTACCCGGTGACGCACGTCCTCCAGATCCTCGTGGGTCACTCCGATTTTGGTCAGAGTATTTACCGGTGCGAAGACGACATTCTCAATGCGCTTGCCCTTCTCGTCATAGAGCACGTCGAACACCTCGTAGTATTCGCCGTCCACGGTGTCGCCGTCGACGGTTTGCATCTTCACCGACTGGCGGTACGTGTACTGATCCCGCGCCAATTTGAATTCCTTCTCTTTGGCGCCAAAGTGCTTGATGATTTCCTCGGTCGTGATGCTTTTGGGAGGGGTGTTCTCGAGCGGACCTTCCTGCGCGAGAGCGGGCAAGGCGGAGAGCAGACAGGCAGCCAGAGCAGTAAGAAATGAGCCGGGACGGGAAATACTCTTCATACATCTATTTTATCGAATAAAGCGGGGCTGGAGGGGTTGCCGTGCAGTAGCGCCGGCGTCCCGCCGGTTCTCCTCAAATCCTGCTACACTTTCCCGTTTGCCGTAGAGAGGTTGCTTGCAACGTCTTGCCGGCGGCGCCGATGCTGCCGGAAAAGACGTAGCAAGCTACGTCTCTGCGAATTGGTTTCCCAGGAGTACCCATGTGCCGTTTCTTTTTCGCGTCTCTTGCTCTTATCGCTTTCACATACTCAACGTTCGCCCAGGCCAAGCATCCCTTTACCTTCGAAGACATGATGAAGCTGAAGCGCGTCGGCGAGCCGGAAGTATCGCCCGACGGCAAGTGGGTGGTCTTCAGCGTGGTCGATGTGAATCTCGAGGCCAACACGAAGACGCCGCATATCTGGATCGTGCCCACGGCTGGTGGTCAGGAGCGCGAAATTATCGCCGATCAGGATGGGGACCGCCCGCGCTGGGCGCCGGATGGGAAGCGGTTTGCGTTTATTTCCAATAAAGTAAACGGCTCTCAGGTCTGGATAGCAACTTTCGACAGCACGACCGGTTCGGTGCAACGGGTTGGCAGACTGACGGACGCCGCTTCCGGGGCCGGCGGTGAGCTTTGGTCGCCTGACGGCAAGAACATTCTATTTACTTCAGACGTCTATCCAGAATGCGATGGATCGCCGACCCACGAGCGGGAGTGCAACGCCAAGAAAGTGAAAGATGCAGAACAATCCAAAATCAAAGCGCAAATTTTCGATCGTTTGCTTTATCGCCATTGGAATAGCTACAAGGAAGGCAAGCGCAGCCATATCTTCGTGATGGCGGCTGATAGCCCCGAACAATCCGGGGCTAACAGTCGAACTGTTCAGGTTTACAGCGGACCCTGGACAGTTGACGATGTGCGCGATCTCACGCCCGGCGACTACGACGCGCCCGTGTTCTCGCTGGGCGGGCAGGACAACTATGCTTTCTCGCCCGACGGCCAGGAGGTTTGCTACACCTCGAATCACGACAAGAACGAAGCCGCTTCCACCAACAACGATCTCTGGATCGTCCCGGTCAGCGGAGGCCCGGCCGGATCTGTCCAAGCGAAGAACATCACCGCCGACAATCCCGCTAGCGACTCGACGCCGCTCTATTCGCCCGATGGCCGCTACATCGCCTACCGCGCCCAGCAGCGTCCGGGATACGAGAGCGACCGCTTCCGCTTGATGCTGTATGACCGCAAGACGGGAGAGAAGAAGAATCTGATGGAGAGTTTTGACTATTGGGTTGATTCGTTTACGTGGGCACCAGACGCCAAGACGGTCTATTTCACTTCTGACACCAACGGCAGCCACTGGATACGGGAGCTGGAAATTTCCAGTTTGAGGATTACCCCTCTCGTCGGCGGAGGTTCAAACGACGATCTATCGGTCACCCCTAATGGCGATTGGCTTATCTTTACGCAAAGCACCCTGAAGCACCCAAATGAGATTTTCGTAGCCTGTCCGGCAAGCATACGCAGGTTATGGCTAACCCCATCCGCGAACGAACCGGGGTGCGGTGACATAAGGACAGGGAAATTTTGGTATCCCCTCACCCACATAAACAATGAGGTTTTGTCTCACGTCTCCATGTACATCTTGAATGATTTTTTCGACTTTCAAGGGGCTTATGGAGACAGGGTTCAGGCTGCTCTTGTTCGACCGCCGAACTTTGACCCCAGCAAGAAATATCCCGTGAAATTCCTCATCCACGGCGGGCCGCAGGGCGCGTGGGGAGACGACTGGAGCTACCGCTGGAATCCCGAACTCTTCGCCGCCAACGGCTACGTCGTCATCATGATCAACTTCCATGGCTCGACCGGCTACGGGCAGAAGTTCATCGACGCCATCAACGGCGACTGGGGCGGCGCTCCGTATGAAGACCTGATGAAGGGCCTCGACTACGCAGAAAATCATTACGCTTTCATTGATAAGACCCGGGAGTGCGCGCTAGGCGCCAGCTACGGCGGATACGCCATCAATTGGATCCTCGGCCACACCGACCGCTTCAAGTGCCTGGTGTCGCACGACGGCATGTTCAACGCCGAGTCCGCCTGGGGCACAACCGAAGAACTCTGGTTCAACGACTGGGAGTTCAAAGGCACGCCTTACGACAACCGCGCGATGTATGAAAAGTGGTCGCCGCACCAGTACGCCAAGAATTTCAAGACGCCGACTCTCGTAATTCACGGCCAGCGCGACTATCGCCTCGACGTGAGCGAAGGCTTGCAGCTTTTCACCACGCTGCAAATGGAAGGCGTCCCATCAAAGATGCTCTATTTCCCGGACGAAGGCCACTGGGTGCTGAAGCCGCAGAACAGCAAGCTATGGTACGAAACGGTAAACGCCTGGGTAGATCAGTGGACGAAGAAATAGCGGGCTTCGGGCTTCGGCTTTCGGGCTTCAGCCCTTAACTCTTGTTTGTCATTCCGACCGAAGGGAGGAACCTGCTGTCGGCCGGCGCTAGCAGGAAGCAGGTTTCTCTCCTGGGCTTCGCTCGGGGTCCGAAATGACAACGTAAGTGACGGAGTTCTATGCGAAAAACAAAATCACCAGCCGCCACTCCCTCTGCAACGCGACCGCCAGCCGACGCCGAGCACCAGCTCGAATCCTTTCTCGCGAAATACGACCCGGAGGTTGCGACATGCGCTCGTCGCACTGGCAAAAATGCGCAAGCTCGTCCCTGGCGCCATCGAGATGGTCTACGACAACTACAACCGGCTGGTGATCGGCTTCAGCCCGTCGGAGCGGCCCTCGGAAGCAATCTTCTCGCTCGTTTTGCCCCCCGGCGCAAGCCGTGTCTCAACGATCATCCGCGCGCACCCGCCGCACTGGTCCATGCGGAGCGGGAACACCTCCGTGCCACTGGCTAAAGGTGGAAGAAGTGTTCCCGCTGCTGCCGGCCGGAATGCTCTCCAGTTCGTCCTCGAGTACGGCTGTAGTTCCGGCCGAGACCTGAATCTCAATCTCCAACGGGCTGGTAAACGATCCCACTGAGGGGACGAAACTCGCCAGGCCGTTGGCATCACTCGCAATCGTACTCTGACTAGAGCTGAGGATCACGGGCGTTCCCGTTTGAGTAACGATGGGATCCGCAGGCGCCAGCGTTAGATTGCCTCCCGCCGGACGCAGCACGGTGGATTGAAACAAGACGCTCGCCCCAAGGACTGCGTTGGGCGGCGTCGAGTTGTCGGTCACGCGAACCGTCAGAGGCTGAAATGCCGTCCCCGAGACCACCTGGCCTGCGCCGGCCACGGCTTGCAGGTTCAGCATCGCGGCAGCCACCGCATTCCCGTAGATGTTTTGGCAAGGATTGTTTCCGGGCGCGACGCAGGCGCTGAGTTGTACGCTGGTAGAAAAGTCTGTCAGCGTGAGCGTGACCGACGCATAGCCCTGGCTGTTGGTCACAGCGCTCGCGGCGCTGAGCGTTCCGGACCCCTGCGCGATCATGAAGTTTACGGTGACGCCCCTCTGCGGGGCGCCCAGGCTTACCACACGCGCCGTAAGCGGCGCGCTGACCGTCGCTCCCTGGGCGATCCAGAGATAGGGCGTGCTCACTCCAATATCCGAGGACGAAGAAGTGGCGGTCATCGTAGCAGCCACCGACTGAGCCGGGCTGTAGACGCCGGGGGCGAGAGTCGCGGTGATCACCGCATTTCCAGCGGCGGCGGGCGTAACCAGCGTCGACGCGATTCCGCTTTCGTCGCTGATCTGGGAGCAACTGGAAGCGCCCCCGCAGATTGAGAGCGTTCCGCCGTTGGTCGTGGTCCATCCCACGGTTGCGCCGTCCACCGGGGTCACGCCATCGGAAGCGAGCACGCGCACCGTCACGGGGTTGGTGGCTTGAGTTCCGACCGGCGTTGGAGGATTCGATCCCTGTACCAGGACGAGATGGTCGGTAGAAGCGGCTCCGAAGGTGAGCACATTGGTCATGATGGAGAATGCGCCGCTAACCGGATCGTTGATGGTGACGGTTTGTGGTCCGTCGCCTTGCGCGGGAACGGCCACCAGCATCTGGCTGGCGTTGGTCGCCAGCAGAGGCACGCTTAGGCTGCCCAGGGTAACGGCAAGCCCGGGCGCAAAGCCGATGCCCTGCAAACCGATTGCGCCACCATTAACCGGCAGGCGCGGCGGGATCGCCGAGTCTCCGTAGAGCACGTGAGCGTGGTAGTGGTAATCGGGGCGGCCGTCGCCGCGCAGATCGGCGATGCCGATGATGAAGCTGTTTGAGATCAAGACTTGCGCGTCGAGGCGGCTCATGCCGAAAGTGGCCGAATTGAATGGGGCCGGGGTGAAAGCCGGCGGCGCCGTGCCTTCCGGATCGCCCAGGGTCCAGATGCCGACCACGGGTTCGGTTTTCGACTCGCTGGGGGCGCTGGTTTCATCCAGAGCCGTTACCGCTACCGACAGAGTGCGGTTAGCTTGCGCAGCGATCAAGAAGTAGCCCACATCTCCGTAGCCGCTCAGGGATCCGACCCAATCGCCTGGGGATGAAACCGGCGCCGGAGCGCTCCAAGTCTCGGCCGCGGCCCAGGGGGGGACGGGCTGGGCGCTGCCGGACAGAGGAATATCCTTCTCGATCCCGCCGCCTGCGTTCACAGTCACGAGGATGCCCTGGAAAGTTCCCGAGGGTGCGACTTGCGCCGGTCCGTAGGGATACACGCCGGCCGACCACAACGGATCGAGAGCCTCGACCGAAAGCTGATACTGCGCAGTACTCGCGCCATCCGGAATCGGCAATCCACTGAGATCGAAGAATCCTTCAAGGGTTGAATCGGATGATCCGAACTCATTATAGGGATTTCCCAGCGGATCGCTTAACCCAGTGACGGGATTGCCGGCGTTGCCGCTGAAGAGAAACCCGGAAATCGATGAAGCTCCGAACTGATCCGAGGGCAGGTTGGTGGAAGGGTCAATCCAACGCGCGATCACGTTCACGCCCTGCATCGGTTGGGCTTCGGCGCCCTTGTGATCCACAAAATAAACGGAGCCGTAAATGCGGGCGGTCGTGGGCGACGGGCCGGCGGGATAGAGGCGCGACAGCGCGGCTATATCGTCGGGCGCAAGCTGATAAGGGTTGGCATAGCAGACCGTGATCGGCACACAGGTAACCGGGTCCATGAAGTGCATGATAGGAAAGCCAGCGTAGTCAGCGGCCGTGGGATGCGGATGGCCGGTGATCACGTTGAGATTCATCTGCGACCACCCTAGGCCGATCACGTGGCCGAGCACTCGCACCAGCCGGTATTCGACGTCCGTGAGTTGCGACGACTGCAGCGCGCACTGGCCGTTGATGACTACCAGCGCGTGAAGAAAATTTGCGCCTGCGCCGAAGTTGTCAACGCCGCCATAGACGGCATTCCAGAAGCATTGCGAGGGATCCCCCGCGCCCGCACCAAGCAACGCGTTAGTGACCGAGCCGTCATAGTCATAAACGATTCCAACCGGAGTTTGCGTGGCCGAGGGAGTGATATCGGCGGGAGCAGTGACGGCTCCGCTGGAGTTGACGGCGATGTTACTGCCGGTAACGTCTTCGGCGAGCTGGCCCGCGTTCGTGGCGGTGAGAGCCGCAGTAGAGACGGAAGTCCATTGGCTGAAGGCGCTGGCGACGAAAGCCTTGGCCGAGGCGTTGGGCAGGATGGGACTAAGATCACCCTGGTCGGTGTAGTAGTTCACCTGCCCGAGGGACCAGGTGATGGGCTGGCCCATGGTCCCGGAGTTGAAATAGCCTGGGCCTGCCACATACTCGGGGCCGCCGGAACGGGCGAGTGCGGCAAAAAAGAGGACGATGGCCAGGGCCGATGCCAGCCGGAAGAGGAATGAGCGCGCGGCCATGCTCTTAAGTACGGTCACGTCTGGCTCATTCCTCCCCGCCCGAACGCCGTATGGCCTGGATGAAGTCGGCGTAAGGGATCACGGTTTTTCCACCTGGTTTTCCGGATAAGATTGGATCGTCCGCCAGGGCTGCCACCTGCAGCGCGCTCAACACGATCCTGCCTTGAGAATCCGTCGCGAATCTGCCCATGGCCCCCGCCACCGGGCTGGTCAGGCCCAACTTACCCGGAAGATACAGAAAGAGCAACACGTGTTCGCCGACGCGGTAGCGTTCGCCGCTGGTCCAAAGTCCGGCCCACTCGTGGATGGTCAGGTTCTTGCCCGGCGAGGCGCCACGCATGGCACGTTCAACCTGGAAGGTGATGGTGGTGGATGCCCGCGCTTGGCCGGGGGAGGACGGCGCACGTCCGATGGATATGACACGACCAGAGAAAATAATCCCCGCGGCGCGAACCAGTTGCGGAAAAATCCTGGTTCCGGGGGCAACCGGATAGCGATCGACCGGATAGCGACCAGCCGGATAACGACCGGCCGGATAATCACCGACCGGGTAAGTCTTGGGCTGGCCAGGAGGAGGAATCCAGACGGGCGCGATCGGCGCGGAGTAGCGCAGCGGCATCGGGCTCGCGGTAGAGATGGCGGCGAGAAACGGCAAAAGGTCCTCAGCGGCTTCCTGCCCGCGCAGAAACGTAGGAGCTACCAAGATCAGGAAAAACACGGCGAGCAGACGCCAGCCAATCCCCGTCATGCGACCACCTCGTAAACAATGTCTGCTCGTGGGGAATCTGGGAAACCGGCCCTATCCTAATCGGCGTCCAGCGATGGCCACGGTGACGGATGTCACAACCAGCCTGTGAATTAAAAGGTTATTCCCGATCTGGGCGAGCTAGTCGGCCGCACTACGGGGAGACGATGGGTAAGCTCACAAGCCCGTGCCGCAGATGCTCTTCAGCACTCAGGTTGGCCCCAGCCAGCAACAGCAGCCCCGTCAGGAAGGCCCAGAACATCATGCTCACCGACAGAGCGAAAGGTCCGTAGACTTCGGCGAAATCGAGCCAGGGCAAAGCCAGGATGTAGCCGTATTTCAGTGCCTCCGAGAGCAGTCCCATAATGATGGCGCTGGGCAGCACGGCGCGCGCCGGAACCTTGCCGTTGGGCAGAACCCAGTGGATTAGAAAGAAGATGGCGACGCTGGCGGTGATGGCGAAAGCCTTCATCATGAAAAATCCCACCAGGCGAATAAATCCGGAGCCGTGGCCGTGCAGCAGCGATCCCATCAGCGCCACATTGCCCGCGGTTGCGGCAACGGAAAGCAGAGCCAGCACCCCGCAACTGAAGGCTAGGCCGAGCGAGATCAACTGATTGCCGAAGTAGGAGCGGTTGCTTGGGAAGCGCCAGACGCGGTTGAGCGCAACCTCCAGCGGCATAAATACGCCAGTCGAGGTCACCAGCAGGATGATAAGCGACACAACCTGCACGCGCTGGCGCGAGTTCACCATGGCGTTCAGGTTGCGGATCACGAATTCCTGCCCGGCGGGAAGGTAGTCGCGCAGCAACTCAACCAACACGTCATACATCACGCGCGAGTGAAAAACGCGCCGGATCAGCGTCATCAAAAGCACCACAAAAGGGAAAAACGACAGGATCGAATTGGCCGCCACCGAAAAGGCAAAAGTGTGCACATCGGTCCGCAGCAGGTATCTGGCGGTGGAGAGCGCCATCCCTGACCGGGCGCCGTGAGGGCGTAGTTGCGGGGCCGGCGTGTCTTCCGGGGGTGTTTCGACGGTAGCTCTGGTCTGATCGGATACTGGCATCTTCTCTAATCCTATCAAAGGGTTGCGCCGGGTTCGACGGCCCCAGGGAACGAAGGTCTAGGGGCGAAAGCGCCGTTTCTTATACCTTGTTAAAGCCTTAGTGTGGCCAGGCGTTATTTTTTGCCCAAAACCACTAATTTTTCTTGCGAAACGATTTAATCCTCCTTATTATCGGTGGGCTCATAAACCGGCCTATTGCCGGGACATGAGTTTGCAAACCAGGTTGATGTCTTGAGCAGGGCAGTAGAAATCAGCGCCGAGGGTCGGGCTCCGGAAGTTCGCGCCGCATTTTCTTCACGCGCCGTCGAACCGAGGAGTCTTTTGCTTTGGGGCAATTTCTTCGGCACAGCATAAAGAGACGCAACCGCGTTCACCGGCTTTCTCGAGGGGGCGTTCCGTTCGCGCGGAGCAACAATGCGGGAAATCCAGGGAACTAATTCTTAATGATCAGAGGAAAGGAGTTTTTCTGTGAGAGAGAAGGGAACAGTGAAGTGGTTCAACGGGGCGAAGGGATATGGGTTCATCCAGCGCTCCACGGGAGAGGACGTCTTCGTACATTTCTCCGCGATTCAAGAGAACGGTTACCGCTCGCTCAACGAGGGTGAGACCGTGGAGTTCGATCTGCTGAAAGGTCCCAAAGGCTTTCAGGCGGGCAACGTAGTCCGCGCCTAACCTCGATCATCCCGGATCGCGAACCCTCCCGCCCGGCGGGAGGGTTTTTGGTTTTGTGACTCCAGGCCCGGAGGGGCGGCATATGATAGCCCCGGACTTAAGTCTGGGTAATCTCAATAATTAGGAATCAAGTCCTGTAGGGACGACAGAGAGCCGAACTTACGCCGACGCTGAGTGCCATTGAAGATTGAATTGCAATTTACTTCTGAGGTTTCCCACGGTTCACCAGAACGAATTTCTGAAGCCTTTTGCCAGTGTCAACTTCCCCTGTATAGAGATCGCCCCGAGAATCAGAAACGAGTTGGTGAAGCCAGTGGAACTGCCCGGCATTGCGGCCGTTGTGCCCGGTTTGGCCCTGAACGACTCCGTCCTCTCGCCGGATGGTCCAAATGACGTTGTTTTCACCGTCGGCTACCAACAGAAACGTTTGGCGCTCGTCGGTCGAAAACGCGAACTGCCAAGTAGAACCCATGCCCAGTGTTTCCGGGCGCAGAGTGAGCTCCTTAACGAATTTCCCTTGCTTGGTGAACACTTGGATGCGGTCGTTGACGCGATCGCAGACATAGACGAGCCCATCTCGCGAAATGTGGACGCAGTGTACCGGATTGCGAAACTGCTGATCGCGTGGTGCAGCAGGATCGTACGGCCCGGGGTCGGCATCATTCGGAGGGTTTCCATAGGCTCCCCATAGTCTCTTAAACGCGCCGGTGCCCGAGTCGAAGACAATCACTCTCTTGTTCAGATAACCATCGGCGATGTACACCTCGTGTGCTTCCGAATCCACTTCGATACCGGCTGGCCGCCCCAATATGTCCGTGCGCAGACTGTTCGGCGGATCGGATGAAGGGTGACCGATCTGCAGCAGAAAATGTCCATCACTCTTGAACTTGAGGACATGACGGTCGGCCGGGCCGTTCCCGCCGATCCAGACGTTCCCATCCTTGTCCACATAAATTCCGTGCTCTGTCGTCGGCCAATCAAATCCTAGGCCAGGTCCGCCCCACGAGTTGAGCAAATGCCCTTGCGTGTCGAATTCCAAAACCGGAGGCGCTGCGATGCAGCACAGAGAACGCGGAGGTTTAAGTGAGGCGCCGAGTTCGTCAACCGTGTTCGAAGCGGGTCGTTGCAAAACCCAGATGTGGTCCTCCCGATCTACAGCTAAGCCGCCGACTTGCCCGATGATCCAGTTGTTTGGCAGCTCCAGAGGCCACAGCGGGTCAACCTGATACCTCGGCACATCCTGGGCGCAAGAAGCCAGAGGAAAAGCTATCGCCAATGCGATGCTGAAGCTGATCAACACGAGTGCAAATCTGCTTTGGAAAGGTGTCGGGTGCATGGTGCGCTCCGGGGAAAAGTCTTCCATTCGTTGGACGAACTCGGGGACGACGAACTCGGGGACAGACGGGACATTAAAATCCATTCCTGAACCTCACCGCACTTCCACCGAAACCAAATCCCCATCCGCCGCCCCACCAGCTTTGTAGTTCACCGAAACCGCGCGGTCGTTCCAGGCGCACGAAAACGCGTCGGCTCCGATGAGCGGCAGCGACTTGTAGTCGGCGGTGCGCAGCTTCAAAACTGCTCCACCGGAGGTCACCGTGAGAACTGCTGCCGGGGACTGAGAGCAGTCCACGCCCACCAGCCGTCCCTGCAAGAACTTTGCGGGGCGCTTATCAGCCGTGCCTGTGGACGGTGCTTTATCAGCGGCGGCGCGCTTGGCGGCATCCTGTTCCAGCACGTCGAAGGGCGAAGGCTGTGTCGAAAGCTTCGAAGCCGCAGCCGCGGCGGCCGCCGAGATGCCATATTTCTGCTCGTTCGGGATGGTCCCCAGCCGATCGCGGGCCGCAGCCGCGATCTGCGGATTGCCGCTGGCCTTCAACCGCTCCAGCAAGGTTACTGCGGCTTCCCACTTTTTGTCGGTGATGTAGATCTCCGCCATGTTGTAAACGTACTGCTGGTTGCGCGGACTGAGCTGTATGGCGGCGCGTTCAGCCTGCATCGCGGCCACCTGGACTCCACCTTTCATGTGCACAGTTGCCAGCAGGTCGTAGGCGTCGGCGAATTCGGGATACCACTCGAGCACAGCGCGCAGATCCTGCACCATGGTGGGCGAGCCAATGATGTCGATGTGCTTTGACTGCGCTATGCGGTACTTCAGCACAGAAAGGTAGTAGCGGATCCACATATCGTTCTGGTTCAGCGCGGCGGCGTCGGCCAGTTCTTCGGCGGCGGCATCGAACTCCTTGCGCTGGATGTGGTCCCAGGCCAGAACGCGGTGAGCAACCTCGTTGCCGACGGCGGTCACCAGCAGCGGATTCTTCTTGTCGTCCTTCGGTTCAATCTTATTGGGCGCAGTTTCGGGAGCCCTGACTAGCGCTTCCAATTCCTTCAAGCCGGCTTCGCGGCGTTCTGGAATTCTGATCTCGACCTCAGCCGTTACGGCGCGAGCATCGGCCTCGCGAAAGGCATTGGCGGCAATCACACGGTCCTCCGGCGCCACGATCTCAGGAAACTGGTAGACCTGCGGCGGATTAGGTTTGGAACCGGCTTGCCGGGAAGCGTCGAGCGCGGCGAACAGCGGCGTCAGCGAGCGGAAATATTCCTTCACCGCCTGGTCGAACTGCGCCGCCGTCACGCCGTAGGCCTTCTCGATGGCTGCGTCCGCGGGTACGTGCTGGTTCTCGGTCAAATCGAAATACGTCCCCGTCTGCGGCAGTTTTTTCTCGTGCAGCAGGTAGTGCATCACCATCCACGACTGGGCGTAAAACAGCGTGTGGTGCGTGCCCTCGATGTAGCTTGACGTGTCATGCTTCATGGTGAGCAGGTCGGGCAGCACCAGCCAGACCTGGCCACCCAGAAGCTCGGTGAGCGACTTCGCCGGATTGCGACCTTCCTGCTGGTTCTGCGGCAGGTCCTGGATGATGGCGAAGCGCAGTTCAGGGTCGCCGCCGATTTCGTACTTCTTGTCATCCACGCGGATCGAGCTGAAGTATTCCGCCAGGCCTTCGTCGAACCATCCCGCCGCCGGAGGATAGTTGTAGTTCAACAGCAGGTGGGCGAAATCATGGGCGACGGCGCGCCAGGATTCTTCCTCAAATAAGTTCAGCACGATGAAGTTCTGGTCTTCGCCGGGAAGAAAAAAGCCGGGAACGTCGATGGGTTGGCCCTGGCGCAGCGGCGCGCTCTGGTAGTAGCTCTTGTCGTTCCTGAAGGCAAGAATGGTCAGCGGCACGGGCTCGTTGAGGCGGTCTCTCATCAACAGGGTCGCGAAGACGGCCCGCATCTGTTCGAATCGCAGCGCGACTTCCTTGCCCTTCTTTTCCCCGGCATCGGTAATGACGGTGTAGTGCGTCGAGCGAATTTCGAGCCAGGAAGACGGCTCAGACGCAGGCGCGGAGCTGGAGAGAACAGCGCCCAGCAGCATCGCGGGAAGCAACGAAATCGGGATGGGACGGATGCGGGCCATGATCGTGCCGCCGGGAGGAGGACAACTACCGAAATGCTAACACGAGGGCGTCACGGAAGCGGTAGGGGTCTGTGCGACCGCGGTGAGCGGGAGACGGCAGCGACCGCACATAACCGATCTCGGCGCACTCCGCGGACGTTCCCGGCGTCCTCCGCGTGTAAGGCTTTGACACTTGCGTATGCAGGATCCTGCATCTTGACAGCCAGTTTCCACCGAATGATAATCCCCGCGGTTGCCAGTGGCCTCACGGTCCCTCTCCCACCGGTCAGCGCGGGCGGAACCACTCTCCCACTTCCGGTGGGCCATGCGCATTCCGGGTAATCCTCGCCACGCACTGCCGCCGTCCCGCCTGTCGTGCTTTCACCCGAGCGTTGATTCTGTTGTTGCCTGCCATGGCACGCGCAAGACCTTCTTGAGATTCATGTCTATGAATACGAAACATTGCGTCGGGGACATCCTCCTTACCCTTCCACGGCCTCCCAGCCTTCCCACACGATGAAAGGAACCAGGCAGAGCGCGGCAACCGGATCGGCCCATGCGACATGCCAAATCGCATTTACTGCCAATCCCGCCAAAGCGATCAGGGAAAGGTACCCACAAAGTGCTGACTCAGCCGCATCTGCTCTCAGTGCTGCGCTACCCATTACCGACGACAACCGCCGTTTCTCTTTCGCAAGCCATGGCATGAACACTGAGGCGACAATCAACACTGCAATCCCCATAGAACTCTGTTTGGGCTCGGCGTGTCCAACCAGCGTCACGGCAGACGCGACGACCACAAACGCCGCCAACGCAAGAAGTAAGACCCCGGCAATGCGGGCCGCGCGGGATTCCGCCTGCTCTTGCCGCACTTGAACACGAAAACGGCGCCGCACTACCGCGGCCGAGATGAGCTCAACAGCGCTGTCACCCCCAAAGGCTAGCAGTGCTGGACTGCGGGCCTTCCAAGCTGCCCCCAACGAAGCGGCTACCTCCACACTCATCCAGAGCAGGGTCAGGGTCTGAATCCGAATAACGCGCCGCAACACCTCAGGAGAGGCGACCTGCTCATCCACGGACATACGCAGGCTGACTCCTTAAAGAAGAGGCTTTAGCTCCGACTCAAAGACATCAGTGTATTCGAACCCGATGACCTTCTTGCGCAGTATCCCCCGTCGGTCATACAGCATCGTTGTCGGTATGCCTTCAATTCCTCACGAGAGTGCCGCGCCGTAGTGCTCGTTCTTTCATGAGCACGAAGAAGACCGGCACCAGAATCAGCACGTGGATTGTCGAGGTAATCATTCCGCCCACAATCGGAGCGGCAATTGGCTTCATCACATCAGAACCAATTCCAGTCTCGAACAGGATGGGAATGAGACTCGCCAGCACAGCTATGACAGTCATCAGCTTGGGCCGGAGCCGATGCACTGCCCCCTCAATTGCTGCTTCCTCAATGTCCGCATTGGTGAGCTGAAGCCCGGAAGCCATTTTGTGATCGAGAGCTTCGTGAAGGTAAACCACCATGACCACGCCCGTCTCAACGGCAATTCCAAACAGCGCGATGTAGCCGACCCAGACTGCTACACTGAAGTTGTAGCCGAGCAGCCACTGCAAGATCAGTCCGCCTGTCATGGCGTAGAACGTTGGCAGGATTAGCACCATAGCTTCGGTGGCGGAATGGAAAATCATGTACAGCAGCATGAAGATCACGAAGAACACTATCGGCAGAATGATTTTTAGCCGTTCCTTGGCGCGAACCTCAAACTCGTACTCGCCCGACCAAGTGTAGGTGTAGCCCGCTGGCAGCGTGAGTTTCTGGCGCAGCAAATTGGAAGCCTCCTTCACGAAACCACCATAGTCTTTCGTGTTCAGGTCGATGTAGACATACCCTGTGAGTTCGCCATCTTCGTCGCGAATCATGGCGGGGCCATTCGAAAACGAAATCTTTGCAACCTGTCCGATCGGGATTTGTGCGCCCGTCGGAGTCGCGATCAGCACGCGAGCGAAATCTTCTATGTTGTCGCGAAAGTCGCGCTCGTAGCGGACGTTCATCGGGTAACGCTCGCGGCCTTCAATGTTTTCTCCGATGTTCATTCCTCCGATGCCCGATGCAACAGCTTGTTGGACATCGGCAATTGTCAGGCCGTACTTGGCTGCTTCCATGCGGTTCGTATCAATGTTGACGTAGAAGCCTTGTGAAACGTGCTCGGCAAAAACGGAGCGCACCTGCGATGTCTGAGAGAGGATCTGCTGAACCTGCGCTCCGAGTCGCTGGATACCCTCAAGACTGGGTCCCTGAATTTTCATTCCGACCGGAGTCTTGATTCCGGTGAGCGCCATGTCGAGCCGGTTCTCGACCGGCATTGTCCAGGTGTTCGTCAGTCCGGGGAATTGCAGCTTTTCGTCCATTTCGCGGATCAGCTTCTCGTACGTCATGCCCGCCGGCCATTGTTCGCGCGGTTTGAGCATGATTGTGGTGTCGTACATATCTAAGGGAGCGTTGTCGGTCGCGCTGTCCGAACGTCCGACGACTCCAAATACGGTCTCCACCTCTGCAAAAGATCGCAGCACGCGATCTTGCTGCTGTAGCAGTAGCGCAGCCTGAGTGATGGAGATGCCGGGCAGCGCTGTCGGCATGTACAACGCGGAACCCTCGTAGAGTGGGGGCATGAACTGGCTGCCGAGCCTCCATGCCAGAGGGAATGTGACCGCTAGGAAAAGCAGGTTCAGCAGCAAGGTGGTCTTTCGATACCTCAGGCAAAGGCGGAGAACAGGGAGGTATAAGGCCTGCGTTAATCGGGAAACTGGGTTTTGCGACTCGGGGCGCAGCTTTCCTTTGATAAAGACGACCATCAGGACCGGCACCAGTGCGATCGCCAGGAGAGACGAAAAACCCACAGCGAGCGTTTTTGTCCAAGCGAGCGGCCGGAACATGCGGCCTTCTTGCGCTTCCAAAAGGAAAACCGGTAGGAATGAGACCACAATAATGATTAGAGAGAAGAACAGCGCGGGTCCGACCTGCTTCGCGCCATCAATCAGAATCTTCCGACGCTCGGGTTCTGGGATGGCGGAGCTGATTTCTTCTGAGGGCGGCGGGTTGGGCCGCTCGGAGAGATGGCGATATCCGTTCTCCACCATGACAATCGCGGCATCCACCAAGACGCCAATTGCCAACGCGAGGCCGCCGAGGGACATAATGTTGGAGCTCACGCCCAGGTAGTACATGGGCAAGAATGAAGCGACGACCGCGATGGGAAGGGTGAGGATTGGGATGAGTGCGGAACGGAAGTGAAACAGGAAAACGATGATGACAACGCTGACGATGACCGCCTCCTCTAACAGGTCACGTTGTAGGGTCTTGATCGAGTCCTGAATCAGACCGGCGCGGTCGTATCCCGACACCACTTCCACGCCTGGCGGCAAAGACGGCTTGATCTCGGCCAGCTTCTTTTTCACCCCATCGATCACGTTGAGGGCATTCAGCCCATAGCGCATTACGACGATCCCGCCCACGGTCTCTCCTTGTCCTTGCCAATCCGCCACACCTTCCCGAATATCTGGGCCAAATGAGACTCTCCCGAGATCTTTAATTAAGACGGGCGTTCCGTTCTTCGCCATTAGAGGTACGTTTTCCAGGTCCGATAGCGAGCGCAGATAACCAAGGCCTCGAATCATGTACCGGGTTCCGCTCAACTCCAATACACGCCCACCAACTTCGTTCGTACTAGACTTGACTCGGTCGACTACGGTCGAGAGCGGTATGCCGTATGCCAGCAGTTTGCTGGGATCGAGCTGCACCTGATACTGGCGTACAAAGCCGCCAATCGTGGCCACTTCCGCCACGCCAGGTACAGTTTCCAGTTCGTACCGAAGATGCCAGTCCTGAAGGGTTCGTAAGTCGGCGAGGCTGTGTTTGCCGCTGTGATCAACCAGCGCATACTCGTAGACCCACCCCGCTCCCGTGGCGTCTGGTCCTATCATCGGATGAACGTTTGGTGGGAGCCGACCGGCAATGGTTTGCAAATACTCCACTACACGCGAACGGGCCCAATACATGTCTGTGCCATCTTCAAAAACAACGAAGACATAGGAATCGTTGAACATGGTCTGCGCGCGCACTGCCTTAACGTGCGGCGCAGCCAGCAAGGCAGTCACAATTGGATACGTGACCTGATCCTCGATGATGTTGGGAGGCTCGCCTTCCCAATTGGTATGGATGATTACCTGCACATCAGAAATGTCCGGCAGAGCGTCCAGCGGAATGTGGCCCATGGCCCAGATCCCTGCCATTACCAGCAAGAGCACGCCAGTGAAGACAAGGAAGCGGTTGCGGGCACACCACTCAATGACTCGGTTTATCACTTACATTCCTCCCGTCGCATTGAGTGTGAGGTGCTTGCTCACGATTACTTGTCCGTCTTGAGTAGCCGTGACCGTGACTTGCCACGTGCCGCCAGATCCAAGATCGCCGCTTCCTTCATACACACCGCCGCCCTTGTCACTCGCATTGACTACCGTCTTCATCGCAGCCATCCCCATCTCCTGCATAGCTGCCATAAAGAATGTGACGGTCACTTGCGCGCCGGTAATCGGCTTGGCGTCGCTGGAAGTGAGCTTGACGCGAATCGCATTGCTGCCTTTATGTGGCGGCGAGGGATCAGTCGTCAGTTCGACCGTGGCCTGCTTCTGTGCTGGTGCATTCATAGCAGCGGCAGCCCCGGCCCCCGGCGGTGGCGGCACGAACGCCCCAGCTGCTGCCTGTAACTGAGCTTCGGAGTCAATCAGGAAGTTCGCAGAGATAACGATCTGCTCGCCCGCGTGTACTCCTTTCGCGACGATCTGCTGCTCGCCCACACGCGAACCAAGCTCAACTTCCCGCGGCTCAATCTTTCCATCACCGCGATACGCGAACACCAGGCTTCGGGTTCCGGAATGAAAGACGGCAGAGCCCGGAACTACCAACTGCTTGCCGAGCGGAAGTTTCAGCCGTACGTTCACATACATGCCCGGCCTCAACTTCAATCCCGGATTCGGGATTACCAACCGAACCGGCAGTGTCCGCGTAGTGGTATCTACCTGCGGGAGCAGGTAGTCGACTCGCCCCGTGAATACTCTTCCGGGATATGCGTCTACCGTAACTTCTGCACGGTCACCCGGCTTGATCTTGCCTGCATCGTTTTGGAAAACCTGAGCGAGTACCCAAACGTCGGAAAGATCTGAAACCGTGTACAAATGCATTTCGGGTTGCACATACATGTTCGGTAAGGCGTTCTTTTCGGTGATGTAGCCTGAAACGGGAGAATTGATCGTCAAGTCGGTAATCACTTTCCCGGTCGTGTCCAACTTGGCAATTTCGCTCGGTGGGATTTCCCACTGCAGCAACCGATCCCTTGTGGAGCTAAACAGTGAGGCGGCTCCCGATGCGACATCCGTGACGGAACTCGGCTGCAAGTCGGCCTGGTTCTTTTTCGCGATCAAATATTCCTGCTCGGTCGTGACCAGATCTGGGCTGTAGATTGTGAACAGAGGTTGCCCTTTACGTACAAAGTCTCCGGTTGCGTCGGCGTACAGCTCTCTGATCCAACCCGCAAAGCGCGTCTGCACGTAAGCCAGGCGGCGCTCATCCACCTGGACATTTCCATAGAACCGGATTTCGTCGTTCACAGGCTGGTATTTGACTTTACCGATCTGCACGCCAATGCTCTGCATCCGTTGGGGAGAGAGCTGCATGGGAGCAAGCGCCGTCTCAGGCTGTGATGGAGCCGCTGATTGCTGGGCTGACATGCTCTGCATCGGAGGCTGTGCGGCCTCGCTGGTCTGAGCTGTCGATGGCTCAATTTGGGCAGTTCGTGACGTGTGCAGCCGCCACCACAACCCCGCTACCCCAATTGCGAGGACAATCGTTGTCAGCAGCGTGACAAAAAATGCCCGGCGATACTTCTTGCTTGCCGCCGCTTCATGGATCATTTCGTTGTGTTCAAGCGCAATTTCAATTCGGTCTTTCATGGCAAACTCACCCCCGTGAGCCGTTCCAATCTCGCTAGTGCAGACTCGTGCTCAACCAACTCGCGCTGATATTCCAGATTCGAGTTCAATACGTCCTGAAAAGAAGAGAGCAGACTTCCGAAGTCCTGGCGATTGGATTGGTAGGCGGCCATTCCCGCTTGAAATGCGGTCTCCGATTGAGGAATCAGGCCTTCTGTGTAGATTTTGAGCTGGTCTTCCGATCTACGCACCAGAACGTACTGTTGCTCGACTTCCGACAGCACCCGCTGCACTTCTGCCTGGAGTTCCCGCTTTGCGCGCTCCTCATTTTGAACGGCCTCGGCGAGCGCTGCGGATTGACGACCACGGTTTGGCAGCCGTATGCCAAAGCTGGCCATGTAGTAGTCGCGGAATTTGTCACCCGTGTGCTCGTACGTATAGCTGACGTTGAAGTCCGGTCTGAACTCCTTGTGCGAAAGCTCAACCTGTGACTCCTGCCGGCGCACCATCTCCGAGCGCGAGCGCACGCTGGGATTCTGGTCTCGCACACGATTCAACAGATCGGAGTCGCTGTCCTTCAGGGCAGTTGGGGAGAGGGGCTCGGTAACAATATCCGGCGAACTTTGCGCACGGCTCAAGACTTGTTTCAGTTGCGCTTGAAGCTGTTCTTCCTCCTGATGATGCATGGCAATCTCTCGCAGAATCTTCGTGTGCTGCAGCTGCGCCTTGAGTACGTCTTGTTGATTTCCTTGGCCAACCCGGTAGCGCGATTCGACTGCCTGCTGTATCTGGCTGAGTAGCTGGTCATTGCGCTCCAGGACTGGCAGAGTCTGCTGAAGGTAGGCGAGCTGAAAATAGACCAGCTTCAGCGTCTCGATTGCCTGACGCCGCACCCCATCAGATTGTGCCCGGATCGAGTCAGCCTCGCGCTCGGCAACGTCGGATCGGAGACGGCGCTTACCCGGATACGGAAGATCTTGCGACGCTCCAACGCCCACATAAGCAAAATCGCTATTGGAAAATCCTGCGAAAGGCCGTGGACTCCCGACGCTGAACTGCTGGATCGTGACTTGGGTGTCCGGCAGGGCCGATGCCTGCCTCGGAACGTTCGTGGCCGCCTGCCACGTGTGCAGCGCGGCGGCAATTTCGGGATTGCTCCGCTCTACTTCCTGTACCAATTCCTGAAGCGGGCTAGGAGAAGCAGCGTGCCTACCCTGATCCTTCATCGGAACAGGTGTTTGTAAGCTATACGACATCGGCGGGGCCGTTTCCGGGGCAGGCCCCTGCCCCGCAGCGGTTGAAACGCAAAACAGGACGAGCGCTAGCCATAGGCCGCTCCCGTACCCAATAGTCTTCCGAAATTTCACGAGTTTCTCCTCCAGCAGAGACAGCGATTCCAAGCACACGAACGCGCGAAGCCGGGAAACGACTGGAGGTCGGATCAGATGCGAAGAGGACTGGAGGCCGGACAGTAAGAGATGGGTGGGGCGTGGCATTGCGCCGCGAGGGTCCGGGCAGAGAAATCTAACTCAAAACATTCGCCAGACGCCGGTGCAACTGCGAATACCATGTCCGGAGCGGAAACGCCGTGGCCAGGTGAAAGCTGCACAAAAGGGCCGTGCGTCGTCGGCATAGTCTTGCAGCAATCCTGACCATGGTGACGGTGCGACGAGCAATGCATTGCATTGCAGCACTGCATCGCCTGTTCTGGCGTCGTCGCGGCGCCGCAGTCGAAAGCATACGTCGCGACAGCGACCGCAAGCACAGCCCGAATAATTGGTATCGCCAAACGCATTAATGACTAGCGTAGACGCTCATGGTGTTCGCGTCAAGGAATCGACGGACTGGGTAGTGGGTCAGTTTGAATTTGTTTTGAAAGGGCGCGGCTTCAGTCGCGCCGTAAATGCCTCAAAATCAATCGCGGCTTTAAGCCGCTGCGGGGACGTATTTTTCACTGATCCACTACTGCGGAGTGCGTTTTCCCGTGAGATGAGAGGATTTCTAGACGGTCTCGTTCTAGTCGCCGCCAGCGTGGTTCTGCGTAGCAACGAGAACCAGCCGCGGACGCGCTTCCGTGGGCCGCTGCTGCAGCTCCGCGGCCCGCCCGCAGGCCTCCAGAATGCCGAAGACCGCCAGATAAGCCGACAATACGCCGATGCCGACCGAAGCGGCTACGGTAAGGCACAGAATCAAAGGCATGAAGAGCGAAATCACAGTCAACCACCCTTATTGAATTACAGTAATCAGATGCCGCCAGCCCAACTTTCGTCTATGCGGCTTCTTCAATCTACCCGCGTTGACGCCCGCCGCTAGTGACGAATAAGATACGGAGTAGAGCTGCGCACTCCTACTGTCGGACAAGTCTGTAGACCTGTCGACATTACGGAAGGGCAATCCAGCCCGGACTTTCAGACAGTCTCCAAATGGCTATTACCAGGATATCGGTGCGCGGAGCGCGCCAGCATAATCTCAAGAACATCGACGTCGAGATTCCGCGCAACACCCTCACCGTGGTGACCGGGCTCAGCGGCTCGGGCAAGTCCTCGCTCGCCTTTGACACCATTTATGCCGAGGGGCAGCGCCGCTACGTGGAGACGCTCTCCACCTATGCGCGGCAGTTTCTCGACCAGATGGAACGCCCGGATGTCGATGCAATCGACGGACTTAGCCCCTCCATCTCGATCGAGCAGAAAACCACCAGCCGCAGCCCGCGCTCGACCGTCGGCACCATCACCGAGATATACGATTATATTCGCTTATTGTTCGCCTCCATCGGAGTGCCCCACTGCCCCAGGTGCGGACGCCCCATCAGCCGCCAGTCCGCTGAGCAGATCGTGCAGCGCGTGATGCTGCTCACTCCTGAGGACCGTGTAATGGTTCTGGCTCCAATCGTCCGCGGGCGCAAAGGCGAATTCAAAAAAGAAATGGAGACTCTGCTCAAGCACGGCTACACCCGCGCCCGCGTCGACGGCGAGATCGGGAACCTCGATGACGACCTCAATCTCGACAAGCGCAAGAACCACACCATCGAAGTGGTGATCGATCGCCTGCTGGTGAAGC
>Ga0185299_10002530_pt1 | contig 27714 bp, 25 predicted proteins | sample PaiPotPPA55metaG_FD_128002 | JGI IMG/M metagenome (GOLD analysis project Ga0185299, IMG submission 128002) | Iron sulfur acid spring bacterial and archeal communities from Banff, Canada, to study Microbial Dark Matter (Phase II) - Paint Pots PPA... ...
GGCGTGAGCCACAGGTCGGTGCCCTCGACGTGAAACATGTCGGCCGCAAACTTGGGAAGCTGGCCCACTCCTGTAAGCGAGGCGGTGTTGACCAGAAACGGCGGCAGGATTTCCGTGTAGCCATGTTCGCGCGTGTGCACGTCCAGAAAGAAATTCGCGAGCGCCCGCTCGAGCCGCGCGCCGAGCCCTTTGTAAACGGCAAACCGCGCGCCAGTCATTTTTATGGCCGCCGCAAAATCCAGAATCCCCGCGCCCTCGCCAATTTCCCAGTGGGGACGCGCAGCAAAATCGAATTTCGGCGGCGCGCCCCAGCGGCGCATTTCCACATTGTCCGCCGCGCCTTTTCCCACGGGCACGCTGGCGTGCGGAATGTTCGGCACCGTCAGCAAAAACTGGCTCAGCCGCTCGTCCAGCTCCGTGATGCGCACGTCGTCGCGCTTGATTTCTTCGGAAACTTCCTTCATCCGCGCGAGAATCTTCGACGCATCCTGCCCAGCCTTCTTCAACTTCGCAATCTCATCGCTCGCCTTGTTGCGTTCCGCTTTTAGTCCTTCCGCGGAGGTGATCAGGCGCCGCCGCTCCGTGTCGATCTCGCGAAATGGCGCCAAATCGAGGGCGATGCCGCGGTCGCGCGCCATTTTCTCGATGGCGTCCAGGTGTTCCCTCACGTATCCCAAGTCCAGCATAGGCTAAGCAGAATACCCGAAATCCGTCGCGTGTGAGAAGTTCTGCTTCGGAGCAGCGCGCTTAAAGTTCCGCCCTGTTTCGCCCGTATTGCATTTTTCTAAACATTCGCAAGGTTTCACCTCACCGCGCTGAAGAAAACCACGGAACCGGTCGATGAAAGAAAAGAGGACGCGTCATGCTCGCCCACGCAAAAAGCCACGTTATCGTACGCGCTTTAATCATTGTCACGTTCTGCGCCACGTTCTGCATGTTCGCCTTTGACACAACCGGCGGCCAGGTGCGAGCTACCATCGAGCGCAACAAAGCCTGGAACGACATTCTCGTCCAATTCAAGGCTTTGCATACCAACATCGAAATCCTAGGCAAATTTCTGGTGGATCATCAGACCGAGTACGCCGTCACCGAGTACGACGTTCCCACCTTCAAAGCGATCGACTCAGCGGAGGAGGAATTGAAAATCGCAATGAAAGACCTTCAGAAGATCCGCTCGGAACTCGAGTTCAAGGAAGAAGTCCGCAACGAAAAACGCTGACCGGCTTTTCTTCTGCCCAAATCCCCGCTCGTCCCCTCTTGCTTGCGAAGGATCTCCCGGCAGTGAAAAACATTACCGGGTGAGCGTCCTCAGCGAGCATGGATCCAGATATGCCAACCTGGCAGTCAACGCTTGATGTAACGATTCTGAGAGCGTATAGGTTAGCTAATGCACACGCCAGCCGAGATTCGCCGCCGCGGCGTTCAAAGCTCCGCCGCCACAAGCTCGGACCCTGACGCAACCAACGTCATTCCGTTCGGGCGTTACGGTGCAGGCCTTTTCACGGGGCACCCTGTCGGACTGGTCGTCGTGGTCGGTCTGCTTCTGATGGGCTTGCTGGGATTACCGGAAGCGCGCTGGTTTTTTGCGGGCACGCTTCTTCTGGGCAGCATCCGCGGATTGTTCCTGTGGCTTCGCCACCGTTAGCACTCCACCCAACGGCTTTTCTCCGCTATAGTGCTCGGCACAACTCTCGGTGAGTTAGAGTATGCTCGACATGGTTTCAGAAAGGATCGAGGCGTAAACGGCGATGAGAGAGGGATTTGTATATGCGGCGTTGGTGCTTGTGATTTTTGGAGCAATTTATCTGGTGACCCAGGGACTCAACCTGATCAATCAACCCAGTGATTTGAAGGTGGCGGAGGGCATCGGACTGATCGTCGCGGTAATTTTTCTTTTCCCGGCGGCTATGAGATGGATTTGGCACCACAAGACCACGCCGCACGGCCCGCTGGCCCGATAGCCGGGAAAAATCCACGGGCGAGAGAAATCGATAACCAAGAGAAATCAACAGGAGAAAAGAGATGATGCGCAAGTATGGACTGCTGGCAATTCCCTTGTTCGTCGTGCTGTTTTTCGTCGGGTGCGCGACGCGTATCGGGCCCGGCCGCGTGGGAATTAAAGTGGACCTCGCGGGTTCGCAGCGCGGTGTTGAGGACTTGCCGATTCGCACCGGCTGGGTGTTTTACAATTTCCTTTCATCCACGATCGTGGAATATCCCACCTCGGTGCAGACGGCCAAGTGGACCAAGGACCCAAACGAGGGATCGCCTAACAACGAAGAAATGTCGTTCAACACGCGAGACGGCCTGACCGTCTACGGCGACCTTTCCGTTTCGTACCATCTCGATGCGGGCAAAGTTCCCGCGTTTTATGTGAAATTTCGCAACGATGACATTGCCCAGTTCACGCACGGATTTTTGCGAAACGTCGCGCGCGACGCTATCAACCGAACCGGGTCGCAATACACGGTGCAAGAAATCATGGGCGAAAAGAAATCCGAACTGGAACTGAATTCGCGCCAGGACTTGCAGAAACAGGTGGCCGACATCGGCGTGGTAATCGATCAATTTGGTTTTATAGGTTCGCCGCGCCCGCCTCATTCGGTGATTGACGCGATTAACGCCAAAGTGCAAGCGCAGCAAATCGCCGTGCAGAAACAAAATGAACTGGTGCAGTCGCAAGCGGACGCCGCGAAACTGGTGGCGGCGGCAGAAGGCCAAGCGAAAGCGCAAATTGCGGTGGCCAACGGCGAAGCGGAGTCCAATCGCGTGCGCGCCGCATCCATCAGCCAGAATATTATCGAATGGCAGAAACTGGCGGTGACGGATCGCTGGATTGCCAAGTGGAACGGACAAGTCCCGCAGGTGCAGACCGGCGGGAATGGCCCGGGCATGCTGCTCGACATCAAGCCGCTGAAGTAATTATAAGCTGGGCGGAACAGCCGAATTCTTTGCGCCCAAGAACTTTGCTTGCGGCAAATTCGTTGTGCCCCGCGCGGGAAACGTCTACGATGTGCGCGCGGAAGGCCCCATCGCAAGCTCCGGTTGAAAATCGGCGAGGCGAGGCGTGCGGATGACGAACTCCGGCGAAACCTTCGAAACAAAGACGTATCACAAGGCCGACGTGCGCCTGCTTCCGTTTCTTTTCCTTTGTTACATTCTGGCCTATCTCGATCGCGTCAACGTGGGTTTTGCGAAACTACAGATGCTCAAAGATCTGTCGATGAGCGACGCGGCTTTCGCCACCGGCGCCGGGATTTTCTTTGTCGGCTATTTCTTTTTCGAAGTTCCCAGCAACGTGCTGTTGAAGAAATTTGGCGCACGCATGTGGATCGCCCGGATCATGATTTCCTGGGGCGTGATATCCGCGTGCATGATATTTGTGAGAGGTGAATGGTCTTTCTACGCCATGCGTTTTCTCCTGGGCCTGGCGGAAGCCGGTTTCTTTCCGGGCGTCATTTTTTATCTGACCTTGTGGTATCCCTCGAGACTGCGTTCCACGCGAACCGCTTGGTTTGTCGCAGCCATTGCTGTTTCAGGAGTGATCGGCAATCCCGTATCCGGTTGGATCATGGACAAGTTATCGGGCGCAATGAATCTGGCGGGGTGGCAGTGGCTGTTCATCTCGGAAGGACTTCCGTCTTTTCTCGTGGGCTTTTGGGTGATCTTTTATCTGGACAGCAGCATCGAAGAAGCGAAATGGCTGACGCGCGAAGAGAAAGCGTTGTTGGCGAGCAATCTCGCGGCGGAAGACCAGCACAAAACGGAACATAAACTGATCGATGCCTTCACCAGCGGAAAAGTCTGGGTGTTGTGCGCCATCTATTTCACATTGATGATCGGTTTGTACGGCATTGCGTTCTGGCTGCCGACGATTGTCAAAGCATTCGGCATCAAAGGTTATTTCGGGGTTGGACTGATTACCGCCATACCGTACGGCGTGGCCGTTGTCGGGATGATTCTCTTGAGCCAGCATTCCGATAAAACGGGAGAGCGGCGGCTGCATTACGTGGCGAACGTCACGGCAGGCGCGTTCGGATTGATTTTGAGCGGGGTATTCGCGTCACACCCTGTTCTGGCAGTAATCTTCTTGTCCATCGGAACTCTCGGCGTGATTGGCTCCATGCCGTTATTCTGGCCGTTGCCGTCCGCCTTTTTGGCCGGTACCGCCGCAGCCGCAGGCATCGGCATTGTGAACTCCGTGGGCAATTTGGGCGGATATTTTGGACCCAATATTCCGATCTGGGCAAAAGCCGTTTCCTCCAACCAATCGGCTGCCCTATACATCATTGCGGGAATTCTGATGGTCGGCGCTGTTTTGACTTATTTCTTCGTGCCCAAAACTCTTCGCGTCAGAGTCGGTTCTCCCACTTAACTGGCACTCCGCCTGCGGTCCCTGATGATCGATCACCTTTGATGTACCGCGGTTGGCATTCGACGGGGGGTTGAATTTGCAAGCGCCGCCGGATGTGTAAAAGAAGTACGCTTTTGCGGCGGCGTTCAGAGCAATCGGCCCTGATCTCGCTCGCGTACGCACTCCTGCTACTGAGAGACAGGTTGAACTTCGGGATAGCGTTGAGACGGCTTGTTAAGCAAAGCGGGTGGCGCATCCTTCAAGTAGACGTCGAAGAACGTGTGCACGTATTCGGTGGTGATGGCGAGTCCGCGACGTCCGTCCAGGCGGCCGAATCCAAATAGGCGCAGCAGCCTGATGACGAAATGGCTCTTCAGCAGCATCTGGTCGCTGAAACTAAAGTGATTTGCCCCGCGAATCGTTATGAATAGCCGCCCGTTCGGAAGGCGGCCGTAAATGGATTGGAGGTTGGCCCCGATTTGCTTGCTAGCCAGATCTGATTGTTCGCGGCTGTGATCGCTGAGAATAAACATGAAAGGCTGTTTCAGTCCCTCCTGAACGACGCTGCCGTAGGGCGCGCCGTCAATATCGATCCCCGCCTTGCATCGCGGATCGTCATGGCAGAATTGCAACGCCTGCGCTCCGCCGAACGAATGCCCAAACATGCCGAGCCGCTGCATGTCGAGCCGGCCCGTAAACTTACCGGATGGATCCGCGGCGTTCAGGCGCTCCAACTGGCTCGCCACAAACTTCGTGTCGCTGGTCCATATGGGCAGAAGTTTGTTGGCCAAACGATCCAACTCGCCGGCGGGCAGGCTCTCGGGATCGTCCGCCGGGGGTCTCGTGACGACGCGGTTGTCCGCAAGGATGACGACGATGGTTCTGTAAGGCGCGTCGAAGCCCACCACGATATACCCGTGGCTTGCCAGATCCTCAGCGAGCGTTGTGAAGTCTGTGGTCAAGGCTCCGCCGCCGGCCCGCATGATCACGACTGGATACGAGCGCTGCTCCGGCGACACCTCCGGGTCAGTTGAGCTATGAGCCTGGACTCGCGACAAATCGCGCGTAAGGAAATCGCTCAACAGAACGCCGGAGTGCTGCGCGACGGCCACCCGCCACGGCGCGGGCAAATACTCCGCCCGGGCGGCGCCTGTCGGGGCAGATGTCGCGGCGGATGCCGCGGCAGGTGTCGCAGTCGCCGAGGGGTACCACATCCAAACCGCTACCTCTCGCTTCGCTCCTGGAGACGGCGCCAATTCGTCCGTCTCGGCGTCGTTGACCCACGTGTACGTTGTTCGCCCAACAGAGAAGTGGCCTGTGGGCTCCGGTAACGTGGTTGCTGTCTTGTGGTCCCACCAAAGTAAAGCGAGCAGCACCACCAGCCCCGCGACAACGAATACCACCAGTGCCGCGAGGCCCTTGATGACGAACTTGACGATGCGCCAGGCAATGCCAGGAAACTTTCGGCCCGCATTTGGGAGTGGGAGATCGGATGGAGGGCGCGGCTCAGGCATGGGCGGGATTCTGTACAAAGTACTTTATCGTGTCAAGTCAATAATTCTCCTGCCCTCGCGATTCCCAGGAGTACTCCACATTTCGGCCCTTGGCGGATCGTCACCCGCTCGGAAGTCATTAACGGCGTTCGATGGCATATTCTTTAGGGCCCGCAATGCACGCCATCACCGCCACGGCGTAAACGACCAGCCAGCCGACATCGTATTGACCGTGGAGCACATGAATCGCTGCGGCGAAGAAGAAAACAACCAGCAATAGATGCCCGCCGGCGACGCTCGTCGCCGGCAGCAAAAACAGAATCGCCGCAACGATTTCGCTGCCTCCCAGTACCAAAAAAATCCACGGCGGCATCCCGGGTTTAACAACGACAAGCTGGCCAGAAGATGTGAATACCGTGAATACGAACAGGCACGACTGTATCAACACCACAATTCCCAGCGTCCATCGCAACGCGGTCATCCAGAATCTCGTCGTCTGGTTCATGAGCGCCGTTTCTCCTTTTTACCTGTGCGGCCCGCTTCCGTTTCAGTTGTGCTAGCGTGGTTGGGTTGTAGTGAGGGATCGTTGGGTTGGATTTGCATTATAGGATCGGGATGACGGCTTGAAATGTTGACGAACGCGGAAAACGGAATGCAGTCAAGGCGGCCGCCAGCCGGCGGGCAACCAGCTTTCGGGCGCAAATTATATGCATTTCTAATCGACAGAGGCTACCAATTAGAAATCGACTTAACCCCCTGTAGAATCATCACAAGTGCTATTTCTAATCGTTGCTGGATTGCAATTTTGTCAATCCAGCTTTTGAATCTCTCTTTTGCTTCGGGAATCTGATTCGTATGACAAAACCAGTCTACATTGTGAGCGTTGCGCGGACGCCCATCGGCAAGTTCGGCGGCATGCTCGCCGACTTTACCGCCCCTGATCTAGGCGTGATTGCGGTGCGCGCGGGGCTGGAGCGCGCGTTTGGCGCTACGCTCCCGCCCGAACGTACGCCCGGCGAATCCGCTCCCAGGTCCGCCGCGTCCCTGCCGTGGCACGTGGACCAAGTGATCATGGGCAACGCCCGCCCGGCGGGTGTTGCTCCGAATCCTGCGCGGCAAATCGCGTGGCGCTCCGGACTTGGCGACGAGGTGCCGGCATTCACCATCAACATGGCTTGCGCCTCGGGACTGCGCGCGATCATGCTCGGCTGGCAGGAAATTCTCCTTGGCCAGGCGAAGATCGTTGTCGCCGGCGGCGCCGAATCGATGAGCCGCGTTCCGTATCTTCTTGAAGGCCGCTGGGGATTCAAGATGGGCAATCAGCCGCTGGTCGACGCGATGTACCGCGACGGCTTCCTCTGCCCGCTGTCGAAACTCATCATGGGCGAGACGGCGGAAATTTTGGCCGAGCAGTACAAAATTTCGCGCGAAGAACAGGATGCGTTCGCGCTCGAAAGCCATCGGCGAGCCGCACGCGCCGCCTCCGAATGCCACTTCAAATCTGAAATCGTTCCCATCGAGAGGACTGACAAGAAAGGCAACCTCACGCGCCTCGAAAAAGACGAGCACGTGCGCGCCGACGTCACGCTAGATGCGCTCGAAAAACTTCCGGCCGTTTTCAGCAAGACCGGGACAATTTCCGCGGGCAACTCGAGCGGGATCACCGACGGCGCTGCGGCCGTGGTGCTCGCAAGTGAAGACAAAGTCCGCGAATTAAAGCTCACGCCGCTAGCGCGTATCGTTGACGCTACCGTCGCCGCAGTCGATCCGCGCGTGATGGGCATCGGACCTGTCCCCGCCGTGCGCGCGCTCACTGCACGCACCGGCACGAAAGTTGAAAATTACGATGCTGTGGAATTGAACGAAGCGTTCGCTGCGCAGGTGCTTGCCTGCGATCGCGACCTGCATTTCAATCGCGAGCGTCTCAACCCGAACGGCGGGGCCATCGCGCTCGGACATCCCATCGGCTGCACCGGCGCGCGCATCATCACCACTCTCGTCCACGAGCTCCGGCGCGCACCTGCATCGACCGACGGGGGCCGCCGGGGTCTTGCCACATTGTGTGTGTCGGGCGGGATGGGCGTGGCGGTCGAAATCGAAACCGTCTAAGCTTGATTCCGGGGAAATTTTGATGCCTTTCACGAAGAGCAAGAGTTTGAATTCGGGTTCCGTGGAAGTGCTCGGCACGCTTCTGCGAGCCGCACCGCGGCCGGAGGACTACCAGTTCGTCCACTTCCGCATTGAGGGCGAAGTAGCGCGGCTCACACTTGATCGTCCCGATCTTAATCTTCTGAACGAGCGAATGCTGATGGAGCTCGCCGCGGGAATCAATTCGCTCAGCGAGCGCAGCGAAATCAAACTCATCGTGCTTGACTCGGCGGCGAGCGCCTTCTGCGGCGGCATCGAGCTCGACGAATATACCCCGCGGCGCGTGTTCCAGCTGCTCGACGCGTTTCATGGCGCGTTTTCAGTGATGCTCGACACGTCGAAACCGGTGCTGGTGGTTGTGAACGGCAACGCATTCGGAGGGGGCGCGGAGCTTGCCGCGCTGGGCGACCTGGTGATCGCCACTCCCCGAGCACGTTTCGCGCAGCCGGAAATCAAACTCGGAGTTTTTCCCCCACTCGCTGCTGCGATTCTTCCGAATATTCTTGGACCCAAACTCGCGTCCGAATTGGTTCTTACCGGCGAATCGTTGTCCGCGGAGCGCGCTCGTGAAGTGGGTCTTGTGAACTGGCTCGTTCCCGAAGCGGAATTGGAGAAGAAGGTTGCAGAGGTAATCGCGAAAGTAACCGCGCAATCCGGCCCGGTGCTCACGATGGCGAAGAAAGCGATTCTCGGCAGCATGGGTTTGCCCATCCGCGAAGGCGTCCGCAATTCCATGAAAGTTTTCCTCAACGAACTCGCCGACCTGGAAGACTCGCAGGAAGGCTTACGCGCACTGGTCGAAAAGCGCGCTCCGAAATGGAAAAACCGCTGAGATTTTACGTGCGCGCGCGAATTGACAGCATGCGGCGCACGGCTTACACTCGCAAACGACAATTCAGCTAGCACGGGGTAAGCCCGCGTAATTCGCGAAGGCGGATTCGAGGGCAAGGGGAAGGCCGTTCGAATCGGCCACGGTCCCGCCACTGTGATCGGCGTAGTTTTCAGCGCGCGATGCGCGCCGCCGAAAGTCAGGATACCTACCCGGGCGAGTGCAAGCTGACACTCTTCGCGAGAGAGAGTGTGGCGTTAGCCTCGCTATTCTCGCGAGGCTTTTTTGTTGTCGAGCGACGGGGGAATTGTGGATCGCGCGTCGAGGTCGCGAATGTTCATCAGCGCTGTCGCCGCTATTGGGGCTGTGCTGCCGATGGCAGCGACGCTGAGCGCTTCGACGGCGCGCGTCCATAAGGCGTCGCAGATCGTCACTGTGAAGCAGGTCACCGATGAAACTGGCAGGGCCGTGCTCGTGCCATTCAAGGTGAATCGCATCGTGAGTCTTGCGCCGAACATCACCGAGACGATCTACGCGCTGGGCTTGGAATCGAAACTCGCGGGCGACACGGACTATTGCGACACGCCGGCGGCGGCGAAGCTGAAACCGCACGTGGGCTCGATGCTCAACCCAAGCCTTGAGGCGATTGTGGCGCTGCATCCCGATCTGGTGCTCGCGGCGGCGAATTCGGCGAACCGGCGCGAAACGGTGGACGCGCTCGCGCGGCTTGGCGTTGCGGTGTATGCCACGGATTCGCGAACGGTGCGCGGAATGTTCGAGTCCATTACGCACATTTCGAGTTTGGCTGGCGCGGCTCAACAGGGAACCGCGCTGGTGGCGCGCTTGCAGGCGCGAATCGATGCTTTGCAAACGCGGCTCGCGGAACGTCCGCTGGTTCACGTGCTGTTCGTGGTCTGGGAAGATCCACTGATTACGATCGGCCAAAATACTTTTATCGCCGACGCACTGCGGTGGTCGGGAGCCGAGTCGGTGGTAATTGCGAAACAGGATTGGCCGCAACTGGCGCTCGAGGAGGTAGTTCGACTGGAGCCGGAATACATTGTGTTTACCGGCAGCCACTCTGGATCATCCGCAGCACAGATGAGCGATCTGCGATCGCGGCCAATGTGGAAAGGGCTTCGCGCGGTGGAGTTGGGGCATGTGGTAAACATCAGCGAGGAGATCGATCGCCCTGCGCCGGGATTGATTGATGCGATTGAAGAGCTCGCGCACAAGCTGCATCCGGACGCGTTTCCGGGAGAGAATACGAGTGCGATGAACCACGCCCCAGCGGATATTCGCATCGATGTCGGCGAAGAGGGCAAATCTTGCGCCCACTGACGCCGCGCCGAATCGCCGGAATTTGCGGCGTGCTATTCGCACTGCTGTTTGTGGTCGTGGTGATCTCGCTGCGAATGGGAACGTATCCAATCTCGGTGAGTGAAATCGTAATGACGCTGTTCCGAGGCGCATTCGGCCATCGAGACGAAATCCCGTCTGAATTCTGGCTGGTAGTTTTTGGCCTGCGGCTGCCGCGCATCGCACTGGGCATTTTGGTTGGTGCGGCGCTTTCCGTGGCGGGCGCCGGTTTTCAGGCGCTGCTGCGAAATCCGCTCGCCGATCCGTACGTTCTAGGCGTATCGAGCGGTGCGGCGCTGGGGGCGATCCTGAGTTTGACTTTCGCTCCTCACGTGCCCGGCGTGATTCAACTGGCGGCATTCATCGGAGCTGCCGCAACGATCGCAAGCGTCTATTTTCTGGGCAGGCGCGGGGGACAACTGGACAGCGCAACGCTGCTGCTGGCGGGAATCGTCGCTGCGTCGTTCCTATCGGCGATGATCATGTTTTTGATGACTACGCTGAGCGGACACGAACTGCGCGGAATGGCGTTCTGGCTGATGGGCGATCTTTCGACGCCGCCGCCGACGCCGAACGTCCTGGAATGGCTGCTGTTTCTGTTCGGGGTTTTTGCGGTGGCCGCGGGAATGATTTATGCGACGACGTCGGACCTGAATCTAATACTCACAGGTGAAGAAGAGGCGCGGCATTTGGGCGTGAACGTACGGCGCGTGAAACTGGTGGTGTACATTTCGGCGTCGGTGCTGACGGGGCTCGCGGTATCGGTGAGTGGGTCGATCGGGTATGTGGGACTGCTGGTGCCGCACGTGATGCGCATGATTTTCGGGACCGATTACCGGCTGCTGATTCCAACTTCCGCAATTGGCGGAGCGATTGCGATCGTGCTGGCGGATACGCTGGCGCGCACCGTGGTGGCTCCCACGGAACTTCCCGTGGGAGCGATGACGGCGCTTGCGGGCGCGCCGGTTTTTATCTACCTGATGCGGCGGAGAGTGCGATGAGCGCGGGCGCGGGAAATAATTCGTCGATGGTCTCGCAACCCATTCCTTTTCGCGAGGCAGCGCCACCGCGGCTGAAAGCCGAGCAAGTGAGCTACGCGTACTCGGCGACCGACCGGTCGGCGCCGAAGTTCACGCTGGGGCCGACAACGTTTGAAGCGCAACACCGGGAAATCGTCGCGATCCTGGGGCCGAACGCGAGCGGGAAATCAACGCTGCTTCGCCTGCTCGCGGGATTGATCAAACCGCTTTCGGGGCGCGTCGAGGTGGACGGAGTGGAAGCGAGTGAACTCGATCTGCGAATGCGCGCGCAACGGATTGCGCTCGTGCAGCAGGAAAGCGAACTTCTTTTTCCGTTGCGCGTGTGGGAATACGTGTTGCAGGGCCGCTATCCCTACGGGAAGCGGCTGCGATTTGAATCGGACGAAGATTGCCTGCTGGCGGCGAACGCGCTCGCTCAGGTGGGCGCCGACGAACTGCGCGACCGATGGATGGATCAACTTTCGGGCGGTGAAAAACAGCGTGTAATTCTCGCGCGGGCGTTGTCGCAACAGCCGTCACTGCTGCTGCTCGACGAGCCGACGCAGCATCTCGACATCGGAGGCAAAGTGGAATTGCTGCGGCGGCTGCGGCGATTGGCGGATGAGAATCGCTACACGGTGGTCGTGGTGACGCACGAGCTGAACCTGGCGGCGGAGTTTTCCGACCGTATCGTGTTGCTGCACAAGGGCAAGTGTTTGCGCGTGGGTTCGCCCGCGGAAGTTTACGAGAGGGAAGTGCTGGAGGAAGTGTTTGAGGCGCCGCTGGAAGTGGAGACGCGGCCGAGCGGAAGGCCGCGCGTGATCGTGCGGAGCAGCCATTAGGATTTTTTAGACCGCGTTCGAAGTTTCGCCGGGGTTGTTATTGGATCCCGGCAAGCGGTGCTCGCTGAGTCTTGCGGGCGCCGTCGACAATCACAGGAGACTCCGCGCACGGGAAGACGGTGAAAAACCGTCGCCGCCGCGCGACTGTAAGGCGGAGAATTTTCGGCGCGTGCCACTGTCCTTCGAACCGAATCGAGGTGGTTCGGGTCTGGGATGGGAAGGCCGCGCTGATGCCCAGGAATGAATGGGCAAGCCGCCAAGCCAGGAGACCGGCGGAGTCTCAATCCTGATTTGGCAGCGCTTGAATTGGTGCGCCTCAGGACAACCTTCAACTCCCGCGCGAGAGGGAGAGGGGGAAAAATGAGACTCGAACGCCTGTTGTACTTCGCAGCGGAAGTCCTGCTGGGAATTTCTCTTGTTAGTTCGGCAAGCGCCCAAGCTACTACCAAAAAAACGACGACGACAACTGCAACCATCAGCGGAACGCTTACGGATCCGAGCGCTGCCTCCGTGGTGGGCGCAATCATCACAGCGCAATCGCTCGATGGCGGTGCAAACAGCGGGCGTACTCAAAGCGGGCCCGAAGGGAAGTTCTCGCTTGCGCTGATGCCGGGCCGATATCGCGTGGCAATCACGCATCCGTCGTTTCAACGTGAGGAGCGAGAATTTACGCTTGCGAGCGACGAAGCGCGCACCTGGGACGTGCGATTGCAGCTCGAGAAAATGTCCTCGACGGTCACCGTGACGGCAACGGCCCGGACGATAACGGTGGATTCATCCGCATCTCCCGTGACCGTCATCACAGCGCAGGACATCGCGAACCGGCAAGAGATTTGGCTGGCCGACATGCTGCAGACCGGGGGCGGAGTAAATATCGCGCGCGAAGGTCCATTCGGGGGCATCACCACGCTGTTTCTTGACGGCGGCAATTCGCAGTTCACGAAAGTGCTGATCGACGGCGCTCCGGCTAATCAGCCGGGCGGTGACATGGACTACGAAGGCATCGATCTCAACAATGTGGACAAGATCGAAATCGTGCATGGCGCGTCCAGTGCGCTATACGGTTCGGATGCGCTCGACGGCGTGGTGCAAATTTTCACGCATCGCGGAACGACAACGACGCCGGTATTCAAGATCGAAGGAGAAGGAGGAACGTTCGGCACGGGCGATGGCGGCGCTCAATTGAGCGGGCTGCTCGGCGCGTTCGACTATTCCGGATCGGCGACTTATTTTTCAACACAGGGGCAGGGCCCGAACGACTACTTCCGCAATACCGCGCTTTCGGGGGCTTTCGGCTGGAAATTCGGCAATACGAATCACCTTCGACTTTCGTTGCGCAACGACTCGAACGATGGCGGCGAGCCTGGGCAAACATTGCTTGGGATACTTAACCCGGGAAATCACATCGACCAGCATGATTTCTTCGCGAGCCTGGTGTGGGATTTCTCGGCGGGCGACCACTGGGAGCATCGGCTGATGGCGACAGATTCCTATCTTCGTCAGTCGATCGATGACGTGGATTTCGCGTTCAGCGAGATTAACCGGTTCTACCGTACGGGACTAGAAGAGCAATCGACCTATCTGTTTCCTCATGGCGGAATTTCGCTGGGCTACAACTATGAAGTGGAAAACGGGGAACCGGGAGCACCACCGCATGTCCGGCGAAACAATCAAGCGGGTTACAGCGAGGTGCGCTATCAATTCGGGAGGCGCCTGACGGCCACGGCAGGCGCGCGCGCCGAGGACAATTCGAGTTTCGGCACAAGCGTGGTGCCGCGAACCGGCCTGGCGTATGCGGCCCGCTACGGCCACGACTTTTGGGGCGCGACGCGGCTGCGGACTTCTTACGGACTCGGAATCAAGGAGCCGACGTTCATTCAGTCATTCGAAGCCGGGCCGTGCTTTCCCGGGAATCCGGACTTGCGGCCCGAGAGGAGTACAACGTTCAATGCAGGAGTGGAGCAATTGCTAGCTTCCGACCGGCTGAAGGTTTCGGTGGCGTACTTCCACAACGATTTTCACGACATCGTCAGTTTTGGCGAGGACCTCACTGCAACATCCACGTGCCCGTTTGGAACTGGAACGTTTTTCAATACGGATAAGGCACGCGCGTTTGGATCGAATGCGGCGTTCGAGTCGAAGGTGACGAGCTGGCTGCGCATCGTGGGTAACTACACTTACGACGACACCAAGGTGGTCAGGTCTCCTAACGCCACCGATCCGACGCTTGAGGCCGGGAACCGGCTTTTCCACCGGCCACTACATTCCGCGAACCTGATCTTCAATGCGACGGTTCGGCACATGAATTGGAATTTTGCCGGAACCTACGTGGGGCGAGCCACGGATAGCGATTTTCTCGGGCTCGGAATCACCAGCAATCCGAGCTGGGTGCGGTGGGATCTCGGGACGATTCTTCCGCTGCGCCGCGGACTCTCCGCTACGGCCAAGGTGGAAAACCTGTTCGACCGGCGATATTCGGATGCGGTGGGGTTTCCGGCGCTCGGATTAAATTACCGGATCGGGTTGAAGTATGTGTGGGGACGCGAATGAGGATGCGTTGAAAATCGAGGGCGCGGATTTTCTGCGCGCTCACGGCGACACATGGATCGCGCGGCAGGCGTCTAAGTTCTCGGTGCTGAACGTGCATGCGAGAGAGATTCCTGTGCCTGCCGCACGCATCTTTCCTAAACTTGGCGATCAGGAACTGCTGTCGCCGAACAGGTTTTACAAATTGCTGCTTGCCGCGCGAGCTGCTGCGGGGCGAATCTTCGGATGGGACCGCGGGATGAAGTGGCACGGCGCTGAGCCCATCGAAGTTGGGAAACACTACGCTTTCTTTCTGATCGAGCACGTGAACGTGGCCCGTGAATTATCGATGAGCGTCGAAAACCGGCTCACGGGCGCTGTGATGGGCTGGGTGCTGGAAGAATCGACGGGCGGGACAACGTGCAGGACGACGGTGTTCAACGTGACGTGCGCTAATTTTACGGGGTGGCGGGGGCGGTTCTATTGGCGCGTCATTCGGCCATTCCACGACGCGTTGATCGAGGATTCGCTCAAGTCGCTCGCGCGCCGCATGATGCGGCAACTTCAACCTGCCGACTAAAATCGCACTGCCAATTTGACCGGCGCGAAGTCTTCTTGAGTGCAGCTAGCGCAAAGACGTGCGGATGCTATAATCCTTCGTTTCTAATGAGCAGAACTACACAAGAAGGACCGCGCATTGCACCAGAGGTGTCCGCGAAATATGAGGCGGTGATCGGGCTCGAAGTGCACGCGCAGCTTGAGACGGTGACGAAGGCTTTTTGCGGCTGCTCGACGCGATTCGGCGATGCGCCGAATTCGAATACCTGTCCGGTTTGTCTTGGATTGCCGGGCGCGCTGCCGGTGCTGAATTCCAAGGCGCTGGAACTGGCGCTGCGCGCGTCGCTGGCGCTGCACTGCCGGGTTCACGGAAGCTCGCGGTTCGCGCGGAAGAATTATTTTTATCCCGATTTGCCGAAGGGCTACCAGATTTCGATGTACGAGCTGCCGCTGGCGACCGAAGGATGGCTCAACATCGAGCTGGGGGAGCTCGAAGGCGGCACGAAGCGAATCGGAATCACGCGTCTGCACATGGAAGAGGACGCGGCTAAGAATCTGCACGAGGGATTTCCGGATTCCGATCGCTGGAGCTATATCGATTTCAACCGCGGGGGCGTGCCGCTGGTGGAAATTGTGTCCGAACCTGATATTCGCACGCCCGCCGAGGCGTATTCCTATTTGACGACGCTGAAGCAGGTGTTGGAATACACGGACGTGAGCGATTGCAACATGGAAAAAGGGTCGCTGCGATGCGACGCAAACGTCAGCGTGCGGCTGCGGGGCGCGGAGAAATTCGGAACGAAGGTGGAAGTGAAGAATCTGAATTCGTCTCGACATCTCTCGCACACGCTGGAATACGAAATCGAGAGGCAGATTGGCGTGCTCGAAGGCGGCGGAAAGATCGCGCAGGAAACGCGGCTGTGGAACGTGGCGGCGGGGCGGACGGAAGCGATGCGGTCGAAGGAAATGGCGCACGATTACCGTTATTTTCCTGATCCCGATTTGCTGCCGGTGTCGGTGCCGAGCGCGGCGGTGGAGCAAGTGCGGCACGGGATGCCGGAGTTGCCCGACGCGAAACGTTCGCGATTCTTGCGGGATTACGGGTTGACGGCGTACGACGCGGGCGTGCTGACGGCGACGCACGCGCTGGCTGATTATTTCGAAGGCACGATTCAAGCGGGCGCGCCGGCGAAATCCGCCGCGAACTGGATTTCCACGGAGCTTTTGCGCCGGCTGAATGACGCCGGACAAGAGATCGCGGAGTGTCCCGTGCAAGGGGCGGCGCTGGCCGAGCTGCTGACGAAAATCGAAGGCGGAGAAATTACAGCCGCGAGCGGGAAGAAAGTCTTTACGCAAATGTTCGACACGGGAAAACACGCGGCCGAGATTATCGCCGCTGAAGGGATGGCGCAGATTTCCGACGAGAGCGCGATTGAGAAAATCGCGCGCGATGTGGTGGCGAAGAACGCAGACAATGCGGCGAAATATCGCGCGGGAAACGAGGGCGTGTTCAAGTTCTTCGTCGGACAAGTAATGCGTGAAACGCGCGGACAGGCTAATCCACAACTGGTTAACGATATTTTGAAGCGAGTGCTTGCTCAGCCTTAGTTGCGCAGGTCGATTTGTTAACAGACTCTTGTAAGAGCGAACGGAGAGGCTTCGATGCTTAAGGAAGGCGACAAGGCGCCGGATTTCCGCGAGACGGCCGATGGTGGCGAGACGATTTCGCTCAAGGATTTTCGCGGGAAGAACGTGATCTTGTATTTTTATCCGAAGGCGAACACACCCGGTTGAACGACTGAAGCGTCCGAGTTTCGCGACGCCATCAAACAATTCGACAAATTGAACGCGGCGATCGTGGGATGCAGCGCGGACCCCGTTGAGGCGCAGACGAAGTTCAAGGTGAAGCACAAGCTGAATTTCCCGCTGCTGGCCGATACGGAATTTCACGTCGTCGAAGCGTATGGGGCGCGGCGGATGAAGACCTTTCTGGGGAAATCCTTCCTTGGAATCGTGCGCATGACTTTCTGGATCGGCACGGATGGGAAGGTTCGCAAGATCTGGGACGCTGTCACGCCGAAGGGCCACGCCGCTGAAGTTCTTGCCGCGCTGCAGGGAGCCTGAACTGTAAATCTCCTTCTGGAAATTTAATTAGACCGTGACCGTGAACGAGTCGCCTGATTGCTCGACGAGGGCATTGTCGATCAGGCGCGTGCCGCCGACGAATGCGGCAAGCAGGATCAGGCACGTCCGGCGCAAGTGCAGAGCCGGCTCGAGCGACTCCGCATCAACGATTTCCGCGTAATCCAGTTTCACTCCCTGCTCCGAATCGATCACGCGGCGCATCGCGACGAGCAGGCGCGCGGCGTCCCGCTGGCCCGCGGCAATCTCGCTGCGAGCGTTGTCGAGCGCACGATACAGCGCCGTGGCGGAGCGGCGGTCGTTCCCCTTGAGGTAAACATTTCGCGACGAGAGGGCGAGGCCATCCGGCTCGCGTACGATGGGACAAACAACGAGCTGTGTATCGAGATCGAGATCGGCGGCCATCTGGCGGAGGATGCGGGCCTGCTGTGCGTCCTTGCGGCCGAAATAGGCGAAGCGCGGCTGAACGATTTCGAAGAGCTTCAGGACGACAGTTGCGACGCCGCGGAAATGGCCGGGACGCGAGCGTCCGTCGAGGCGCTCGCCTAAATCCTCGACGACCACCGCGGTGCGAAAGCCGCTGGGATACATTTCCTCGGGCGCGGGAGCAAACAGGTGGTCAATACCGAGTTTTTCGAGAGCTTCGCGATCGGCCTCAAACGGGCGCGGATACTTCTGAAGATCTTCGGCGGGGCCAAATTGCTTGGGGTTGACGAAAATTGAAACGACGACCGGGGAGCACTGCTCTTTTGCGGCACGTACCAGGGAAAAATGACCCTCGTGGAGCGCGCCCATCGTGGGGACAAAGCCGGTGACTCGGTCGCGTGCGCGGGCGTCGCGCGCTATCTGCTTCATCCACGCGATTGTGTGAATTGTTTCCATGAGTGGCAGGATATGCGGGTTCTACGCAGCGCGGTTGTGCTCCATTAAGCTTTGGCGTGGGAGGCGCGTTCGCGGAAAAAGAAAATCATGTCCGTGGAAATTGGTTTCGCGCCCAACTGGCGCAGCATCGTAGCGATCTGGCCGCGATGATAGCTTTGATGGTTCACGACGTGCTGGAGCATCTGCGAGTGCAACGCAGATTGCTGATCTCCCTTCATGGTTTTGTGATGAACTACGCGAGAGAGATCTTCCGGCTGAAGGCTGGCGATGTAGTCGGTCAAGTCGCGCTCGATTTCTTCCCAGCGGCTACGCGCGGAGACGAGATTGGGATAGGCGGCGGCCGAAGGATACGCGTCAGGCGAGCGACCGTGCCAGCGCTCGAGCCAAATCCACTCGACCGAAAATAGATGCGCGAGCGTGTCGCGAACTGAAGGAAAGCTTGAGTGGAGATCGCGAGTAAATTGTTCGTCGGTGAGGGCGGAGCACGCGTCGAGCGTGCGATGGTTCGCCCAGCAGTTGTATTCGTAGAGCAGGCGAAAATCTTCCGCGTTCATGCGAAGCACCTTCCTTAGAGATGCGGAGCCACGCCGAGAAAGTTTCTTTCTATCAGGTGCGCGGGCGGGCGAGCAACTGGCCGCGCTGCTCCGCCGGGAGATGGTAGGACTCGGCATCCGAAGGGAACTGGCCGCTATGCACATCGTTGCAGAATTCGGACGCGGCTCGAGAAATCTCACTTGCCAGGTTGGCATACTTCCGCGCGAACTTCGGCGTACGGCCGAGGGTGAGGCCGAGGAGATCGTGCAGGACGAGCACCTGGCCATCGCAATCCGGACCGGCGCCGATACCGATGGTCGGGATGTGAAGTTTTTCGGTGATGCGCGCGCCGAGTTCGCGCGGTACGGATTCGAGCACGACGGAGAATGCACCGGCTGCTTCCACGGCGCGCGCGTCGCGATCGAGTTGTTCCGCTGCTTGTGTGGTGCGACCCTGCACGTGAAACCCACCGAGCGCGTTGAACGACTGGGGCGTGAGGCCGATGTGTCCCATTACAGGAATTTCCGCTTCGACGAGCCGCGAAATCAATTCGAGCCTTCGCTCGCCGCCTTCGATTTTCACGGCTTCCGCTCCGCCTTCTTTGACGAGGCGCACCGCATTGCGCACCGACTCGTCGATGGAAATGTGAAAGCTTCCGTAGGGCATGTCCGCAACCAGGAGGGCGCGCTTGGTACCGCGGCGCACGGCTCGAACATGGTGCAGCATCTCATCGAATGTGACGGGAAGCGTGCTGTCGTAACCGAGCACAACCATGCCCAGTGAATCGCCTACGAGGAGAATGTCCACGCCAGCTTCATCGAGCAGACGGGCGGTTGGATAATCATAGGCCGTCAAGCAAGTGATTTTCGGTTTCGCTTCAGGGGAACCAGCCAGCGACTTGCGGGAAAGAATGTCAGGCACGGTAACTTTACCGTTGCCCGCATTAGGTGCAACGCTCACGTTTGCCTCCGGTGCCACTCCCAGCTATCGGGATGCAGCCCAATATCTCATGATAGCAAAATGGCGCAGGCTTCCGCAACCGGTTCCGGGAAATAAGTCAGCGCTTGCCAAAGGTAATGCACGTACGGAGAGATAACGTTACACAGGTCGTGCCAACTCGATCTGCAGAAGTGCCAAGATTTCTGATCTTGGTTTCTGATCTGGGCAGTTTGAGAAAAACAATGGCATCCAAACGGCCTACATCCGAAACGTTTTTCCGAACCGGTTATTGAGCGTCCGTAACCTTGCCCTTCACAAACGTGACCTTCAAATCTTTATATACGTAAATCTGCTTGGGGCCGAGGTTGATGATCTTGTCTGGCTGGCCCAGTATGGCGACGACTTCATCGACAGTTTGGCCTATGCCAACCGTGGCGGGTGGGGCTGCCGGGGCTTGCTCTGCTGGCGGCTGATTCGAGTTGCCGCCGGCCGCTCCCTGCTGCTGGTCTCCGCCCTTGTCGTCTGACTTGGCGTCTTCGTCGGGCTGAACTTTGAGGACTTCTGCGACCGTGCTCATCACCTGATCAGCGCTGGGCGTGGCGCCTTTCGGGTAAACAAATTTGAGAGTCGAATAATAGCGGACGTCCTGAATCGCATCCGTGAAAAACGTAAACAGCACGCCATCGGCCTGGACGTCGATCTTGGTCACCCAGAACTTCTCTCCGGTAACGAAGTTTCGCGACTGGGTCTGTAACTGACTAGGTGGCGCATGCCCGATGAGGCTGCCGAACTTTTGGATCGACTGATGCGCTCCATAGGCGCCCGACGAAAGTTTCCCGTCCTTGTAAGTATTCTGTGGCGGTATTTGCGTAGTGGTGGGGTACATCAGCAACTTGTCTTTTTGCAGTATCAAAATGGCGCCCGCGGTAACGATGTCGGACTTGTCGTCCGTTGTCTTCGTGAGCGCGTACTGAGCTTCCAGTTTTTGCTGAAGCCCCTGGCCGGCGCTGCGAGGACTAACCGCCAGGGACGAAAGGAGAGATGCTACGGCAAGGCTTACGTTGACGATCGCTCGGCGCGAAAACATGAGTGTTCCTCACAAGGAAGAAATTGTATTGGGTCGCGGGAGGCGACTCGTTCCATGCGACGCGGTAACTATAAGTAAGCAAACTAGTCGTGTCAACTGGTCAGGCAGATTGGATTTGTCCCGCTGGGCAATGTCCAAAATCGAGGGGCTAAATATCCGCCGGTAAGATGAGTCGTGGACTGAGGAATTACCCGGTGACTATCAAAAAGAAAGCGCGAGGAGCGAATGCTCCTCGCGCTTCGGTTGGAAGTATTGGGATGGGTCCGCTAGAATCTCGGAGCCAAACCGGTGTTAGTCGTCGTCGCCGCCCTGCGAATTATCCGCAGCGGCCTGCTGGGCATCAGCCTCCGCTACAGCGGCATCCTTATCTGCCTTGTCGATATCGGCGCCCACAGTGAGGTCAGGCTCCGCTTTCGCGTCGGCGACTTCCCGGCGGGTAGTTGCAGGCGAAGCCGGCATGCCGTTCTTGCCCTGGTTTTCGGCGAGCTTACCGAGACCCTCGTCGATCTGTTCGGCGAAGTGGTTGTGCATCTCTTGCAGATCGTCAACGGCGACGGAAACCTGGGCGCCCGACTGGCAATCGCCCTTCTGGCTGCCGCTGACGAGGACTTTAACGCTTTTATTGGCGTCCGGGGTGTCCTGAATGCGCGTTAGGACGTCTCCTGAAGTGAGCGTGCATTCCGTACCGTCATCCAGCGTTTCGCTAAGATCGGTAGCAACGATGAAGGTACGAGTGTTCGGATCGAGAGCGGGTGGGACCTTTTCGTCAGAGTCCTGCGCGCTTGCCGATGCAGATTGACTGGCGGCCGCGGCATCCTTCTCAGCAGCGATCTGTGCTTTTACTTCGTCCGCAATCGCCTGCTTAACTTCGGGAGTAAGAACGACGGCGCTAGAACCACCGCCGGCGCTATTGCCGCCGGAAGAATCGTCATCGCCGGCATTGTAACCGGCTGGGTTTCCTCCGCCGCTATTGGCCTCTGCTACAGCCGCCGCCCGCGCTTCATAGGCAGCCTGGAGATTCGCGGCGATCAAGTAGTCGGTAACCCAGAAAGCCGGGCTGGCATACACGGGATAGGGATTGAAGTAGTAGCCATAATATCCATACCACGGAGCGCCGCCCCAGCCCCAGCCCCAAGAGACTGGCGCTGCCCAGGGATTGTAAGCCCATCCATAGAAACCGCCGCCATAGTAGTAGCTCGGGCCATAGTGGTAATAGTAGTTGCCACCCCAGCCGTAACCGCGATACGCGCGACCATAGTAATGGCCATGATCGTAATAAGTTCTTCCCATGTAGCGATGGCCACCGCGATTGAATCCACGTTCGGCATAGCCACGGTGTCCTCCCGTGCTCACGAGCCTGCCGCCGTTCGCGCGTTTGGTGACAACAGTGCGGCTGCCGTTCGCGCCGCGATGGACCGTCATATTTCCGGAATGGACCGTGGTGACTTTCCCGCGGGAGTTAAGGCTGGCAGTGGTGCCGCTCTTGGTCTTTACGGATGTCACCTTACCGCTAGCGTTGGTGGTGCGTGCGTTTCCTTTGGCGGTGGTAACGGTTTTCGAGGGCCCCTTGCTCGCCGATGTCGAACCGCTCTTACCTGCGGCGGTGGTGCTCTTGCCCGCAGCCGTCGTGGTGCTCTTACCTGCGGCGGTGGTGCTCTTGCCCGCAGCCGTCGTCGTGCTCTTGCCCGCAGCCGTCGTGGTGCTCTTACCTGCGGTAGTGGTGCTCTTGCCCGCAGCCGTCGTGGTGCTCTTACCTGCGGTAGTGGTGCTCTTGCCCGCAGCCGTCGTCGTGCTCTTGCCTGCGGTAGTGGTGCTCTTGCCCGCAGCCGTCGTCGTGCTCTTGCCCGCGGTAGTGGTGCTCTTGCCCGCCGTCGTCGTACTCTTGTTTGCGGTGGTGGCGCCCCGGTTCGAGGTTGTCGCGCCCTTGTTAGCGGTAGTCGCCCCGCCCCTGTTAGCCGTGGTGGCGCCCCGGTTTGCAGTCGTCGCCCCGCCCCTGTTAGCTGTGGACGTATTAGCGTGTTGCTGAGGCGCAGAATGTTGCGCCGGGGCCGCGTGCTGCGCGGGCGCCGCTTTTGGAGCCGGAGCCGAAGACTTGTTCTTTTGCGCCGCAGCGAATCCCGGAACAAGCAGCAAAATCAGAAGGGCAAACCATTTTCGTGAAATCCCGGTGCTTCCACTGGCTGGATTCATTACAGCCTCCTCAGTATGTTGAAACTCTCTGCCGCGTGATTAATACCGCGCACGAGCGCATGACGCCCAAGAATTCTCGAACGGCTTCAGGCGACTGCGCCGGATCTTGTACAGGCTTCCCGCACTACGACGTCTTTGGGAGGCCTTTGACGTACCCAGACTATATTCCCGAAATTAAGGGCGTGTCAATTCTAAGCTCGTCAAGCTTGCGCAACTGATGGGGAGGGGGGTGGCGCCGCGGGAATCTGCGGTTCAACGCCGCGCCATCCGACCGGGCGTCCCTGCACTGCTTCCTTGAGAGCCCGGAATAGCACGACGTACATCATCTGCCGATAGTAGAAGCGCTGGAGAAGCAACGGGGCGAGCAGTGTCCAGTCTTCATCCCTTTCCAAAGCGAAGGCAACTACACAGGTGAGAAGGTCGATTAGCATGAAAATCGCAAAGAAAATCAGGGAACGTTCAACGTCCTGGAGCGTCCAGAGCTGCGGCAGGCGCGCGATGCGAAGCTGGGCGAGGGCCCATAGAGCGATCGACAGAAGGAACAACAGATCGATCACGGGCGAAACCAGCGGAAGAACAATCTGAAAAAGAAAAATGTTGGGTATCGCGATCCAGCCGAGCGTGCCGTAGCGCGGCCTCCCGAGTGCGTCGCGATGCTTCCAAACCGCTTGCAGCGTGCCGAAAGTCCAACGGAATCGCTGACGGATTAGAGCTTCGACCGTGTCGGGAACTTCCGTACGACCGATCGCGTCTTCATCGTACTGAATTTTCCAGCCGCTTCGCCGGATCGAGAGAGTCAAATCGGTATCTTCCGCCACCGTGTCGCCCGAAAAACCGCCGGAGCTTCGCAGCAACTCCGTACGCCAGGCGCCGGCCGCGCCCGGTACAACGGGAATGCAGTTCAAGAGATCGAACGCACGCTTCTCGAGATTCTGGCTGGTAATATATTCCAGCGCCTGCCAGCGCGTGAGCCAGCGATTCCGATTGATCACTTTCACGTTGCCCGCTACGGCACCCACCTGGGGATCGGCGAAATGACGGACCAAGCGGGGAATCGCATCCGGATCGACAATGGTGTCGGCGTCAATCGAAATCGCGACCTCGCCGAGCGCTTCCGCCAGCCCGTGGTTCAAGGCGGCGGGCTTGCCGCGATTTGGCTGGAGCAGCAGACGGACACGAGGGTCGTGTCCGAAATTCGTGCGGACCAGCTCGGCGGTGCGGTCGGTTGAGCCATCGTCGATTACCAGTACTTCGAGCTTAGGGTAGGCGGAAGCGAGCGTCGAGCGCACCGTATCGAGGATCACGCTTTCCTCGTTATAAGCTGGCACCAACACACTGACTTCGGGTTGGTACCCGGGATTTTCCAACGGCGGGGGGCGAAGTTTTTCGATTAGCGCCAGCAGTCCGATGATGAGTGCGCGTCCGCTGACCAGCAGAATTCCCGCCACGAAAATAAATGCGATTCCGCTACGGAACAGCCGGTAAATCTCAAAAATAAAAGCGTCGGCGCGCACGAAGATCCATTCTTTCTGGCTCAAAGGGGGCATCATTTGCGCGCGCGTCTGCCCCAGCAGTTCCGAGACAGCGACGAATTCGTAGCCCTTCGCGCGCAGCCCGTCGATGATCCGCGGCAGAGCCGCTATCGTGTGGCTGCGGTCGCCGCCGCCGTCGTGAAGCAAGATGATGTTGCCCTTTCCAGTGGTGGCATCGGCAAGCACTCGCTGAACGATCGTGTCAGCCACAGGAGGCGCGCCTCCATTCGGCTCGCCCCAATCGTGTGGATCGATCCGCGCTCCTATAATGACGTAGCCCATGGACTGCGGAATCGGCAGCATCTGGATTTCGCTGGCGGTTTCCGGCTGATGGTCGATTCCGTAGGGCGGGCGAAAAAGCAGTGTTTTCACACCGAGATTGCTCTCGAGAAGAAGTTCCGTAAGGTTCAATTCAATTTGAAGCTGCGGCTTCGAGATCGTATCGAACTCAGGATGCGTGAACGTGTGATTGCCGATTTCGTTTCCGAGCTCAAACTCATTTTTAACGATCTTCGCATCCCGGCTCGCCGCTTCGCCAATCACAAAAAATGTGGCGGGAGCTTTTTTCTCGTTCAGGATTTTGAGCATTTGCGGCGTCCATAGCGGATCAGGCCCATCATCGAAAGTAAGCGCGATCTTATGCGGCGCCGCGCCCATCTCCTGAATGCGCCAGGAAAGTGGATAGCTCTGAAAACTTTCGTCGTCGATCACATCGCTCACGGCGTCGTAATCAAAGGTGCGGCGCCCGCTCTGCGGAGTGGCGGTGATTTTCCAGACATCGCCGTCTCCTTCGAGGATCAAATCGTAACCGGGCGGGACTTCCTCGAGCTTGGCGCGAGCTGCATTGTCCGGGCGGATGGCGTCCCAGATATCCCAAATGGAAGGGTCTTCCATCCCAAGGCGCCAGACCGCCGTCCCCTGGACGCCCGTGCGTTCGGCGGCGCGAAGCTGGTTGTAGGCCGTAACTCCATCGAGCATCCACACCTGATGAGCAACGTTGTTTTCGTCTTCGTAGGAATAGTGGAGGTTGAACGAATCGGGATCGTAAACGACGTCGGACTCGGATTCGACGGCGGTGATGATGCCCTGCTGAAACGTGACGGGCTGCCCGACCGGATGTGGAACACTTTTCGACTTGGCGGGCCAATCGTAACCGTAATTCGCTATCCCCATGACCACTTTGCTGGCGGGCACCACTTTCAGCAAGTTTTCAATATTCCTGATGAACCAATCCTGTGCCGCAATCGGACCGGGGGGCGAAGAAGGATAGTGAAAATCGTAGTTCATCACGATGAGGGCGTCGGCCTGAGTCGCGAAGGCTTTGTAGTCGTAATCCCAGTCGGCCGCGGGCAGCGCCACCATTAATTTCAGGTTGGCTCCATGAAGCGCCGTCGCAAGGCCGCGGATGAATAGTTGGAAATCAGCCTGGCTCGATGCTGGGACCATCTCAAAATCCACAACGATGCCGGGTTGGTGTTGCGAGGTGGCAAATTCTTGGAGCTCCTTGGCTGCGCGCTCGCGCGCATCCGGATTCGCGAGCAAGGTCACCAATTCCGGAACGCGCCATTCTTTTCCGTTGTAGTTGTTGACCATGGACATTATGGGCAGCTCGATGCCGCGATCGCGAAGAGTCTGAAGCCAACCGAGTAACTTCGGGTCGGGGTCAACATCAATGCGCCCGTCGGGCGAAGCGGCGTGCAACGCTGCCGGTATAAGCAGATCGAGCTCGTGATAATGAAGCTGGAGCGAGGCGAAGCTGGTGGGATCATCCCCGACATAAAATGCCGCGCGAAGAGGATCGTAGTTTTCTGGAATTTTGCCGAGCGCCGCGACCCTGCGTCTGCGGCCTTGCCGCACGGTTTTCGTCTTCAACGGAAGACGGATGGCGTGAAGGCCCGCGCGCGCGTCTGCCCGCAGGATTTCCGGAAGTTCCGGCTTGCGGATTACGTTCACCACGAAAATGATGAGCACGAGCGTGAAAAATCCGCCCGTTATTTCCACCACGCGCCGGGTTCGACGCCAACGGCGCCGCTCTTCGTCGTAGAAAATTGGCTTGCGTTCAGGCATTCGGGCAATCCAAGCTAGCCGTCCGTCGGAAAGCTGTCAATGACCTCTACAGGCAGGATGCGCGTAAACGCGTTGTTCGCTGCAGTCACCGGGCTGGGTCTGCGGGTGTATTTCGTCCTGAAATTTCCGCTGACAGAATCAGGCGATGCACCATTCTACATCGAATTGGCATGGAATTGGCTGAAACACGGCATCTACGGGTTCCCCATTCAGGGGCAACTCGCGCCGGTGGATATGCGTGTACCGGGGTATCCGGCGTTTCTTGCGGCGGTATTTATGTTCGCGGGAAATTCATCCAAGGCCGCCATGCTGGCGCAGGCGGTTCTCGACGTGGTCACCTGCTTCGTAATCGCATTGATTGCCGCGCGAATTGCCCCTGAATCTTCGCGCCGACGCGTGGCGCTCGCAGGTCTGTGGCTCGCGGTTCTTTGCCCTTTTACCGCAAACTATACGGCGGTGGTGCTCACCGAAACTTTGACGATTTTCTTGACCGCGCTCGCAATTCTGGTTCTGCTGGAAACGGATATCTGCGCGCGCAAGATAACCAGCGACTCGCCCGCACTGGGGAACCGCTGGTTCCTCGGCGGAATGGTAGTAGGATTCGGGACGCTCGTCCGTCCGGAAACACCATTGCTGCTTATCGCTGCCGGATTCGTCCTCATTGCGAAATGGAGGCATCCGGGTGACTGGCCAAAACTAGCGCGAGCGACCGTTTTAATGGGCGTCGGCCTTATTTTGCCGCTGATCCCATGGGCAGCGCGCAATTGGAGCACGCTCCACGACGTCCAATTTCTTGCGCCGCGTTACAGCGAACTGCCCGGCGAATACACTCCGCACGGATTCATGAACTGGACGAATACGTGGATGTGGCGGTTTCGGGATGTCTACTTAGTATCATGGAAAGTGAATGAGGAGGAGATCTCCATCGATGATATTCCCGCGTCGTCTTTCGATTCCCCTGCCGAGCGCGTGCATGTGGCCGGCATACTCGATCAGTACAACGACACGTTGACGCTTTCCCCCGAACTCGACGGTCAGTTCCGGGAAATCGCGCGCGCTCGCACTTCCCGCGATCCGCTGCGCACGTATCTCAAGATCCCGGCGCTGCGCGCACTGACGCTTTGGTTTACACCGCGTGTGGAGTTGTTGCCTTACTCAGGGCATATGTTCCCGCTGCGGGATGAATGGCGCGAGGACCGCAGAGATTTAATGG